>SXGU01062223.1_pt1 | contig 27431 bp, 22 predicted proteins | sample 3174531 | NCBI WGS metagenome assembly SXGU01 (sample SAMN11356863, study PRJNA531348) | freshwater metagenome | isolation source: freshwater sample F1-140 | place: China: Fuxian Lake, Yuxi | collected 2017-12-25 | reverse complement strand
GGATGAGTCGCCCGCTGCGTTATAACAGCCGGCGCATTCAAAATGGGGGACGATCCGACCGTGTGTCAAAAGGAATTTGATCCCGATCTTCGACGGCCCTCCCAGATGGCACTGAGCTCACAGACATGAATCCGGGCTTCGACTCCAGAGGTTGCGTCCACAGTCGGTGATCCCTGCATGGCTTGAAGCCGACGGACTGACAGCAAGTACAACCCTTCCAATCGCGCTGGAATCATCTGTCATGAGTTGCTCAAAATTCCAAAAATGTGTCGATATTCCTTACAGAATCAATTGAGGACGCCTACTTGTTGCGATGATAACGAGTTAGGCAATTCAATCGCCAGATTTAAGTACCTACAAATGGACTGCGTGTCGTGTTTTTTGACAAATTCTACATTAACCGCTTTGGGGTACGGTTTCTGAGTGGTTTGCATAACTGGCAAAATGAGAACGGGTTAGATGCGGTTGTATTTTAGCGTCTCGTTTGGCACAGCAATAGCTGACCAAAAATAAGGATGTCGGTGGTGGGAAGCTTCGACACCTGTTTAATCAAGACACTATGAAACACATCATGAAACTCGCTGCAGTGGCTCTCGCTGCAGGGTCGATCGCCCATGCGGCGCCCGTTAATCTCGGGGACCTCATCACTAGTGGCGGCAGCCTCACGTTAGGGGACAAAATCTTCGCTGATTTTCATTTTGGATCTGCTGGATTTAGCCCCAACGATGCCACCGTCAACGTCCACTCGGATGCCGCTGGGACCTATTTTCTGACGCTCCAGGGTCCATTCGTGAGCCAAGGTGCTCCTGCGGACATCAATTTCAACTACACCGTGGCCACGACCTCTGGTCGACCGTTGATCGTCGCCATCGATCAAGCGTACGTCTTGAGCGCGGGTGGCACGGGCGGCACGATCCTCATTGGCGAGACCGTTCGCAGCGTGGCCTTTAATGGCCAGACCATTGCTCAATCCAGTCTTTCTCATTACTCTGGTGATGCCAATAACCCGGCGATCACTGATACCGAAGATCCTGACGCGGAGCCGCTTACGGGCGACCAGTTGGTGATCAACCCGGGCGTTGCCAAAGCTTGGGTGACGAAAGACATCTTCTTCATGGCCAATCGGGGCGGCCTCGTTGGGCCGACGACCATCATTCAATCCTTCCATCAGACCCCGGCTCCTGAAAACGGTGTTACTGTGGTTCTGCTGGGTCTGACTCTCTCCGGCCTCGGATTGATGCGCCGTCGCTTTAACGCCTAATCTCGTTCAGATTGTTTTCACCTGGGGCAGAGAGTGCGCTCTCTGCCCCTTTTACTTTTGGAGCTAGACAGTGTGGTCTGAGGTCGTTTCGCACTGGAGTCCGCGTGAGGAAGTGCCGATGCCTTGGGTGGGGGCAAACCGCAGCTAACGATTCAATCCATGCGATTCGTCGTTGGCAAACGCCGTAGGTTCCGGCAACTCTTGGCGGCGCAAATGAGCGTCGCGACCACAACACCTGTGTCCAGTACCGCTGTAATTCATGAAGTGACTGTTTTGAACAAGCAGGGAATCCATGCCCGGCCTTCGGCGAGTTTTGTCAAAATGGCGAGCACCTTTTCGTGTGAAGTTTTTGTGGAAAAAGATGGGGAAACCATTAATGGCAAGAGTATTATGGGGTTGTTGATGTTGGCCGCTGGACCTGGGAGCAAACTGCGAATTATCTGTGATGGACCGGGCGCCGCCGACGCAGCAGCCAAGTTGGTGGCGTTGGTCGACGGGAAGTTCGGGGAACAGTAACCAAACCGCGTTTCAGCGTAGGTTTCGAGGCCGATCTCCGATTCTCCTGTGCTCTAATTTCAGTTTCATTCCTATGTCCGACTTCAACATTCAATACGTGGCTCGATTGGCACGAATTTCACTCACCCCGGAAGAAGAAGCCCGTCTGGGATCCCAATTGGGCAACATTCTGGGCTACATTGAGAAGCTAAAGGAAGTGGATGTCCATGGGGTGGAACCTACGGCGCATGCGTTTCCGCTGGTGAATGTGACTAGACCGGATGTTATTGAACCATCCCTGCCGCATGAAGAGGCTTTGCGGAATGCCCCGGCCAAGGCGGGGGGGTTGTTTGTGGTGCCGAAAATCGTGGAGTGATCCAATCCGAGCGAACTGTTGTGATGATTCATCGACTTCGACTTGCCGAACTGATCGACAAGCTTTCTCGCCGCGAATGTTCTGCCCGGGAAGCGATGGCTGCCTGTCTCCTTCAAATGGATCGGGTCGACAGCCAGGTTCACGCATTCCTGAGCGTTGACCGTGACAATGCCATGGCTCAAGCGGACGCAGCGGACCGTGCGCTGGCCTCGGGTGTTACCCATCGTGAGAAGCCATTGCTGGGTGTGCCCATCGCGTTGAAGGATGTGTTGTGTCACCAGGGTCAGCCACTCAATTGCAGTTCCAAGATTCTGGGGACCTTTCGATCCCCCTACGACGCGACGGTGGTGGCGAAGTTGAAGGAGGCTGGAGCGACGGTGTTTGGGCGGTTAAACATGGATGAGTTTGCCATGGGCAGTTCGACCGAAAACTCCGCGTTTTTTACGACATTGAATCCCTGGGATACTTCGCGAATTCCAGGCGGATCCAGTGGCGGTTGCGCCGCGAGCGTTGCGGCCAACGAATGTTTTGCGTCGCTGGGTTCAGACACGGGTGGATCGATCCGCCAGCCAGCGGCGCTCTGTGGTTGTGTCGGGATGAAGCCGACTTACGGGCGGGTATCGCGGTATGGATTAGTGGCCTTCGCCAGTTCCTTGGATCAGATCGGACCGTTCACCAAAGATGTCCGAGATGGGGCGATCCTGTTGCAGGCGATTTCCGGTTATGATCGGCGCGATTCCACCAGCATGCGTGAGCCCGTGCCGGAGTACACGGCCTCCCTGACGGGGAACCTACGTGGATTGAAGATCGGTCTCGCCAAGGAATTCATGGTGGGTGGGTTGGACCCAGAAGTGGATGCCGCAGTGAAACGGGCCGTTCGGCATTTGGAATCTCTGGGTGCAGAAATTGTCGAGGTGTCGCTACCCCATAGCGATTACGCTGTAGCCACGTATTATATCATTGCCACTGCGGAGGCGTCGGCGAATCTGGCGCGATTCGACGGCATCCGGTATGGCGCACGCGTTGAGGGGTCGGATCCGTTTCAGCTCAATTCTCGGACGCGCGGCTCAGGTTTTGGTGCCGAGGTGAAACGGCGTATCATTCTGGGTACCTACGTGCTTAGCAGTGGCTACTACGATGCCTACTATCTCCGTGCCCAGAAAGTACGGACGCTGATTCGTCAGGATTTCCTGAAGGCATTTGAATCCGTCGACGCGATCGTTTCCCCGACGACTCCGACAGCCGCATTCAAGGTGGGCGAGAAATCCGGTGACCCGCTCCAGATGTACCTTAGCGACATCTTTACGATCTCGTGCAACCTCGCTGGGAATTGTGGGATCAGCCTACCCTGCGGGTTTACGAGTTCTCCGAAACTGCCGATCGGCTTGCAGGTTCTCGGAAAGCCATTTGGAGAAGAGACCATGCTGCGCATCGCTCATGCCTATGAACAGAGCACGCCGTGGCACCGGGAAGTGGCTCCCTTGGGGTGATGCCGACGGTGCTGCAGCCTGCATGGGATCAGGATTTCAGGGTTGGGTCATCACGATCCGCTGATAGAGCTTCGCGCATTGAACCACTTCGTCGAGGTCGATCCATTCATCCACGGCATGCGCTTGTGCAATCGAGCCAGGCCCCAATACCAATGTGGGGCAACGGTCTGACACCCAGGCGGCATCGGTACAATAGGGGGCTGCGATAAATTCCAATTCCGGACGGTTCAGGAATTCGCGACACTCCTTGAGGACAATTTGACTGAACGGATCTTCGGGAGCGGTTTGAAGCGCTGGTGTGGCGATCTGGGGTTCACGGTGATGAATACCGACACCCAAGCGGCCCAGTGGGGTCGAGTCATCGCGACGGAGTAATTCCAAGTGTGCTGCCAGTGTATCGCGCGCCTGGGACGGATGCATTCCGGGGATTATTCGGAAATCGACGCTTAGAACGCAGTCATCCGCGATGGCATTGCGTGTTCGGCCCCCTCGAATGGCCGTTACGCTCAGGGTGGGACCCGTCATGAAGGGCGAATGATGCTGGGCTCTCAATTTCGTTTGGTATTCCTTCAACGCCTGACACACGTGCCAAGCGCCCTGAATGGCATCAATGCCCAGTTCCGGTTGAGCGCTGTGTGCGCTCCGGCCGGTGATCACGATGTCCCACCGAATCGTGCCCTTGTGTTGTAGCACCGGAAGACATTGGGTGGGTTCTCCAACGATGGCTCGGGCCAGGGGTGGGTTGGCAGAAACAAACTCCTTGATCCCCAACTGATTGAGTTCCTCATCACCTGCGGCAAGCAGCACCACCTGTAGCGGTGGCTTTCTGCCAGACTCCAGTATCGCCAACATCGCCAGGATCATGGCGGTGAGACATCCCTTGTCGTCACAGGCACCGCGTCCGAACACCCGGTGGCCGTCTAGCCGAGGTTGGAAGGCTCTCGCCAGCCAATCCTCTGCGGGCACTGTGTCGACATGAGATTCCAGAAGGGTTATCGCCTCGTTGCACTCTCCAGGCACGGTAAGGATCAGGCTTTCATGGATGGGACTGCATTGGGAGCGGCGGGTATCGATCTCGTACGGGCTGAAAAGGTTCTGAATATAATTCAGCGCGTCACGTTCCACGGGATGGTCCCCATGGTAAGGATGTCCCATCGGATTGACGGTGGGAATGGCGATGAGGTCGGAAAGGATCCTCAGGGCGTTTGCATGATCAATGTTCACTTGAGTAAGCGATCCAGCCAAGCATATGCCTCCTGGCGTTGAGCCTCGGGGAACTCGTGAGGGGCCTCGGGCGTCGCGAGCACGAGTTTTTGTTTGGCACCGAGCAACTCGAACACGGGCTCGGCGGCGGCGAAGGCCTTTCGCACGCCGTTCACGTCAAAATTGCTGTCGCGGGTAGGAGAACTGGAGAAGAACCCGCGCGGGGCGAGCGCCGCGATGATCTCATAAAAGTCGAAGGGCACGCGATTGGCGTCGTTACCATAGACTTCGCGAAGGCGTGGCATGTAACGATCGCTGGTCCAGCCGGCGATCTTTCCGCCATAGTAGTCGTGGAAGGGTGTGAAACCGCAACTGGAGATCACGGCTTTGAGGCGTTCATCGAAGACTGCGGTGAACAGAGCGTTGTGGCCGCCGAGGGAGTGGCCGATGACCCCGACACGGTCGCGGTTGACTTCGGGTAGAGTTTCCAACAAGTCAACCGCGCGTTGATTGTTCCAAATCGCCTTCATTGAACCGCTGGCGTAGTGGGCTCCCTGCTGTTTGAAATCATAGGGATACTCTCCGAACGATGGATAATCGGGAACGATGCACACGTAGCCTCGCTCCGCGAGCTCATGCGCATAGTGAAGGGACTTGAGGCCACCAAGGCCGGCAGGTTCGTCCTTGCCGATACCCGTGGTTTGATGAAGGCAAAGCATGGCGGGGGCTTTGCCAGAAGGGGGTAGGACGTTTGGAATGAGTACCCAAGCTGGAACACGATCGCCGGGTTCTGGAGTGAACCGGACTTTTCTGCGGATGTACTTGGGAGTTCGTTCTTCAGAGATCCAGAACGGATCCAGAGGAGTCCACTGGGAAGCTCCGGGAATTGAGCCCATGGCCTGCTGGATATTCTCACGAATGTGCGTCACCCGTTCCGCCCAATCCGCCGGGGTGCGAACCTCGCGCTGATTTCCATGGGCATCGCGGACGACGAGCAGTTGCGAATGATCCGGATAAGGGACGGTCTTTGGCGCTGGCGCGATGGCATCCGCTTTTTGGGCCTGACGATAGGTGCTTGGCAGTAGTCGGTGGACGGCTCCAATGATCCGATCTTCGACATCACTGGCGAAGCGCGTCGGGCGGTCGTAATAGACCATAGCACCCTCGCCTTCATAGCCTCGTTCCTCGAGGATGCGCCGAGAAGGGATGTAACAAGGGACATCGTTGGCGTAGGCGTTCACCCAGAGTCGTTGAGGGTCATATTCCTGCTTTAGCCGCAGTGAATAGTCCACGACGACTTCTCCAGCGAGAAACACCATCGCCAGGTCCCTGCCAAAGCTCCAGGTCTGGACCAAGTAGGGCAAATGTGTGGGCAAGAGTTCGCCGCGGTCCAAACGGGCGAGATTCTTGCGGGCTTGGTACGCCACCGCAGTGGTTTTCGATTCTGCCAGCGCCTGCCATTCCAGTCGGCTTGGCAATTTGTCGTAGGCCAGATCAATCCGCTCTAACCGACATTCGAGCGTGCCTTGGATGGGAGTGAGAGTTTGGCTGGCGAGCCGCTTGGCTTCAGCGGCGAGAGATTCTCCGTACTGGACCACGAGTTCCATGGTTCGCCGGGGAGTGGGGTTTTGATCGGCGCCACAGCCGAGTGCCGTCATTGCAATCGCGCCCGGGAACTCCCGCTCGAGCGCCTCCTGGGCGCAGCCAGCCCAGTCTCCATGAATACTATCGATGGCGATGGTTGTGCAATGACAGGCATAGCTGGTGAACAGGGCAGTGACCTTGTCGTCAGCGCCGACCACTCGGAGGACCGGCAACTCGTGGTCGACGGGTTTCAGCCTGTAAGTGCGTCGATTGGCGGCGAAGCCGACCTTGCCGATACCCCAGGCTAGGCGTGAGGGTTTGCGGTTGGCTAATGCTTGAAGGCTGACTTGAACGATTTTGTCGGTGAGTTCGCGCGTGTACCGCTCAATGGCTGTCAGGTGTTCCGCGGGTATATCGTTTCCGAATAGGTTGGGTAAGACCCCGAGTAGCATGGGGCCGCAGTGGGTATGAGTGGACGTGATAGCGAGGCGTTCGCCTCGAACCTTGGATTTCACAGTCAGGCGGCGAATCACTTCGTCCCGGATGGAAGCCGGAACGCCGCAGTTGTCGACGCTGACCAAGATTGCCGGGCCTTCGGCGTCACTGCCGATTGCGAGGGCTTTGGCGGCGATCCGTTGGGCGACACCGTTATTTACATTGGTGCGGCTGCCGTACCCGCTGAGGCGTATGGGATAGTCCGGCGTGATATCGATTTTGGCGGCTCCGACCGAGTAGGTCGAATTCCGCTCCGGCTCCGCTGCCCCCACCGAAATGATGATCCAACCGGTCCAGAATATCCGTTGAAGGACCGAGTTGAGTAGTCGATTGAAAAAACCCGATGGCATAGAAGGGTCAATGAAATGGTGACGCCGAGATCGTTCAGCAAAGCAGGACCTCGCGCAATGGCTTTGAGGCGTCAAATAGCTTTGGTAAGACGCCTCAAACTTGCGGGCTGGAGGCGAGAACTGTGCCGACCTCGGTGTCTGGATTTTACCAACCCAATTCGCTCGCCCTAACTGGCGACGATGTTGACTAGCTTTTTGGGCACCACGATGACTTTCCGGATGGTTTTCCCGTCTAGGAAAGGCAGGACCTTTTCGGCGCTGCGGGCGGCGGCTTCGATGGTCGCCGGGTCTGAAGTCGCGGGGACTCGGATCACATCCCTGAGTTTACCATTCACCTGAACAGGAATTTCAAGGGTGTCTTCGATGAGCCAAGCCGGGTCGTGGGTAGGCCACGGGGAATAGATTAGGCTGGGCACGCTGCCTGGGTCTGCCCGCTGGGTATGCAACATCGACCAGAGTTCCTCGGCAATGTGCGGTGAGAATGGGGCGAGTAACTGCGCGAACGTTTTGAGCACCGACACGGGCTTGACTTCCCAGCCCATGGCCTCGTTCACGAATACCATCATGGCGGAGATGGCGGTGTTGAATCGCATACCCTCCAAGTCTTCGGTGACTTTCTTGATGCATGCATGCAGCGGTTTGAGGTGGTGCGCATCGGCCGGTATCTCCTGGACATTCGGGGCGAGTTGGATGGATTGAAGATGAGTCGCGGCGTTGTGTGGATCGACGGTGCAGGCCTGTTCAAACTGCGATTCACTCGCTTCGTCAATAAAAAGGCGCCAGGTGCGTCCGAGGAACCGATACACCCCTTCGACACCTTTTGTATTCCAAGGTTTACTGTCTTGAAGAGGGCCCATGAACATTTCGTAAAGCCGGAATGCATCGGCGCCGTACTCCCTCAAGACATCATCGGGATTCACGACATTTCCGCGGCTCTTGGACATTTTTTGACCGTCTTCACCTTGGATGAGGCCCTGATTGACCAATTTATAAAAGGGCTCGGCGGTGGACACATGCCCCAAGTCAAACAAGACCTTGTGCCAGAATCGGGCGTAAAGCAGGTGCAATACGGCGTGTTCGGTGCCGCCAACGTAGAGGTCGACACCGGGTGTGGGCCGACGATCTCCCAACGTCTTGGAGGCGGCGGTACCCATCCAGTACGATTCGGCCTGGTTGCCCACAAAACTTTGGGGATTCCGGGCATCGAGGTAGCGGAGATAATACCAGCACGACCCCGCCCATTGCGGCATCGTATTGGTCTCACGAATCGAACCGTCGGGCAACTGAACCCAATCTTTAGCCCGCGCCAAGGGTGGTTGGCCATCGGCGGTTGGTTTGTAGTCCTCCAAGGACGGTGGCAGGACTGGCAATGCGGTGGATGGCAGGGCCTCGTGATACAATGTTCCGTCGGAATCCCGTTGCCAACGTATTGGAAATGGTTCGCCCCAATACCGTTGGCGGCTGAAGAGCCAATCCCTTAGTTTGAAGTTGATGGTCCGTTTCCCCAAGCCTCGGGATTCCAGCCATTGCGAGATGGTCCGTTTGGCTTCGCTCGTGGTCAATCCATTCAGTGCCACCTCGCTACTCGACGAATTGATGGCGGTTCCTTCGTTGGTGAAGCCGTGCCAATCGGTCTTGGGATCAGGGGGCTGAACTACCTGAACAATGGGAAGGTCGAATTTTTTTGCGAATTCGAGGTCCCTCTCGTCATGAGCGGGGACTGCCATGATGGCGCCGGTGCCATAACTGGCGAGGACGTAATCGGCGATCCAAATAGGGATTCGCTGACCATTCACGGGGTTCACAGCAAAAGCCCCGGTCCAGACCCCGGTCTTCTCCTTGGCGAGTTCGGTCCGTTCGAGATCCGAACGGGTCGAAGCGAACTGTTGATACCCCTGGACGGCTGCGGCCTGGGGTTCGGACGTGATTTCTGAGACCAATTTGTGTTCCGGTGACAACACCATGTAGGTGGCTCCGAACAGGGTGTCAGGCCGGGTGGTGAACACGCGGATCTTCTCAGCATTCCCTTCGATCTGAAAATCGACTTCAGCGCCTTCGCTGCGACCAATCCAGTTTCGCTGCATTTCCTTCAGGGAATCGCTCCAATCGATGGTGTCCAGGTCGGTGAGTAACCGTTCGGCAAACGCCGTGATTCGGAGCATCCATTGGCGCATGGGTTTGCGGATCACCGGAAAGCCGCCGACCTCACTCTTGCCGTCGATTACCTCTTCATTGGCCAGAACGGTGCCCAGTTCAGGGCACCAGTTAACGGGTGCTTCACTGACGAACGCGAGTCGGCGGGCATCGCGATACGCTCGGCGTTGCGATTCGGTGGTGCACTCAGCAGGATACTTGAGCGTGTCGATCGATTCGGCGCGATTGGTTTGTGGATTGAACCAAGCGTGGTAGATCTGGAGAAAGATCCATTGCGTCCAAAGGAAGTAGCCGGGATCGGTCGTGGCGACTTCGCGCGACCAATCGTAACTGAATCCCAAGCTTCTGATCTGGCGTGTGAAATTCGCGATGTTCTGTTCCGTGGTGACGCGTGGGTGTTGCCCAGTCTTGACGGCATACTGTTCGGCGGGCAAGCCGAAGGCGTCCCATCCCATGGGGTGCAAGACATGGAACCCGGCCGCTCGCCGGTAGCGAGCCAGAATGTCTGTGGCGGTGTACCCTTCGGGGTGGCCTACATGGAGGCCGCTCCCTGAAGGGTAGGGGAACATATCCAGAATGTAGAATTTCGGTGGCAGCTCGGTCGCAAGTGGGGCACCTCGGAGTTGGTGGCGCAGCGCAAATGGATGTTGCGGTGGGATTTCCTCGCCCGGGTTGAATGCACGGAACGTGCTTGTGGCATCCCAATGGGACTGCCACTTCGGTTCGATGAGGTGAAACGGATATTGTCGCCTCGACATAAATGAGGGGCGGAGCATGCAGAAGGACTGGGGGATGAGCAACAGGGAGCCGCAAGGAACGAGTAGGTCTGAAATCAGGGGGGGTGAAGGGGATTCTTGAGTGTGACGGTTCACGACTCAATCCTCGGGCGTCCAGAAACGACCGATGATACTGCCAATATCGAGCACTCCAAGCAGCACACCGAAAAGGATGAGCAACATGGCCCAAGCGAAGGTGGGTGTGAGAGGTTCCCGCAGAAAACCGTAAGCAGCGACCATGGTGGACAGGGGAATGAGGTTGGAGAAGAGAAATACGCGACTCGACGGCCATTGAGTGAGGGCATAATTCCAGAGAGCGTAGGCGGCGGCGGCTCCAAACAGCGAACAATAGAGCAGAATACTGAGAGAAAGGAGGTTGGGATGAACCGGTCGCATCCAGAGTTCGATCCCGCCGAATGGCAGCAAAAGAATCCCAGCGCGCCACATGGATCGGGCCGTGACTTCGACGGGGGAACGGGTTTGGGCTAGCCGCCGACTCTGTCCACTGTAGACAGCCCAACCCAGCCCACACAGGAGCCCCATGAGCTCACCAAGGATGGCAAATTCGCCGTTGCGAAGTGTGGGGGCGAGCAAGACACCAACCCCGCTGAACGCCAAAGCAACCGCAGCGAATTGGCGGACTGTTTTCCATGAGCGCGTGAATCCGCCTTCCAGGAGCAAGGCCCAAACTGGAGACGCCGCCATGTGAAGGGCAAAATGTGAGGCGGGAAGAAATCGGAATGCGACATTGCAGCAAACCATAAATCCGGCGAGGAGTAGCGCTCCCCGCCACCACAGCTCCCTGTTTTGCTGCGACGTCAATGGTGTCAGCGACCCCAGCCACCGACCATAGCGCAGCAGGAGCAGCAACGCGGCACCTGCAATCAAGAAACGCAGCGAAGCCGTTCCGGCCGCAGGCCAATCATTCGAAAGATACTTCAAACCGACGTTGTTGGTCCCCCAGAGCACAACAGCGAGCGACAAACTGGAAAAAATGCGGCTGTTTAGATTGAGCGGAGACACAGCAACTGTGTGGGTTTTCTGCGACCGATCAGGTTTTGAGTTTTTGGGTTAAATCCTGGACTTGGGCTTGGAACCTTGGCTGGCACTGCCTTCCGGCCTGAGGAAACAGGCGCCGGCCGCATCGGCAAATCGAATACCGTCGCGGGTCAGGTGGAATCGATCCTCGCCGCGGACCGCCCAGTTTCGGGAAATCAATGCCTCCATGTCCTCGCTCCAGTCATGACGCAGATCAAATCCTGTGCGAGCAAGGAATTCGGTAAAGCTCCAGCCAGCGTTCATACGAAGGCCGAATGCGGCAAGTTCACCCGCGCGAGATAGAGGAGCGAGAGCTTCCGCCGATTCCTTCGCCCGACGACCACGCTCCAATTGGGTAATCCAGAGATCGGTATTCGACCAGTTTTTGGATCGGACGCCATCCACATATTCGCTGGCGCTTGGGCCCAGCCCAAAACTGTCGAGCCCGCGCCAATACCCGAGATTGTGTTGGCAGGCCCAGGAGGGAATGAACGGGTGTTGGCAGACCTCGGCCTCGGAGGTGGAATGCCGCGCGAAATTGGCGACTTCATACTGCTGAAAGCCATTCTCGGCGAGGCAGTCCACCAACACCTCATACATGGAGCACGCCAGGGCTTCGTCGACGTCAAACTCTCCGGCCTTCAGTTGTTCGTAGAGAGGCGTGTCCTCTTCATAGATCACCTCGTAACAGCTCAGATGCTCCGTACCCAAAGAGAGCGCTTCATCAATGGTTTTCCGCCACGTATCCAGAGTTTGCCCGGGAATGGCAAACATCAGGTCGATATTGATATTTCTGAAGCCTGCATCGCGAAGCAGATGGTAGCTTCGGAACACCATCTCGCGGGAATGCACGCGTCCCAATCGGTCGAGCAGGGATTCATCCAGCGATTGGACACCCATGGAAATGCGGTTCACACCGGCACTTCGGAGCAGGCGTGCCTTGTCGATACTGAGAGTCGCTGGATTACATTCCACGGTCCACTCCGCCGCAGGGAGGAGTTGGAGGCGATGCATCGCCTCCAGTACGGTTTCCCATTGCTTCAGTGTCAGCAGCGATGGCGTGCCACCTCCAAAGAAGATGGTTTTGGGGCGGGCTCGGGAGGCGACCAACTCAAGTTCTTTCACCAAGGCATGAACATAACGATGGATCACGTCGCCCGATGGAGGGGCCGAGTAAAACGCGCAGTACTCGCATTTATGGGCACAGAATGGGACATGAATGTAAAGGCTCTCAACCAAAGGTCCTGGGAGGGTTTTGGCCGCGGCTAAGACACTCGTGGTTGGTTGGATGTCGGCGGCTGCAAAAGAAATGGGCGCTACTGTGATCACGTGAAAACTTTCAGCCGCCAATGCAGCTCATCGTGCGGGCCGGTTGCACAAAATCCTTTTGGCCAATCCGATGGCCGGCCTCTTTGCCGAGAACGATCTCCTGGAGACGTTCGGCCAGGGAATCATCGCTGGCACCGTTTCTGAGCAGTGGTTTTAGGTCGTGCTCGTGCAAGCTGAACAGGCAGGTTCGGATCTTGCCGTCGGCGGTCATTCGTAGGCGGTTGCAATGGCCGCAGAACGGCTGGCTGACTGGAGCAATGATGCCGATTTCGCCGGGTCCATCAGCGAAATGCCATCGGCGGGCGGTTTCGCTCGGGTTGGACGATTGGTCGATGGCGACCAGTTGAAACCGCGCTTGCAGCCGTTCGAGAATCACCTTGCCCGAGACGACGTGGTCGAGTTGCCAGGCACGGGACGAATCCAGAGGCATGAATTCGATGAAGCGCAGGCTGATATCCTCCTGCCGGGCAAAGGCGGCCAAGTCCTCGACCTCGTGGTCGTTGATCCCGCGGATGACGACGGCGTTTACTTTAACTGGCCGGAACCCGAGTGTGCGGGCGAGGTGGATGCCTTCGAGTACGCTGGCATGGCCATCGCGGCCGGTCATGCGTTTGAAATTCTCTGGATTCATGGAATCCATGCTGAAACTCACGCGTTGAAGGCCAGCCTGCCGGAGGGCTTCGGCCTTGCGGGAGAACAGGAATCCGTTGGTCGTCAACGCGAGGTCTTCGACGCCAGGGATCGCCGCCAATTGGCCCACGAGTTGTTCGACACCTTGCCTGAGAAGCGGTTCCCCGCCGGTGACTCGCAACTTAGTGATGCCTAATCCGACCGCCACCCGCGCGATTCGCACGATTTCCTCGAATCGCAAAATCTGATCGCGCGGCTTCCATTCATGTTGAATCGGCAAGCCATGAGACGGGTTTGGGTTACGCTGGGCGTCGAATCGGGTCCGGTAAAAATTGGCAGCCTCTTCGGTTTCCGGCAGGCAATACAAACACCGGAAATTGCACCGATCGGTGATGCTTATCCGGAGGTCCTTGAGGATGCGCCCATGAGAATCGCGCAACGCGAGCATCAGCGTTTTGGTTCGTCGGCAGAGGGCTTCGAGACGTCGGGTTTCACCACACGGGCGCCACCTGAGGTATCCACGTCAACCGACAGATTGCGGTTCGCTGGGTCGATGGGAGTTTTAGGTTTGCCGAACAGCCCATTTTGAACCAGCTCGGCACCCTTCTTTTCAAAAGCATAAGCCCCCTTGCGTCGAAACTCTTGCCGCTTGGCGATGGCGGTTTCTTCACGCCGCCGCCGGACTTCTTCACGAAGCGACTCCAAGTCCTGAAACTTGCGTTCTAAATCAGCTTTTTGGCTCTGAAGATCGCGCAGGTGGGTCAGTAGCACGGAGCGGTCGCCCTCGCTCTCTGCCAGTTGGCGTCGGTATTCCCCGATGCGCGTTTCCAGGCCGACGATCTGTTTGTTCAGTCCGGAAAGCTTTTGGGTGAGATCGCCTTTTTCGGCTTCGAGTCCGGTGATTCGTTGGTCGCGTTGATTGATTTCTACCTTGGCAGCCTCGGCCTGGGCGAGTGCCTTGGACTTCGATTCGTCCAGCTTGGCGCTAGTGCTGGCCAGATCCGAGGCGGTGGACTCCATCTTATTCGATAAGGCCAACAGCTCGGCAGCGCGTTTTTCGAGGGAAGTTCGCAGCTCGCTGTTGACGGACCTCGATTCAGTCAAGTCGGTGCTCATTTGAGTCACCTGATTGGTCAACGCTTCGGCCAACTGCGTCGCGTTGGCGTGGTCTTCACCCGCCTTCTGGCTGGTGTGATACCAACCGAACGCCAAGATTCCTGCGACCAAAGCCAGGGCGATGGTCGGACCTAAGTACGATTTCATGGCACACCAATGTTGTCTTCAGAAAGCAGGTTGGCAATGGGTGATTGGGAAGAAGTACGACCTTGGTCGTCACTTTCTTGCTGTTGTCGACGGGGAAAATGACCGGAAACCGCGCCAAACCTGTTCGAATAAGAAGGAGTTTTACTCCGTTTCGAAGGACTTTGCATGGTGGACTTGAACTTGCGGCGATCCGTCCTACGCTCAGTACCATGCAGTTGCCGGCAGACGCAGGCGTCATGGTCCTGAATACCGTATTATTTCCCCACGGGGTATTGCCTCTTCATATCTTTGAACCGCGGTATCGAAAGATGCTGAAGGAGTCTCTGGAGACGGACCGCATGTTTGTCGTGGCGTTGCAGCGTCCCGATTCAACCGAAGAGGGGCCCTGTTCTGTCGCCGGATTGGGTGTGGTTCGTTACTCGATCGAACGTCCTAACGGCTCTTCGGATCTGGTACTCCAGGGGGTAGCGCGCGTTCGGTTGACGGCGGCGGTTCAAGAAAAACCATACCGACGCTATCGTTTGAGTCCATTGGCAACCAAATCTAAAGGAGGGTTGACCTTGGACGCCCTGGTGTCCCGCTGCGTGGAACTTATTGATGCCCGTGTGAAGCAAGGGTTCGCGGTTCCCCAAGAACTGCTGAAACAGATTGTTCCCTCGACTTTAGGAAACCTGGGCAGTGACGCTGTAGCTCCTTGTCAGGTAGTGGATCCTGCATTGTTCGCGGACTTTGTTGCCTGCCTATTCCTCAGAAGCCGTCCGGCAGCACTCCAAGCCCTCTTGGAGGATCTTGATGTGGAGTCCAGGCTGCGGCAATTGGTGGGTTTTCTTCTCACTGAATCGTCCTGTGCCGCTGCCAAGAAACTGCCCTCCGCTTCCTGATCGCCTCGAAAACTTTTGGACTCCATGAATCCCCCTACCGACGTCCCCTCCACCGCACCCTCGGAGCCTGGTTATCAGGCTGAAATGGCCCCGGATCCTGAAAGGATTTCGGCTCTTTTTGACCAGTTGGTCCAGGGTCATATGCAAATGGCTCTGATGTTCTTGGGCCGTTTGCCCAACCCCCACACCGGTGAGATTGGCGAGGTCAATCTGGATGCCGCGCAAATCTTCATTGAGCAATTGGAAATGCTGGAGGTGAAGACTCAGGGAAATCTGTCCAATTCTGAAGCTCGGACATTGGGCCAGGCGCTGGCTGCGACGCGAATGGGGTTTGTGGAAGTGGTTGATCCGGCAGCAACCACCGGACCTGGAAAAGCGGTTGGCCCGTCATCGGTCTGAAGTAAGATCTTGGTGTCGAAGTCATTCGTCGTCGGCCACCTTAGCTCCTGGACTAGGTGGCTCACGACCGTTGAGGAAGGCAGTGCACGGGTGGTGACCGGTGATTTTTCTGTAACCTGAGTGACACACGCTGTGTGTTAAAGGTGAGTATGAAATTCATTTGCGCCGTTTTTCTTTGGGGCATTCTACTGATCGTTTGCTGGCCGCTGGCCTTCCTGGCATTGCTGTTTCTCCCGGTCGTATGGGTACTCTCAATCCCGATACGAATCTTGGTGGCGGCGGTCGATGGTTTGATCGCGTTAGTCCGAGCCTTGTTCTTGTTGCCGGCGCGGGTGCTGGGTTGGGGGAGATCGTGATTTGACAGCCTGAAGTGGACTTCGAGCCTACTACTCGTAGAATCGACGAGTAGTTCATGCGGAAGTACCTCCATGTTTTTGAGATCGGGCTTCAAAACACCCTCGTTTACCGGGTGAATTTCCTCTTCCGTGCCGCCTTCGGGCTTATTCCGTTGGCGGGGACGCTGTTTTTGTGGGAAGCCATCTATTCAGGCAAGCCGGCTGGGGCGAGTGTGGCCGCGTACTCGCTGTCGCAGATGATGAGTTACTACCTCATCCTGACCGTGGTGGACACCTTTACTGTGGTGGCGGAGGACGACTGGCAAATTGCGGCGGATATTCGAGAAGGGACCATAAGTCAATTCCTCCTGCGGCCAATAAACTATCTTGGGTACCGGCTGTCGCTGTATTTGGCAGGGCGGACGATTTACAGCTTGGTCGCGTTGATACCAGCTGGGCTTTTCATTATTTATCAACGGGAATACTTGGTGGGGCCGGCGAGTGTTGAATTGTTACTCCTCACGATTCCGGCAACGCTGCTTGCGGGAATCCTCCAATTTGTGATGGCCTATGCGACGGCGCTCCTGGCGTTTTGGGTGTTGGATGTGAGCACGTTCATTTTCATCGCGTTTGCCGTGGAATACCTAGCGAGTGGTCATCTGTTTCCGCTGGATATTCTGCCGGCGGGTATTCAGCAAGTGCTCCACTATACTCCTTATCCTTATCTCTTGTACTTTCCAGTCGGAATCTATTTGGGACGATTCTCCTGGCCGCAAGTCTGGGAGGGTTTTGCCATGCAATGCCTGTGGGTTTGCATTGCATTTGCGTTGGCGCGATGGGTTTGGTCGAAGGGGATCCGAAAATACTCGGCGTTTGGGGGATGAGAAACGACCAACATACAGGAAGAACACGAGTGCCTGGAAACAGGGAGGGAACCTGGGACGGATTCTGGACTCTATTGACGCGATACTTGGGCATTTACACGGTGCTTTGGCGTAATTCCGTAATGCGGGAGATGTCGTTCAAGCTGAACTTCGTTCTTTGGATTGTGGCGGAAATGATGTGGTTCGCCTTGCAGCTTTGTTTCATGAACGTGCTGTATTCGCACACGGAATCCATCGCGGGGTGGTCCAAGTGGGAGGTGGTGCTTCTGGTCGGGTGCAGTCATTTTATCCAGCAACTCTTTACCGCCTTGTTTCTATCGAACGTGACCGAGTTAAGTGAGCTGATCCGAACCGGCAGGCTGGATTTTTTATTGTTATTACCCGTCAACGCGCGGTTTCTGATTTCGTTTCGCAAAGTGGATCTTGGTGCGTTCGTCAATGCAGCGACGGCGGTTGGAGTGATAATTTATGCGCTGATCCAACTGAACCAAGTGCCTCGTATTGTACAGGTTGTTGTGTTTTTACTGCTGTGCTTGGTTGGGACCTTCATTCACTATTCCTTGGTCTTCCTGCTGGCGACCGTGTCCTTTTGGACAGTGCGAGCGCAGGGGATTATTTGGGGGTACTACAACTTGTTCAACATTGCGCGCTTGCCTGACACCGCATTTCGAGGTTTCTACAAGGTGGTCTTTACATTCGTGTTGCCGATTCTGCTGGTTTCGAACGTTCCAGCACGGTGGTTGTCGGAAAAATCGGGTTCTTTGGCTTCTGTAGGGCTATTGGTAGTGATGGCGCTGGCTTGCTTCGGAATGAGCGAAGCAGCTTGGCGATACTCCTTGCGCCACTACACCAGCGCCAGCTCCTGAGGGCGGTGCACAATAGAGGGATTGGGCCTTGAATGAGATTGGGCCTCGATTGGTCGTGAAACCCAGTCGAATGATGCTTCAAACGCGTCGTGCCTAAGTCAGACGTGGGAAGTGCTTCAATCCGAGGTCTCAACTGTGCCACGATGAGACACAAACGGGTGTCACGGACGGGCGATTGGCGCGCTGGACGTTGCCGGTGCTACGAGCGGGTTGGCAGAGGCCCTCGCGTTTTCCGCATGTGCCCGGGTGTTTGACGGCCTGCTCTCGGGATCAAAGAGTGCTCTAAGGGTGACTGGAGTGTTGGTCAAAAGCTAGGTTTGGTACCAAGAACAGGGGTGGTACAACCCGCTGGAGGGGGGAGGGTCAATTTTAGGGTACAAGAATTCTTGACCTCGAGAGCGAGATCAGACCTCAATGTGGGTTCCGGCGGGGCAAATCCGTCTGGTGCATCGTCTGATGAACCAAACGAAGTGCCTTCCGGAAGTTGGCGCGCTGTCTGCTGGTAGATTGCGGAACAGCGGCGGTCAAACGATTTGTCCTTCGAGAGAGCTCAACCAGTTGTCTCTCGGTGGCCGATTGGTGGCCGGAGCTAATACAGATTGAATTTTTGGCGGACGGCGCCCTCGAACATAATGCAGATCATGAAAGCGACAATTCCGACAACGGTATCGGTAGTGGAAACATCGGTTGCGAGCAAGAGAACTCAACGGAGCAAAGGGCTCCGTGCGGTGCGTCCCAACCTGACCACAAGTCGGCATCGCAGCCGAGCGACCGCCCCTGCGGAGGTTGCCGCGCCTCGTGCTGCGCGCACCAGCGCGAAACCAACTGCCGCCGAAACGATTTTGACGAAACCTGAAACCAACGACATGGTGATTCAACCCCATAGCGCGACCTCCACCCAATTCAGCGACGCCGTCGTCTTCTTGCCGATGGCTGAGGCGGGCGCACTTTTTCCGGAACCCACACCCCAAGAACTGCAAGCCGAGATGGTGACGGTCGAGGCGGTTCGTGCGGAGGTGGTCAAGCCGGCCGCTGTGGTCGAGGACACTTCTATCATCGGCCGCGGCCGTTATGATGAACACACGTCATTGCGTTTGTATTTGCGCGACGCCGTCGCGACCGATTTGCTGACGCCCGCTCAGGAGATTGAATTGGCTCACCGAATCCAAGCCGGTGATGATGCTGCGCGCGAGCATATGATTCGGGCGAATCTGCGTCTGGTCGTCAAGATTGCACGTGAATATGAGGACTTTGGTTTGCCGCTCCTCGACTTGATCAACGAAGGCAACATGGGGTTGATGCGTGCCGTGGAACGGTTTGACCCCACCAAAGGAGCCAAGCTTTCCACCTATGCTGCTTGGTGGATCAAGCAAAGCATTCGACGAGCGCTTTCCAATCAGTCGAAGTCGATTCGTCTTCCCATCCATATTGTTCAGGAGTTGGCTCGGATGAAGAAGGCGGAATCCCGTTTGGAATCTGAACTGGGTCGCCCGCCGACGGCGGTCGAGCTGGCGGCCGAATTGGAAGCGGACGTGGATGACATCGAACGGTGGCGCGCCGCTGCGGCTATTGGCGCCACGTCGTTGGACGCCCCTCTCGGCAATGAGCCGGATTCGTCCCGGGTGGCGGATGTCATCGCCGATGAAAATGCGGTGATGCCATGGAGTGGTGTCAGTGAGGAAACCAACGCGGAATTGGTCCGCGAATTGGTCAACACCTTGAATCCTCGGGAACAAACCATCCTTCGTCGCCGTTTCGCGTTGGATGGTGGTGATGCGGAAACTCTCGAGATGATCGGGGAAAGTTTCGGTCTGACACGAGAGCGCATTCGCCAGTTGGAAGCAGCCGCTCTCAAGAAGTTGCGCGATCGCTTGAAAGCGCGAGAAGTTCGTATGGCGGCTTAATCGGTCGCGGGCTCATTTTTTAAGGCGCGGTCCTGAGCTGATCCATGACCGCGCTTTTTTAATGGGCCGAATTGCTTGGGGTCAACGAGGGCGAACGAGCATTTCTTCAACCACCACTCTCGGTGGCAATTGGATGCAAAACACCACGCAGTCGGCGATGTCGTCGGCTTTCATCATACGCGCCCTGGCATCGGCGTCGGGCACCACGGGACGTTTGGACAACAGCGGGGTGTCGATATCCCCTGGAAAAATCGACGTGGCGCGAATCCCGCGCGGGCGTTCCTCGGCATTGATCGCCTGGGTCAGTCCTGCCATGCCGAATTTGCTCATGACATATCCGGGCCCCGCCTTAGGAGACGCCTGTTTACCAGCTTCTGAGACGACATTGACGATGGTTCCCGATCCTCGGGTACGCATGTCTGGAAGAAACGATTGGGCACAATAGAAGGCGCCATGGAGGTTCGCATTCATCATGCCGTGGTAGTCTTCGAGTGACAGGACTTCGAGGGCGCGATTGGGGGCATTGGTGCCGGCCGCATTGACCAAGACCTCGACGTGTTGAAATTCCCGAAGAACCTGTTCGGCCATTCTTCGAACTGCCGCGGCGTCTCCGATGTCGCAGGGAATCGAGGTCAGAAGCGCGCCATTCGATCCGGCTAAGCGCACCGTTTCCAGCAGGGCATCCGGGCGGCGCCCCACGAGGGCGACACGCCAACCTAACGAGGCGAGTTTCAAGGCGGTGGCTTGGCCCACCCCACTTCCAGCTCCAGTAACAACGGCAGTTTGAATCATTGCGGTGGAATGTAAATAAAGAGGGTGGCGAATGTCATCCCAAAGTCCTGCACTTGTTCATCGGGCGGACCATCGCTAGTTTAGCCTCGTGAAGCCCAAGTTCATGGTCGCCTTGCTGGGTGGTTGGCTGCTGCTCGCCCTATCTCAGGCGGCTGTCCCTCCGAGAACGGCGGATTCCCGTCCCATTCGGTTGCGCAATGAAACCATTGAACCCTTGGCGAGCCCTTCGTCCGTGGTTCAGCGCCTGTTTGCGGGGCCTGAACCGCGCAGGCGCGGGTTGTACCTGATCCAATTCACCAATCGCTTTGATGGCTCCTGGCGCGATGTCTTGGCAGCGCGCGGGGTGGAATTGATTCGATATGTCCCCGACGACACCTTCCTGGTGTCGCTCACCGGGGTACGGCTCACTGAACTGACCGACCTGCCGTTTGTCCACTGGGTTGGCCCTTTTGAGGCACGTCACAAGGTTCATCCATCTGTCACCCGCAAACTGGCGACGATGATCCCTGGGACTGCTTTGGAGATCAAAGTCCTGGTCAGTCCTGACGCAAAGCCCGTCGAAGTCGTCGCGTTGACTCGCAGTTTCACCCAAGTGAAACACTACCGATCACCGCAATTGGGAATCGTGTTGACCGGGAAAATCCATCCATCGCGTCTGGGTCGCTTGATTCGATCCCAGTCAGTCCTTTGGATTGAGAATGCCCCCAAGATGACGTTGTTCGATGAGGTCGCGACCAAGATTGTCGCGGGAGATCCCGACTCCGCGGGTAGTCTAGGAACTGTCCATGCCTTGGGATTCGATGGACGGGATGTCATTGTCGCGGTCGCAGACTCTGGGCTCGATTCTGGTGACGTCACGTTCATGCATCCGGATTTGGAGGGTCGCGTCGAGGCATTGTTTGCCTATGATGGGCTGGTGGATGCTAGCGACGAACACAGCCACGGCACTCACTGCGCTGGGATTGTTGCCGGCAATGCGGGCTCTCAAGAGAAGGACGAAAGCGGTTATTATTGGGGACTCGGTGTCGCGCCGGGAGCACGGATTGTCGGGCAACGAATTTTTGATGGAGGGGGTGAGTATCGTCCGCCGCCGAGTTACGCCCGCTTGACTCAAGATGCGGTGCGAAGCGGTGCTTACATCGGATCAAACTCCTGGGGTGACGACACTCACGGGCAATATGATATCAGCGCCGCGGAGTTTGACGCGTTGGTCCGGGATGCGGACCCGGATCTGCCCGGGGAACAAGCCTACGTTTTGGAATTCAGTGCAGGCAATTCAGGCCCGGGCGGGCAGACGATTGGAAGTCCGGCGGTGGGAAAGAATGTGATCGCCACTGGCGCTACCCAGAACAATCGGTTCGAGTTTCCTATTTACGGGGATGGACAAGAGGTGATGGCTGATTTTTCGAGTCGTGGTCCCTGTGAAGACGGCCGGATTAAACCGGACATTACCGCGCCAGGCACATGGATTGCGTCGTTACGTTCCATTTTTGCGGATGACAATAACGCCTGGGGTCCGATCAGCGATTTGTATCTCTATCAAGGTGGGACTTCGCAGGCGGGGCCCCATGCGAGCGGGGCCTGTGCGATCTTCGTCCAGTGGTATCGGCAGATGCACAGTGGCCGGACGCCGTCTCCAGCGTTGGTTAAAGCGGCGCTGATCAATTCCGCAGACGACATGGCCACCGCCGAGATCCCGGACAACGGGGGTATCGGTGGAGGTTTTGGTGAGGGTGAAAGTGATGGAACGATCGTCGTCGGTGATACGGGTGCAATCCCAAACAACGATGAAGGTTGGGGTCGCATCAATTTAGAGAATCTCATCGATTCCGATCGGCGGTATTCTCTGGTAGACCAGGGCGATGAGCTGCGAACTGGGCAAATCTATGAACAGAAGATTATTATTGGTCCGGACGATTCGCTCAAGGTGACGCTGGTCTACACCGATGTCCCGGGATTGCCCGCAGCCATTCCGGCGCTGGTGAATGATCTCGATTTAGAGGTGATCAGCCCCGATGGGTTGCTTTTTCGAGGGAATGCGTTTTCCGATGGGGAATCAACCCCTGGCACACCGGTCGGAGATCGAATCAACAATGTGGAAGCAGTTCATTTGGCGAGTCCGGCTGCGGGCCAATGGACGGTTCGAGTGCGGGGTGTCAATGTCGTGCAAGACGTTCACCGGCGAATTTCAGGACCCTTCGAGCAGGATTTTGCACTGGTTGTTTCCGGCCAACTCCCACTGCCGGGTGAGGGTGTTGTTTCTTGGGATCGGGATGGATACCGGGTGCCAGCCGCCGCGACATTGCGGTTGGTGGATGCTGAACTGGCGCCTCTTGCCTCCGTGTCGGTCCAGGTGTCCAGCGGACGTGAATCGACACCGTTCGAGGTCCTATTGAACCGTGGTGTCGATTCCGGAACGTTCGTCGGCAGCGTGCAGCTCAGTACCAATCCACCGGTGGCCAATGACGGGTTGCTGTCAGTGGCCGATGGGGATGAAATTGTTGTGACCTACACGGATGCAAACCCTGCAGGGGTTCGTCGCGCGACGGCGGCAATCGATTCGCAACCGCCCGCCGTGAGCGGCGTCCAAGCCACGAGCGAGTTCGGGCGAGCGGTGATCCGATGGGTGACCGGTGAGCCGGGGACTTCAACGGTCGTTTTCGGAATCAGCAATGCCGTGACCCAGGTGATTTCCGTCCCGGGATACGGCCATCAACATCGTGTGCTGCTTCCTGAATTGATCACGGGTGAGACATATTACTATTTCGTCGTGAGTGCGGATCGAGCTGGTAATACGACCACGAACACTTTGGATGGCACGTACTATCGATTTGTGGCACCGAGATCGTCGTCGGCTTTGCTGGTTTATTCGCCTGAGAGTTTGTTTGCCGAGGGCGGGTTGTTGTCCGACACACCGTATCCGGGGATTGAAACCTGGACCTCAGCGTTGGATGCTCTCTCCATTGACTATGAAGTCTGGGATGTCAGCGAGCAAGGCCGGACACCACTTCTGGATGAGTTGAAATCCTATCGGGCGGTGCTCTGGAGGCCAGAAGAGCTCGTCGGGCCTTCACCAGGTTTTTTGACGGCGGTTGCTGGCTATGTGCAGTCTGGTGGGTCTCTTTTCGTCGCTTCTTTTGATCTTCCAACGCGTTTGCGGGAGATCAATCAGACAAACTTTCTGTCATCGGTACTGCATGTGGAATCAGCCCAGGAGGACGGAGGCGCGGTGACTATTTCGGGCGTGCCCGGGGACCCTGTGGGTGGTGGCGTGACCATCGGCCTCAATTTTGGCGACTTCCCGAGTGGCTTGGTCATCGAGTTGATAGGTATCGTCTGGGAAAGCGGCCCGGATTTTCTGACGGTTGGAACTAATTCGGCACCGGTGTTTGTTCAAGAATCCGGCAAAGCCGTGGGCTTGCGGTACCCTCGAACCGGTGTCGATAGCTCTGGGCGGGTGGTTTATTTGTCCGTCGCGCTGGAATCCATTCCATTCTTCGAGGAAGCCCCCAACAATCGCCCAACCGTTTTGGGTAATGCATTGAGGTTTTTGTCTCCCGAATTGGCGGGTGGCTCGAGCGTGACGTTTGATTCATCGGCCTATACGGTGCCGGCGTCCGTCGTGGTAGAGGTGGCGGACAGCCAGCGATTACGCGAAACCAGCGTTACAGTGGCGATTACTAACGGGACGAAGCCGCTGCTGCTCGAGTTGCCTCGCACACCTAAGGCAGGGCTATTCCGCGGACGCTTCGTCTTGGATATCACTAATTCTCCCGCGACTACTCAGCCTCGTCTGCCAGCAACGCATGGAGATGTGTTTCGGGCGACCTATCTAGACTCCACGCAGAATCCTATGGCGGCAGAGGCCCGGGTGGATACTTTTCCACCGAAAATATCGGGCGTGGAATTTGATCCGGCCTATAGCGAGGCGGTGATCACATGGACCACAGACAAGCCTACAGATGCTTTGGTGCGGTTTGGTGAATCCCGTGGTGATGATTCCTTTCTGACAAAATCGGCGTACAGCAGCGAATTTGGGACCAGCCACGAGCTCGTCATGACGGGGCTTGCTCCGGATCGACGTTATTTTTTCCAAGTCGTGAGTCGCGACGCTGCTGGTAATGTCACCGTCGACAGTCGTGGTGGGAAGTTTTATACATTTCGCACGCTCACACCGTTACCGACACCCTGGCGCGATACGCTGGAGCGGGGCACGGCGGGTTGGGCAGTATACAATGATGATGGCGGAACCGGCGCGATCATTGGTGACGATGATGATGGGGGTGGCGAGTTCGCCGCCCAAGGATGGCAACATGGCAAACCGTTGAATCAACAGTCAGTGACCGCCCACAGCGGCGAGAATGTCTGGGCGACGAATCTCGAAGGACAGCCTGTCGACTTTGCTATCACCGATCTCATTTCTCCGGTGATTAATCTCGTTGGTGGAAACCGAGCCACGTTGCGTTTCATGCAGAACTACCGTTTCGGAAGTGGCGCGGGAGGCGGCGGGGATGAAGACGATCCGTTTGGGGATTTCGTTCTCGAAGCAGGACAAGTGGCGTTGACGACGGACAATGGATTGACTTGGAAAGATCTGTACGTGGTGGACCAGGAAGTGTCCGATGGTTGGGAAGAAGTTGAGGTGGATATTTCGAGATATGTCGGGAATGTGATTCGATTGCGTTTCAACTATCAGTTGTTCGCTTTTAATACCACGGATCGTCTGGGATGGCTGTTGGACGATGTTTCCATCGAAATGAATTCGGTGGCGGCCAGTTCGGTGGTGGTTGAAAACAATATGTCCCAGGCGCACTTCAAGATCGCTGGCGCGCCCGGAGGAATCGTGGATGGGGTCGGCGTGTTGTTCCGCACGAATCTACCCCCGGCCACGTATGTGATTACTTGGCTGGAGGTGCCCTATTACATCACACCGTCGCCTCAGACGAACACCTTGGCAGCCAATCTGGAGGTGGTGTTTCGAGGGTCCTATGGGTTTCCGGATGCCAATCAAAACGGAGTATCAGATTTGTGGGAGCAGCAGGTACTCGGAGGGCTCATTCCAGCGAATGAAGCGCAGCGCGATACGGATGGTGATGGGGCGTTGGATGCCGTTGAGTTTATGCATGGCACGGACCCCAAGGACCGAGCTTCAGTGTTGCGATTGGTCGGCCCGATAGCACAATCGAACCGAACTGTACGGTTCGAATGGCCAACCACAGTAGGACGGACTTATCGACTTGAGGTCAGCAACGACCTGGAGCAGTGGGTATCAGCTGGAGAACCGTTGCGAGGTGCTGGGAACACCCAAGGGGTCAATTTGTCGGCATTGGATCCGCGCTTGAATTACTTCTTCCGTGTTCTGGTTGTGCCATAGTTTAAAACGTTTGCCAGCCACGGATCCCAGTCAGGAAATGGGGAGATCCTTTGGGGACAGAAAAAAGGGTGCACCTCCAAGTTGCCGACACTTGGAGATGGGTCATCCCGGGAATTCCCCCCAAAAGCGGTGGAGGGTCACCGCACTGCAAAGGCCGGTGTCGATTCTCCGACGACTATCCTTGAGTGAGTTCTGGAGCGGCGTGTGGTGCCAGCAACTCCACGGCTGCGGCCCGGCACAATCGAATCAATGTCTCTTCCGCCAAGCTCATGCGACGTCCCCGCCAATGGATCACTCCCCATTGTCGCTTGAGTTTTCGCCGGCCCAATCCGACTGAAACGAGGGACCCTTCGGCGAGTTCGCGAGTGGCAACCCAGGGGGTCAGCACTGAGACGCCGAGGTTCAATTTCACCAGTTCTTTAATAGCCGACATGCTTCCCAATTCGATGGGGGCATTCAATGAATGACCGTCTTCTCGGAAGTACTCATCGATGAGTTGCCAAGTTCGGCTGGACTTATCGTAAACGATGAATTGCTGTTTGGGGATCTCCGCGCGCGGCGCGATGGAGTTCTGGCTCCAGGGATGTTCCGGGGAAACCAGGAAGGCCAATTCGTCAGTGAACAGCGGGAGAAACTCGAACCGTTCGTCCGCTGGCAGCTCCACCGTGAGTGCGAGGTCCACTCTTCCTTCCTCCAGAAGTCGGATGACTCCGTGTGCATGGCCGCCTTCGATTCGAATATCGCAGCGCGGGAACTCATTCTTGAAGGAGCGAATGACTGGGGGCAGGAGCCCGGCGCAAAGACTGGCGGGCGAACCCAGACGGAGTCGGGATCGTCCCCATTTCCCAAGCGCCTCAATCCCATCCCGAGCCACATGCATTTCGTTCAATACTCGTTCGGCATGTTGCAACAGGTGTTCACCTGCCTGGGTGAGTGTTATCTTTTTGCCCAGCCTGTCGAAAAGCCGACAGCCGATGTCTTCTTCTAACGCGCGCATGGAGTGGCTAATGGCACTCTGGGTGAGGAAAAGATCCCGCGCGGTCTGTGTAAAACTTCCATTGTGCGCTAGTCGCACGAACGCATACAGCTGCCTACTGTCGAGCGGCGGCTTCATGCGTGAATTCGATTCATATCGAGCATGGATTATTCGACAAGCAACTCGGGGGCCAACGGCACAACAAACGCTTTCAGAACCTTGTTCGTTCAAGCGGATTTTAGAATGGGTTTCATTCTGAATCTGTATGCAAGTGTTGAACGTGTGCCTGTCGCTGGGTACACGCGTGTTTGTGGTAGTTTGGGCTCTGGGATTGACTGGTGTAGTTCCAAGGGCCGATGCAATGGGGAATGTGAGCGAACGGTGTTACTACCTCAATGAGGTCTAGTCTGAACGTATGGCTTGTATAGCTTGCAGGATTCAGTTTAGACGACTCATAAAAACCCACTCGTACACCGGATTGATCGACACTTCGGAAACTCGCCACTCGACCACTGCGCTCCATGGAAACAGAGTTTAGAGGGCTAGGCTTGGTGTCTGCAGCGATGTTTTGGGCCG
>SXGU01199710.1_pt1 | contig 27440 bp, 6 predicted proteins | sample 3174531 | NCBI WGS metagenome assembly SXGU01 (sample SAMN11356863, study PRJNA531348) | freshwater metagenome | isolation source: freshwater sample F1-140 | place: China: Fuxian Lake, Yuxi | collected 2017-12-25 | reverse complement strand
GTGGGATTTTTATTTACTGCCGGTGTATTTCATTGCGATTCTGGATTTTAAATACGACGAAAAGGAAGACGAGCGTAAATTTCGCCGTGACGTGTGTTTAAAAGACCAAGACGGCGAGGTGTTTTATCACAAATTGCATTTTAAGTTTTTGCAAATGCCGTTGTTTAACAAACAAGAACATGAACTGGAAACCCATTTCGATAAGTGGGTGTATTTTCTTAAACATTTGGAAGATTTCGACCATATCCCGGCGATTTTAAACGAGCCGATTTTTCCAAAAGGCTTTGATATTGCCGAAGTGTCGCATTTGAGTAGCGATCAATACGATGCGTATTTGAAAAGCGTTTTGTCCTATAACGAAGCCAAAACGGTGATGGATACGGCTTTTATGGAGGGCGAAAAAGCGAAGGCAATGGATGTTGCAAGCATTATGCTGGCTGAAAATTTCGATGTTGAGATCATTGCTAGAGTTACTAAATTAACCATTGTGCAAATAGAAGCACTGAAATGAGCCGGTCGGGCAACACTTTTACAGTCTCTCTGTTCTCAGTAAATATAGAATCTGGAGTTAATAAAGCGACATCGTTCCCACGCTCCGGCGTGGGAATGCCGAAGTACCGCTCTAGCGGTACGGGACGCAGGAGCGTCCCGCACTGCATTCCCACGCCGGAGAGACTGTGAAAGTATTATCAAAATCGGTTTAAAAAACTCTTCACCACGAAGGCACGAAGAGCACGAAGGAAAAATAATTATTTAATTCAGTGTATTGAAAACTTCGTGTCCTTCGTGTCTTCGTGGTGAGTGCTTTTGCTTTTGTTCTAAAACGAATACTTTCACAGTCTCCGGAGCGTGGGAACGATAGCAGCTCCTCTCCAGACTTTGTGTCGCTCTATTAATTCCGGGCTCTATAACTGTATCCACATCAGGAATCCCGGCTGCTTTTGCCCCTGTCAATCTGTGCGTTTATAAACGCTACAGCCTTTTCAAGCCCCTCTTCGTTGCGGATCGCCTTGCCCAAGTCTTCGGCTCCTTGCTGAATGACGGGATCGCTTACCGCTGTTTTAATAGCTTCGGCCAATTTTTCAGCGGTAAAGCCTTGTTGCGGTACCTGGGCAAGAGGAGCCGGACCGGCATTCAAGCGCTGGACCTGATTGCCCCAAAATGTCTGTTCAGCGGTAAAAGGGCAAACCACGGTAGGCTTTCCTGATCTCAAGCCGATTGCCAAAGTGCCGCTGCCGCCATGATGAACCACAGCTTTGACACGCGGGAAAAGCCAGTCATGACAAATGTACCGCTCATAATGCACGAATTCATGGCCCTGCTGAGCCGTCATGCCGCTCTCCCCGATGGCGATGATTCCCCTTTCACCCGATTGGCGAAGAGCTGAGAGGATTAAGCGGTTTGTCCTTTCCGGATCAGCTGAGAGCACACTGCCGAAACCCAAATAGACCGGGGGCGGTCCTTTCGACAAAAAATCTTCCAGTTCCGGCGAAGGCTGCCAGCCCTCCTCTCTTTCCAAAAACCAGTAACCGCTTGCCAAAGTGGTAGCGTTCCAATCGTTCGGCATCGGCAATAACTTTTGACTATAGCAATACAGAACGGGAATGGGCGTTCCGTTGCGGGAAAGATAATTCTTGAACAAAGAAGGCGGCTCCACTTTCAAGGTCGTGCGGCACCATGCCTTGACACTGCTGCGAAAGCCCAGCGTCAGTATCATAATGGCGGCGCGGTGGCTCCATCGATTAAGAAATTTTCCTGAATCGGAGGCAGTAAGCAAAGGCGCCGGAAATGCGCCGGTCACGGACACGGCCGGAACCGCAAAGGAAATAATGGCGGGAATCTTCAACTTGTCGGCAATATGCCAAACGGGATACAGCGTGGGCGGATAGATCAGGCAGTCCGCTTGCTGTGAAGCGGCCCAAATATCATCGAGAATATCAGGCAAATGCGCGGCTAAGGCTTTGCCCCATGCTCTCATCGCGTCACGTTTTTCCTTGCCTACTCCGTTAAAGAACGCGGCACAAGCCTTGGAAGCGAGAATATCCCTGACGTTTATCCGCATCGGGGCGTAGTCGACCTGCCGTTCCCGGATAAAAGCAGCGTATTCGAGTCCGGCGACCAGGGTTGGCTCATGCCCTTCTTCCTTTAACCGAAGCGCCAACGCAAGATAGGGCTGAACATCGCCTCGGGTTCCGTAACTGGTGATTATCGTAATTTTCATTGTTCATACCCTTGACCGGAAGTCGATGCATTGATGCGCTTGATACACTGGGTCAGTTTCTCGGCCAGGACTTCAACTTGAGGCGAGACGATCATGTTGTAGTGATTGCCGGGGATGATATGAAGGTCGAGTTGTTGCCCGACAAACGGTTGCCAAGCTTCGCCGGCTGCGACATGCAAGCCCTTGCCCAGTTCGGTGGCCTGAAAAAAAGAGACCTTTCCTTGGTACGCTTTTGGCACGTAAGTTTGGATGATATGGCGGTTGGTGAGTAAAACCGCCCATAAACATTTGAACACCGAAAAATCGGCGCCGGGCGGGAAGAAGCCGACTTCCAGCAGCCTATCCATCACATGACGCAGTTGCTGCTCTTCCTCCGCCAATTGCCGCAACGTCTCCAGCGACAAATCCGGTATGATCTCCGACATCACATTGACCAGGATTTCAGCGTTGTCCTCTCCGGCAAGCTGATCCCCGGTCAAGGTGTCCGACAGTTGCGTGTCGAATAAAGCCAGCAAGGCAACCTCGTCGCCTTGCGCCCTAAACTGTTGGGCCAATTCAAACGCAATCAATCCGCCAAAGGACCAACCCGCCAATCGGTAGGGCCCCTGCGGGAAACGCTGTTTTATCGCGTTAAGGTAAAAAGCCGCCATCTGTTCAGCGCTAGCGTAAGGTTGCTGGCCTTGTTCAAGTCCGTAGGCCTGAAGTCCGTAAAAGGGCTGATCCTTATCCAGACAGCGGGACAGATCGTAATAGCAAATCGCATGGCCTCCCGCCGGATGCACGCAAAACAGGGGCGGCTTTGAGCCTTCCGGTTGAATGTCAACCAGCGGCGACCACGGCGCTGAGTCATTCTGCCCCATCAGCAGAATGGCCTGTTTTTCGACCGTGGACGCCTGATACAAGCTCGCGGTGGAAAGCTCTTTGTTTAATTTCTGTTTTATCTTCGAGATTAAGCCGATTGCCAACAGCGAGTCGCCGCCCAACTCAAAAAAATCATCCAGTACGCCAATCGGCTCAATCCCCAGAAGTTTCTGCCAGATATTCACTAGGGCAAGCTCCATGTTGGTGCGGGGGAGCATTAAAGGCGTCGATAATTCGGGCCGCGAGTGCATCCGCATCGCCGTATCCGCTGTTTTCGGCTCCGGCTCAGGGAAACCGGCCGCCTTGGCCTGTGCCAACCGCGAGTCCAGCTTTTGCGTTGAAACCAGCACTCTGGTCAGCGCGGATTCCATGACCAGCCGGAATACTTCCCGGCCTTCCTCGGGCGAAATGCCGGTCAGCATTTCTTGTTGCCGCCGTTCCCGCAATGCGTCAGGCGTTGCGGTTTTGACCGCCATGCCCACCTCGCGCCACAGATCCCAGTTAAGGCTGATGGCGGGAATTCCCTGCGAGCGAAGATAATTGGCGTAGGCATCGAGAAAGGCATTGGCCGCGCAATAATCCACTTGGCCGAACGCTTCGAAGATGGCGCTCAGCGAGGAGCAAAGGAGGAGAAAATCCAGCTTCGCATCCTTAAACAGCGTATGCAGAACCACGCTTCCGTCGACCTTGGGCGCCAGAACCGATGCCGCAACTTCCGGCGTTTTGCGCTGGATCACGCCGCCGCCGGCAAGTCCCGCCGCATGAATGACGCCGTGAATCGGACCGAAGCATTCATTGGCCTTGGCAACGACAGTCTGCATTTGTTGCAGATTTGCCGCGTCGGCCTGGGCGACCCATAGATGGGCACCCTGATTTTCCAGGGCTTGCAGCGCTTGAATTTTCAAACTTGTCTCATCGCCCACTTCATGGCTTTCAAGCCATCCGGCCCAGTCTTTTCGTTCGGGAAAGGCCGAGCGGCTGATTAAAATCAGGTTGGCGGAGAAGTTTTCCGCCAGATATTCCGCCAGCGTCAGGCCGATGCCGCCCAAACCGCCGGTAATCAGGTAAGTGCCTTTTTCTCTTAACAATGACCTTTTCTTGGTTTTCGCTTGCTCTAAATGAAGAGGTTCATAAGACGGCAACCAGCGCTGTTTTCCGCGATAGGCGATGACCCTGTCATCCGTTTTGCTCAGGATTTCCGCCAACAGCTGCTCAATCAGTCTTTGTTCCGGTTCGGTATTTGCCGTAGGCAGAATCACATCCACATTTCGGCATTGAATGTTGGAATATTCCTGCGGAATGGTTTGCACAGGGCCCAGCAGCGTCGCTTTTTCCGCTTGCAGCGGCTCGTCTCCGGTAACGGCTTGCATATTGTTGGAGACGGCAATCAGTTCCAGCGGCGATTGCTGCTGTTTTCCCAGCGCCTGCGCGAGAAATAGCAAGCTGTAAAAGCCCATTGTCTGCGCTTGTCCGGTGATGTCGGCTTCCGTTCCGCCATTATTTCCCCGATTGACCGACCATAGATGAACAATGGTTTGCGGAAGGTTTTGCCTTGCGCTCAGCTCATTCAACAGGGTTTCATAGTCTTCCGCTGTTTCCGGATTCAGCACATAAGCGTTGTCGGATAATTGGCGCCATTCTGTGCCGGTCTTGACCGTGACAACCGCCTGTCCAAGCCCTTCAAGTTGTTCGGCCAATGAGTCGCCAAGACCGCAATCGTCGACAAACAGCAGCCAGTTGGCGGGTTCCGGTGTTTGTTCCTGATCCAGCCATAAGTTCAATGGCGCCGAAATTTTCCACGAAGGCAGATAAAACCAATCCGCCAGCTTTTCTCTTTTGTTTTGCGGAACCGGCGAATTTCCTCCAGGCGCGTCTTTGCCGTCAATCCAATAGCGTTGCCGCTCAAAAGGATAAGTCGGCAGCGTTATCCGCGAGTGTTTCATTGGCTGATGGACGGCAAACCAGTCCACCGACGCCCCCGCCAGCCATAGTCTGCCCAAAGCGGCAAGAACCGCCTGATGATCGTCAATAGGGTCTTTTGGCGAAGGAAGGGAGGAAACGGTTTCCGGTTCGCCTGTCGAAGGGGAATGGCGTTTGACCAATGTCGTCAACACCCGCCCCGGCCCCACTTCCAGAAACACCGATTGCGGGTCTTTCAACAAGGTTTCCATGCCCTCGGTGAAACGTACCGCGGAGCGCAAGTGTTGAGCCCAGTAATTCGGGTTGGTCGCCTGCTCGGCAGTGATCCAGTCGCCGCTCAAATTGGATATATAAGGCTTCTGAGGCGCTTTCAATTCCATTTTTTTCAGGCAATCCACAAAGGCCGGCAGGATAGGTTCCATCATCGCCGAATGAAAAGCATGGGACGTATGCAAGCGTATGGATTGAATATCCTGAACGGCCAGGCGATTTTCCAGCGCCTCTATAGCTTCGGTCGGGCCGGAAACCACGCATAAGGCCGGGGCGTTGACGGCGGCCAGGGAAATATCCCGGCTCAAATACGACTGAATCTGCTGTTCCGATAAAACCACGCTGAGCATAGCCCCTGCCGGAAGCGACTGCATTAAGCGTCCGCGCAGGACAACCAGCTCCAGCGCCTGTTCCAGCGAAAACACGCCCGCCAGACAAGCGGCAACGTATTCGCCGATGCTGTGACCCAACATCGCTGCGGGCTTAATCCCCCAGGCCATCCATAATTGCGACAGCGCGTATTCAATGACAAACAGGGCAGGCTGCGCGACCGCCGTTTGTTCGAGTGCCGTTGCTTGTTGCTCGGTTGCGCCATTATCGGGATACAGTATTTCCCTTATATCAAATCCCATCAACGGGGTCAGGATGTTTGCGCAACGATCGACCTGCTCGCGAAAGACCGGTTCATGGGCATAAAGTCCCGACGCCATGTTGACGTATTGGGAACCTTGACCGGAAAACAGGAACACCACCGGATGTCCGTCGCTCTCGCATTTCCGGCTCAATAATCCGTTTGCCGTGCTTAGCGTCTTTACCGCCTCGTCCACGGTCCGGCAAACCAACATGCGGCGATGCTTGAAGACTTTCCGCCCGGTATTCAGCGTAAACGCCGCATCGGCAAGATTAAGATCGGGATTTTGCCTGAAATGTTCGGCAAGGTTCGCGGTGGCTTTTTCCAGAGCGGATTCCGTTCTCGCCGATAACAACAGGACTTGTGGGCGCGATTCATGGCTTGCAGGTGAAGCTTCCGGCGCTTCCTCCAAAACCAGATGGGCATTGGTTCCTCCGATACCGAAGGAACTGACGCCCGCCCGGCGTGGAGTTTCGCCGGATGTCCATTCCGCCTGTTTGCTGTTCACATAAAACGGGCTACCGGCGAAGTCGATTTCAGGATTGGGCTTTTCAAAATGAAGGCTCGGCGGCAACGATTTATGTTTCAGCGCCTGGATGGTTTTAATCAGTCCCGCGACGCCCGCGGCCGCATCCAAATGACCGATATTGGTCTTTACCGAACCAATCGCGCAAAATTGTTTTTTCCGGGTATGGGCTTGATAGGCTTGGCTCAAGGCCGCGATTTCAATCGGGTCGCCCATCGCTGTACCGGTGCCGTGCGTTTCTATATAGGTAATGGTTTCAGGCTCAATCCCGCGCATTGCCCGCGTGATGACTTCAGCCTGCCCGGCCACGCTCGGAGCGGTGTATCCCGCTTTTAGAACACCGTCGTTATTGACCGCCGAACCTTTAATAACCGCGTGTATGCAATCTTTATCGGCAATGGCTTGGTCCAGTTTTTTCAGCATCACAATGCCGACGCCGTTGCCGCCAACCGTTCCCCGCGCACCGGCATCGAAAGCCCGGCAATGGCCGTCGGGAGAAAGAATCATGCCGTCTTCGTAAAGATAGCCGCGCTTTTGGTTTGCTTTAACCGAGATGCCGCCGGCCAGGGCCATATCGCATTCCCCGTTCAGCAGGCTTTGACAAGCCATATGCACGGCGACCAACGAGGTGGAGCAAGCCGTTTGAATATTGACGCTGGGGCCTTTCAAGTTCAGCTTGTACGATGTCCGGGTGGTTATGAAATCGTTTTGATTGCTGACCATCAGTTGATAGTCGCCGACGGATTGCAGCAGCTCCCGGTGGGGGCTTAGGTTATCCATGTAATAGGTGTTCATTCCGGCTCCGGCGAAAACCCCGACCGGCCTGTTGATCCGCTCCGCATCGTAACCGGCATGCTCAATCGCTGCCGCGGCGCACTCCATGAACAAACGCTGTTGGGGGTCCATGATTTCGGCTTCCCGTGGAGAAAAACCGAAAAAAGCCGCATCGAAGCACTCAATGCCGTCCAGAATCCCGTTGGCTTTGACATAGGCGGGATCCTTGATAAGCGCCGGATCGATGCCTTCCGCCAACAGTTCTTCTTCCGAGAAAAAAGAAATGGATTCAACGCCGTCGCCCAAATTCGTCCAAAAGCTGTCCACATCGGCCGCGCCGGGAAAGCGTCCGGCCATGCCGATCACGGCAATATCTTTCGTCGTAGAAGAAACCAATGGCGCAGGCGCGGCGCTTTCCGAAGCCTTTGTTCCCCCGGTCAGATGCGCGGCGAAAGCGTGAATGGTCGGATAGTGAAACAGGTCCACCATCGGCGGGCGCTTGCCCAGCACCGCCTGCAATTCCTGTTGCAACTGGAGCAATAACAGCGAATGCCCGCCGACTTCAAAGAAATTATCATGAATCCCGACCTTTTCGACTTGCAGGATTTTTTTCCAAAGGCCGGCAATCTGTCCTTCCAGCTCCGTTTGCGGCATAACGACTTGGTTTTCCGCATCGCCGGAACTTCCGCCCATCGCCTCAAGGGCGCGTCTATCCATCTTGCCGTTCGGAGTCAACGGCATTGCATCCAGCAAGACGAAGGAGGACGGAACCATATGGCTGGGTAGCCATTTATTCAGGAATTTGCGCAGTTCGGCCAAATCAAGATGTTTGTCCGCAACGATATAGGCTGCCAGCACCTTTTCTTTCCGGTCGCTGTTTTCGAGCACCAGCACGGCGCTCTCGGCTATAGCCGGGTATTTGCCGAGCGTGGCTTCGATTTCAGGAATTTCGATTCGGAAGCCGCGAATTTTCACCTGATTGTCCAGGCGTCCCAGGTATTGGATATTTCCATCCGCTAAAAAGCGCGCCAAGTCGCCGGTTTTGTAGAGACGGGAACCGGCATCGCCGAAAGGATTGGCTATGAACCGTTCGTCTGTCATTTCCGGCCGGTTCAAATAACCGCGCGCCAGGCCCGCGCCGCCCAGATAAAGTTCCCCGGCCACGCCGATAGGAACCGGACGACAGTTGTTATCCAAAATAAATGCCTGGGTGTTATCGATTGGGCGGCCAATCAGCGGCGCTTCGGTGTCGCCCTTTTTCATCAGCGCGAACGTGGAATAGGTTGTATCCTCGGTTGGCCCGTACAGGTTATAAACTTTCTTGACGGTGTTTAATTGGTAGACGCGTTGCACCAAATCGTTTTTCAACGCTTCTCCGGCAAGGTTAACCACCTGTACCGAGGACGGTATCAAATCCAACTTGACCAGTTCATTGATAACGGACGGGACCGTGTTCAGCAGGGTGACGTTGGCATCAGCGGGTAAGTCGGGCAACTGCAATGCGTTCTCAAGCAGGATAATGCTGCCGCCGACAGCCAACGGCACAAATATTTCAAACACCGAAAGATCGAAGCAGATCGATGTCGTGGCCGCAACACCGGCCAATTCTTCCGCTGAAAAGACTGTTTTTGCCCAAGCGATAAAGGCCGCGGTATTTCGATGGTTGATCGCCACCCCTTTCGGCTTGCCGGTCGAGCCCGAGGTATAGATGACATAGGCCAAGTTTTCGGCTACCGGCATAAGCCGGGGCAGATTTAAGCGGGCGTCTGGGAACGCCAAGCCCCTGCTTGGCGAGTGTCCGCAATGATCGACATTGCCGAGCTGGGGCTCGGCGTTCCCGGTTAATTGCCGGAGGCTTTCAGCCGCGCTGTCCATGCAGAGGACTTGCGCTTGCGTGTTCGGCAATGTTTCAGTCAGGCTTGATTGCGTCAGCAAAACCAGGATTTGCGCGTCTTCAACCATAAAAGCCAAGCGCTCGGCCGGGTATTCGGGGTCCAACGGCAAATAAGCCCCGCCGGCCTTCAGGATGCCCAACATGCCGACGATCATTTCAATCGAGCGCTGCATGCAAACGCCAACCAAGACTTCCGGCCCCACGCCCATGCTTTGCAAATGGCGGGCCGTTTGGTTGGCGAGGCTGTTCAGCTCGCGGTAGCTTATCGATTTTTCGCCGAAAACAAGGGCCACCGCATCCGGTGTTTTTTCCACTTGCGCTTCGAAAAATTCGTGTATGCATTTATTGGCCGGATAAGGCGCATCGGTTCGGTTGAAATCGACGAGGATTTTTTCCCGCTCCTCCTCCGTCAATATATCGAGGTCGGCTATGGTTTTCGCTGCTTCCCCGACCAGCTCGCCAAGGGTTTTCAGGAAGCGTGCGCCGAACTGTTGCATCGTCGCTTCGCTGAGAATCGCGGAGTAATATTCGATCGCAAATTCGATTTTGTCCGGAAACTCGGTGCCGAAAATCGCCATATCGAATTTGGACGAATCTTTCACTTGGCCTTCGTAAGCCTTAAATTGCAGTCCGCTTTGATCCTGCTCCGGCTGCTTGAAATTCATGTACGAGAACGTAATGCCGGTCAACGGATCGCGGCTCATGTCCCTGGGCAGGTTTAATTTTTGAATTAATTGGTCAAACGGATATTCCTGATGGGCATAGGCGTTGACCATCACTTCTTTTACCTCCGCCAGGAATGCCGTTGGCGTTTTATCGTCTTTCGGGAAAGCCCTGATGGCCAGATGATTGATGAACATGCCGATGGTTTCGCTGACTTCCGGCGCATTCCGGCCCAAGTCGGCAATCGCGATGATGATGTCCTCTTGCCTGCTGTATTTATGAAACAGCAGGTAAAAAGCGCTGAGGAACACCATGAACGGCGTGGTTTCGTTTTTTGCCGAAAAATGGCGGACTTTGGCAAGCAGGCCTTCATCAACGCTGAACAACAACACCGCGCCTTCATAGGTGATGACCGGCGGTCTTTGGAAATCATACGGAAAATCCAGCACCGGAATGTCTTGTTCGAATTGTTTCAGCCAATAATCCTGGTGAACTTTAAAAGCTTCCGACTCGAAATGCGCATTCTGCCAGCGGGCGAAATCCTTGTACTGTATTTTCAGTTCGGGCAGATTTTCGTTTTTGTAAAAAGCATTCAATTCCTGGAAAATAATTTGCAGCGAAAACGCATCGGCGACGATATGGTGAACATCGAACAGCAGAACCTGTTCGCCGCTGTCGAGCGTTACCAGTTCGGCCCTGAGCAGCGGGGCTTTGGCAAGATCGAAAGGCCGGGAAAACTTTTTGACGTAGCCATCCAGCTCCGATCTTTTCAACGCGATTTCGGACAGCGTGAAATCGATACCGTCGGCAATTACTTGCACAAGCTGTCCGTCTTTCATTTCAAACGAAACCCGGAATGATTCGTGCCGGGCTATCAGCTTGTCGAAAGCGCGGGCCAGTTGTCCGGCATCCACTTTGTTTTCAATAAATAAAATGCTCGGCAGATTGTAGCCAAGACTCTGTTTCGACAATTCCCAGAGAATGTACAATCGGCGCTGAGCTGCGGATGCAGGGTAATAGAGCTGCTTTTCGACGACTTCAATAGCGTTGTTGCGGGATTCACTCTCGCGGTTTTTCTTCGCAATAAAGGCCGCGTATTTTTCGATGGTCGGATGGCTGAAAATGACGTCCATCGACACTTTTGTACCGAGCTTCTTCGCAATCGCATTGCTTATTTTATTCGCATCGATTGAGTCGCCTCCCAGACTGTAATAATCGTCCAGCACGTTGATCTCGTCATAGCCCAAAACTTCGGCCCAGGCTTGAGCCACCGCTATTTCGACGGCACTGTAGTTGCCGTCGTCCCTGCCGGAAAGAACGACCGTTGCGTGCTGTTCCTGCACATTCGCTTGTGTTTCGGTGCGTTCCCCCATCTTCGGCGATTGGAAAGCCTCTTGAACGGCAAAGCCGGGAGGAACGATGACCGCCTGACTTCCTTCGTAAGCAAGCAATTCGTGCAGCAGATCGATGGCTTCTTTTGTGGTAAGCGCGTACTGGCTTTGATTCGCTTGCCAGTCGAAGGCCATGCCGGTTTCTTTCCAGGCCGGCCAATTGATAGCGAGAGTTCTTAGGCCTTGTTTATTGCGAAAAGCGGCAAACGCGTCCTGATAGGCGTTCGCCGCAATGTAATCGCCCTGTCCGGCAGAGCCGGCCACTGCGGAAAGGGCCGAGCAAAGAATAAAAAAGTCGGGATTGTCTTCACGGGTCAGCCTATCCAGAAGCCATGTCCCCTGTATTTTCGGACGAAGCACGTTGGCAAAGGTATCCTCTTCCTTCCTGAACAAATAGCCATCGCCGGCGATTCCGGCGCAATGTATCACCCCGTCTATGTTGCCGAGCTGTTCACGCGTTTCGTTGACGGCCTTTTCGATTTGCTCGGGGTTCGACACATCGGCGGAAATGACCAGGACTTCTGATCCGCTTTGCTCCATTGCCAGGATCGCATTGATTTTTTCGGCGGTTTTATCGTCGCCTTTTTGAATTTCCGCCCAATCCTCGCGCGGCGGCAAGCCTGTGCGTCCTATCAGCGCCAATTTCACGCGTTTTTGGGCGGCCAAGTCTTTTGCGAATTCGATGCCCATCCCGCCTAATCCGCCGGTGATCAGGTAGACGCCCTGCTCTTTTATTGCAACGGCTGTTCCCGAACTGTGAATGGCTTGAAAATCCTGCTCGTAGCGTATGCCGTCGCGGTAAGCCGCGGGGCGAACCGGGCTGTCGAATCCGGTAAACTCGGCTAAAACCTGTTCTGCCGTGGCGGCATCATCCAGGTCGAGGAATTTGCAGGCGATAGTGTCGTACTCTAAAGGTATGACTTTTGCCAATCCCGACAGCGCTGCATAAGCAGGATTTAAATTGCTCTCCTTACCGGTTACCGCGAAGGTATTTTTGCCGATGACCAGGATTTCCAGCGGGCGTGTGCCGTCATGTTTAATCAGGGTTTTAACCAGACGAAACAGGCCGGTTACGCCCTGATCCAGCCTTGTTTCCAGCTCTTCCAGAGCAATGCACTCGTGAGACGGCAACGACGGAGAATAGATTATTTTGCTAATCCGGTGTTTTTCGAGGTTCTCGATCAGTGCCAGACACTGTTCTTCCGAACTTGGAATTGCAAAGGTTTGGATGTCCTGTAATGGCGAAAAATCCCCCAGAACGCAAACTTCTCCCGCTGTTTGGGAATACTGTTGTTGCTTGGGCAGCCAAACCGCGCTGAACAGTTGGCATTCATTCTGAACCCGTTTAAACGTGAGTCCATGGAACTCCGCATTTATGTGTCCATCGGCATCGGTTAAAACGACATCGTATTTTTGTATGTCTTTCGACTCGCTGTTGCCTTTGACATAGCTGTAAATTTCCCCGCCGATGGGGCGATATAATTTTGCGCTGCCGCAGATCATCGGCAGGAAACCCGGTGCTATCAGGCCGGAACTCAAAGCCGCGTCCAGCAAGGGCGGGTGGAAGTCAAAGCGGTTCAAGTCGGTCTTGAATTCATCCTTTAATTTTAAAAGGGTCAGGCGTTCGTTATCGTTTTTCCAGATTTTTTCCACGCAATCCCAGCGCCTGCCGACTTCGACCAAAGCTTGATTGCCGTTTTCGAAACCTTTTTCAGGTCGTTTTATCGCTTCGCATCGCGCTTTTATTTGTTCTAGGTCTAGGCGCGCCGGGGCTTGTTCGGGCGCGGTTTTTATTTTTGCAGTGGCATACTGCATCCAGTTGCCCGTGGCTTGTTTTCGCAGTACCGAAACCGTATGACCATCCGGCGATGCTTTCAAGGTCGCAATCAGCTTGTCCGGTGATGTCCGTATTTGTTCCGGACCGATAGCCAGCAGGTTTTCCCAGAACAAGTCATTTATTTCCAACGGCGATTTGTAGCCCTGTTTTTTGGCAACTTCCGAGAGTAGCTGGAAATAGGCGGTTCCGACCAGGCACGTTTGCCCACCCGCTTTATGTTCATTCAGCAGCCAATCCTCGCCGCTGTCGATGCCGATTTGGTAAATAAGCTGTTCGGGAGTTTCCGCCGGGGCTTGCTTGATGAATACCGCGTCCCGATTCGTTGCATAAGGAGCCGCGGGTACTTTTAGCCAGCAGCGTTTTTTTTCGAAGCGGTGAAACACCTTGGGAGCGACAGGGGTTTGCTTCGGCGCGGGCGCTTCTTCCATAACGACATGGCAATTGACGCCGCTTAAGCCGAAAGCGCTGACACCGCATAACAGCGGCTGTTCAGCCTCGCTTAAATCGATCAACTTGTCGGCCGGAAATACCGGCGAGTTTTCAAACGGAATCTTGCTGTTGGCTTTTTTGAAATGCGCCAAGGGCGGGATTTTTTTCTTGTGCAGGCTTAACGCCGCTTTTACCAGACCGATCAGGCCCGCCGCATGATCCAGGTGGCCGAAATTCGTTTTCACCGAACCGACCGCGCAGAAGTGTTTGTCGTCGGTGTATTTGGCAAAGGCTTTGTTCATGCCGTCTATTTCGATAGGATCGCCCAACTTGGTGCCGGTACCGTGCGCTTCTATAAAGCGTAGGTTTCGCGGGTCTATTCCGGCATCTTTCCACGCCTGGTCGATTAATTCCGCCTGCGCGTCGGCATTCGGCACCGTCATGCCGGCGGCGGTGCCGTCCTGGTTCAGCGCGCTGCCCTTGATGACCGCGTAAATCGAGTCATCATCCTTTAACGCCTGATTAAGCGGCTTCAACAACACCGCAATGACGCCTTCGCCTGCTCCTGTGCCGTCCGAGGCATCGTCAAATGTCCGGGTCCGTCCGTCCGAGGATTCAATTTCCACTTTCTCCAGAGCCACCGGCAAAATCGCCGTTTTTACCGTGCCGACCAGGGCGAGCTTGCATTCGTTCGCGCGCAATGCGCGGCAGGCCAGATGGACCGCCGTAAGGGATGACGAGCAGGCGGTATCGACCATCAGCGCGGGCCCGCGCCAATCCAGCACAAACGAAAGCCGGGTCGCGGTGTTGGATGGCACGTTACTCAGGAAAATTTGTTCGCTATTCTCGGGCTGAATTCGGTCGGCCAGTTCCCCGTATTCTTGGGCGGAACTCATGCCCATGAATACGCCGACCTTGGCCCCTTTTAATTTCGTGCCGCCGTAACCCGCATCTTCCAGCGCTTTCCATGCGCTTTGCATGAAAAGCCGCTGGTTCGGCGACATCATTTCGGCTTCTTTCGGCGACAGGTGAAAAAAACGGTAATCGAACTCGTCCACCCTGTCCAGGTAGGCTATTTCCCGATAGCGCAGCCGCTCCGGATCCTGACCCAGAAACCGCAGGATTTCATCGGAGTCTTTTTTTCGTTGCTCGGGAATGGAGCGGATTCGATCCTTCGCGGAAACCAAGTCGTCCCAGAAATTTTCCGTATCCTCATAATCGGCAAGTTTCAGGCTGATGCCGATAATGGCTATATCCTTTGTCGAGCTTTCCTTAATGTTGACGTTCGCTTGCTTGGGTATCGTGATAAGTTTTTTCATGATTTGCTGATCTTTGGTGATTGTATGCGGTTATCGTATAGAGTCCGAAGTGGATAAAGCGACATCGTTCCCACGCTCCGGCGTGGGAATGCCGGAGTACCGCTCTAGCGGTACGGGACGCAGGAGCCTCCTTACTGCGTTCCCACGCCGGAGCGTGGGAACGATAGCGGGTCCATCCAGACTTTGCGGCGCTATAATTCCGGTCTCTATAACTATTCAGCCTATTCCTAATGGAACACGGATGACACGGATTAAACAGATTTGCACGGATTTTTTGGCCCAGACCAAGTTTGTTTACGCTTTTAAATCCGTGCTAATCCGTCCTATCCGTGTCGCCTAGAGGCGCCTACTTTTGGCATCCGTGTTCCATTCCTCTATCTGCTGAACAGTTACCCCTTACGCTGCCTTTATTATTTCTTCCAGGATTGCCACGTAAAGTCCGGGCAACAACTTCATTTCTTCCCTGTCCATGCGCGAGCTGAACCTGAAAGCGATGTTTACCGTGCCGTTATTTACGTCAGTATGACAATGCAAATCGGCATTATCGAAATCGCCGCTTACGGCATCGGAGTAGAGTGCTAAAACTTCGCTGGAGCCAGGATTCGCCCCCGTTTTTAAAAAGCTGTCCAGCGGATGTATTACCGCCGGGTCCAGAAACCGGCTCCGCGATTCCTGCAACAGGTCTTCAATGGAATCAATCGCCTCAAAATCATGGCGCAGGGCAATGATGTGTTGTTCATTCAACGCGGCATAATACGGAACTTCCTTTTGCTCACTGATTTCAAACAGCAGATAACCGAACGCTGCCCGGAGTATGTCCTGTGCATCCCGCCCGTTTAACTGTGCCGCCAATGCCTCGTCCAGGCTGAATTCCAATAGGCCGCCATTCCCTGTCGAGAAATATTTTTTGTCCAGCGGCAGGGTTTCTATTGCGATCCTTGCTTTATTCCCCCCTGAAAGAAACAGCGCCAAATCCGCGATATTCGGGTGTGCGAATAAATCCATCAGCGTGGTTTGCGGATAGCTCTTTTCGATTTCCCAATGCACCCTGACCAAGGACAACGAGTTGCCGCCGATTTCAAAGAAATTCGCGTTGGTGCTGATGTCGTCCGTCTCCAGGTGTTTTTGCCAAATCGACAACAACTCCGACTCCAGATCGTTTTGGGGCGGACGAAACTCTCTCAGCGACTCAATGGGTTTCAGGCCGACCAGGCTTTTGCGGTTGATTTTGCCGTTCGGCAACAGCGGCAACGCGTCCAACTGCACAAAATACGCGGGAACCATATAAGCGGGCAGCATGGCAGAGAGACCGGTCCGCAGTTCCTCCACTTTCAACACGGAATTTGCGGTGACGTAGGCCACCAAGGCTTTTGCCTCGCCTTCCCCGGAGGCCAAAACCACAGCCTCTTTAACCGCAGGATTGGTGGTCAGGCAGGCTTCTATTTCGCCCAATTCAATCCGGAAACCGCGAATTTTAACTTGGTTATCGATGCGGCCCAGGTACTCAATGTTGCCGTCGGGAAGCCACCTCGCCAAATCCCCGCTTTTATAAACGCGTTGACGTAGGCCGAACAATTCAACTTCAATGAATCGTTCAGCCGTTAGCTCGGGACGATTCAGGTAGCCGCGCGCCACGCCTGCGCCGCCGACCAGCATTTCGCCGTGCACACCAATCGGAAGGAGGTTATTGCGAGCATCAACCACCCAGACCTGCAAATCGGGAATCGGTTTGCCGATGATGCTCTTGCCATGATTATCTCCGGCCAACACCGGATAATAAGTGACATGGACCGTCGTTTCGGTAATGCCGTACATATTGACCAACTGTGGTTGCTGGTCGCCATGACGGCAAAACCACGGTTGCAACGCGGTAAAATCCAGCGCCTCGCCGCCGAATATCACCAAGCGCAAACTGAGCTTATCCGGTTGCTTATCAACATCCTGCAATTGTTTAAATGCCGACGGCGTTTGGTTCAGTACCGTTACCCCTTGATCTATCAGCAACTGATAAAAAAGCGTTGGGTTACGGCTGGTGTGGTACGGCACCACGATCAATTTGCCGCCGTAGAATAATGCACCCCAGATTTCCCATACCGAGAAATCGAACGCGTAAGAATGGAACAATGTCCAAACGTCCTGTTCGTTGAAGCGATACCAGTCGTCCGTTGCCGAAAACAGCCGCGTCACGTTAGCTTGCGTCAATTGGCAACCCTTCGGTTTTCCGGTAGAACCGGAGGTATAAATCACATAAGCCAAATCGTCCGGGCCGCTTTGCGGGGCCGGATTTTCCTCGGAGCAGTGCGCAATCGCGTCCCTCTCTCTATCCAGGCAGACCACTTTAGCATTCGCTACCGGCAATCTTTCCAGTAAGTGGCTTTGAGTCAGCAATACCGGTACCGCAGCATCGTCCAAGATGAATTGCAAACGTTGCGCCGGGTAATCCGGGTCCAGCGGCACATAAGCGGCGCCCGCCTTCACTATCGCCAACAAACCGACGATCATCTCCAGCGAACGCTCCACGCAAATACCGACCAGACAGTTGCCGGTTTTAAGGTCGAGCAGGTAATGCGCAAGCTGGTTGGCCTGCTGGTTCAGTTCGCGGTAGCTCAACTGGCGGCCTTCAAAAACCACCGCGATAGCGTCGGGCGTTTTCCCGGCCTGGGCCTGGAATAAATCTACAATCGTTTGGTCTTGGGGATATTCTTTTTCAGCCCGGTTCCAGGCTTGCAACAACTGTTGTTCGGCAACGGTCAGCAACGGCAGCCCGGCTATCGATTGTTCCGGCCCTCCAACAATTCCCTCCAGCAAGACCTGAAAACGTTCGCCGAGCAGCACGATGGTTTCCGGGCGGAACAGATCGGTGTTGTATTCCCAATTGCAAACAAATGCTCCATCACGTTCCTCGACACTCAAGGTCAAATCGAATTTAGCCGTGGCATGATCGGATTCAAGCGGCGTTATGTTCAAGCCGCTTAAATCCGGCGCTGCTTCCGGAGCGTTTTGCAGCACGAACATCACTTGAAACAGCGGTGAATAGCTCAGGCTGCGGGAAGGATTTATTTTTTCAACCAGGGCTTCGAATGGAATATCCTGATGGCTGTAAGCTTCAAGCGCGGTTTTCCGGACTTGCCCCAGCAATTCGGCAAAACTCCGCTCGGCATCGATTTGCAAGCGCAGGGCCAGCGTATTGACGAAAAAGCCGATTAAATTCTCGGTTTGGCTTTGGCTGCGATTGGCAATCGGACAGCCCACCACAATATCCGTTTGTCCGCTGTAGCGGGACAGCAAAACCGTGAAGGCGGCCAATAAGGCCATGAAGTCGGTCACACCGTGGTTGCGGTTCAACTGCTTGATGGCCTGCGTCAGCACTGAACTCAACGTGCTTTGCAGACGCTCGCCCCGATAGCTCATCACGGCGGGACGCGGGTTGTCCGCAGGCAGCTCCAATAATTCCGGAGCACCTAAAAGCTTGTCTGTCCAGTAAGCCAGTTGCCGCTCCAGCACGTCGCCTTGCAGCCAATTTTTTTGCCAAGCCGCGTAGTCGCTGTATTGAATCGGCAGTTCGGGCAATTGCGGTTCACGGTTTTGCAGATAGGCGTCGTATAAGCGGCACCAATCCCGAATCATCACGCCAGTCGACCAGCCGTCGCTGATAATATGGTGCATGTTGAACAGCAGGATATATGCTTCACTGCCCAGCCTAAGCAGTTGCGCCTTGAAAAGGGGGCCGGTGCTCAGATCGAAGGGGCTGTTGGCGTGACGCTCAAGCCATTCGGCAATTTGGCGTTTTTGTTCGGCATCCGCTAAACCGCTAAGGTCGGTGACGCTCAGCGGGTTATAGATCTCGTTGACGTGTACGGTCGGCTTGCCGTCAAGCATCGGAAAACAGACATGCAGGGTTTGGTGGCGCTGAATTAATGCGCTCAAGGCGCTTTGCAGCGCCTGTTCATTGACTCGGCCTTCCAGCCGTAATGCGGTCGGTATGTTATAGCTTGCGCTTTGTCCTGCCAATTGCGCCAGGAACCATAAGCGTTGCTGGGCAAAAGACAATGCCGGAGCTTCATCTTCCGGCAACGGTAAAATGGCGGGCAGTTCCGAACCGCGTTGTTGCCTGTCCAGCCATTCGGCCTGTTCCCGAAGAATGGGATATTCAAAAACAGTCCGCAACGGCATGTCAATGTCAAAGCTCTCGCGAATGCGGGAAACCAGTTGGGTCGCCAATAGCGAATGTCCGCCCGTTGCAAAGAAATGGACGCCGATGCTCGTCACGTCGACGCGCAACAGTTGCGACCAGAGGCTGCACAGCAAGTGCTCCGTTTCGGTATGCGGCGGCTGTTCGGCTTGAATATCAATGTCGGGCTCGGGCAAGGCTTTACGGTCGATTTTGCCGTTGGGCGTCAGCGGCAATTTATCCAAGACCATAAAGTTGGACGGCACCATATAGTTCGGCAAATAAGCCTTGAGCCATGTTTGCAGGACCTCCGAAATACTTTCAATCGGCGCGGACAAGGTGACATAAGCTACAAGACGAGGATTACCGTCTTTATTGTAAAGCAGCGCCACAGCTTCCTTGACGTCCGGATGTTGGTTAAGTGCAGCTTCAATTTCGCCCAGTTCGATGCGGAAGCCGCGCAGCTTGATTTGCCGGTCGACGCGTCCCAGGAATTCGAGGTTGCCGCTGGGCAGCCATCTTGCCAAGTCGCCGGTTTTGTAAAGTCGTTCCATTTTGCCGAACAGTTCGACGTCGATGAATTTCTCGGCGGTCAGTTCGGGTTGGTTCAGATAGCCGCGCGCAAGGCCCGCGCCTGCAATACACAGTTCGCCCGGAATGCCGGGAGGTTGGGGCCGGTGTCCGGCATTCAGGATAAAGATGCGCGTGTTGGCAATGGGGCGGCCAATGCCGAGGTAGCCATTAGGCATGACTGCCGTTGATGTTGCCACGACGGTGCTTTCCGTTGGGCCGTAAGCATTGATTAATGGACAGGGTAAGCTGTTGGGGCAGTGATGCAAGGTATCTCCGCCGGTTACCAATAGGCGTAACCGTGTTGCATTCGCTGTTGGGTAGTCGGAGAGAGTATTGACAATAGGCGTAGGCAAAAAACTGATGCTGACATTGTTTTCATTTAGCGCTTGCCAAAGGTCTTTTGCCATTAGAGCTTCAAGATTGGCGGGCATTACGCAAGCCCCCGTCGCCAAGTAGGGCCATAACTCCAAGACTGAGGCATCAAACGCGCTATTGGCGAGCAATGTAGCCTTATCGGACGCTTGGACGGCAAATGCTCCGATGTGCCAAGTACACAGATTAACCAGGCTTTTATGTTCGATCATGACGCCTTTCGGCAGCCCGGTCGAGCCCGAGGTATAAATCACATAAGCCAAATCCTCCGGCCCGCTTTGTCTCGCCGGATTTTCAGTAGGCTGGCCTGCGACCTCCCGTTCATCCAAACACAGCACTGCGCAATTATGCCCCACGATGGGCAAATGGCTTTGGGTCAGCAGCAAGGTTGTTTGACTGTCATCCAACATATAACGGATACGGGCGGCCGGATAAGCGGGATCTATCGGCAGATAGGCTCCCCCCGCTTTGAGGATGGCCAATAAACCGATGATCATCTCCGCTGAGCGTTCGACCGCAATCGCTATCAGCGGATTATTAACCAATAACGCGGTTCCCGTTTGCGTTTTCAGGCTGAGCAAGTCATGCGCCAGTCGGTTGGCTTTATCGTTGAGCTGGCGATAACTCAGCGACCGGCCGTCAAAAACCACGGCACTATTATCGGGCGTTGTTTCCACTTGCCGCTCAAACAAATCAACAATAGTCAGGTCTTTCGGATAATCGGCTTCGGTTTGGTTCCACTGCTTAAGCTGCGCCTGTTCCCGGTCGGTGAGCAGCGGCATTGTCGCTATGCTTTGCTCGGCATCGTTAACCGCGCTTTGCAACAGGAGGTGCAGATGCTCGGCCATCCGGGCAATAGTGGCTTCTGTAAACAGGTCGGCGTTGTAACTCCATGCCGCCGCTAAGGTCTTGCCGTCATCGCTGTCTGAAAAAGTCAGCGTCAGGTCGAACTGGCCTTCCATTTGGGCCAGTTCAAGGCGTCGGGCCATCAATCCATAGCCCGAAAATGTCTTGGGGATCAGGTCGTCCCGCTCCAGCGCAAACATCGCTTGCACCAACGGCGGATAAGCCGGGTTGCGTTGCGGTTGCAGCAGTTCGATTAATTGGGTGAACGGATAGGGCTGATGATAAAGCCCGGTCAGCATTTGTTTGCTGTTAAGTTGCAGGACTTGGCTAAAGCTGACATTTTTCGAAAAATCGCCGCGCATGATCATCGGGTTGACCAAATAACCGACCATGTCGGCGAACTCGCTGTGGTTGCGCGGGGTCGAGGTGGGTACGCCGAGCCAAATATCGTCCTGCCCGGAATAGCGCTGCAACAGGACTTGATAAGCGCTGAACAGCACGGTAAACAAGGTCGTCTTATGGGTTTTGGCGAGGTTTTTGACAGCAACCGTCAACGGTTCCGGCAGTTCGACACGCACCGAGGCGCCGTTGAAAGTCTGTAGCGGCGGGCGCGGATAATCGGTGGGAAGCTGCAAAACCGGCACATCCCCGGCAAGCTGCCGTTGCCAATAGGCGGCCATGCGCCGGCCTTTGTTGCCGTTAAGCAATTCGGCTTCCCAACGCACGTAATCGCCGTAAGCCGGCGCTGTCGGCGGCAAGTTTTTCTCTGTATAAAACGCCGGTAATTCTTTACCGAGAATAGCCAGCGAGGCCGCATCGCCGGCAATATGATGAAGGCTAAGCAGCAAGACCGTACCCGTTTGTGCGCCTTGGAACAGGGTGGCGCGGAATGCGCCCTGTTCCAGCACGAAAGGCTGTTGCGAGTGGCGGTGCAGTTCTGCGATCAGTGTTTGCTCCGTCCATCCCGCCGCGTCGACTTCCTGCCAAGGGACGTTTATATCGGCGACGACAGACTGGTACGGCACACCGTCCAACTCGGCAAAACGGCTGCGCAGCATCGAATGGCGTTGCACCAATTGCCGCACCGCCTGTTGCAGGGTTCGACCGTCAACATCCCCGCTAAACCGGAGCGGCAAGGCCATATTATAAGCCGCGCTTTGTGGCGCATCGCGGTAGATAAACCAAAGGGCTTGCTGGCTGTATGAAAGAGGGGTTGATACGGGCATGGTGGTTTCCTCGGCAAAGTAGGTGCGCTAGCCTAAAAGCCGTTGTTTATTGTGGATGAAATGGTTTTTGGGCTTAGTGGACTGTAACTTCTCATTAATAGCAGACAAACATTCACCACGAAAGCACGAAGAACACGAAGTTTTATAAGCTTCGTGTTTTTGCTATCGTTCCAACGCCGGAGTGCTCTTCGTTATACACATCTCTTAATGTAGGCCGGAATAAGCCGGTCCGCGCCTTAGCGCAGGACCGGCGTTTCCGGCATTCCGAAGCTTAGGAGTGCCGGAAACGCCCACCCTGGCTATCGCCGGGCGTGCTTATTCCGGCCTACATCCTATCGTTCCCACGCTCCGGCGTGGGAACGCAGTGAGGGACGCTCCTGCGTCCCGTACCGCTGGAGCGGTACTTCGGCATTCCCACGCCGGAGCGTGGGAACGATGTCGGTTTATTCACTTCGTGCTCTTCGTGCCTTCGTGGTGAATAAAGCATTAAAAGCGCCTGCGGCTAATGAGAAATGACAACGGACTTAGCTAACCGCCCGTTTGTGTTGTACAAAATCGAGCAAAGCATTCACGGAACTAAAGTTTTCCAAGACGATGTCGCCTTCGTCAAACTCGATCGAATAATGCTTTTCCAGCCAGGTAATCAAATTCATGACCGCCAAAGAGTCGAGGATGCCCTCATCGATCAGGTTGTAATCGTCATTAAACCCCTCAGGCTCGTTGTCTTTAATGTAGTGGTTAAAAATGTGTTCGCGTAGGCGCTGTGCTAGGTTCATAGTATTTTTGTCTTTTGAGTGGTCAATAATTTATCGGTATTGCGGATCAATTTGCCGCTGGCGGTGCGCGCCAAGCTATCGACCCAGTGAAACCGGTCGGGGATTTTGTAAGCGGCCAAATGTTCGGCGCAGTATTTTTTGAGTTGATCCTCATCGGGCGGCTCGTGGTTATCGGCCGCCACGACATGAGCCATCGGCGTTTCGCCTAAGCGGCGCGATTTAACGGCAAATACGCAGGCGGCCTGGATAGCCGGATGACGTTCCAGCACCGTTTCGACTTCCCGGATAAAAAATTTCATGCCGGCCACGCTGATCATTTCTTTACTGCGACCGACAATGAACAGATAGCCGTCCTCATCAATGAAGCCCAAATCGCCGGTCGCCAACCAACCGCCGTGCTGGTTGAGGATAACATCGCGCGCTTGCCAGGGCTGGTAATAAGCGTCTAATAATCCCGGCCCCCGGAGCATAATTTCGCCGATGCCGTTTTCATCGGGCGTGTCCAGTTTGACGCTGTAGCTGGGTAATAATTTGCCGACGGAACCCCGTTTCTCTTTAGGCGCATCCAGGTTTACCGCAGGCAGGCCCACTTCAATAATGCCGTAAGTCTCATTGGGCGCGATGCCGAAGCGCTGATAAAAAGCCTCGCTAATGTCGGGGCGAAGGTAAGCGGTGGTCACGATAGCCAAGCGTAAACTTGATAATGTTTGCTCGCTGCGGTCATGGCTCATTAATTCGTAATGCGTGGGGGCCGCATAAATCAGCGTCGCCCGATGCCGGTTGGCCGCCTGCAAAATCGTGCTGCCGAAACTGTTTTTACACAAAACGATGGTGGCGCCAAAGCTAAGGTAGGCAACAATGGACACCGCAAAATGATAGGCCATGGATAACAGCCAAACAATCCGGTCGTTGCTATCGATCTGCAAACCTTGATTGGCGGCCTGAATGCGGGCAAAGATGCTGTCATGGGAAAGAATCACGCCTTTGGCCTCGCCCGTGGTACCCGAAGTAAAGCGGATGAACGCCGGATTCAATCCGGCCAACTCTATGGGTGGCGTGCGTAAGGCTTTAAGATTCAGTAAGCGGGCTTGTTCCGTTAACGCTGTTGCTTCACCTACAGTAAATGCGGCAAACAGCGTACAGTTAGCCGTAGAGATAACGGCGTCAATAGCAATATGCCGGAAAATAAGTTGCTTTTCTTCGCTTGCCAATTCCATCGGAATCGGTGTAACGCAGGCCCCGCATGCCCAAACTGCGTAGGTAAAGGCAATGTAGGCTTGGCCGCCGGGATAGTGCAGGCCGATATTCATGCCGGGATGGATACCTGCGGCGAGCAATTGTTTCGCCAGGGTTTGAATTTCTTCTCGCAAGGCCCCGTAGCTGACTGAGCTATGATCATGCGGCCCCAGAATTGCGGGATGTTCCGGCGTTAAAGCCGCTTGTTTAAAGAAAATTCCAGCCAAATTCAGTGTCATTTTAAGATTCCCCAAAGTGTGCATTAACCAAACCCTCCCCCATTGCCCAGCAACTTCCGACCACCCGTGCCGAGGCTTGGGCGCGCGGTTCCGCTGAAAAACATTTTCCGGCCACAAAAAAATTAGTTAAGCCGCCGACTTTGAGAGCGCTTAAGGGGATTTCGTAGCTGTGGCCGGGGGGCAAGTAATCAAGGCTGACCCCCTGCTCCGGATGCCAATATTCAATCGGCCAAGCGGCGCGGCATACCGCATCGCCAAAGCGTCGGCCTTGCTTGAGATCGGCTTCGGTGAGCATGTAATCGCCATGTACGCGCCCCTCGTCGCGAATACCCAACTGCCCATGGCAACGGATGAAGGCCTGGGCAAACCCCGGCCATGCCTGAATAAAGGCTAACAGTTGCTGGGTCACTGCGATCATATGCTCGCGGTCGTAACTTTTTGCCGACAAATTAAATTTCAGATAAATTTCTTCCGGATAAACGCCGCTATCAAGCCATAAGGTAGCGCATTCCGGCGCCAGTTCATGGTTTTCAGCCGCCTTTCGAATATGCCGTAATAGCGCGAGGCCTTTGGGGAAGTCTAAAGCGCCGGGGCTAATACCGCCCAATTGCACGATCAGTCCGGCTAGCGCCGAGCCCTCAGTGACCAAGCGCGAATCGATACTGCGCACAATGTCGGCCCGGCCTGTAGCATCGATAACTGCCAGCGGATTGAGTACGCGGGATTGCCCGTTGCAAGTCATCGTTATCGCATCAATACGAGAGTTATTAATGGCGGCATGGTTAATACGGGTTTGGTAACAGACCTTAATAGCCGGATACTGGCTCAGCCAATCGCTAATAACCTGTTGATAAATGGCGGGGTCTACGTTTAACACCCAGGTTTTGCCGATGCGCCGCTTGCAGCTAAAAGGGCTGGCCTCAATCAGTCGATCGATCAGTTCCGCCGACAGGCCGGGATTAAGGATGTCGCCCCGGTCATCAAAAAAACCGCCTAAGGTATGAATCAAGGCCCCGGTAACCGTGCCGCCAAGCTGCGCCGATTGTTCCAGCAACAGCACCGGGATGTTTTGCCGGACGGCGGCCAGCGCACAGGCAATACCAGCGGCGCCGGCACCTGCGATAACGAGTGCGGGAGATAATGCTGACATAAACTAAGCGGCTGTTGGATATTTTGATATTTTTGTCGCGGCGGGGGGGAATTCGTCAGCGTCGTCATCGGCTTGGACGACCGGTCCGGCGGCGGCATCAAGATTTTCCGGTGCGCCCCCGGCATTTTCTTTATTAATTTCCAGCAGAGGTAACATAGCGTTGCCGATAGCGCCGGAACCTAACACGAAATGCACGCCCAGAGCGGTAAGAACGCCAATACTCGCGAAGACGGTGCCGCCAAGAACAATACCCATACCCGTATAGCAAATCCAAAGTCCCCGCTTAAGATTATTTTCCAGTTTTTCGGACAGCACCATCAGCTCGCATAGGCTGTTAAGGTCGGAATTAGTGAGGATAATATCGGCTACATCGATGGCCAGCGTAGTCGCGCCTCGCAAGGAAACCGACAAATCGGCCTGGCGCATGGCGATGGTGTCATTGACGCCGTCGCCGATAAAACACACACTGCGGCCTTCGGCTTGAAACCGTTTAACAATGTCGGCCTTATCTTCAGGCAACACTTCGGCGAAGAAACTGTCAACCTTCAGCTGTTCGGCCAGTTTTTGGGTGGGCGCCATATGGTCGCCGGAAACAATGCCGATATGTTTAATGCCGTGTTCCCTGAGGCTGTTAAAAACCGCTTGTACTTCGGGCCGTAACGTCGCCTGCAATTCAATAAGGCCTGCAACGGCCGCATCAATCGCAACCATCACCAGGGAATGGCCCTGTTCATGGATGGCCGTCTGTAAAACTTGCGCCGAATCGGGGATGGCAACACCTTCCGCGACCATAAAGCGGGCGCTGCCGACGTGAATGGTGCGCGACTTATATTGCACGACAATGCCAAAGCCCTGGCGGTATTCAATGTCATCGAGATTGTTGACGTCCACACCGGCCAGCGCGGCATGTTGCATAATCGCCTTAGCAATGGGGTGGGTCAGTTGGTGTTCGGCCAAGGCGGCGTAAAACAGGACATCGGCTTCCTGAAAGTCGGCATGGACCAGATGAATGGCGCTGACATTCAACTCGCCGTCGGTCAATGTCCCGGTTTTGTCGAACAACAGGGTATCGATGCTGCTGATTTGTTCGAGGCGTTGGCCTTGTTTAAGCAAAATATGTTCGGAGGACGCAACCGCCTGGTAGTTGATCGTGGCTAAAGGCGCCAGCAGACGAATGGCCTGGACGGTATTGCCGCCAAGAATCACCATTGCGCCGGTCGGGCCGAAGAAAACAAAGCCCACACCGGCCAAAGCCAGAAAAGGCAGGTTAGCCGCTTCCGCCCATTGTTCGCCGCGCAATTGCAGTTGTGTTTTACCCTGGAAGGCCTGATCTAAAATATCGCTCAATTTGCCGATGGCGGTATCCCGCCCGGACTTTTCAACTTGGACCAGAAGCTTACCGGTCAGCATCAAGGTTGATGCGAAAACGGCTTCTCCGACGCCCTTTTCCACCGGATAAGATTCGCCGGTAAACGCATGTTGATCGACACTGGCCATGCCCTCAACCACCACGCCATCGACCGGAATGGATTCGCCCGCCCTTACGATCAAAATATCGCCTTGTTGGACATATTCCAGCGCAACTTCCAACTCGGCGCCGTCCTGACTAATCCAGACTTTTTGGTTGGGATCGAACAGTTGCTCGAAGAGCTTGTCGTGAAGGTTTTGTTGTGCCGTGTCTGTTGCTTTAGCAATAATGTTTTCGCTGACATAAGCCAAGCCCAAACCCAAGGCGGCGATAAAATAGCGGCCCGTCCCCAGCAGCAGCAAATTGCCCAAACCCATCAGTAAATAGCTGTCGACTTTATACTCTTTAATCAGCCGCTGTTTTACCGCAGTCTCGACTTGGCGGAAGAAGGGAAACATGGCGTAGGTATAAGAAGCGATGTTGAGCACAGCAAATACCGGGCTGGGGCTTAACAGACGCAATGCCGCGGTACCCAGAGTGACGCCGCTCATTACATTATTTTGATGCTGCCGTTCTTTTTGGGTCAGCGTGGATTCATCTGCCGACGGGATGATGCTCTGATCTTTAGCGGTTTTTTGAATCTCCTTTAGCTCTTTGCTTTTTTTGCGTTTTTCATAAAGCCTAACGCCGGTATAAGAGAGCAAAAT
>SXGU01202337.1_pt1 | contig 27471 bp, 26 predicted proteins | sample 3174531 | NCBI WGS metagenome assembly SXGU01 (sample SAMN11356863, study PRJNA531348) | freshwater metagenome | isolation source: freshwater sample F1-140 | place: China: Fuxian Lake, Yuxi | collected 2017-12-25 | reverse complement strand
CCATATCGTCTACGGTGTGGTCGGTTACAAGACCCACGCCAAGCTGGCGCTGGTAGTGCGCCGCGAAGACGGCAAGATCCGTCGCTACGCGCACCTCGGTACCGGAAACTATCACCCACGCACCACCCGCCTGTACACCGATTTTGGTCTCATCACCAGCAACCCGGCGCTGTGTGAGGATGTCAACGAAGTGTTTACACAACTCACCGGACTAGGCCACGCCAAGACCCACAACCATCTCTGGCAAGCCCCCTTCACCCTGCATCCGCACATCATCGCGGCGATCCAGAGCGAAACCCTTCGCGCACGAAGGGGCGAAAAGGCCCATATCATCGCCAAGATGAACGCCCTGCTCGAACCCAAGGTGATCAATGCGATGTACGAGGCCTCACAGGCCGGCGTACAGATCGACCTCATCGTACGCGGTGTATGCGCCCTGCGTCCTGGTGTCCCGGGGCTGTCCGACAACATCAGTGTTCGTTCCATCCTTGGTCGTTTTCTGGAACACCATCGGGTGTTCTATTTTCTCAATGGGGCTGCCGAGGATGTATATCTCGCCAGCGCCGACTGGATGGACCGCAACTTTTTCCGTCGCATCGAAACCTGCTTCCCGGTACTGGATCCCAAGCTCAAACGCCGCGTCATCAATGAAAGCCTCAAGGCCTCGCTGAAGGACAATGTCAAGGCATGGGACATGCAACCCGACGGTAGCTACCGCCGTCGCGCCCGCCGTGGAAAACCCTTCGAAGCACAGACTTTCCTGCTACAAGCCCTGTCGAACTAAGGCCCTGTCAAATTCATGGGGCCAGTCGTCCTAGTTCCGTCTAGCGCCCCACGCGCTTCAGGCACCAGGTCGCGTTGATGCCCTGCCACTGCCCTAACTCAATCTCCAGTGCCGCCCGTGTCAGAGGACCATCCTGTACATCAGAATGACCCAAACCCAAAGAGCACGCACCTGCCCGACACTGCAGACGCGCGGCCGCCACTGTGCCAATCCGGTTCTGGTTCAGCAACACCGCCAGGCGCAAAGGCAAAATCAACCGCCAAGCCGGATCATCAGCGGCCAACGCCAACTTAGCCAACCCACCCCGACTGGCACGCACAATCCGCGCCAGAAAGGTCTGATCCTGACGCGAAAATCCGGGCATATCGGCGTTCTCCAGGATATAGGCGGCATGCCGGTGCTGGCCGCTATGCGCGATTGACAATCCAATCTCATGTAACCGTGCCGCCCAGCGAGCAAGGCGCAGAATCGCGGCATCCACCTCACCCATGCCCTCGAGCAAAACCAGCGTCGTCGCCTCCACCCGCTGTGCCTGAGCCACATCCACATGGTAGCGACGCATGAATTGGCCGACTGTTACCTCGCGCATATCTTCATGATGGCTCCGCCCCAAAAGATCCCAGAGGATCCCTTCACGCATGGCCCCCTGTGCCACCGTCATGGTCTCAATATCAAGCGCATCGAAAACGCCAGCCATGACAGCCAACCCACCCGCAATAACCGGTTTACGATCCGACTTGAGGCCTGGAATATCCAGTCCACGAGTGTTGCCCGCCGCAACCATGCGGGCGCACAGCCACTTGAGCCCGGCACGCGTAATCGCGCCATCGGACTGACCGTTCTGTAACAGGATCTCGCCCAGAGCCCGAGCCGTACCAGAAGCGCCAATCGCCATCTCCCACTGGCCACGCCGAAACTGCGCCGCCACTGGCCACGCCGAAACTGCGCCGCCACGGGACCCAAGGCAACTTCAGCCGCCAAACGGGCCTCTTTCATAGCCACCTTGGTCACAGTCCCCCGCGGAAAGAACCGGTTGGAATAGACTACGCAGCCGATGCGAGTACTCTCCCGCTCACTAGGCGTGTAACCGCGCCCGATAATGCATTCGGTCGAACCGCCGCCAATATCAACCACCAAACGCGGGGCCGTGTCATGCGCCAAGCTGTGCGAAACTCCAAGATAGATCAGGCGCGCCTCTTCACGCCCCGCCACCACCTCAATATCGAACCCCAGCGTAGCCCGCGCCCGCACAAGAAAATCCTCGGCATTGCGCGCCACCCGCAAAGTATTGGTGCCCACCGCCCGCACGGACTCCAGCGGCATCCCGCGCAGGCGTTCACCCATGCGCGCCAAGCAATCTAGCGCACGCCGTTGCGATGCTGCGTCCAGCATCCCGCTGGATGTCAGACCCCCGGCCAATCGCACACTTTCCTTGTGTGCATCAAGGTAATACAACTGATCGCCTTCAACCCGAGCCACCTGCAGGTGAAAGCTGTTCGAACCCAAGTCAATCGCCGCCAGCAAATGGGGGGATTTCATGAAACGCTCCGGTCATACGCGGACCCCATTGGTCCATGTCTATTATGCGAAGAAAAGGCCCGCCACCGCTACCGCAACGACAAATCCGGCCAGATCGGCGGCAATGCAACCCGTAATGGCGTGGCGGGCGTTGCGGACACCCGCAGCCCCCAGATAGACCGCCAGGACATAAAAGGTCGTTTCCGTGCTGCCCTGCACAATACAAACCAGCCGCCCAATATAGGAATCGGCCCCAAACGACTGCATGGCCTCGATCATCATCGCGCGCGAGCCACTGCCCGACAACGGCTTCATGATCATGGTCGGCAGGGCATCGACCCAGCGCGCATCAAAACTCAGCGCAAGGATCCCCGTACGCACCCCATCCGTAAAGCCGTCCAGCACCCCGGATGCGCGCAGCAAACCAATGGCCACCAACATCGCGACCAGATAAGGGATGATACTGATAACGGTCTGAAACCCTTCCTTCGCCCCGTCAATGAAAGCCTCATAGGCATTCACCTTATGCCAGACGGCCCCAATCAGAAATGCCGCAATCAAAGCCAGGAGAAGCAGATTGCTCACCAAGGCCGACTGTACGCTGACCTCGGCCGCCGGCAGGCTCAAAAACCAGGCCGAGACACCACCCACCGCCACGGTCAGACCGGTCAACCAGGCCATCACCACCACATTGAACAAGGGTAAGCGCTGAATCACGGCCACCGTCAGGAAACCCGCCAGGGTCGAAGCATAGGTCGCCATCAAGATTGGGATGAAGACATCCGTCGGATCTGCCGCTCCCATCTGCGCTCGATAAGTGAAGATCGTAATCGGCAACAGCGTCACTGACGAGGCGTTGATGACCAGAAACAGGATCATCGCGTTGCTGGCGCTGTCCGGTGTACGGTTCAATGTCTGCAATTCGCGCATCGCCTGAATACCCATCGGCGTGGCTGCGTTATCAAGACCCAGAACATTAGCGGACAGATTCATGGTCATCGAACCCAGAGCCGGATGCCCACGCGGCACACCCGGAAAAACCCGCGCCAGCAAAGGCTCCAAAAGGCGTGTCAAGGCTCGCAGAAAGCCAGCCTGCTCCCCCACGCGCATCAGACCCAGCCACAAGCACATCACGCCGGTCAACCCCAATGCAATCTCAAAACCGATCTTGGCACTGGCAAAGCTGGCCTGCATGACCTGCGCGAAGATGTCCGTCTGACCATGAACCGCAAATTGCCATAGCGAGGCGAAGATCGCCACCAGAAAGAAGCCAACCCAAATGGCGTTCAGCATCGTGTCAGGCCTCGCTGCTGTGGTTCCATCTCTAGCGATCCATCTCGACCGTAAAAAGACCCATGCGATAAGCGTTCGCCGCCGGTTGATAGTGTTCGACCGTGGGCATCATGATGCCACGGCCCTGTGCCTGCAGGTAGGTATCGAGTGCCGCATACGCGCGTCCAGGGGCCAAGGCCCGACCCGCTTGCACGCGAACCTCAAGAACAGGACGGGACGGGATCGTGGCCATGGCCAGTGGTGCCTCCACCCGGACACCTGGTGCCACCTCATAACCCACCCGAGCACGCCGTTGAGTCACGATGACCGTATCAGGGTTGGAAAACAGCACCGTAATTGGCGCACCGATGGCAATCCCCTGAGCCCGTAACGCCTGTTCCGCCTTCAACTCAAGGGCCGGCAATTTTGAGTAATCACCCTCCTGCTCAAGATACGCGTAAGTATAAGGGCCACGCACCGCTGGGGTGATTTCCACTGCGGCGAACCCACCCCACCAGACATAGAGCAGCAGCAGGGGCAAGACAAAGGCAAGGAGGAAGGGAAGCCAGGATCTTCGTGTCATAGGGCGTGACGATAGCACAGGCCATATATAAATCCGCCCCCGAGACGCTTCGCTGCGATCCGTTCACCCCTCAAGGGGCAAGAAATGCGTGAGGCGGCCCAGCGAGTTTACGACCCGCCCCTCTGTCTCCAGATGAATAAGTCCTACTGACGCACCGCCAGCGCCCGCGCAATCCGATTCCGATCGACCGTTGGACGCGGCACCCGCTCCGTGAACCAACCCCGCACATCGTCATCGAGACCAACCCCGTGCATAAAGTTGTAGATCGCCTTGCTCAACCCCTCGCCCAGGCTGACGTGATCGACACCGGCAGGATCTACAAAGGCCACATCGTTGCGGGCAAAACCGCCGAACGGCACAGGCTGGAGTTGAATCCCATAGGCCTCAGGATTCAATCCTACAGGCGAGTGCACCGTGCACGCAAAACGATGAAAGAAACCCGACTGGATGCACCCCTCGGCAAACAACTGGCGCACGAGTTCAATGGCATCCACGGTGTCTTGCACCGTCTGGGTTGGAAACCCGTACATCAAATAGGCATGGACCAGAATACCCGTCTCGCTAAAGGCGCGCGTCACCCGCGCCACCTGGTCCACTGACACGCCCTTTTGCATCAATGCGAGAAGGCGGTCGCTGGCCACTTCTAATCCGCCGGAAACGGCGATGCAACCGCTGTCGGCCAGTTTCTGGCACAGCGCCGGCGTAAAGGATTTCTCAAAACGGATATTGCCCCACCACGAGATAGCCCGGTTTCGCCGCATCAGTTCCTCGGCCATAGCCTTGAGCGCCTTGGGCGGCGCGGCCTCATCGACGAAATGGAAGCCCGTCTGCCCGGTCTCGGCGATGACACGCTCGATACGGTCCACCAGGGTCGTCGCCGCCACGCCATCGTAACGGCCGATGTAATCGAGACTGATATCGCAAAAACTGCACTTCTTCCAGTAACAGCCATGCGCCACAGTCAGTTTATTCCAACGCCCGTCCGACCACAGGCGGTGCCTGGGATTGAGCATGTCGAGCAGCGACAGGTAGCGGTCCAGCGGCAGACCCGCCCAGATCGGCGTACCCACCTCGGCAAAGGCGATATCGGCATCCGCGCCGGCAAAGTAGCGCACCTGGCCTTCCACCCGGGTGAAAGTCCGCAGCAAACGCTCCCTCGGTCGCTGTCCAGCCAGATAGTCGAGCAAGTTGAGGATCGGTCGTTCACCATCATCGAGGGTAACGAAGTCAAAGAAATCAAAGACCCGTGCCTCAGACAAATCTCGCAATTCCGTGTTAACAAAGCCCCCACCCAGCACAGTAACGATACTAGGATCCAACGCCTTGATTGTCTGCGCGATGCGGAAGGCCGCATACACCGAACCCGGGAAGGGCACCGACAGCAACACCATTGCTGGCCGATGTCGCTCGATAGCCATCCGGGTCAAGGATTCAAGCGTGTCGTCGATCCAGTTTGGCTCCGCCACTAAGGCCTCGGCCAGCGGATCAAAATAAGATTGCGCCCGCGCCAGTGACTCGGCATAGCGCACGAACTCAAAACGCGAGTCCACCGCCGCCCGCAGCACATCGGCCAGGTCATCGAGATACAAGGTGGCCAGATGGCGCGCCCGATCCTGCACACCGAGAGTGCCAAAAGCCCAAGCCAATGGATCACCCCCGTCCGGATCAATAAATGCGTCGAGCGCAGCAAAGCGTGGCCCTTCAGGCAGAAAGCCTCGTCCGCCGATGCGAAAAGCCATAGACGGATCGCGTCCCTGCAAAAAGGCGATTGCCGGGCCGATGGTCGCGATATAGCGATCAAACTGCACAACAAAGGCCTCTAGCACCGGCGTTAGACACGCATCGGGCAGCGCCTCGATATGGGCCCGCATCGTATGCAGGCCCTCAACCGAGAACAGTTCCAGCACCAGAGCCAGCGCCAAATCTTCCTGCACGGCATCAATGCCCCGCGAACGCAAGAAGCCAGTCAGATAGGCCGTCGAGGGATACGGCGTATTGAGTTGCGTCATCGGCGGGATAATCGCCAGGATGCGCGCCACCGAGTTCATCACGCTAGACCTTCACCATCGCGAGCGCGACCGCCTCGGCCACACGGACACCATCCACCGCCGCCGAGAGAATCCCACCCGCGTAGCCGGCCCCTTCGCCCGCAGGATAGAGTCCGCGCATATTAAGGCTCTGGAAATCGGCACCACGGGTCATGCGGATCGGCGACGAGGTGCGTGTCTCCACCCCAGTCAACAAGGCATCCGGCATGGCAAAACCCGGGATCTCCCGGTCAAAGGCCCGAATCGCCTCGCGCAAAGCCTCCACCACATAGGGCGGCACGCAAGTCGACAAGTCCGTCATGTGCACGCCCGGTTGATAGGACGGATCAACCACACCCAACTGCGTGGACGGATGCCCCGCCAGGAAGTCGCCCACCCGCTGGGCCGGCGCCGCATACCGACCACCACCCGCCTCGAAGGCCAGCGACTCCCAGCGGCGCTGGAACTCGATGCCTGCCAAGGGATCGTCACTGGGAAAGTCCGCCGGCGTCACCTCCACCACCAGCGCCGCGTTGGCATTGCGTTCAGCGCGCGAATACTGGCTCATGCCATTGGTCACCACCCGCCCCGGCTCAGAAGTCGCCGCCACCACCTGGCCACCCGGACACATACAAAAACTATAAGCCGCACGGCCATTGGCGCAGTGATGCACCAGTTTATAATCAGCCGCGCCTAGGCGCTCGTTGCCCGCCGCCGGGCCAAAGCGGGCGCGATCAATCAAGGCCTGCGGATGTTCGATGCGAAAACCGATCGAAAACGGCTTGGCTTCGATAAACACACCCTGACGATGCAGATTGACGAAGGTATCGCGGGCGCTGTGACCAACCGCCAGCACCACATGATCCGCCGCGATCCGCTCACCGTCAGCCAGGACCACACCACGAACCTGTCCCGCATCGATGTCCAACGCCTCGACCCGACTGTTAAAACGCACCTCACCACCCAAGGCGTGGATTGTGGCGCGGATGTGCTCAACCATCTTCACCAACCGGAAGGTACCGATGTGCGGCTTACTGACATAAAGAATCTCGTCCGGTGCGCCAGCGGCGACAAACTCAGTCAGGACCTTGCGACCATAGTGATGCGGGTCCTTGATTTGAGTGTAGAGCTTGCCGTCCGAAAAGGTACCAGCGCCGCCCTCGCCAAACTGCACATTCGACTCCGGGTTCAGCTCGCCCTGGCGCCACAGGGCCCAGGTATCCTTGGTGCGTTCACGCACCGCCTTGCCGCGTTCCAGCAGGATGGGACGAAAACCCATCTGCGCCAGAACCAGCCCGGCCAACAGGCCACATGGCCCAGCTCCTATGATGACTGGTCGCAAGCGCAAATTGGCTGGGGCCTGGGCCACAAAACGATAAGTCGTATCGGGGGTCAGGCCAATGTTGGCCGTGTCCACCTGCGCCTCCAGCGACCGCAAAACCGCCGCCTCGTCGCGCAGTTCCACATCCAGCGTGAAAACAAAGACGATAGCCGACTTCTTGCGGGCATCGTAACCACGACGAAACACACGGTAGCCCAGCATATCGTCGGCGCGGACGGCCGCAGAAGCAAGGCGCCGCAGGATCGCGGCGGGGATGTCCGCCTCGACATAATCGAGCGGTAGCTTTATCTGGGTCAGGCGCAGCATGGTCTCTATCCGGCGTGGCGCGTAGGGGCAATCATTTTAACGCGCATTACGCCCACCCGCCCGCAACCCATGGGCGATCTTACTAGGCCAGAGAGGGGTCTCCTACACGCGATCGACCAATGGTGTTTAAACCTCGACCCAAACCTGTCCTGCCTCGACCTTGGTGGGATAAGTATGCAGCGCACACTCGGCCGGCGCGTTGAGCGCCTGTCCGCTCGCCAGATCAAACCAGCTACCGTGCAGAGAACACTTGATGCGATTGTCCTTCACACAGCCGAAGGCCAACGAATAATCCTCGTGTGTACACATTTCATCAATGCAAAAATACTCCGCCTGGCCACGACACAGCAACAGTCTCTTGCCCGCCACGGCGATGCGTTGCATCGCCAAGGGCGCAAGCTCGTCAGATCCACCAACATTGGCGACGGCGAACCAACCCATCAGCGCACCCGCGCCAATGCACTCCCGGAATCCAGCACACCGCGCGCCTGCGTCATGGCCTCGGCAAGGTCTCTTGCCCGCCGCGTCTGAACCATAATCAAGGCCGCCGTCAGAGCCAAGGAATCGTAAGCCGGGCCCGGCTCACCGCCCAGTGCCGCCATACCGATCCGGGCCGCTGCCGCCGCAGTCGCCGCGACATCCACCATGATCGCCACCTCGTCGCCAGGGCGATCCGACTTGGGCAGGTCATCCGGCAGAGGCACGGAGCGCACCGTCTGCGCAATACCCAATGCCTGCGGATCGACATCAGCCTCGATCAGCTCGCCCCGATCCTGATAGAGATGATACTTACCAGACTGACGCAAGGAGGGTATGACACCTCCCTCCACGCCCCGGATGATAAGCGCCGAGTCAAAACCGGCATGGCGCGCCAGCATCGCATACACCGGCGGATACGGTTTGTGCACGAAGCCGGTGACAAAATGGGTTTGCCTACGCCCGGCAATCGGCCGCGCACAGACCTCAATCGTCGTCAGCACCTGGCGTTTGATCATGCGCTGACGCAAAGGCACTAGGGCGTTAAGGTCAGGACAAAACTGCGCCTGGTCGATATAGGTCCAGCCCACCGCAGGATCGGACAACCGCGCCGCCGCAGCGGCCGGGTCCAGATCAACCGGAACCCCGGCCGCGGCCAAGACATGACGGACGGTAACGCCAAATTTTGGGCCAATATCCTGCGCGCTGTGACTGACAGCTGGCAAGCCCAGTTCGGCCAGCAGCGGGCCCAGGAACGGGGCCGCCGGCAAACAACGGTTGTAGCCGTCATAGGGATCGGCAATATCGACCACCTCATCCACCGCCGCCGTCACCCGCCGCGTTGCCGCCAGCACACCATCCAGCACACCCTTGTTCTCATCTGCGGTCTCCCGTTTCATGCGCAGGGCGATGAAAAAGATCGCCGCCTGCACCGGATCGATATGGCCCTCAAGGATGCCGGTCATACCCTGCGCAGCCTCAACCTGAGAGATATTTTTAGACAGCTCCGGCCCGGTGGCCACGCGCTGAAGAATGGAATGCATCACCCTCTGGTAGTCCTGAGGGGTCATTCCAGTCTCGGATACGGGGATTGTCTGGGAAGTATTCATCGGCAGAGATTCATAAGCAATTCATAAAACGAGGGCGCAGGATAGGGGGGGATCATCCGATCGTCAACGCTACGATGAGGAAGGTTTTCGCAATTTCCGGTACAAAGTCCGCTCGCTGATACCCAAGGCGCGTGCCGCCGCCGCACGATCACCGCCCAGTCGCGCCAGCGTCTGTTGCACGAGGGCCTGTTCGACCGCCGCGAAAGAGTCTGTCGATGCACAGCCCGGAGCCGGCAAGGCCAGCACCTCCGCCGTGAGAGTATCGCCATCCGTCAGCAAGAGGGCGCGTTCGATCAGGTTGCGCAGTTCGCGCACATTGCCCGGAAAGGCATAGGCACGAAGTGCCGCCATGGCATCTGCCTCCATTTGCACGGCCCGGCCGGGCGCCAGACGCGCCAGCAGCATATTAATCAGCAATGGTAGGTCCTCGCCCCGCTCGCGCAGGGGTGGCAAGAGCACTGGAAAAATCGCAATACGGTAGTAAAGATCGCGACGGAAGGTCCCCGCCTCCACCATGGCGGCCAGGTCTCGGTGCGTGGCCGCCACCAGACGAAAATCGGCGCGCAAAATCTCCACCCCACCAACGCGACGGAAGGTCCCCGATTCGAGCAAGCGCAGCAGTTTGACCTGCATGGTCAGAGGAACATCGCCCAATTCGTCGAGGAACAGGGTTCCGCCGGCGGCATGCTCGACCAAACCCATCTTGCGCTGGTTAGCCCCCGTAAAGGCCCCTTTCTCGTAACCAAACAGCTCCGATTCGAACAGCGACTCAGTCAAACCGGAACACTCAACCGGGACAAAAAGCTGCTCGCGCCGCGGACTCAAATGATGTACAGCCTGCGCGGCCAGTTCCTTGCCGGTACCGGACTCGCCCAGCAGCAAGACGGGCGTCATGGAGGGCGCCACTCGATTGATCAACTCCAGCATGCGCAAAAAGCTCTGAGAGCGGCCCACCATCGCGGTTATCCCAACGGTTGACGGAGCCTTCTTACCCTGCGGAAACGCCCGTTCACCCATGAATTGGATCCGCTCAATAAAAGCCGTCACCACGCCTTCCGCATCAAGCAGCGGGGTCAACTCGACATCAACATACTCCTCGCCATGCGGCGTATGGTGCAGGTGCAAGAGCCTGTTGGGGCGTTTATTCTTCAACGCTGCCTGCAAGGGACACGATTCGCCGCACTGATCACACGGGCGCTCGTAATGATGCGATATCTCATAGCAAAAACGCCCAACCACAGCGTCATCCGTCATGGCAACCTGATTCGAGGCCTGTATATAGGTGCGGACATAGGCCGGATTGGCCGCCAAAACACGATAGCGCGTATCCACAATAATGCGCGGTTCGGGTAGCGCATCAAAAAAAGAGCGGAATTCCGATGTGATATGCATTGCATGATTAAGCCACAAACCTGACAGTTTCGCCATATATGTCATCAATGAATGACATATATGTCATATCCGCGAAAGTCACCATGGCGCAAAACAACGCAACAAATTGATTTGTTTGGAATTAAATTTTCTTGTTTTGTTGGCACACCTATTGCTTATATGATCACGCATACCCAAACAATCTGCCATACGGGAGGGACACCCGGTAGAGCGTAAGGGTCTGTGTAGCACTCTCCTCTTTTGTGCAGTGTTTGGGAGGGGGTCGTCAGACCTCCTCCCCTTTTTTTGTCCGCAATCATTGAAATCTTCGCCCCAATCCCCATCCTTGATCCTCATGACACACGCCGTCCAAAGCCACTACGACCGTCTTGGGGGCGAATCCGTCATCCGCCGGATCACCGAACGATTTTATGCTCACATGGATGAGCTACCCGAGGCCTATGGCATCCGCAAACTGCATGCCGATACCCTGGCCAATTCGCAACAAAAGCTGTTCGAGTTTCTCTCCGGATGGACCGGCGGCCCGCAACTCTTTGTCGAACGGCATGGTCAGCCCATGCTGCGCCGCCGCCACATGGGCTTTCCCATCGACAGCGATGCCCGCGACCAATGGATGCTCTGCATGCGTCTGGCGCTTGACGAAATCGTTAGCGATGCCCCGCTACGAGAGGATCTCTATACCGCACTCTTAAAACTTGCGGATCACATGCGCAACCAGCATGATCCCGCCTCAACTCCGGCCACCCGGTAATTCACAGAAAGGAATGCCATGTCCATCACCCCCATGCAACTCGTTGCCGAGGCCCGTGCCCAAATCCAGGAAATCGACCCCCAATCCGCTTGGGATAGCATGTCTGGTCAGGTCCAGATTCTGGATGTCCGCGAGGCCGGTGAATTCGAGGCCGGACGCATCCCGGGCGCGGTCAATGTCCCGCGTGGCATCCTAGAATTCCGGATTGGCGAGCTACAGGATTTCGTCAACAAGGCCGGCCCCATCCTGATCTATTGCCGAACCGGTGGCCGCGCAGCCCTAGCCGCCGTACAACTAACCAGAATCGGCTATACCAACCTGAAATCAATCACCGGCGGCATCATGGCCTGGCAAGCGGCCAACCTACCCGTCGAGACAGAAAAGACCGACTACTACTGATCAAACCACCCCGCCGGCAAGCGATCAAAGCCTGATTTCCGGCGCGATGCGCACATTCTCGCCATCGACAATAAACCAAAGCTCACCGTCCTGCAGCGTGCACTGCAACTGCATGCCGCGTGCAGCAAAAGTCGCCAGCACGCGAGAGTCCTCCGCCGCCAAGTTAATGACGGTAAGGCTGCCCTGTTTTTGTAACGCCGCCTTGTTCTGTTGCCACCACAAATCAGCGACGCGGCCGCCGTAGGTCACCACCACAACCTGCCGCGCACGGCCACAAGCGCGGCGGATGCGCTTCTCATCAGGCAAACCGACTTCGATCCAAAGATCGATAGCGCCTGTCAGATCCCTGGCCCACAAATCAGGCTCATCTTCGGACGACAAACCCTTGCCGAAGCTCAGCGCCTCACCCGCATATAAAGCGAAAGCGAGCACGCGCACCATCATGCGCTCGTCCGTTTCCGACGGATGACGAGCAACAGTGAGCGTGTGATTTTGATAGTAATTGCGATCAAGATCAGCGATCTGCAATTCCACCCTGAAAATTGTCGATTTGAGAGCCATAGTGCGTACCTGAAGCGGCGGCGCATTATCCACGATCTCTGTCAGCACCGCACCCGTATAGCGCGCCCCGACAAAGAAACCCACTCGATCGCCCATTCATCATGACTAACGAACCATTTCTTCGAGTGTTGGCAGGAAATCGGGGGTTATTTCTGTCAATCCAATGTTCGATGCCCAGAAACTAAAAACCCGCAAAGCCTGTAGCAATGCGGGTTTCAAGGTATTTATTGGCGGAAGCGGTGAGATTCGAACTCACGGATACATTCCTGCATCGGTGCTTTTCAAGAGCACTGCCTTAAACCACTCGGCCACGCTTCCCTATTGTTACCAGTTACCACAAGCCCTGCCGGTTTTAGCACCGGCCAATCGGGCGGTGCGTATTGTAGCCGAAGCGGTCGCTCCTAATCCTGCGTGCAACGCCGTAACAGATCAAAAAAAGGCGCAGCCTTGGTCAGACATTCCTGATACTCCACATCCCACTGGGAGTCCGCAACGATACCGCCACCAGCCCAGAACGCCATGCGGTCATCCTGCTGAACGGCCGTGCGAATGGCAATGTTGGTGTCCATGTCGCCGGCATCACTAATCCAGCCAATGCTGCCGCAATAGACGCCACGCCGGTGCCCTTCCAACTCGGCAATGATCTCCATGGCCCGCCGCTTGGGCGCGCCGGTAATCGATCCACCCGGGAAGGTTGCCTCCAACAAGGCGATAGCATCACGGCCAACAGCCAGCCGACCGGTCACAGTACTGACCAGGTGATGGACCCGGGCATAACTTTCCAGCTTAAAGAGTTCAGGGACGACGATGCTGCCCGGCACGCACACTCGACCTAGGTCATTGCGTAGCAGATCAACGATCATCAGGTTTTCGGCACGATCCTTGGGTGAAACCGTTAATTCATCGCGTAACGCGTTGTCGATCTGCGGGTCTGGGTCGCGCCGACGCGTGCCTTTGATCGGCCGGGTCGTCACATGACCGTCCTTGAGGGCCAGAAATTGCTCCGGCGAAGTGGATAACACGGCCCCGCCCGGATAGCGCATAAAGGCGCCGTAGGGCGCCGGATTGATCTGCCGCAGGTGACAATAGGCCAACCAGGCATCACCCTCCACCGGAACGGACAGGCGTTGCGCAATATTGACCTGGTAACAATCGCCGGCGGAGATGTAGGCCTGCACCTGTTCCAGCGCTAGCCGATAGGTGTCCGCCTCAAAGTGGGTGGAAACCGGCCCTGTGACCCGGAAGGGGGCATATCCCGGGGCCGGCTGCACCGCTCCATACAGCCGTTCCGCCCATTTCTGAGCCACGGATTGTCGTTTAGCCAGACTCGCGGCCGTGACCAAGGTCGTGGATCGCATCTGATGATCAACGATCAGCGCCCAGTCATAGAGACCAACCGCCATCTCCGGCATCGCTTCACCCCCCGCCGCAACCGGTTGGCGATCAATCTGAGCGGCCAGGTCATACCCCCAATACCCCATCGCACCGCCCGCAAAAGGAATACCAGGCAACGCTGGGCCCGTGCGCTTGGCCAGTTGTTCCCGGAGCAGTCGCAAAGGGTTTTCGCAATGCTCACTCACCCCGCGTGAATCGGTGATGCGGGTACACCCTGCCTGTGTCAGTAGGGTCGTGGAGGGTGCCGCGCTGAGAATGTCATAGCGACCCAGGCTCTGGCCATCGCGAGCACCACTATCGAGCCAGATCACCCAAGGCTGATCGGCAATCGCCGCGAAAAGAAGACTGGTATCGCTTTGATAGGGAAGCGACAACGCGCGTAGGGGCATGAAGAATTTGGTGCCGACAACAGGAATCGAACCCGTGACCTACTGATTACAAATCAGTTGCTCTACCTGCTGAGCTATGTCGGCGTCGTGAAAATACAGGGTGTAATTATAGCGAAGGCAGCACGCTATTTAACGATGCGCAAGGTCGGTTTTCCCGTGGCCTTGCCCTTGGGCGATTGCGCAGCATCCTTCTGACTGCGGATGGTTGTGGGCGGCGTCACCGCCTCACCCTCCGAATGCGCCGCATCAGCGGCGGCCTCAGCCTCCGTCAGAGACGCAAAACTCATCCCTTCGCCCGTCTCGCGGGCATAGATGGCCAGCACATTTTGTACGGGGGCCTCCACGCGCTGCGCCACACCGCCGAAGCGAGCACTGAACTCCAACCAGTCATCGCTGATCTCCAAGCCCTGAACCGCCTCCGGATGTACATTCAGGGTAACCTCACCGTTGCGGGCAAAGCCCGGCGGAATCTGCGTCTGTTCATCCACGCGTAGCGAGAGATACGGGGTATAGCCCGCGTTAACGCACCATTCGTAAAGGGCGCGTAACAAATAAGGTTGTTGAGAAAGCACGCTCACCGAAGAACTTATTTGCGCATTGATTTTTCGACCGGGGTCAAGGCCTCGGCGAAGGCTGGGCGCGCAAACAGCATCTCGGCATATTTCAGGATGGATGCGGCCTGACGCGGCAACTGGATCCCGTAATGCCCCAGACGCCACAGAAGTGGGGCAATCGCTACATCCAGCATGGTGTAGTCATCACCCATCATGTAGCGGTTGCGCGAAAACAAGGGAGCAATCTGGGTCAAGTTGTCGCGTACCAGCGTACGGGTCTTTTCCAGTTGTTTATTCTCAGGATTGTCCAGTTCCCGCACCCGCGAAAACAGATCATTTTCCAAGTTATGCAACATCAACCGGGCGCGAGCACGCATCGCCGGATCAGCCGGCATCAACTGAGGGTGCGGAAAACGCTCGTCAATATACTCATTAATGATATTCGACTCATACAGGATGAGATCGCGCTCCACCAGAATGGGCAGGGCACCATACGGGTTAAGCGAGGCCACCTCTTCTTGGCGCTCGAAATCATCAATGTGCTTAATTTCGAAGTCCATGCCCTTTTCAAACAGGACAATACGACAACGGTGGCTAAATAAGCACGAGGTGCCCGAGTAGAGAATCATCATAACGAAACAGCCTTCACGATCAGTGGATATCTTTCCAGTAAGCCTTTTTCAGGTAGAAGGCAATGATAAGGAAAATGCTCAAAAATAACAGCACAAAAACACCAACCCGGCTGCGGGTAGGCGCTGCAGGCTCCCCCATCCAAGTCAGATAATTAACCAGATCACCCACCAGAAGATCATATTCAGCCGATGACAAGCGGCCGGGTTTGCTCAACTCAAGATGATCCATCACCCGGTGCGCCTTGCCATCTGCACCCTGCTCGGTGCGCATAACGGCAACCTGCTGGCCCTGCAGGCTGGCCAGTACATGTGGCATACCGACCTTGTCGAAGACAGTGTTGTTCCAACCCGTCGCCCGCGTATCGTCGCGGTAGAAACCACGCAGATAGGTATAAAGCCAATCCGCACCACGCGAACGGGAAATAACCGACAGATCGGGTGGCGGTGCGCCAAACCATTCCTTGGCGTCAGACGGACGCATGGCGGCCGTCATGGTGTTACCCACCTTATCGCTGGTGAAAAGCAAATTTTCCTTGATCTGCGCCTCCGTGAGGCCGATGTCGGTCATGCGCACAAAACGCATATAGCCCGCCGAGTGGCAAGACAGACAGTAATTCGTAAAGGTACGGGCTCCGCGTTGCAGGGACTCGTGATCGTCAATATTGACCGGCGCACGATCCAAATGAACAGCGGTCGAAGCCTGGGTCACCAGCGGCGCGGCCAACAGGGCCACGACAAAGATCGTGCGGAGTAGCGTGGGTGCGAGGGTCATAAAGTTCATGTTTATCATCCTCGTCTTCAAGAGGTCACACGATCCGGCTCGGCCTGATACGAATCATTTTTCGTATACCACGGCATCAGCAGGAAGAAGGCAAAGTAGATCACCGACAGAACACGAGCGATCCATGTGTACAGGGTAGTGGCGGGCAAAATGCCGAGCACTCCAAGACCAATAAAGGCAAGGACAAAAACACCTAGGGCGATCTTGTATTTCGGTCCCCGGTAACGAATCGACTTGACCGGCGACCGATCCAGCCACGGCAGGGCGAAGAAGATCACCACAGCCACACCCATAGCCACGACACCCGGGAACTGCGATCCAAAGATGGGGGGAACCGCACGCAGGATCGCGTAATAAGGGGTGAAGTACCAGACTGGGGCGATATGCTCCGGGGTCTTCATCGGATCGGCCGGAATAAAGTTGTTGGCCTCTATGAAATAGCCGCCCATCTCGGGTGCGAAGAACAAGATGGCAGAGAACACAATCAGGAACACCACCACACCGAGGATGTCCTTCACCGTGTAATACGGGTGGAATGGAATACCATCCAACGGCTGATGTGTCACCGGGTCCTTGTGCTTCTTGATCTCGACGCCATCCGGGTTGTTGGATCCAACCTCGTGCAGTGCTACCAGATGAGCGACCACCAGACCAACCAACACCAGCGGCAAGGCGATGACATGGAAGGCAAAGAAACGATTTAGCGTTGCATCACCCACCACAAAATCGCCCCGGATCAAGGTGGAAATATCCTCGCCAATAAAGGGGATCGCAGAGAACAAGTTGATAATGACCTGAGCGCCCCAATAAGACATCTGGCCCCACGGCAACAGGTAGCCCATGAAGGCCTCGGCCATCAACATCAGGAAAATCAGCATACCGAAGATCCAGATCAGTTCACGCGGCTTGCGGTACGAGCCGTAAAGCAGACCGCGCATCATATGCAGGTAAACCACAATGAAGAACATTGAGGCACCGGTGGAGTGCATGTAACGAATCAGCCAGCCGAGCGGCACATCGCGCATGATGTACTCGACAGAAGCGAAGGCATACGCCGCATCCGGCTTGTAATGCATGGTTAGAAAGATGCCCGTCACAATCTGAAGCACCAGCACCATAAGAGCCAGGGAACCAAAGTAGTACCAGAAGTTAAAGTTCTTGGGCGCGAAGTACTCGGACAAGTGCGCCTTGTAGCTCGCCGTCAGCGGAAACCGCGCGTCGATCCAGTTGAGCAGGTTTTGCATCCTGATGCTCTCCTATTAATTGCAGTTATATCTTTATTGTCGTGGCCGTGACCTTACGATCAGGCCTTGGCATCCTCACCGATCAGGAGCCGCGCATCGGAGACATAGTGATGCGGCGGAATAACCAGATTGGTGGGGGCCGGTGAACCATTGAAGACCCGGGCCGCAAGATCAAAGCGGGAACCATGACAGGGACAGAAGAAGCCACCCGGCCAGTCCGCACCCAGATCCGCCGGACCAATTTCCTTGCGGAAGGTGGGCGAACACCCGAGATGGGTACAAATTCCCACAGCAACCAGGTACTGCGGTTTGATCGAACGACTGGGGTTCTTGGCATAGTCCGGTTGCTGAGTTTGTTCGCTTCCGGCATCAACCAAACGGTCATCATGTTTGGCCAGCTCGGCCAGCATTTCCGGGGTACGGTTGACGATCCAGACTGGTTTTCCGCGCCATTCGACCGTCAGCATCATGCCTGGTTCAATCAGGGACAGATCCACCTCAACCGGCGCGCCAGCGGCCAGGGCGCGTGCCGAAGGCGTCATGCTGGCAACAAAAGGAATCGCCGCACCCGCAGCGGCAATGCCACCCACCGCGCTGCTCATGGCCACCAAAAAGCGGCGTTTGGACGGATCTACAGCCATCTCGCTCATACTCACCCCAATGCAGTCTATGTAATTAAATCTAATGAAATTTTCTGTATCCTGCCGGTTCGCTTGCCAGCAGTTTGGGTTGCCATCGGACCTGCAACCCGAGACCTACAACCCGAAAAACGCGCCATTCTACTGCAAAAATCGAGGCACTTGAAGAAGTCCGCCAATTAGGCCGATTAGCCAATTGGCGAACCCCCGTAGCTATAATCCCCCCCATCATGCCACCTCCCACCTACCGCTCCGCTTGGCTGATTTTTGCGCAGACTTGTGCTGTCGTGGTCCTCGTCCTGGCAGCTGCACTGGTTGTGGATCGCCTCTGGCCCGGGCTTCTGCCGTCTTCGACCCCAACCGCATTCCACCCGCCGCTCAGCTCGCCGCCGACCCAGCCCCAAACCGGCTATGCTCAAGCCGCTGAGAGAGCCATGCCGGCTATCGTCAGCCTGCATACCTCACACCCGCGGAGCAAGGCCTCCGGAGTGAGCGGCCTCGGCTCTGGTGTCATCCTGAGCGCCAATGGATACATCCTCACCAACTACCATGTCATCGAGGCCGCCGACGCCGTCCGCGTAAGCTTGGCGGATGGACGCAACTTCAGTGCCCGTCTGGTTGGCAGCGATCCAGATACCGATCTTGCGGTCCTGCGCATCAACGCCAACAGCCTGCCCGCCATCGACTTTGCTCCAGAAAACAGCCTCCGGGTCGGTGACATCGTGCTGGCCATTGGCAACCCCTTCAACATCGGTCAGACCGTCACTTTCGGCATTGTTTCGGCCCTGCAACGCAAACACCTCGGTCTCACCACCTATGAAAACTTCATCCAGACCGATGCCGCCATCACCCCCGGCAACTCCGGGGGAGCTCTAGTCGATACCGCAGGCCGTCTGGTCGGTATTAACTCGGCCATTTTTTCGCGTAGCGGCGGCAACCAGGGCATCGGTTTCGCAGTACCAATCTCCATAGCGCGTCAGGTCATGGAAGCCATCATCACCCAAGGCGAAGTGACCCGGGGCTGGATCGGCGTTGAAATCGGCGACCTCACCCCGGAAGCCGCCGACACGCTGGGCCTTAAGGAGGCCAGTGGAGCCCTCATCACAGGCGTCTTGCGTGACGGCCCCGCCGAGCGAGCTGGCATTCTGCCGGGCGATCTGGTCCTTGGCGTCAATCAGCAGAGCATTGAAAACGCCGAGCACCTCATGACCCAGATTTCCATCCTGAAACCCGGTCGTCCGGCAACAATTCAGGTCGCGCGTCTGCAGAATCGCCTCCAACTAACCTTGCGTGTTGAGAAACGCCCGCGCCCCGTCACGCCAAGCGAGAATCCCGCACCCCGCTAACGACCTAACAGATCCTAGCGGCCACTGCGGGCCACTGTGGGCCACTAACAGCCCCGAACAGGCCGAGCGATGGCCGCCGCCGCGTGCCATGAAAGCGATTATTTGGGGGGCCCGGTTTTAGTCCAACCAGTCCGGTCGAAGGCCAACCCCCAGGGCTTTTTCACATTAATGTAAGACAGCCTTCCGTCTCAAGACGCCTATAATGAACCCCGTATTTCGGGAGGTTTACTACCATGTTGCGCCCACTCAAGATTCTATTCGCCACCTCCGAGGTAAGACCCTTGATCAAGACGGGGGGCTTGGCCGATGTTTCCTCGTCCTTGCCGGCAGCCCTGCGTGACCTGGGGCTCGATTGCCGCCTCTTGGTTCCCGGCTATCCGGCTGTTCTGGCTCAGTGCGCCGATCTGACCCCGATGGCTGAGCTGTCTGCCACCCTCCTCGGCCCGGCCCGTCTGCTGGCGGGACGAATGCCGGACACCCGCGTCCCTGTTTATGTCCTTGATGCGCCTCTTGCCTATCAACGCCCAGGCGGGCCCTACCAGGACAGCCTTGGCCAAGATCACGCCGACAATGCCGAGCGTTTTGCCCTGTTCTCCCAAGTCGCGGCCCAACTCTGCGGCCCACAAAGCCCGCTTGACTGGCAACCCGACTGCCTGCATTGCCATGACTGGCAAACGGGTCTGGCTCCCGCCTATCTGCATTTCGCCGGCCGACCTGTCCCTAGTCTGACCACCATACACAACCTGGCCTTCCAAGGCGTGTACGCCCCCTCAATCCTGACCCGTCTCGGTCTACCGGCCGAGAGTTTCGCCATCCACGGGCTCGAATACTATGGCAACCTCTCGTTCCTCAAGGCGGGGCTGTATTACAGCGACTGGATCACAACCGTCAGCCCTCGCTACGCCCTGGAAATCCAGGCCGAACCCTTAGGGATGGGCATGCAGGGCCTGCTGCAACAACGCCGCCAGCAACTCACGGGCATCCTGAACGGCATTGATACGGCAGACTGGAATCCGAGCAGCGACCTCCACCTAGCGCACAGCTTTAGCTACCGGGCGATGGCCGGTAAACGCCGTTGCAAAGCCGCCTTACAAGCCGAACTAGGCCTGGCCAGCGTGGCCGAGACCCCCTTATTCGGCGTCGTGTCGCGCCTCACCCACCAAAAAGGTCTCGACTGGATCTTGGAGATTGCCCAAGGCATTCTCGCCCAAGGCGGCCAAATCGCTATCCTGGGCACGGGAGAAACCCCGCTCGAAGCGGGTTTCAAACAACTCGCCCAAAATCATCCGCAACAAGTGGCTGCCTACATCGGCTATGACGAAGGCCTCTCGCACCGTATCGAGGCCGGCGCCGATCTGTTCCTGATGCCCTCACGCTTTGAGCCCTGCGGCCTCAACCAGATGTACAGCCAGCGCTATGGCACGCTCCCGATCGTTCGCGAAACTGGCGGACTGGCCGACAGCGTCACCGATGGTGTTGATGGATTCAGCTTCATGGGCGACACCGCGCATGCCCTCTGGCTCACCGTAGAACGCGCTCTAGCCGCCTATCACGATCGGCCGCTCTGGCGTCGCTTGCAACAGACCGCGATGCGCAAAGATGCTAGTTGGGAAAAAAGTGCGCGTGAATATGCCGCGCTTTATACGCAACTCGCCGCACAGGCCCACACCTGACAGGTTGCACCACCTGCCAGGTGGGCAACCTGATGGCGTTAAAGCCAGAATAACAGGCCCGTCTCGAAACGATGCGTCAGGAGCGGGTGATACGGGTAGGCACGCACGCGGAATTTCATCCGACCGCACCAGTCCGGCTTGTGCGCGACGGCAAAGATTGCCTCATGGCCTTCGTTCCCCACATGCGTCAACGCAATCTCGTGATGCACCTCATGCTCGCCAAAACCGCGGCTCTGCAGCAAATCGACACGCATATCTTCCGGGCTTAGTCCATCCAGATTCACGGCCACGCGCACGGTCACCTCATCGCCAAAAACCATTTGATTCGGCATTTCTGTCAGGAGACGAACCGAGACGCCGCCCCAACCCGTGCGCACCCGCTGCTTCCAGTGGGCCAATTCACGCGCCCCCGCATAATCGTTCTCGTGCATCCTGCGGCCCACCTCCGAGGCAGGCACATAGAACTTGTGCACATACTCGGTCACCATGCGTGAGGAACTGAACGTTGGTAACAAAGTGGCGATGGAACGCTTCGCCATCCGGACCCAGCCCGGCGAATAACCGAGATCATTTTTCTGGTAATAAAGGGGAATCACCTTATCCTGCAAAAGTTCATACAGGGTGCGGCTGTCTTCGCGGTCGCGGCGGGCGTCGTCGTACCATTCGGGTGCCGGCTTGATCGCCCACCCGTTGGTCCCGTCAAACCCTTCTTCCCACCAGCCATCGGTGACGGACAGATTGAGCACCCCATTCATTGCTGCCTTCATGCCCGAGGTGCCCGAGGCCTCCAACGGATAAATGGGATTATTGAGCCAGACATCACACCCAGCCACCAAGCGCCGCGAGAGGCTAAGATCATAACCTTCCAACATCAGGATCTTGCCTTCAAATTCGGGCTGACACGAGAGCTGATAAATCCGCCGAATCAATTCCTGACCTGGGCGATCCGCCGGGTGAGCCTTACCCGCAAACAGGAAAAGGACCGGGCGGTCGGCATCGTTGAGCAGGGCTCGTAACCAGTCGATGTTTTCAAACAACAAGGTCGCCCGCTTGTAAGTCGCAAAACGGCGCGCAAAGCCAATAACCAATACATTCGGGTTCAGTGGGTCGGCCAGCTTCAGGATGCGGTCTAGGTGGGCCTGGGAACCATGATTGCGCAAATGTTGCTGCGTCAGCACCTGACTCACATAGTCCAGCAACAGCGCCTTCTGCGTCTGATGCACGGTCCAGAACTGATGATCCGGCAAGGCCTCCAGATGCTGCCAATAATCGACATCCGTGACCCGCCGACGCCACTCATAGCCCAAGCGGCTGTCAAACAAGTCCTGCCAGTCCTGCGCCAGGAAAGTCGGCACATGCACCCCGTTGGTAATGTAGTCCATCGGCGATTCTTCCGGGGCAATCTGCGGCCACATGTCAGACAGGATCTGCGACGAAACCCCGCCGTGAATACGCGACACCCCGTTGTGATGGCGCGAACCATTCAGGGCCAGTCGCGTCATGTTGAAATCATGCTCACCGCCCCCCATGTGCATGAAAATCTCGCGCGCCACCCCCAAATCGGTGCAGCAATGCGCAAAATAGTCCCAGATCATCGCTTCGGGGAAATGGTCATGCCCCGCCGGCACCGGGGTATGCGTGGTAAAGACCGTATTGACCGCAACGGCCTCGAGGGCCGCCTCATACGGCAAGCCTTGCTTGACCAATTGACGCACACGCTCCAGCACCAGAAAGGCGGCGTGGCCTTCGTTGATATGAAAAACCGAAGGCTTGATGCCTAGCTCGCTCAGGGCGCGCATGCCGCCGATACCCAGCACAATCTCTTGCTGGATGCGGGTGTGCTTGTCACCGCCATACAACTGGTGGGTGATATGCCGATCCGCCTCGGCGTTAATCGGCAGATTGGTGTCGAGCAGGTACAGGGTGATGTGCCCGATCCGAGCCTTCCAGACTTTGGCCTCGACCCCGCGTCCGGGAAACTCGATCCGCACATGCACCTCGTTACCCTCGGGATTGATCGCCGGGCTCACCGGCAAATCATCGAAATTCGAGTCGCTGTAGGTCGCAACCTGACCGCCGTCGCCGTCGATGCGCTGCGAGAAATATCCTTGGCGATACAACAACCCGACCGCTACAAAGGGCAGGCGCAAGTCGGAGGCTGTCTTGCAATGGTCACCCGCCAAGATGCCCAAGCCACCGGAATAGATCGGGAAGCTTTCATGGAAACCGAACTCGGCACAAAAATACGCGATCAGATCGCCGTCTTTGAAATTCAGGTGTTCGTTGCGCTCCAGCGACTCGCTCATATAGGTATCGAACGAGGACAACACCCGGTTGTAATTATCGAGAAAAACATAATCCTTCGCCGCTTCTTCCAGCCGGCTCTCGTCGATCCGCTTCAAAAAGGCCTTGGGGTTATGGCCGACAGACTCCCACAACTTGGGTTGCAGGCGCGAAAACAAGCTGCGCGCCGGTCGTTCCCAGCCATACCACAGGTTATCGGCGAGCTCCTGCAGGCGTTGCAGACGCGGGGGAACGCGCGGGGTGACCTGACACTCAAAGGCAGTACCTTTATTCATGGGGATTCCTTGCAAATAAAAAATCAGTCTGCCAGTCGAATAAACGACTCGCGATAGTGTTTAAGTTCGGCGATCGACTCATAGATGTCGGCCAAGGCGGTGTGTTTGTTTTCCTTCTCAAATCCTGTCAACACGACCGGTTTCCAGCGCTTGGCTAATTCTTTGAGGGTGGAGACATCGAGGTTGCGGTAATGGAACCACGCCTCCAGCGTCGGCATATATCGGGCCAGAAAGCGCCGGTCCTGACAAATCGAGTTGCCGCACATGGGCGAACTACGCCCCGGCACATGTTTCTTCATGAACTTCAACATCGCCTTTTCCGCCGTCACCTCATCCAGAACCGAGGCCTTGACCCGATCGATCAGCCCCGACCTGCCGTGCGTACTCTGGTTCCATTTATCCATCCTGGCCAAGACCTCATCCGGCTGATGAACGGCCAGCACCGGCCCCTCCTCGACAAGGTTCAGATCCTTGTCAGTCACCACCAAGGCAATCTCGATAATCCGGTCTGAATCCGGCTTAAGACCGGTCATTTCCATATCGATCCAAACCAGATGTGTATTGTCTTTGGGCATCGCAGGCACCGTCAGAAGGGGGTTCCGATTGTGGCATAATCGGCAGCCCCCCGCCATCGGCGGGTCCACATTATCCCATCGGAACCGCATTCGGAAGCGCCCCATGCAAAGCCTGACGGACCCGTCCATCCCACTCTTTACCACCCCCTTTACCATCCTTTTTCTGGTCCTGTTCGGCCTTGGCCTGAGCCTGCGTTTCTGGCTGGCCACGCGGCAGCTTCGCCATGTCGCGCGCCACCGCGCGACCCCGCCGAGCGCCTTTGCCGATGCGATTACGCCGGAGGCTCACCAGACAGCCGCCGACTACACCCTGGCCAAGACCCGACTGGCACGCCTTCAACTCCCGGTCGAAGCGGCCCTCCTACTCGCCCTGACCTTGGGGGGTGGATTGCAATTTCTCCATGCCCTGACGGATCCCCACCAATATTCCTGGATGCAGGCCCTGTCGCTCGGTGAGCTCTGGCATGGCGCCCTGCTGCTCATCAGCCTGGCCGTTGCCTCGGCACTCGTTGATCTGCCTTTTGACCTGTGGCGCCAGTTCGTCATAGATGTCCGTTTCGGCTTTAATCGCCAGACCCTGCGCGGCTACCTCCTTGATATGGTGCGCCAAACGCTGGTCGGTTTGGCCATCGGCCTGCCCCTCATCCTGTTGATCCTCTGGCTGATGGGGATCGCGGGCCAACACTGGTGGCTGTGGGCCTGGTTGGTCTGGGCCGGCTTCAACCTCACCCTGCTGTCTCTGTACCCAACCCTGATCGCACCCCTCTTTAACCGCTTCACGCCTCTGCCCGAAGGAGAATTGCGCTCTCGCATTGAAGGTCTGCTGACCCGTTGCGGTTTTCACGCCTCGGGGGTCTTTGTCATGGACGGCTCGCGCCGTAGCAGCCACGGCAACGCCTACTTCACCGGCTTCGGCAAATCGCGCCGCGTCGTCTTCTATGACACCCTGCTCAACCAGATCAATCCCGCCGAAACCGAGGCAGTCCTCGCCCATGAACTGGGCCACGCTCACCATCAGCACATCAAAAGACGCCTGACGATGATGTTTACCCTCAGCCTGGGACTGCTCTACCTGCTCGCTCAGTTCAAACAGATGCCCGCGTTCTATACCGGCTTTGGTGTTAGCACAGCCACCGATGCCACGGCCCTAGCCCTTTTCGTCCTCCTCCTGCCCATTCTGTTGTTCCCGTTCTCTCCTGTGTTTTCGGCCGGCTCACGGCGCCATGAATTTGAGGCCGACCGCTATGCCGCCCAACACAGCAGCGCCGACCACTTGATTGCTGCCCTGCTCAAGCTGTATCGTGAGAATGCCTCCACGCTTACACCGGATCCTCTCTACGCTCTGTTTTACGATTCGCATCCGAAGCCAACGGAACGCATCGGCCAATTACAGGCACTCAAACCAGCACCCACACACTGAGGAGACTTACCATGCGCACCACGCTCATTGCCGCCCTGCTTCTTGCCACCACCCCCGTCTGGGCAACTCCCTTTGCCGCGGCTAACGCCGCACAGGGCAAGGCCACCCACGCCCAGAAGTGCGCTGCCTGTCACACGGCCAAAGCGGGTGGCAATGCCCTCTACACCCGTGCCAACCGCAAAGTAAAATCCGCCGATCACCTTGGCCAACAAATCGCTGCTTGTAACAACATGCTGGCCCTGGACCTCTTCCCCGAAGACGAGGCGAATCTGGGCGCATATCTCAACGGGCAGTTCTACAAATTCAAGTGAGGCGACCATGAGTGAAGTTTTTTGCGATCTCGCCAAGGGCAAGTGCAAACCCTGTGAAGGCGGCATCCCGCCGCTAACCCCCCTCGAAATTGAGGCCCTGTTAACCAAGCTCGACAAGACCTGGACCGTGGTCGATGGCCATCTGCGCCGCGACTTTCAATTTGACGATCATTACATCACCATGACCTTCGTCAATGCCGTGGCTTGGGTGTCGCACCAGCAAGGCCATCACCCCGACCTGACCGTAGGCTGGAACACCTGCCGGGTGGAATACATCACCCATGCCATCGGCGGCCTATCCGAATCCGACTTCATCTGCGCCGCCAAAATCGACGCCTTGTTCAACCTGTAATGCAAGGTCTGATCGTCTCGGCCCACGGCAAACGCTTTAGCGTCGAGACGGCTTCAGGCGAAAAATACGCCTGCGTGATTCGCGGCAAAAAGGCTGGGGTCGCCTGTAACGATGCGGTTGAATTCAGCGTCATCGGCCCGGGCGAGGGTGTCATCGAACAAATTGCGCCGCGCCGCAACCTGTTGTATCGCTCGGACGAGATGCGCAGCAAACTGGTCGCCGCCAATGTTGATCAGGCTGTCATCGTCACCGCCGCCGTCCCCGCGCCGCGCCCGGAACTGGTTGACCGCTGCCTGATTGCCGCCGCTGCGGCCGGCATCCCCGCCATTCTGGTCGTTAACAAGGCCGACCTAACGGAGACCGCCACCTACGCCGCCAGCCTGGTGCATTACCAGCACATGGGTTACCCCTTGCTAACGCTGTCCGCGCAAGGCGATTTGGGTGCACTGCGCGCTGTGTTACACGGCAAGACCTCCGTATTGGTCGGCACTTCTGGCGTCGGCAAAAGTACTCTGCTTAACGCGCTAGTCCCGGATGCCTGCGCCAAGACCGGTGACATCTCCACCGCACTGGACGCCGGCCGCCATACCACCACGCATGCCAACAGTCACGCCCTGCCCGGCAGTGGGCGTCTAATCGACTCACCCGGCATGCAATCCTTCGGCCTTGCCCATCTGGATATTGACCATCTAAGCGAATACTTCCCCGATTTCACCCCGCTAGTCGGCGGCTGCCGCTTTTACAACTGTCGCCACCTGCAAGAACCCGGTTGCGCAGTCATTGCTGCCGTAGCGGAGGGCCGCATTGCCAAGCGTCGCTGGCACTGCTATCGCGACCTCTATGACACACTTAAATCGGCCCCTCCGTAATGCCCAGCACGCTCAGCTCTGCCAAGTTAACCCCAATTAATAAGTTATTGCTTATATACTCGCGCCCTAACAAGGAGGCCTGCCCGCCATGAACTCAGAAACTTCCCGCCTTAAAAACCTTCCCATCTCTTGGTTTGCCGCCGTCATGGGGTTGAGCGGTTTTGCCATCGCCTGGATGCGGGCCGAGCAGAT
>SXGU01155961.1_pt1 | contig 27473 bp, 41 predicted proteins | sample 3174531 | NCBI WGS metagenome assembly SXGU01 (sample SAMN11356863, study PRJNA531348) | freshwater metagenome | isolation source: freshwater sample F1-140 | place: China: Fuxian Lake, Yuxi | collected 2017-12-25 | reverse complement strand
TGAGAGTTAGCTGTGACATTAGATAAGCACCCACCGTGATCCAGACGGGACAGTAACGGTAACGCCAGCGCCCACAGTAACAGGGCTTGCCGACATGCCATTATATCCGGCTGGGATTGAAGTATTAACCGAAATTGTGTTGGAGTTAAACACGATACCTTGCGATGACGCCACATTAAGCGCGGTTAGCAAACCTTTTGATGGCGTGTAAAGCAGATTTGCATTTGACGTATAGAAGTTAGTCGGCGTTCCCGTTGTGCTTGCGGAAAACACCGGATACTCAGCGCCCGTCGTCGATACGTCATTAGAGATCGAGATAGACGCGCCAGCGCCCGTAGGCCCCGTCCAGCCTGTTGGGCCTGTGTAACCCGTAGGGCCCGTAACATCAGAAGCAGCGCCTGTTGGGCCTGTTGCGCCCGTTGGGCCTGTGGCCCCTGCGCCGCCTGCTGCGCCCGTAGGTCCCGTAGCGCCCGTGGGGCCCAACTGGGTATACATAACCTGCGTAATTGAAACCAATACGCCAGGAGTGCGTGGATAAATTGGCGTAACTGCGCTTGCTGGCAATGTCTCAATTGTTAGGCCAGCATTTGTCGTCAGCCACATCAGACGGATTTTGTCACCAGCTGCCAGATCAAGCGTAATCGGCACCGTAACGATTGCGTGTCCCGAAACCGATCCCTGCTTGCTAACGACAGCAATACTTGAATTTGAATCTGTTACATCAACCCAGCCAGAGCCTGTGTTTTGGCTATACCAAATGCTGGCATATTGAACTTGCGAATCGTCATTTGCCAGCTGAACAGAGAACGTAATGTTATACGTCCCGGCGTAAGTGAACGTAATCTCATTGCTCGCGAGCGTAATACCGCTGCCATCGACAAACGTCCCAATATTTACAACAGTAGACGTATTTGCCGTTGTTGATTGATCCGTTGTGTCTTCTAGCTGAGCCCAATAACCAAGCGCGCCACCCGCACCCGTCGCACCTGTCGCTCCGGTAGGCCCAGTGACGGACGGTCCAGTTGCTCCAGTTGGCCCAGTTGATCCAGTTGGCCCAGTAACATTTGATGCAGCGCCCGTGGCGCCTGTTGGGCCTATTGCGCCTGTTGGGCCAGTAACAGTGGAAGCCGCTCCTGTTGCGCCTGTTGCGCCTGTTGGCCCTGTAGCGCCAGCTGCGCCCGTGGGTCCTGTAACAGTCGCAATTGCGCCGTTATCAACCCAATTTGTCCCATCCCATACCCAAAGATGCTGATCATTTAATGTGACATATGCGTCACCCGTCGCGCCCGTGTATGAGCTTGGATAACCAGGCAATGCAGCAGCGTTAGCGACTGTGCCCTTATAGGTAATACCAGCGCCAGCTGGGCCTGTAGCGCCCGTGGGGCCTGTAACCGTGGATGGAGCGCCTGTAGGGCCTGTCCAACCAGTTGGCCCCGTATAGCCAGTTGGGCCGATACCGCCGCCTGCGCCTTGCGCGCCCGTGGGTCCCGTAGCGCCCGTATCGCCCGTGGGACCCGTAGCGCCGACACTGCCCGTAGCGCCTGTAGCGCCCGCAGCGCCCGTGGCTCCTGCTACGCCCGTGGCTCCCGTAGCGCCTGTTGGGCCTGTAACAGTCGAGGCTGCGCCCGTTGCGCCTGTTGGGCCTGTTGGACCAGTATATCCAGTTGGGCCGGTAACATTTGATGCTGCGCCCGTAGCGCCTGTGGGGCCCGTGTAGCCCGTGGGGCCCGTGGGTCCTGCTGGTCCCGTATAGCCCGTTGGTCCCGTAACGCCTAATCCAGCAAGTTGGGCAGATGTAACGCGAACAGATGTTCCAGACTGAACTGCCTCAAGCTGTTCTGTGCCGCTAAGAGCAACCGCCGCTGGGAGATTGGGGATTTGGATATTCGACATTTATAGCGGCCCCGTCTGCGGAACTTGAACAAAGTCATAAGGCAGACCAGCATTTGCCGTAACAATTTTGGTTGTGCTAGTCAGCAAAGAACCCGCCGATAATACAGGATTAAGCTGATAAGTGAAAGCCGTTGCTGTCGTAACGGTCACTGTATAGAAGCCATTCGCCGTCGCTTGAGACAGCCCCTCAACTGCAATCTGATCGCCGCTTGTGAGATTATGCGCAACAGAGCAAGTAACGGTGGCGTTGCCTGCGCCGTCGGAAGTAACAGAAACAAGCGATAATGTTACATAATATGGCGTTGTTCCTTCAAGCGGCATTACAGCATTCTGATCAAGGCCAGGTTGCTGACTGCGATCGGCTCTTGTGCCGCCAACTTCTTGCGTTACACGCACATCACTATTTTGCGTAATACGCGTATTACCGCCAGGAACAGGTATGCCCGTTGATTGGTTCGTCGTATTGCCTTGCGTAATGCGATAATCCGACTCAGCCGTTGCATAATCCTGAACGCGTGGGTTTTGAATTGGAACAGGATCTGCCGGCACAACAATAGCGCGCAATTGAGATTGCGGAACATCATTGCATTCATCGCAAACAAGAATGCGCTTATTGATTAGAGAGGCGCCAGCCCAATCATACTGCCACTGTAAATTGACATGATTATACAAAAACCCGCATCGATCGCAGATACCAAATGCGCGAGGATTTCTTGCACTGACTTTGGCGCGACCGTGCGGCCTCATCTAAAATAGCCTGCAATTTGAGGAGATATATACTGTTGCGCCGTTTCAACATTTTGTGCGGCGGCAATATTATAAGCCTCATCAGCCATCGGCTTCATCAACGCCGCTTTCTCTGGCGCCCAAATCAAAGCAAGCCTTTCTGCAAGACCATAAGCCATCGCCTCAAGCCAAATAGGCGGTATATCAACATTCTCAGTGCCATTCATGTTTGCATCTTGTAGACGCAAAACAGAATAATACTTTAAGGATGTTTGTGTTCCATCAGGCACAGGCCACAAATACAGGCCAGGATTTAGAGTTCTGTCAAACCAGAAAGTTGTTGGAAAGCCTTGCTGGGTCTTATTAGGATAAGACGCATATTCAGTGCGGCTGATAGGCAGAATAACGCGATCAATCGCTGGAGAACCATATTCAATGTAAGCATCAAGAATCACAACAGTGTTTGCGCTTACTGAGTAAAATGATGTGCCAGCAACTAAAGAAGTCGTTGTAAGTTCAACTTGCCAAAGATTGACGCCCTGGTTGCTCCAACGCGTAAACATCATATTCGTCGCCATTCTGGCGGCGTCAATGTGCTCTTGTAATACAGCGGTAGGGCGTATGCCGATTAATTGATAGGCATAAAGCGTAAGTTCGCCCAGCGATGGGTTGAAGGTATATGTGCCGGACGTAGCCATGCAGTCTCCTTATCCGGCAAATTAAATTGGGCCATTGCTTGATTGTAAGAAGATTACAGAAGCAGATCCAGAACCACTATTAAGCAGAACGCGCGCATATGCTGGGGCGTAAGTAATATAACCAGATTTTGCCGTCGATTCAGAAACAAGATTTGCATCCAAAGCGTCAAGCCAAGTCACAGACCCAATCGCAACAGGATTGAAAGGATCATTTGGATCTTCCAACGTCGTCTGCACACTATAATTTACAGTGCCTGTCACATCTCCTTGAACAGTGATTTGACCAGGAGCAAAATCATCAAAGCGAACCCAGCGAGAGCCAGCAACGCCATTCGTGCCTACGGTCACGCCGCTTACGCTTGTCGCGCCACTCGCCGCAACGCGCGTAACAGTTACAAAATCCAAGGTTGTCGCAACTGAACTGCCGCTTGTGCCTTGAACAGTTTCAGAAATCGTTTGGCCATTAAACCAAGTCCCGTAAACGGTAAATGTAATGGCGCTATCATTACCAACATTGGTAATTAAAACCTGGCGCGGCTCATCAAGAGTGGCAACGCCGCCAGAAACTAAAGAGCCATTTAATGTAAGATCTGCCGCGCCAGCTGTTGTTTGGCTTAAAGCAATATTATTTGCGGAGGCCGAAGCAAGAGGGCCAACAGTAACGGTAATAGGCTGCATTATTAATTTCCTTCTTTGCTATGGCCAGATGGCGAAACAGGCCAAGACTTCCTACCCTCTTACAAAAACGGGAGCGTTGTTTAACGCCCCCGTAATATCGCACACTAATAAGAAAATTAGTAGTGTGAAGCCTTACCGCGAGGCGAACCAGAAGAAGCTGAAGAAAGAACGCCACCGCCGCTTGCGCGAGCAGGCTTCTTGCCTTTAGCAGCTTCAGACATAATCTTGCCGCCCTCTTTCATGCAGCCGCCGCCAGCCTTTTCAGCCTTGCCGCCGTAACCCTTCTCAGCCTTACCACCCTTTTTAAAAGCTGGCGACTGATGACGGACTTCAGCATCTTTAATTGTTGAAGCAGGACCCTTGTAAGCACCCATAATAGCCTCCTATTAAGCGTTGTTTGCTTGAATGTATGTAACGATTAGCTTGCCTTCACCTGGCGTGGCGCTTGGAGCGCCGCTATCAACCCAAACAGCAATGTCGGAAGTTCCAACATCTTGCCAAACGCCAGTGCGCGTAGCATCAGTGCCTGGATTTAGAGAAAGCAAACCAACGGCATTAGCATTCGTTGCAGCAACAAGCTCAGTAGCAGTTGATGAAGTGCCAACGCTTAACGTGTAAGTCGTCGTCGCGCTCGACCAAGCCGTATCAACGAGAACATCGATTGCAACAATCGTGCTTCTTGCTGGAATTGTAATTGCGGTCTGCGCTGATGTCGTTGACTGAACAATGTCAGCTGATTGAGCCATCAAGCAGAAACCGACATTCTTGATAGAACCAACAGTGGTTCCTGTCGTATCAAGAACATTGCCAGCCTTTACAGGGCCGGTAAATGTCGTCGTTCCCATTTAAATTACTCCTTCTGCACAAGGTTTAATTACATCGTCTGTGCAGCGTCAGCTTGGCCTGTCGATGTAACTGATGTTCCAAGATGAAAAGCGGGCTCGCTATTAAGCCCGCCTTCCGTTTCTATATTAGGTTGGGAAAGAACCGAAGATTGATCTCCAGTTATAATATCCGAACGAGTATCTTTCATAACCTTTGACCAAGAGATTGTCGGTTACGAAATCGACTTGCATATCTGTCTCAAACTTAACGCGCTCCATGTAGGAGAGACCGTCAATGTTCGTGAGCAAGAACCAAGCGCGCGTTGACGTCAGATAGTCGTTGACCATGTAGCCTTCTGGCAAGCCGCCAGCAGTCATCATGATTGCGTTCACGTCATTGTCCGCCGTTCCTGGGCGCAATTCAGTCTTAGTAAGACGAATTGCAGTTGGCTCAAGAGCAGGCGGAACAACAAGACGACGACCGCGAGCAAACACCTTCAGACCAGCTTGGTCTTTGAAGTTTGTTCTGATCGAAATCATGCCGTTAAGCAGCGTTGATTCGTTCAAGTCAACATCAACAGCAGGACGGTTAGCAACCGTGCCGCCATCGATCGGATGGTTCGTTGCAATAAGAGCAACGCCGTCACCGCCGATAGAAGCATTATACGTCGTCGCCGTGTTTAACACGTTGGCGCCGTAAATTTCCTTCGTCTGTTGGAACGACTCGATGAGGCCAAGGTTCGATGGCATAAACTGTGTCTTATACAGGTTATCATCGATCGCCTTACGCGTGATCGCATAGCCCAGAGCAATTTCAGTGTGCTCTTGGTTATAGATGTAGCGTTCGCCAGCGCCGTTATCGAATGCGGTCTGACCGCCTTCGGTTTTCAGCTGGGCAAGACCAAGGAAGCGCATCTCAGCGGTGCGTTCCAGAGCCATCTTTGAGTCATGCTTCGTGAAGATCTTGTCGTATTGCGACGGGATCTGCTCGTATTTGCCTTCAACGCCCCGTAAGCCAGGGAGGAGAAGGTCTTTAATGGCAGAGAGATTAACAGCCATAGTTCCTTACTCCTTAGATCGTTACAAGCGTCTTGGTTGAGACGTTCAAGAAGCCAACAATAACGTAGTTAGCGTTCGAGGCCGTATCAGTGCCATTTGAGCCTGGTGGGTCAGTGACAAGACTGATGACACGAAATGGAGCCGTCGAAGACGTTCCAAGCGTTTCAACATACATGCCAGAGATGCCGGATGTCGTATTGCCGCTTGACCCGCCAGCAAGCGAGATCGAAGCGCCAACGCCAGCTTGCGTCACATTCGTGGTGCTGCCAGCCTGGACAAGGAAACGGGCATTTGGATCGTTGACAACGTAAGCATAAACATTGCCGTTGTTGTCTGATCCAGGCCAGAAGTTTGACCAAACAGTGCGCTTCTGAGCGACTGAAAGGTATTTACAGCCCTGGAAAACACCTGCAAGCTGCGTCGTCGGCGCGTCACCCGCGCGTGTGATAAAGCCATTGGCGTCTTGAAGGACAGCGTCACCGTAGAAAATAGCAGTCGTATAGTCGGATTTGATCAGCATCTCGACCTGTTCATAGGTCGGAGCAGATCCGTTCCCGCTATACTGACGAAAACCGAAAGGCGCAAACGTATTCGCCATGACGGGTTCTCCTTTGATAGGAGGCTCATCATCGCGCGCCGGGGCGACTATAGAACCGGGGAATTGTTAATATCTCCGCACCGGGGGAGACGGGGCAAGCGCAACTGCACCGGGAGCGCGCTTATAGATAGCCTGCATCAATTATTGCAAACATGATTGAAAAAGTAAAGAGCCCCGAAATTTCTTCCGATGGCTCTCTAATTTGGGTAATAAAACTGCTTGCTTATTACCTTATTTATCTGGAACGGGCATCGCCTCAAACGACTTTTTGATGTTTGGTTTAACCTGGGCGTGATCGCGCGTCATGGTGCCGTCAGGCGTTCCAGAAAGCTGTTGCTCTTTGTGACGGACTTGCGCGCGGGCTTTAGCCAACTCGCTTCTACGGCGTTCATCAATAATCTCTGTTGGGCATTCCATTAAGATCATGCCATCGCGCGTTATGATCTTATGATCCGTATTATGCGGCATCATGTTTGGATGGCGCGAGACAGGAACAGCCGTCCAGCCAGATCTGGCGAGAGATACTTGATAGGCAGGATCTTCCTCGCCGTAAATCGTGTGGCGCTTCCATTCATACGTCCAGCCATCTGGAATGGTGTCTAGATCAACATAGAACTTGTCTTCAGCATCGCTGACTTCGTCCTTTAAATGCCCACGCAATTCTGCGGCGCGTTGGGCGGCGCGCGTCCTTGAGTCTTCTTCTCGCATAGGGCCTCTCAGCGTATCATCTTGAACCTCTGGGGGCGATTCTAGGCCCTCTGGCTGAATGTTTAACAAGCCGCGTGGGCGCGCAGTTCTTTTAATAACGTGTTCCATCTATATCTCCATTAATGTGCAAGCTTGCCTTCTTCGCGAAGCGCGAGCATGGCCGTAGCGTATTCCTTCTCAGACATTCCCATCATCTTGGCTGTTTCAGCCTGTTCCCTGGTCAAGCGAACAACGCTTGGGCGTTGGCCATTGCCGCGAGAGACGGGCGCCGCTGGAGGCGAAACAGACTTGCGAGGCGTAGGGGCCGCAGCTTCAGATAAAGGCTCTGGAGCCTCTTCCTGTTGCTTGCGAATGCCTATGCGGGTTTCGATAAAGCCAAAATATTCTGGCGTATCTGGCTGAATGCCTTCATCAATAGCGTCTTCATGGGCGCGGAACATTTTTCTAATGCTGCGCTCATCCTGCAAGCTATCGCGGTTCTCGCGTAGCCACTTAGCAGATGTTGCCGAAACAGATTGCGCCATTTGCTCAACAGGATCTGCCGCTGGCGCCGACATCGGCTTAACCTTCTGAGCGGCATTTTCTTCCATTTGCTCTTTGAGGGCTTTTTCACCCCTTTTTAGCTCAGAAAGCTGGCGATCATTCTCAATCATCGCCTGTTGTATCTCAGCAACCTTGTCAAAATCGCTAACCGACATTGATTCGCGGTAAGCATTCTTGAGCATTTCAGCGCGGCTTTTGACCGTCTCAATGGCGTTCGTCACCAATTGGTAATTTGTGTCTTTTACCTCTTGGTAAGCCTTGTTAATCTGGCTATTTGCTTGCTGCGCGCGGCGTTCTGCGTCAATACGAGCCTGTTTTTCCTGCTCTAAACGCTTTTTTAGCTCTTGAATGCCGTCTTCTGGGGCAATTTCTTCCGATTTTGCCTCTTTCTTCTCAAGTTTTGGCTCATCCTTAACCTCAACCTTAAATTCATCGGCTTTTTTTGGCTCTTCAAGCTCTACTTCAATATGTTCTTGTTCATCAGACATATAATTCTCCTTACCAAACCTGATCTGGGCTCGAAATTCGCGCTTTTACTTGCGTATCAGCCATCATTCGGCACAAAACACCGTTAACTTTTATGCTCCAGCCATCCGATGGCCTAAACACAAGCCAATCATGCAGATTGAATGTTGCTTGATTGAACCATTGACCGCTTTCATCGTTAAAAGCGGATGGACCTATGCCGACAAGCAAGCCCGTTTTGCCCTGGAAGTGATCTTCCGACCGCATGGAATCAGAAAGATACAGACCGCTTTTGGTTTTTTCTGGCCGCACATACACCGCGACAAGTATTTGATTATTAAATATCTCTACATTTGACAGATCACCAATTTCTTTGAGAATCTTTTCTTTTGGATCGACATCATGATCCATCAACATTGCCGACATTATGAGTTCCCCTTTCGTTACTCTCGCGCTTTTCCGTTACATATGGCGTCTGCTTCAGCCATATATTCAATCGCGAGGCGCAAACCCGCGATCTTGCCGGCGACATGCCGGTATTCTTCATGATCAGAGATTAAACCTAGAGACATATTCTCTTTCAGTCTTTCAATCTCGATCTCAATAAGTCTTTTGAGCTCATGCTCAAACATATGGGTTCTTGTAAACGTCGCCACAACCAGCCCCTTTCACTGGTCCCTTTTATTTTAATGAGGCCGGCCGCCAGAAAGGGGGCTGGCGACCGACCCCGATCGCTGCAACTACTTGCCGCGAGCTCGCTGTTTCTTTTCGATCTCAGTCTTTTCTAGACGACCGGGACCGGAACCAGCGCCCGCATCCATGTCCTTGTAAGAGCTATAGACCTTGCCGCCACGCTTGCGCGCAGGCGCATCATGATGCTTCTTAGCAATATCCGTTTTTTGCAAACGACCCTCGCCACTCGCGGCGCCAGCCTGCATGTCCTTGTAAGAACTTGCGACCTTGGTAATGCGACCGCCAGCTTTGCGTCCTGGGGGCATGCCTGGAATGCCTGGAGCAGGCATGCCTGGAGGGCCGCCCATAGGCATTGCAGCTGGAGGAGGAGCGCCAGCGCCTGGCATAGGCACAGGGATATTCGCAGGGGCAGAAGGCATACCGCCAGCCATGTCTAATGCTGGAGCTTCTGGGCCAGCTTTGCGGCCAGCGGCGATAACGATGTTAATATTCGTCTTGCCTTTAGCGCGAGTGCGACCGCCTGCTTTGCGCTCTGCACGATCACTATCTTGTTGATCGCTAGAAGCGCCTTCGTAAATTGGCACAGCGCGATGAGCGTATGCGCCATAATCATTGTCCCGGCGATCAACGGCTCTAGTTGAACCAGTTCTGCTTTTAGCTTTGCCAACAATTTTGCCGGTTCTTGTGTTGTAAATATCATATCTTGCTGGAGGTATCATTTTCCCAGAAGAATCAAATTTATGCTGAGTGCTGGGGATCTTTACATTACCGCCATCGGCGCGCTCTGCACGACCGCCTTTTTTGCGGCCAGCTTCGCCAAGACGCTCCATCGTCTCAACCGTTTCTTTCGTTGTATCGCGAGGAGAAATAATCTCCTTCATCGTTTCTTTTTCTTCTGTCGGATAACGAGCAGAGCCCATCTTGCCGACTTGGCTCATGTCGCTGCCTGTCTTTGGCTTGCCGACCAATTTCTCCAGCATGCTACCGCCGCCGGCTTTCTTGACGACCTTGCCGCCCTTCTTAGCGCCGCGGGCTGCATTCATCATAGCTGCCTGCTGATTCATCATAGCTGCCTGCTGCAAGCGATCCTTCGTTTGCTGCTCTTCGTCTGGGCCGCGCTGGATGCTGCGCATGACAGCATAGGCTGGGCTGATCTTCTCAAGAATGCCGCCAATGTTCTTTTTGACCTTTCCGCCCTTCTTGTAATGGCCAGCTGGGCCACGCTTTGGAGAAGGATCAATTGCGCCAAGAGCCGCTTTGTCTTTTACGCCAGCGTCCTTAACAGCGCCGCCAGCTTTGAACGCGCCGCGCTTCATGTCTGCGCCAATGGCCTTCTTCGTATCGCGAGCGGCGTATGATTCGCCTGTGCCTTTTGAGGATGGCTTCATAATTGGACGCGCGCCGGTCTTCATCTCAGTTTTGAGAGGAGGCGCTGGCGACCAATCGGCGCTCGAAACTTCCTGATCTTTGTAATAGTTACCTGGATTAGCGAGAGAACGGGCTTTCGCCTTCATCTTCTCTCTAAGCGTTTTTGCAGAATATTCGGACATTTCATTCTCCGGCCGGATTTTTACGGGCGTCCCCGTCTCGCCCATCAACGGCGAAGCTTGGATATTACATCAAGTGGATCATCAATAACAGAGCCGCCAGAAGCTTTATGGAATAGAGGGGCCGTGGCAAACGTCCAGGCGATCAGCCTACGCGCAAAGTCATCAGCGTTTTCTTCCGTAAGCTTTGGTCCAGGGATGATTGCGCCGCCGTAAGACTTAGCAGGCTTCTTGCTGGCGACGATCGTCTTTCCAGATAAACGAACATCAGGAAACACTTGCTTGATCTCTTCAACATAGGAATGCGTTGGGCGATACTCTTGCCAGCCATCGCGCGTCATGCGCGAATTGCCGCTGCCTTTATCTTTTCCGTCGCCTTCATAAACCGTGAAGTAAGCTTTGCCGTCTGGTTTAATGTGATTATGGACTTGCTTAATCACATGCAAGCGCGCTTCTGGTTCAGCAATAACGTTAAGAACATTTGCAACAGTCGCCGTGTCGGCAGGCTTATCTTTGAATCCCTTCAGCACAAAATCATTGTGCTCTTTTTCTCGATTGAAAGGATCATAGACCTGGCTATCAACGCCATGCTCTTGCGCAAGATATTCTGTGCCTTTGTCAAAAGCGCCGCCGCCGTAATCAAGATTGCGACTGCCGCGCTTGCGCTCAAATGCAGGGCTATTAAATAGCGCCGGGATCTGATTGCGCGATGTGTTCTCAGATGTAAATGCCTGATCAGGCATTTCATCTATTGCTTCAACATCGGGAGAAAGTTGGATGTCGTTTTCTACATCTCCGCCAAAAGCTTTCTTTACTTTTTTGCGTGTTCCTTCGGATGGCTCTGCTTGTCTTTTTCCAATTTCTTCGAGGTGTGAGTTGAGCTCTCCCTCAAGTTTTTCCCGAATACTATTGAGTGAGGCTGCCCGATCTTTTCCGATGAGGTCTGCCAGCCTTTCCAAGTAACTTTCGCCATTCTTTTTCTCCGCCCAATTATTAGTCGCCTTAGAAATCTCGGCTTCATAGCCAAGCATATCAATATCTAACCCAAAATCAGCGATCGCTTTCTGGATTGGACTATTCTCGGCAAGTGCGCTTTCAATCTTTTCGCGGATTTTATCGCCGCCCTTATCAACTAAGGCTCTAATGCCCACTTCGCCTGATGGGAGTTTAATCGGATGAAATCCTTGAAACAACCCAGAATCGTCAGCTTTAGTTATTTTATTCCAAAAATCTTTAATTTTTTCACTATCTCCCAGGTCATTTCCAGAAGATTGGACAAAATCGATGGCATATCCTTTTGGAGCGGAGGTCATTGGCTTGACGCGATTATGCCAAACCTCCCCTTGATTAAGAAGATATCCAAGAGCATTAGCGGCTATATCTGCGCCGCCTTTTGTCGCAAGAGATTGCGCTACGGCAGACTGATTTTTCCCCGCGCCTGATCCATGAATTAAACTATGGACATCAATTCCAGAAAGATCTGAAGCATGCTTCAATGCGCTTTCAGTTAATCGGGATGCTACTTCAAGCTTATCTTCCGGTGATAAAGCATTAAGTTGTTTAGAATATTTTTTATGCCAAGGCGACCCATTAATTGGCTCTGCTTCATAGGCAATTCTGCGTAAGTTTTTAGCTAACCCAGATTGAACATCTTCTTCGGCATTTCGAGTAAGCTTCGTCATGCCCATCCAGCCAACGGCCTGGACTTCTGCTGGCGTCCAATCGTTACGGCCTTTCCAACCCATTTCATTAAGATGATCTGTAAGACCACGACCCCATGCCGCCCTATTTTCATAAGCAGGCTCACTTGGCGTTCCTGTCAAATCTATTTGAACTTTTTTGAGCGCCTCTTTATCGTATCCAAGGCGATCAAGATGATTAAGCAATTCTTGATCAACCATGCCAGTGTCGCGAGCCGTATGGACATCAACCACAAATGGCTCTCCGCCGTCTGGGTGATTTGCCATCCACGATCGAACAGATTTACCTTCAGCAGAATCTACGAAATCAGCGATCTTTTGACCAACGCCGCCGCCAATAGGCTGATCCTGTAAAACGTCTCTGGCAGCCTCAGTTGGGTTTGGCATGCCGCCAGCGCGCCAAAGAGCTTTTGGGACACCCCGCTTCATTTGCTCTTTTTGCAAAAGCACATTCTGCATCGCGCCAGCTGGAGAAACATTTTGCTGCGCGACTAACCATGCGCGCATATTCTTCTTGGATTCTTCCTCATCAGGATAATATTGCTTAAACTCATCATAAATTCGATTATACCAATCAGCAGCATGATGAATTTCATCATCATTTAAAATATTTTCGTGGCGCGCAATCCAATCACCATAATTTATTTTACCCGTAACAAAATCTGGAAGACCGCTATCTTCTGGAGCCTTAATAACCATTCTATCATTTAGTGGTTGGCCAGCAGCCTTCTTACCAGCAGCCGCGCTATCTTCTCTCCGAATCTTTTTATGCAATCGCGCAAATGATTCATCATCAGGAAATTGAAGACCAGATCCTTTGTTCTTCTCAATTACAGCTAATGCTGCCTCATCAGGCGTTCTATATGTAAAGCCTTTTGCAGGAGGTATTGGGCTTGGCGGCATCACGCGCCCCTCTGCGCTAGGAACCTTTGGCGCAGGAGGCGTTGGCCGTAAGCTTGGCATTGGCGTTTCTGGTATTGATTGCGCAACATCAAGCGCACCGCCAACAGGATCGGCATCTCCCCCATCTGCCATCACCTGGCGCCCAACATGCGGCAAATAATGCGTTGGATATTCATCCTCCAGCAAACGCCCTCCGCGCGCCATTGGCTTGATGCTGATCGGATCAGCAAAGCTTGACGTCTGATCTTTCAGATTGTCGTTGATGATCGAGAGGGCGCGCTCAATGATGCGGGACATTATTCACCCTCGCCAATGTTTATGTTTTTTGCAATTCTCGATGCGCGGTCAGCTGCGCGATGATGCGCATCAAGCATGCGGTCTGCTTCGCGATGATCTGATTCCATCTGCATCTTATCGACGTTAAGACCCAGATCAGCCGCTTTCAATTCAGCCAGAATGCGGCGCGTCTCCGCATCCATCATCTTCGCTTCAGCATCAACATGGCGATAGTTATCGACTTGAGGCTCGCCGCCGCCCTTTGCTTGCACCTCTTGAAGCTTTGCTTGCGCAAGAATGCGCTTCGTCTCAGCGTCCATAAGACGCGCCTGCCCATCGACTTGCGACTCTTGAACAGATGCTTGCGCAACAGCTGTCTTGGCGTCTGCCTCCTGCTTGAGGATCTGCAACTCAGCCATAACCTTCTGGACTTCTGGAGGTGTCTGTTGCTGCGCATCAGCAGGAACCATGAATTGCTCTGGGTTGCTCCAACCCATCGCCTTCAACGCCGCCATGTCGATCGCCTTTGGATCATACATAGCTGGGTTCTGCTGCTGCAATTGCTTCAACGCCATTATCTTCATGACGCGCTGCGTATGGCTTGCGGTGTTAGGATCTGCTTGCGGGACTAACTCGCAGTCATTGACTGCTTGCATAAAGATAGCCTCGCTCCATTGGATCGATGGCTTGCGGCATCTTTTCCAGAAGCTATCTGGGTGCTCCTTAAACGTGCGAACCAACAGCTGAAACTCTTCAGCTTGCGCAGCATGCATGCGCTTGTGAACGCTGTTCAATACCTTCGTCGCCTGATCAATCAACGCAATCGTTGTTCCGACAGGCGCATCGTTACGTCCTTCGCCAACAGCAACTTCTGCCGTGCCGCCAACGCGCTGCCCCGTCTCAACAATATTGGTGACAAGATTCATCAAGCCTGCGCCAGCTTCTTTGTAAGGCAATGGCATAATGGCTTGATTGATTGGCATGCCGCCAGTCTTAACTAACGCCCCGCCGCCCGGCGGAACGCGGAATATATTCGTGTTCTGACGCGCGCCAGTATCCGCCATAAGGAAGCCGGGGAAGTTAGCATACATGCCGGCATCGAGCATCTCGCGCCAAGCGGCAGTAACCGCGTTTGTGGTATTACCCAGAATATGAAGTAAACCAATATCGTAAAAACCCATACCAGGAACAAAAGTATATTTGATAAAATTGCTTCTGGCTTCAGGCAGTTCGTCGCCTTCTTCTTCGCTTCGCTCATCATAGTTCCTCACTATTGAGAGGATCTCTCGCGAGCTAACGTCAATCGTTACGCGATACGGAATTTCGAGGCCAGTTTCTTTTCCCTTATATTTGTGCTCGAAGCCCGGTATATCGAGCTCGCAATAAATCTCATAGATCTCCCTGTCACGATCGTCAGGGTTCATCGAGTCAAGCGATATGCCCTGTTGGTCTGCCTTCATGCGCTGAACTTCATCAGCCTGATATTGATTAGGCGTTGTAAGATCCACATCGCGATAGACGCCAAGGATCTGCAATCTGCGCACTGTCGATGGGCGCATAAAGACACGATGGGTTATGCGCTTTGCGTCATCTAACGTCGTCGCCGCATTGTTAACGATCAAGTCATCTGCATCGACCGTCTCGCTAACAGGTCTGCCGCGCAATGGGCAGAAGTAAACTTTCTTGAACGCCGTGCCACCGAATCCAAGCATGAACAGCATGCGATCCGTATCAGGATAATATTCTTTGGCGACTGCTGTGAGATATTGATTAAGATCGTTCTCCAACGCATCGGCAAGCTGCTGCTGCTCTGGCGAATCTTTATCGGCATCATCGCGAACCTTCACAGGGCCATCAGTAGGGAGCAACTCGCTGCGCGCATTCGCCTGGAAGCGCAGAACCGCTTCAAGCAGCAATGGATGGCGAACGCGGCTCATGCCTTCAACAGGCGCGCCGTCAGTTGCGCCTTGCAGTCCTGGGATCTCAACCTTCAAGCCTAAAAGCTTCATGCCCTGGGCGCGGTCTTCAATCCAATCCTGACGGCTATCAAGATCGTCGCGAACTCCACGAAGCAGATCTTCGCCAATGCGGCCAAGCGTTGCTTGGTCTATGTCGTCAACGAGATTGCCAAACCATTCTTCTGCACGGGCAGCTTCTGATTCGCCATCAATTGAGCGGCCATCAAGCGAAACGGTAATTGAACCATCATCGTGTTCAATTGTAAGGATCTTGCCGTTTTCGTCAGCTTTTGGTCGATCGGGGCCTTCCTCGATCTCGACCATGACATCTTCAGCGGCGCCCAAACCAACTGGAGCTTCTTGCTCTTGGCGAATTGAAGGCGAGAGCCCAGGCGTCATTGGCATATCAATCAATCCTTACTGTGGTGGCCCAATCATTAGCCATGATGTCGTCAACAGTTGGCTCCCACGGGATCATCTCGCCGTCAGCCAATCTTTTATTGATGTTGTAATCGTTGCCTGGGACAGGAGGATCTCTGACGACATAAACGGCTGGATTGCCCCAAGCCTCGCGCGTCATTGGCTGACCCCATTTGATCAGATCAAGAGCCTGCGAAAAGTTCATTCGCCATCCTCATCTTTGTCTGCAATTAGCTTGCCGATTTCTTCAACGAAAAGGTCAAGGCCCTCGCGAGCGGCCATATTATCATCTCGTGCGTTTATTTCATAGATACGCACATAATCGTTGGGTTCTTTGCCCCAGACTTCTACTTTGAACTTTCCAAGGCCGTGGCCATGTGCTGGCGGCGCGTCGATAATATCGACCGTCGCACTACAAAGAATACTCATTTGATTTCCTACTAAACGGGATACAGCGGCTCTGGAGGCGCGCCCGTGTGCATTCTACTTTGATCGAGGCCTGCCGTCCATTCAGCATTGCGAACCAGCAAGCCAAGATCGCGCAGATGCTTCAACGCCATTGACGTAGTGTCCACCAAGTCATCGTGCTTGCCCTTGGGGAAGACCGATAGCTGATTGATCACCATGTCTGCCCAGGACCGATCCGGCATGTGGATTAGACCTTCGGCAAAGAGATGCTGGATCGAATAGAGGCGAGCCAGCTTGTCTTGGCCCTTGGGGTCGATCAGCTGAACGCCGAAGTCTTCGTGGCCGTAAAGCCGGCGCATCTCCTGGGCGATGCTGATGCCTGTCGCCTTGTTCTCGATCAGCAGCTTGTGGGCGCCGTAGTCATACATCGTCTCTTGGACTTTCTCGACCAAGTCATGAAACTCCAGGCGCTCTGCCCAGGCATACATCAGCATGACCTTGGGATGCTCTTGCGTGTAGGTTCTTTGCACGGCAGCCATCATGTCGCCGTCAGAGGTGATCGATCGCGTTACTTGCGCGGTCTGATCGCCGCCAGACCAAACGCCCCACACCGTCATGGCGCTTGGATCGTTTTCGGCTTTTGTCGTGTAGGCGCCGTCCACGGCCGCGATTACAAAATCGAAGGCAGGATAAGAATCCTGCTTCCATGTTGGTATCCACTCCGGCTTGATCACGCCGCCTGTTCTTGGCGATGGCGATTGCTGGAACTGAGCAGCGGCGGCCCACGGCCCCATGATGAGCTCATCGCGCGCGACTACCTCTTCTGGGAAGCGCGCCGGGAAGAGAAGCTCGCCTTCGTGCTTGCGCGGGTCTTCCAGGCCAAGCATCGACGGCTCTGCCCTGGAAGGATCGTAGCGCATGGGAAGCATCAGGTAATCATATGGCAGGCCACGATCTAATATGCTGCCAATGATGTCATCCTCTGCCAGGCGTTGTTGGATGACCACGATGGCAGACTTTTTAGGATTAACGAGCCGCGTAGGGATAGCTTCAAAGAACTGCTGATTCGTTGTGTCTTTGATTTGTTGAGAGGTGGCGTCAGACACCGACAGAAGATCATCGGCTATAATTCTATCCGCACGGGCGCCGGTTATTGAGTTGATGGCGCAGCATTGCCGAAAGCCTGTAAATAGATTCTCGAACTTTTGCTTCTGATTTTGGTCTTTCGCCAGAGGCACCGGCCACCTGGCTTGATACCAATCTGATTCGATCAGCCGGCGCATTTTGAGCCCGTCGCGAATCGCGAGCTCCTGGCTATGTGAAACACATATGTAGCGCATGTGCGGCATGCGACATGGTCCCCATTCAAAGGCCGGCCAAAAGACATTGACCATAAGCGATTTCATCGAGCCCGGTGGGACTGCGATCATCAGGCGATTATAGATTGATCCATCATCAAGCTCTTCTTCAAACGTCACGGCCATCAGAGCTTCTGCGATGTAGTCGATGTGCCAGCCGTGATTGTATTCAGCACCCGGCTCTATGATGGGCCAAGCCCGCTTGATAAACTCCACGAGATTACCTTTGCAGGCTTCTCGATCGTCTGAGATCTCTAGGCGGCGCAGCAGATCATCCGGATCTTCGCCCAGGAAGATATCGTTAGGCGCCACATAATTCATCGCATTCCCCTCAAACAGACCCAAGCATGCGATTCGCGAGCTCCTCAATACGCTCCCTGGCGTCTGGCGCCAGGTCGTTGTGAGGATCGTTAATGTTGAACATGATTACTTTGACGCAGACTTGGCGGCTAGAATTAGCTCACGCAATGCGTTGCGCTGATCTGCCGACAGCGCATCCGTATCTACCGCTTTCGTCTCTACCTGGACCGCGCCGCCATTGGCGCCGGTCAGCTGCGTCTCTTTTCGCTCAGTGTAATCATCGCGGAAGCGTGAGGCCGCCGATCGATACCAGAGGTTCGCGTTGAAGTCCCTGTTCTTCATGTTTGAACGGGCTTCGCGCTCAAACCAGGCTTGCTCAAAAGACTTCGCCCGCGCCATAGACAGTGCGAAATTTTCGTCTTCTTGCTGCCAACGATAGAGAGAAGCCTTATCAACTTCAAAGTGCGCAGCTATTTCAGCCACGCTGTAACCCTCTTTCCCAAGGGCTAAAACAATGTCGCAATACTCAGGCTTATACTTTGATGGCCTTCCAACAGGCCGCTTTACTTTGGCCGCTTCACTCATGTCCAAACCCTAAGTTGGGGCGATCATAACACAGACCGCCCCGTTTGTTTACTTTAATTAAAGTCGTCTGCGAAATCATCATCTGCAAGCACTGATGACTTTTTTGTCGCAGACTTTATCGCGGCTGCTCCCAAGGGGGTCGTCGCCAGCATCCCCAAAGCATCCATGTAAGTCGCGAGAAGAGCTTGCTCCTCCTTGCGCTTGGTAGCGTCTTGCTTTCTGAAAGCGATGACCTTTTTAATAATTTTAGGATCAAATCCGTTTCCTTTGGCCTCTAGATAAACTTCTTTGATGTCTTCCGCGATGGCTGCCTTTTCCTCTTCGAGCTTCTCGATTCGCTCAACGAGGGCTTTAATTTGATTATTTGTCATCAATATCTCCATTCATCTGTTTGCATATGTAATCAGCAAACAAGCGACAGTAGTCGCAGGTTTGCTCACATAGATCGTCTGAGATTGCGCCTGCGAAATTATTATTTTCATCAATCTCAATGTTAAATCTACAAATCGCAGTGGCGACAATATCTCTCAAATATGCGCTCATGGCAAGTTGCCCCTTTTTTGAGAAAATAAATTATTTTTAAAAAAACATCAAATAGGGGGTTTACATCGGAAGTTTCTTCCGGTATATATATCATCATTGAGATTGAGATTGAAACGGAGAAATAAAATGAGCGTTTGGAAACAAAACCCAGAATTGATGGCTCGCTTGGCAAAAGCTCAAAATCACGAAGCAAACATCAACCAAGACATCATGACATTCTGCGCCTTCTTTGAAACCCGCGAACAGCTTGAGCGTCATGTTGAGTGCTACGAAAAGAGAGCGGCAGAATATGTCGCCCCAAAGCGCCGCCGCAGAAAAGCAGCTTAACGAAGGGGCTTCGGCCCCTCCCCACCATCTTTAACCTTATGGAGATTGATATGTCCTACCGCAGCCGTGAAACTACCGCTTACTTCTACATGATGGACACCGAGTTCTGCGCCACCATCCAATACGAGATCATTAACTACGGATCTAAGGGCAGCTTCTACTCGCCTCCTGAAGGTCCTGATTACGACATCGAACGTATTTGGTTATCGCGCGATGAGCACAATGGCGAAGGCCCAAAGTGGGAAGTTACAGATATGCAGCTTTGGCTGCTTTGCGGGAATGAAAGAATTAACGACGCTGTGGTTTGGGACATCACTTCAGATTGATAGGAGATTGATATGTATGTAATCGAATCACACAAAGACAAAGATCAAAACACAGTTTTTTATCGCGCTCTGCATGAGGTTACGCAGCGCATGTTGGACAATTGGCTGTATCTCTACCGCGACGATCCTTGCAGAAGCTTCAGAGTAGTTTCTGGACAGATCGCCCACAAATGGGTGCGCGATGGCGGCTTGCATACGACGGGCCTTTATCTGGATGGAAATTTTATTAGAAAAGCAAAATAATTTAAACAAAGCATTTGACATCGGAAGTTTCTTCCGGTATAGGTATGATCATTGAGATTGAGATTGATGGATGGAGATTGAGATGAGCCACAAGGATATAGCCCTAATCGAAAACGAAATCGTCTTTACAATAATCCAGAACGCTTTGGATCTTGGATACACCGTTAGCCACAACAATGGGGAAGAGATTACCTGTATCGCCGCACCAGATGATAATCGCGCCATCAACTTCAAGCGCATGATGAAAGAGATCCGCCAGTGCGACGAAGAATATTTAACCTTTAAAGACTCAAAGAACATGCGCGTAGGAATGGTCTACCTCGTATACGGCAATGACGGCCACGATGTGATCTGCGACCATACGGCCAATGATGAGATGACCAACATTCTATCCCGCGCAAACGCTTTAGCTGAATCCTTCGCTTAACTTTATGGAGATTGACATGCTTTCAGTTTACGACATGACCCCGAATCAGATCCGCGCAGACTTCGGCAAATGCGCCGAATCATTTCACAAGCAAATGGGTCTGCGCAAGATCCGCGACCACAAGCTTCTGGAAGAGAAGAACCCGGAACAAGCCTCCAAGCTTCTTGCCGAAGCTCGTAATCATTTAGCATATGCGAGGGTTCAGAGATGATTAAGACCTACTTCTGCGAGTGGCGTAAAGCTTACGTCGCATACGACGATAACGACGAACCAGATGAGTGCGGCTGCCAGCCGCATGGCGACGGAAAAACAGAAGAAGAGGCAATTGAAGATTTTTTAGAAAAATATTCAAAAGACGCTTGACATCGGAAGTTTCTTCCGATATACCTATCATCATTGAAATTGACATCGAGACGGAGTTACTCAAATGGCTGCTAAGAAAATCACCCTCAACGTAACCGACACCGACAACCTCGTTAACCAATTTGCTGCCGCAAAAGCTATCTTTGACGCAGCCAACAACGAGCTAGAGCGCGTCAAGAAGCTTATCAACGCCATCCCAGAAATCCAGAGCATGATGGCTACCGAAGGTCAGGACACCAATGTCGCTCTCGTTGGGAACAGCGGCACCCTCACGATCGCCAAGACCATTCGCCCATCTTTGATCGCTGACAAGGTCAGAGAGTATCTGACCGAAGAGCAACAGATCGAATGCACCCAGACCGCAGTATTCCCACGCATGACGCACAAGAGCAGCGTCAAGTTTGACGCAGTAATGTCGGAAGCTGCGTAATGCGCTTCTGGATCTACTTTATCCTAACCTCCCTCGCCGTAGCTACGGTGGGGGTAGGTTCCGCAATGGTCTTACTCTGGTATTTGTTTGGAGATTGACATGAAACAACAAACGATAACCGAAGAATTTACAAACGATGAGGTAACATTTCTCTACGGTCTAGTTTACGACATATGGGCAAATGGATCTCATGGAAATGGTTTGCACAATGGAAACTTAGTAGACAACAAATTAATAAAACCTCTTTATGATAAATTGTTTGGTATGCATTACGAATTAACAGAATGTAGAGGAGATTGACATGCGTATATTCCACAAAGTCACAGTAGCTTATCCAGTAACAACAGACATGGTTACGGAACGCACCTTTTCTTTCTCAACGCCAGATGATGCGCGTCTGTTTCGCGGCATTGCTGAAAAGCAACGTTACAAGATAATCCTGCATTCATTCGATCATCTTGTGTCTGTTACAGATGCGCTTGCAGAGATTGAGCGAGATATCATTCTTACAAACGATCAACTCAACTACGAGGAATATATAAATGGCTGACGCTATCCAAACGCTAAGTATAGTTTTTACTGCGCTTATTGTTGCGTCAATCAATGCCTTTATCGTCGTCTGGATCATGACAAGGAATGACAAATGAAATATTCACTTACACCATGCCACACCGCTAACCCAGAACTCTGGACATACTTCTGCGCACTTACTGGACGCATTAATTATCCTGCGGAACACTGGACTGAGCGCGACGTCATTGCCGCTATTCGCGAAAGGATCTTACGCAATGTCGGCAGATGAATTTAAAGCCATCATGAATAAGCATGGTATGTGCAACAATGACATCATGTTGATCGCTGATGTATCGTTTCGCCAAGTAACGTCATGGCGTAATGGAACACATCTTGTGCCGCGCGCAGTAGCAATGATCTTATCGGCATATGATTCGGGTAAAATTGATTTACCGTGGATTGAGAAAGCAATTGTAAAAGAACTACAACCATACGCATAAAAATAGGGGAGGTAAGTTGCCTCCCCTTTTTAACTACACATATGTTGTCACGCGATATGTGCATTTCTGTTTTTAAGCCTATGGCGTCTCCTAATATTTGCAACCTCCATATTACAAAAGACTCATTTCTTCTGTAATTCTTCCAGTTCCTTTCGCGTTACAACGCTTGTCGGAACGCATTTCGTTGTGATTGATCGATCCATCTTTTTAAGATCTTCTCTCGCTTTTATGCAAGAATCAAGATCATAAAATGGCACAAAGGTCATGCCGCTTATGTGCGTCACAAACATCACCACTGGCGCAATTGGAATCATAATTTTTCCTTTGATGCCGTGCGCAGATGGCGCCAGGTTCTGTGATTTAAAATGTCGTTGATTGTTGACGCGGATACGCCGTATTGATTCGCCAATTGCCGGTAAGTAACGTCGCCCCTATCATAGGCGCGAGTAATTTCCCGTATCTGGTTCTCATTAAGTTTGCTTTGCGGGTGCGCTGCGCCACGCCGGTAATTAGAACGGGACAGCATCGCCATGTTCCCAATCAAAGCTGCGAAGCTTCTTCGAAGCATTCACAGAATCTTCGAAGCCAGCCACAGCGTCTATTGGCGCTTTGATATCTGGGATGCCTTCCTCTTCCATCATCAAAGATGGCCGCATCGGATCTACTGGCGCCTTTGCCGCTTCTATCTGCGCGCCGGGGAAGGTCTGCTTTACCATGAGCGTATCGTGATCATACCCAATGATGCGCGCCACCTCATCCAGCGTCACCACAATAACATTGCGACCCTCTGCCGCCACCTTCGCCATCGCCTCATCGTTCTTTACGACGGCCAGGACGCTGCCTTTGAGTATGCCGCTAGGCACAGCCACCTCCCAGACGCTATCGTCCACCAGCGCGGCTCCTGACGCCGTTGCCGCAGCATCCAGCGCATTATACGCCGTGACCATGCGCTGGCTCTCTCGCTTAACATCCTCCAGCGTTCCTTCCCATCGGGCTTGCGCCATCAGATATCGTTGCCGATCGAACTTCTCGCGCATCTGCCCACTGACCAGAAGGCGCAATCGACCGACACCCCATTTCCGGTCCATCTCAACGCCAAGCATGTCTGCGGCGTCTAACGCCTCCTTGCCGGCAAGATACATCCCAGGAGTTGTCGCCCAGGGCATCTTAGGTCTTGTTGATACCGGAACGCCTCTATCAGACTGAGGCGGCTTTCGTGCTGGCCGCTTTGCCATGACTACCTCAATAATAAAATCTCAATATCAAATCGCCGTCGAGGCTACACCAACTTCCGGGGCCGCGTCAAGCGCCCCAGCGCCTCCGGCCGGGGCGAGCCCGAAGCGCCAAGCGTAGGGCGAAGCCCCGTATACGCGCGCGCGAGGATGAGATCTTCTTTGGGAACAAAGACTTATAATACAACCCAAGATAAAAATAATACCCTTAAATCCGTTTATCTTTGGGGAACAATAGCTTAACCTTGGGTAAAATGTCATAATCCTTTTCCCTTCCTTAGCCCTTTTTTATTTCCTTTTTCACCCCAAGTGTCCGTCACAATGACATCGTTTCGGTGCCACATAGCGACATATTTTTCGCACACCTCAATCGGCAAATTAAACGAATCAACGAGCTTGTCTGGAGCGTATCGATCGCTGTCCCTACTCTTGGCGTCCCTAGACCAAGGATAGCCGCCCACCCATGCAGCATGAATGGCCGCAACCATCTTTCGGCACGTTTCCATGTCCGGATCTTTCGATAGCTGCTGCTTGCCTCCAAAAGGCTCCTCAGAGGGCTTAGGAGCCTCTCTGATAGGCGGCGTTAAGACCAGGCTACTGTTGAAGCCTATAGCCACCTTCTTGACGCCCCAGAGCTCGTGCCATCCGTCTTCGGCTGATTTGATCTTCTTGGCTGTCATCTTGACCTTGGTCTTATCGTTTTTGACCTTTTCAAAGATCATGATGGTGTCTGCGGAGCCATCTAAAACCGTTGAGCCGCGCATCTGACCGTTTCCATTCCGGCTTAAATGGTGAACACCGACAACCGTAGTCTGGAATTTTATTTTAATTTTAGTGCAGGCCCTGACAAAAAGGGTGACGTCTTTTTGCAGGTTTTCGTCCGCGCCAGGGATGTTGTTGGATACCGTATCAAAAACGATTAATTCGACCTTTTGGCCTATTTCTTGGATTTTGCTTTCGATCGTTGCGATTAAGTCGTCTACATCCTGCGCGACCAATAGATTCATTTGATCTGGGATAAGATGGATTGGCGGGTCTTCCTTTAATCTCCCATATTCGCTTTCCCATGCCTTTAGGCGAAACTTCATATCGTTATTGCCTTCCGTAGATATGTAAATAACGGCGCCATGCTTCTTAACGTTACGCCCCATCCACGTTGGCTTTTTATTCGCAACAGCCATCATTAGGCTCATGGCGGCAAATGATTTTCCTGCGCCCGGATCGCCTGCGATAAAAGTAAAAGAGTTTTCTATAATCAGCCCGTCAACCATGTAAACGGGATCAGGCATAGACATGATGTCTTGATAATTTAAGACAGTGAATCTTGTAGGATTAGGGGGAGGCTGCTCTATGTTATTTGCGACGAAAGGGCCTTGGGAGTTAAACTCCTTTTGATCCTTTTTTCTTGGGTTTTTTGCAGCCTCCGCAATGCGCCCTGTCCAGTGCTTCTGCATTGTATGACGCCATTTAGTCCAAAGCAGCTTTGGCCCTCTGTTTTCTCTGTCTAGTAATTGTTCCTTTGTTAGCCCTGGAGGCGGGTTTTGATCTTGGACATCAACTTTATCTATCCAATAATGGCAAAGAGATTCGAAGCTTTCCCTTTCCTGATCTACAGATGGCGCTTCGCCATTTGTTTCAGTGTGTAAAACAACTAACGCCTTAAACACCCATCGAAACATCAGATCTTCGCGGCCATCAATCACGCCGCCAAAAGCATCTTCCTTATATGTTGGCGTTGGCATCTTTATCGTTGAGAGCGCCCTTTGAGTTAATGACGGGCCGCCAATGTTGCTGGTGAAGCGCCCAAAGAGCTCATCAATGGCTGCGCAGAAACCTTCTGGCGCTTCCATGATTTCTGTGGTCCAGGGCTCATAATCATCATCCCAAGCGTATTGCTTGCCTGATGTATGATTAGATGGCGGCAACATCGCAAAGCCGCCTTCGCCTCTGATATCAATACCCATAACTGGGTTTGCAGAAGTTGGCGGCGACCAGCCACGAGGGGCTCTAAATAGAAGCTGTTTACCGCCGCCGCCAGTTGTTTGCGTTGGCGTATTAAACAGCTTGCCTTCGTTGAAAAGGTTTTGTGATTCTTCAAGCCATAATGCGGCGTTGGTGTCCTTGTAACTGTCTATATCAATAGTAAAGACGTCGCCAGAAACGTAGCCATTGATAAAGCCAAGGCTGTGGCGATTAATATACTCTCCATGATCTCCCCACCATTGGTTGAAATCCTCTTCGGACATCTTCTGCTTTTGCAGATGTGTCCAGTTCTTTAATGCTGGGCGTTTCCACTGATCGCGTTCGCCTGGTTTGTAAGCAGGAACCACTTGCAACCCAAGATCGAAATACATTTTAGCCCATTGCCGAATGCTGGCGTATTCATCGTCAAATTCTATTATCATTGTAAGGGGCCTTTATATCGATCGTTAAATTCTAATAAATTCACCATGCAGTATGGCCGCTTCTTTTTTATATGCTTCTCCTGCCGCTTCTGGCGTAGCAAAATATCCAATTAAGCACGTCTTTCCATTAACATGAATTGCCGCGCGCCATTTGTTCTTTTCGGTATTAAATGAAACGCCTTTAAAGCCGCTTCTGTTTCTAGAACTGCGTTTTGAGTTCCAGCCATTTTGGTGAACGGTGGCTTCTCTTAAATTATCTATTCTGTTGTTTAATCCATTACCGTCTATGTGATCAATGATTGGCGGCGGCTCAACGCCATAGTGTAGCTTCCAAATTATTCTATGCACACCAAACTTCCCGTAAGGCGATATTTGCACTTCATTATATTCAAGACCTTCTTTTTTTCTAATTGTTCCGGCGATTTGATTAGCAAATTGCGAATTAAATACATTGCAAGATCTTTGATCTATGCATTGCTCTAAAGTTCTAGCGCGCCAAATCATTTTTCCAGTTTCTGGAACATATAGAAATAGTTGACGCAATACGCCTACATCTGGTAGTATTTTAATCGTCATTGTTGTTCTCCCGAACTTCATTGATATTACCTCCCGACTAATGCGGCGTAGCTCCAACTACGCCGTTTTTTTATTTATATGGCTCGCGATTCAGCACACTGCTTGCCGTTGTCTTTTCGTCCGTTTTGTAAAGATTTTTATAAACGATATTATATTCTCTTTTCAACAAGCCTATCCAATCTCCTAAGACATCTAGTTTGGCGACATCGCTATATTCATCAAACAATTCCGACAGCGTTATGTCGCCATCTGAATCTAGCTTGCAATCCCATAATGTGCCAAGGCGGCGACCTTTATGTCTTTCCCGATCCCATCCATGCGTAAATCTATCAGTCATTTTTATGCCCCTTTTCAATTACGCTATTTTTTAATATCTCCCGCGCATTGCGTATGCTTTCAATGCAGCAAAGCTTACTGAACTTTGGCGTGATGCTGTTGATGTGCTCATAGTCCTCAATGTCGTTTATCAATGCTTGTAAGATTTTGCGTAGTTTCTCTATTTCAGCGACGGCTTTTCCCATTAACTCACGGTCTACGGGAAGCGACGAGCCAACAGCGTATTCGCGTAACTCCTCAACAATGTCACTCATCCCCACTCTCCTTCCTACTAATTCGGCGTAGCTCCAACTACGCCGTTTTTTTATGTTAAAAAAGGAACTGAGTTCTTTTTATCCTCTTTTTTTATTTTTCTGATTTCTGCTGCGTGTTCTTTTTTAATTTTATCTATTTCTTCCGTTAATGCTTTATTTTTTGCGACAGCAGACTTGTGCGCCGCTGTCATGCGGTCTAATGCGGCTTCTGCTGTTAAAGCGCGTGTTTCCAATTCGCCAATTGCGTCTCCAAATTCTTTGTCGCCCCTTAGATAAAACTTTTGCCGCATATCATTATAATAAGGCATATTGCCTTTGATTGCTGCGTAAGATCTTTCTCCTACCGCAAACTGCCCTGGGGAAAGCTCTAGCGGCCCAAGCACATACATTTTATCTTTGTGTAAGCTTTCTACTGACATGATTATTCTCCATTCTGCCGAATAGCTACGTCTACGCCGTTTTTTTATGCTTTGCCGCAATGTCTGCCATTTCTTTAAACTGCTGCTCCCGAAACGCTTCATTCTCAGCGCGGAGTTCCGCATTTTCAGTTAGTAATCGACCATTCATTTCAGCCTGTTTGTGCAGTTCTTCGTTTGTTGCGGTCAACATCAAAACTTTTTGCTGCAACTCTTGGTTATGCGTATTGAGCGCATTGATA
>SXGU01430379.1_pt1 | contig 27493 bp, 21 predicted proteins | sample 3174531 | NCBI WGS metagenome assembly SXGU01 (sample SAMN11356863, study PRJNA531348) | freshwater metagenome | isolation source: freshwater sample F1-140 | place: China: Fuxian Lake, Yuxi | collected 2017-12-25 | reverse complement strand
TCTCGCGATCCGCACCACCACGCAGCAGCAGACGTACCTTGACGTTGGGCCTCGTCTTCGCGAGCTTCACCTCCGTCGTGAGGCGATCCCAGGGGTCGAAATAGGGGGAGATGAGCACCAACAGTTCCGTGGCACCGCTGAGGAGCTGCTGGACCTGACCGGAGATGTCGGTGCCGGTGATGACTTCCATCGTGACTGTGGCTCGCTAGTGGGGGTGGCGGTTCAGGTATCGTCGCGACGGTCGAAGAGGGAGGGGCCCGCGGGCGCCGCGCCCCGCTTCGACGGCACCGGCTTCGGCGGCGCAGGCTTCTTCGGCTTCGGCTTGTCATGCGCCGCCAACTTCCGCTCCTCTTCCGCACGCTGCTGATTCAGGGCGAGCAGGCGGGCGAGCACCTCGTCGTGGACGGCCTCTGGCCAGCGGAGGCGCCACGGCTTCTTCTTGCGGCGCTTCTTGCCGGTTTCCTCGGCGTCCTCGTCCTCGGGCTCCTCGTAGTCGAGTCGGAAGACGCAGTCGGTGGGGATGTCGGTCCAGCCGTAGGCATCGAGGACGGCCCGGTCCATCGCGGCGTGCAGGCGGCGCAGTTCGAGAATGTCGGGGTCCGTCTCGTCGGGGTCGTGGAAGCGGTTGTAGGTCTTGGTGAGGCCCTCGTTGTTGCGGATCATCAGCGCAGCGCGGAAGTCGTAGTACGTCTGGCCGACGGCTTCGAGGGTGGGGTCGGTGGTCCAGTTGAGGGGGAAGGGGAAGGTTTCGAAGCAGTCGGTAGGGGTGTACTGAAGCCTGTCTTCGAGCGTGGAGCTGAAGAAGCGAGCCCACGACTCGTGAAGTCGAGATTGGAGCAGCGTGAAATCGGCCAACTTGTCTGTCGGGAACACCACGATCTTGTCCGTGGTGACCCAGTTGCTAGGCAGGAAGGTGAAGGCCGCCACCTTACTTACGCGGGCGATTACGAGGACTTGACCAACGCCACGCGCCGCATAGTCGAGGGCCGGCGTATGAGTGCCAAACTGCCACCAGTACTCGCGACGTCGCTCGGCTACCGAGTAGCCACCGAGCTTATCGCGCTGCGGCTTTACAGTCATTCGCGTGTGCTCAAGCAGTAGCGGCCAACGCTCTGCCTCTTCCAGGGACATCGCCCCGAAGCTGATTACCCACCGCGAGGGCGCAGGGGTAGGGAGTGACGTGAGTTCGTCCCCGCCAAAGAACGGATGGATTAGCTCGCTGTTCTTTGGGTCCTGTTGGATTAGTTGCTCCTTCAACCACAGCGGGGACGCACCCTCGGCTACCCCGTGGTCGTCGAAAATGAAGCCCTGACCGTAGGTATCGACACCGCGGAAACACCTGTCCGCGTTCGCGGCCAGCCGGCGAGGCGCGAACTCGGCTCGGGACCCGAACAAGTGGGAGTTGATACCTCGGACTGGAGTTCCGTCCAGGGTGACTTGCTCTGCAGTGGGCCCACGACGGACGTGGACAACGCTAACCAATACCGCGGCCGCACCGGGCCACGGCATCCGCTTCAACGCACAGTAGATGGAGCCTCCCGAGGTGATGATCTCTTTCAGCCCCGCCTCGCGGGAGTCTCCCTGCGCAACCGTCTTCGTTGCAACGAGACCAAACGCACCGGCGGTCCGCAGAATGCCGAACCCTCGGCGGAAGAAGTGCGCCACGAGATCGACGGCTTTGCCACCCGCATTCACGTGGATGACGCGCAGCCATTCACAGAAGCTCGTCCCATACGCGGGCCAGATACGTGCTCCCCCCAAGAACGGCGGATTCCCCACCACCGCATCAAACCCCCCGTTTGCCCGGTCGAACACCTCGGGGAACTCCACCTCCCAATGGAACGGCACCACCGGCCGCTCGCCTCGGCGAAGCCCATCCCGGATCACAATCACGTCGTTCATCGCCTGCGTGTCCCCCGCCCGCCACCGACCGATCAAATCCTTGTACTCCCGCCGCTTCTCCTCCCGCGCCTTGTCCTTGTCCGCCGCGAAGAACGCCGCGATGCACAGGTCCCCGGCCACACGCGCGGGCTCCGTCGCGTCTTCTGCCTCTAGCCACTCCAGGCGGTGTGTCACGTCGTCCGATTCCCCGGCAGCCTGGATCGCAGCGCGGTGGCCCTTCGCGCTCGCGGCCTGCTTCTCGATCCACGCCAGCAGCGACGGGAGGTTGGTGTCGTCGTTCTGCCAGTCGAACCGGCCGATCTGGCGCTTCGTGAGCCCGACGAGCGAGTCGCCGTGCTTCAGCGCGTGGTCGAGGAAGGTGAAGGGGTGGTCCTTCGCGAGCGTGACCAGCCAGAGCGAGAGCTTCGCGAGGTTCACCGCGAAGGGGTTCTTGTCGACCCCGTACAGGCACCGCTGGGCGACCAGGCGGCGCGCGTGCAGGACTGGGTCCTCGTCGGCCGGGATGCGCGGCGTTTCCCCGTGCACCGACCACGCCTCGACCAGGGCGTCCCCGAGCTGGCGGCAGGCCTCGACGAGGAACGCGCCGCTGCCCATCGCGGGGTCGCACACCTTGAGGTCGAGGAGCTGCGCGGGCGTCGGGCGCGCGCCCAGGCCTTCCAGGATGGGCCGCAGCGTGGTCCGCACGATGGGCTCCGTCAGCGAGCGTGGCGTGTAGTGCGAACCCGAGCGGCGCCGCTCCTCGCCCGGCTGGAGGTAGAGCCCGCCCTCCGGGATGATGCGCTTGTCGACAGCCTTCTTGTCGATGGCTGCGGCGATCTCCTCGACGGAGCGCGCGGCCTTGAGCGCTTCCGCTGCTTTGCCGGTCAGCTCGCAGTCCGCCTCCTCGGAGAGCATCTTCGCGCGGTCCTTCGCATCGAGCACCCGCCGCAGCGAGACGACGACGCGCTTGGGCTTCACCGCGAGCGACGGCGCGAACGCCCGCCGCAGCTCGAAGCCCATCATTGCCTCGTACACCGAGCCGATCTGCTCCACGTCGAGCGCCCGGTAGGAGAGGCGCTCACCATCGAGCATGAGCAGCTTCTCCAGCACGCGCCACAGCACGCCGTCGGGCACCCGCGGGACGTGGATGGGCGCAAGCTCGGAGGTGATCTGCCGGTACGGGCGCCCTTCGAGGAACGAGTAGCGCTCGGGATCGAACAGCGTGCCGTGCCGGGCGGGGAGGTACAGCTTCGCGTCACCCCCACCGTCGTGCACCAGCCGGAACAGCGAGACGAGCTGGGCCCACGCCCCGAAGCGCTGGTCCATCGTGTCGGGGAAGCGCCCGGCGTCGGCCCGCAGCTTGTCGAAGAGGCCCGAGACCGAGTAGTGCCGGACGTACACCGCGTCGCCCGGCGTGAGCGCACGCTCCTCCGCGTAGAGCAGGAACACCAGGCGCAGCAGCACGGTGATGAGCCCGCCGTAGACGTGCTGCGGGTCGTCTGCGATGGCGTGGCGCAACAGCTCGCCGCCGCGATCGGCGTCGGCCAACTCGAAGCCGCGGACCAGCTCGTCGAGCGCGCCCAGCACCTGCTCCGCGAGCCGGGTAGACACCTCGTTCTGGTACTTGCGGCTCTCCTTCAGGACGTTCGGGAGCCGCTTGTTCGGTGGGACCTGGAACAGCCGCTCGGCGCCGAGCAGCATGCACAGCGCGCCGAGGATGGGCCGCCCCGCGACGGGCCGCATCTCGGAGAGGCGGAATGTGAGGTGCCCGGAAGACTCGCCGCGCGGCGCATAGACGAGGCGCAGCCGCGAGTCGTTGACGAGCAGCCCGACCGGGATCTCCTTCTCTCGCAGCAGCCGCTCGATGCGCGCCTGGGGGCTCGCGCGCCATCCGTTCCCAGCACGACCGGGGGTCGCATCCTCGGGGGTGGCATCGAGGTCGGTGTCGGCGGGCACGCGCACCACGAGCATCTGCCAACCAGAGTCACCGTCGCCTTTCGGAACGGCGAACGTGGGCCGGAGCGCGTCGCGGTAGTCGGGGAGGGCGACTTCGAGATCGGTGAGGTCCTCGGCGGGAACGAGGTCGGCGGGCTGCCAGTCGAGCAACACACCGAGGAACGCGGCGAGGTCGCCGATTCGTCCGTCGGGCGTCAGCGAGTGGAAGGTGGCCTGGCGGGCGGGGAGGTCGAGCGGCGGGACGCAGCTCGCGTTGACGAGCGCGGGTGGGGAGACGACGAGCCCGACGGGTTGGACGTAGCCGAGCCAGTTGACGTGGACGCGGAGGGCGGGGTCGATCATGGGCTCGTCGGCGCGCCGAGTCGCGACGCCAGCGCGCGGAGGGCAGCTACGAACGCTGCGGCGCCGCAGTTCTCGAAGGCGGCGAGGTCATTGACGCCAGCGAGCCCCGCGGCCATCGAGGCCAGGTCGTCGTCGGTGGGCGGGCGACTCGGCGCGCGGCCCTTGCCGGTCAGCTCCGTGCCTTCACCCAGGATGAAGGCCAGCACTCGCTTGGCGTCGGTGTCGGCGTCGTTTGGCTGTGCCGTCAGGCGCTCGGGCTCCCGGGTGGGGTTGAACGACAGCCATTTCTTCGCCTGTTGAAGGCGAATCCGTTCGTCGTCGCCCTGCGCCGTGTACCCCGCGAGCAGCCAGCCCTCGGCATCGCGGTGAGCCACGCCGAAGGCCGCGTACGGCTGCCAGTCGATCCCTTCCTCATTCAGCCGGGCCGCGTCGCCCAGTAGGCCCTCGTCGTTGTCCGAATCGCGCAGCACGACGACGCCGGTAGCGCCAGCTTCCTGGGCCAGCAAACGCACGCGCAGGAACAGTACCGCCTCGGGGCTGCGGGGCTTGCCCTTGACGCGGCCCGTGGTGCGGATCCCCGCCTTCTTCGCGTCTGCCTTCGCGCGGCTGATTTTGTAGAAGTCTGATTGCAGATCGAGTCCTTCGAGGCGCCACCCCTGCGTTCCCGGGAGCGATCGGATCAGTCGCGCGAGGAGGAACTGGTGCGTCCGGTCCTCCCCCGCCACCACCACTCGGATCGGCTCACTTCTCGGCGTGGGCATGCCTTACCCAATCCTCGCCCGTGGTTGCCCAGAGCTCGCCGGTTTGAAGCAGCTTGTTGTACTTCTCGAAGCTCGGGTGGTCGGTCAGCTTGCTCACGAGCGTGTGCCCGGAATCGTCGAGGGCCATCACCCGGACTTCCTCGGGCTTGAAACTGTCGAGGAGCACGGGGGAGTGGGTGGTGCAGATCACCTGGAGCTCGGGGCGTGCCACCATGACCCGGCGGATCGCCTCGACGATCTCGTACTGCGCGCCGAGGTGAAGGCCGTGGTCGATGTCGTCCATCAGCACCAGGGTCGGCAATTCGCGGTTGTGCGTTGCCGTCAGCAAGGCGAGCGCGAGGAGAGTGCCGTCGCTCGCCGATGTCGCCGGCACCTGCCCGGCCCCCTTGAAGACCAATTGCAAGGCGGCGCCGCCGACGGCAACGCCCTGTGCGTTTGGAACATCGACATCGACGATCTGCAACTTCTCGAAGTGTGGGACCACGAGGCGGAGATCGGACTGGATTGCGGCGTAGGCGTCCTGGTCGTTGCGCGCGAGTCGACCGAGCACGGACGCCAGGCCGAGGCCCGTGGCGCCGAGGGTGCGCTCGCGCACGTCGACCGGGGCAACAACGTCGCTGGGAGATAGCCGCAGGCGCTGTGCCCGCCATCCGAAGTGCTCGGCCAGGGCAGCATCGACCAGCTCCTGGGCGTCGCGAGGCGTTACCCCGGAGGCCCTTCGCCATTCCTGTTTGCCCGCTGAAAAGACCAACTGACAGCGCTGGTGCGCATTCGGCTTGCCGGGGGGCGCTACCGACATGGCGAAGGCGGCGCCCTCGCTGGTCGTCGCCCGCCACGCCATATCCCGGCGCGAGCCCGTGGTGCGCAGTTGATCGACACGTGAATCCGCGATGATGTCGCCGGCCTCCCCGAGGTCGCTACCGTTGTGCGGCGGCCCCGCCGTGCACCGGCAGAGGAGCTCTAGCTGGTCGAGGAACGTGCTCTTGCCACAGCCGTTGGGTCCCACGAGCACCGTGAACGGCGCGAGTTCGACGCTCACGTCGAGGAGCGACTTGATGCTCTGAAACTGTACGTGGGTGAGCATCGGCCGGTCTAACCCGTCCTCGGCCAGAGATACACGACCCCCACCGGCTCGATGCGCCGGGCCTTCACCACGTAGCCGGCACGGATGCGCTCGGGCTCCGTCACCAACTCGACGTCGAGATCACGGAGGCGTCGCTCCTGGTGTCGCCGGTCGGCGGCGAGCTGTGCCAGCTCGTCGGGGGCGAAGAGAGCCAGCTGCCGGGCCTGCTCGCGCGCAGACCAGTCGCGCATCGTGTCTGCGATCCGCTTCTTCTGCTCCAGGAGAATGGCGACCATGTCCCTCGCTTCCTGCTCCCCGCGCCTCGTCAGCTCCCGCAGCGCGGCGTTCGCCATCGTCTCGGCGCGGCGCTTGAGGTGGCCGGTCAGCTCCTCGACGTCCCGCGGGGCAATCTCGGTGAGCCGCGCGCGGACCGCGTCGGGCACTGGGCGCGCGCGCTGGAGCGAGGCCTCCAGGAGCGCGAGCGTCTGGCGCTTGTCCTCGTCGCCGAGCGCGCGGAGTTTGCGGGCGCGGAGGTCGGGTTCCACCCACTCGGCGGCGGCGACGAGCACCTCGTCATGCAGGCGCGAGGCGTGATCGCCGTAGAGCGAGAGCCGACCAAGGACGAGGACATAGGGGGTCGGGTGGTCGGTGAGCACCACGCAGGCCCGTGAGAGGTCATCGTGGACGAAGCCCTGCGCGAGGAAGCGGCCGAGCAGCCGTTGGACCACGCGGTGCTCCAGGTGCAAGTGGACCACCTTGCCGTCGAGAGAGCCCGCGTCGCGGAAGACGATCGGCCGCAGCGGGGCGTCGCGTCGCCAGTCAACTTGCTTCTGGTCGCGCCGCCTCGGCACGCGCAAGGCATCGAGGGTCTCGGCCCAGCCGTGCCCCCCCGTGCTGCGGTCGAGCGCGGGGAAGTTCCAGGGAACACGCGCCGGATCGTCGGCGAGGTGCGTGGTGTCGTGCGGCGCGAGTGCTGGTGCACCGAGGACGGAGAGCGAGGCCGAGACGGCGTCACGGAAGGCGTCGTCTTCAAGTCCCAGCCACGCCTTCGACTCGTCGAGCAGCTTGCGGAGCACGTCGAGCTGCTGCATCAGCGCGTGCTGTCGAGCCCTGACCGGCTCCAGGTCTTCCTCGACCGCAGTGCGTGGTGGGGCGAGGTCACGAATCTCGCTGGCGAGCTTGTCCGCGTCGGCGTGGCGGATGCCGCCGACCAGTTTCTTCTCGACCAGGCTGTCGAGCAACGGCGGGAAGACGCCGAGCTCCCGGTGAATCCGCTCGGTCTTCTCGACCAGCACGTCGAGCACTCGGTCCTCGGCCCGCTGCGGGATCACGAAGTAGTGGCAACGCACGACATCGGCCCGCTGGAGCTTGCGGTCGATGCGCCCGTTGCGTTGCTCCATGCGGCTCGGGTTCCAGGGCACGTCGAAGTGGAACAGGTCGGCGCAGTGGTTCTGGAGGTTCACGCCCTCGCGGGCGGCGTCGGTAGCGACGAGGACGCGGACCGGGTGTTCTGATGGGTCAGCGTTGAAGGCGCGCTTCACGTCCTCGCGTGCGTTCTCGTCCATGCCCCCGTGGTAGGTCAAGACGCGAGCACGGGCCTCGTCTCCCAGCGCGGATTCGATCTGCTCGACCAGGTAGCGCTTGGTGTCGGCGTACTCGGTGAAGATGACGACGCGGCGATGCTTCCAGCGGCCGCCCGTGAACAGCTCGGCGCGGATCCAACGGTTGAGCCACTTCATCCGCTCGTCGGGCTGGTGCCGTGCGGCCTCGGCGATGCGCGTCATCTGGTCGAGGATTGCCGTCTCCGCGGCCAGCGCTCCACCGGCCGAGGCCGCTTCCACCTTGGCGGCGGCTTCGGCCTCGACCTCGGCCTCGGGCAGCTCGGCGCGGTCGTCGTCGCTGGAAGAGCTGTCCGCGAGCGCGTCGAGGTGCAGCTCACGCGCTGCGAGCTTGCGGGCGATCCCGGCCCGGTGGGCACGCAGCGTGCAGGCGAAAGCCTCGGGTGAGGAGAGTAGCCGCTTCTGGAGCGAGATCAGGACGAAGAGCGCGTTGTGGAGCGCGCTCCTGGGCTGACCGGCGAAACGCTGCTCGCGAGCGGTGCGGTAGTCAGCGAGGAGGCGCGAAAGCTCCAGCTCCGGCGCGTCGTGCGGAAGGTCCTTGAGCACGATTCGCTGGGGGTCGCGCCGGGGAAAGCCGCCCTCGATTTGGCGGAGATCTTCCTTCAACCGGCGAACCATCACGGGCTCGGTGATCTTCGGCGAGGGCTTCACGCCTCGGCAGAACCGCTGGGGGTCGAGGATTTCCAGGAGTGCCGCGAAGCTGCTGCTGTGCCCGTTGTGGGGCGTGGCCGAGAGGAAGAGACGGTGCTCGAACCTTGGCGCGAACTCCCGGACGCGCTGGGTGAACTCCGACTCGACCGGGTACAGGCTCCCGCTCGCCGGCGCGGCATTGTGGGCCTCGTCGAGGATGAGCAGGGCGCCCTCGGCGAAGTCGCCGAGCCAGTCGCGGAGCGGCGCCGCGTAGGTCTCGTCTCGCAGCAGGGCGTGCGAGAGGATGAAGCGGGTGTGGGTGTTCCAGGGGTTCACGCCAAAGCCACGCTCGCGGCGGCAGGAGGCGACATATTCCCGGTCGAGCACCACGAAACCGAGGCCGAAGCGGCTCTCCATCTCCTCGCGCCACTGCACGACGACCGACGGCGGCGCGCAGATCACGACGCGGCGCACCTTTTGCCGCATCAGCAGCTCGCGCACGATGAGCCCGGCCTCGATGGTCTTCCCGAGGCCGACGTCGTCCGCGATGAACAGGTTCACCCGCGGGAGGCGGAGGGCCTTGCGAAGCGGCTCCAACTGGTAGGCTTTGACCTCGATGCCCGCGCGCCACGGCGCCTGGAACAACTCGGGGCGGGTCGAGGTGACGCAGTTCCAGCGGAGGGTATGGAGCCAGGCCGAGAACAGCTTCGGGTCGTCGAAGCCCTTGTGCAGCGCGGCGTGCCAGCCCGCGGTGCGGAGTTGGGCGTCGACCTCGCGCTCCCAGAGGACCTCCAACTCCTCGCCCTGGGCGTCGTCGTCCAGACATGACATCCGGACCCGAGTGGCCAGGCCCTCGCGGGTGCTCGGCGTCACCTCCTCGACGAGGTACTGCCGCGAGCGCACGCGGACGATCTGGCCGGGTTCGGGGAGCACTACTGTCGACCCGGCGGCACTCCGGGCGGGCGTGTCAGGGGGGAGGGCGCGGGGGTCCATTGGGTCGGGCAAGCTACCACGAGCGGCGCACGCGGGACGCGCCATTGCGGGCGGCTGACTGACAGCCCTTTGCCTGCAGGTTGAGCCCTAGCGTAGGCTCTCGTCGCGACACAACTACGCGGCGGGAGGCGGGAGGTAGTAGCAGTGGGCAAACCAGCCGAGGGCATCGCCCGCGCTGATCGCGGCGCACGCCGTGGTGATCGCGGCATGGAGGTCCGCGAGCCGCTGCGGGGCGCTCGCGCGGACGGCAGCCTTGAGTTTCGACCAGGCGAGTTCGATGGGGTTGAGCTCCGGGCTGTACGGCGGCAGGAAGAGGACGGTCGCGCCAGCAGCCTCGATGGCGGCCCGGACAGCGGCCGGCTTGTGGGCGCCGAGGTTGTCCATCACGACGACGTCCCCGGGGCGTAGTACCGGCGCGAGCACCTCCCGCACGAACGACAGGAACACGGGGCCGGTGGTCGCGCCCTCGCCGTACATCGCCGCGATCAAGCCCCGCTCGGAGAGAGCGCCGAGCACGGTAGTGACCGTGCCGCGGTTCCTGACGCACCGCTCGACGACCACCGATCCCGGGCGGCGCCAGGCCAGCGGGCGGTGCATGCCGAGCTGGCAGCCCGACTCGTCGATGAACACGAGGCGGCTGGACTCGATGCCCGAGACGGCCGCGAGGTACGTCCGCCTTGCCTCGCGCACGCGCTCGCTGTCGCGCTCCGACGCGAGCACCGCCTTCCGTCGGCGCCTGAACCCCGCGCGGTCGAGTGCCCTCCAGACGCCGGAGAGCGACAGCACGCGGCGTGCCGTCGCGAGGAACCACCCAGCGAGCTCGCGCAATATTCGGTCCGGCTTCTCCTCGACGGCCGCGTCGAGCTGCGACCGTGTCCTGGCACCCCCGCGCCGGTCGCCGCCCATTGGGCGGTGCGCCACGGAGCCGCTCTCGCGGGCGAGGCGCCTCCAGCGCTTGAGGGTGGCCGTGCCCAGCCGGAAGACCCGGGCAGCGTGCTCGAGGCCAAGCTCGTCGGAAGCGAGAACCGCGCGCTCACGAAGTTCGACGGGGTAGGGGCCGGGCATTGGATAGACAGCCTTGAACGCCAACAACGATAACACACCAAATTGCCGGCTGTCCAGGCCAATTTTCAAGGGATCGACCTGAACTCAAACCGCTGTCAGACGCGCGTCCCGAGGTGTCGCGGACACCTGCCCTCGTGCCGGCGCGTCCCGGCGGCCCGGTCCTGGTCTTCGCGCTGTCCGGGCTCGGCAAGAGCACGCTCGCGCGGGCCCATCCCGGCGACGTGCTCGACGCGGACGACATCCTGTACTCGGCGGTGGCCGAGGGCTTCCCTGGCCTCGAGCCCCGCGACCGCCTGCTCGCGTGGCGCGATCTCTGCCGCCGGAAGCCCTGGGTGGAGGGCGGCGAGGCGCTGCTCCGGTGGGCCGCCGTGCGCCGCGCGTTCACGGTGCCCTTCGTCGAGGCCATGCGCGAGGGCCCCTACCGTCTCGTCGTCACCAGCCTGTTCGATCCGCCGTGGGTCGCGAGCGCCTTCTACGGCGTCGATCGCGGGGGCTACCTCGCGCACCTCCGCGCCGCCGGCCGGTTGCCGGACAACACCCAGTCGGAGGCGATGAACGACCGGCTCGAGGGCTACTCTCCGCTGGTGAGGCTGGCGCCGGGGAGCTTCCTGGGGGAGGTCCCGGAGATCCTCGCGCTCGTCACCGGGGAGCGTGGGGACCGCGCGGAATGACGAGCGCCGTCGTGACCGCCCCAACCCCCGCCCCTACCACCCAAACCGCCGCGCCGCCCACCCCCGTCGATCACGATCCAGCGCCGCTAGATCCACGCCCAGGCTCACGAGCGAGGTCGACCCCGTGCGCGCCGCCGCCTCGAAAACCCGGGGCAGAGTCCCCGTCCAGCTCGGCTCCTCCAGCATCGTGCCAATGACCGTCCAGGTCTCGCCATAGTACTGCGCCTGGACGTGCGCGCCGTCGCAGAGGCGCGAGAGAGGAAGCGGCCGGTCGAGGTGGCGACGGAGGCCATCGGCAAAGCTCGGCTGCGGGTGGAAGCGCAGCTGGTACCAGCTGGCGAGGCCCTCCTGGAGCCACTCGCCGCTGTTGGGGAGAGTCGAGGTCGCGGTGAGCAGCGCGTGCACGAACTCGTGGGTGTAGACCGGCCGCGCGAACCCCTGGGCCGCGTCCCACGAGGATGTGGCGATGCCCTCGATGGTGTGGCCGTCGTGGCCCGGGGAGTCCGCTCTCGCCGCGAAGGCGGCGCCGATCCGGACCACGCCGTCGCGATAGCTCGGCTCGTCGGGGAAAACCACCAGGGGCACCGGCGCCGCCGGGGCGCCCAGGAAGGGGATGTCGGCGAGCACCGCCTCCGCCACCGCGTCGAGACGGCTCGCCAGCGCGCTGGCGTCCAGGCTCGGCACGGCCGAGATCACCGCCGCGTACCGGCCGAGCGTCACGTGGCCCCCGGTCACGGTCGCGACCGCCTCGGGCGAGAGGAAGGGGCTACCCGCGGACACCGCCACGTCGTCGAGCCACACCTCCGTCGCGTCGCGGAAGGTGAACGACACGGCCTTCACCGTCGACCAGGACGGCGCGGGGCCCTCGGCGCGCCGAAGCCAGCCGAGCGGGAGGCGAACCGTCTGCCAGCTGCCGCCACGCAGGTCGACGCGGCGCCAGTACGCCGCCCGGCCCTCGCCCGCGGGCACCCGCACCTCCACGCTGGTGTCGGCCGCGGCGCGCGCTCGGAAGGTGAGCTTGCCAAAGCCGGTCCAGTCGCTCGGCACCTGCCGCGAGCCGATCCCCGACTGCGGTGCCGGCTTCACGTGCAGGCACCAGCCGGACTCGCACGCCTCCCGCGAGGCCTGCCCGCCGCGTGCCATCTGCCACTGGTCCGCCAGGCCGGTCGCCTCGAAGTCGAAGAGGATCATGGCCCGGAGTCTAGTCGAGGGACGCCGCCCGCGTCACGTCAGGCTACATCGCGCCGCATGTCCAAGAAGTCCAGCAAGGTCGACAAGCCCGATCACGGTAGCTTCAGCCTGCACAGCGAGCAGGAGAGCGTGATGCTCGTCCAGCTCGACGAGCGCGCGCGGAAGAACCCGCAGAAGCCCGGGCACGCCTGGGGTCGCATCCAGGGCTCTCGCGTGATCGACGGGCGCACCGAGGAGGGGTTCAAGGCGTACCATCTTGATCTTCACGCGAACCGGCTGACGATCACCGAGGAATGGGCCGGCCGCGAGACCGCGCGCAAGACCATCGACCTCGCCGAGCACGAGGACGTGGAGGTGCCGGAGGGCCCGACCGCGCCGCCCGAGGCTGGGCCATCGACGCCGACCTTCTACCGGATGCCGTTTCGCGCCGCCGACCTGCTCCCGGAAGAGGATCTCCGCGAGTGGGCGCTGGCCCGCGCCGAGCAGGACGTGCTCGGCCTCTCGGTGCTGCCGCGCCGCATCCGCCTCGTGGGCGAGGGCTTCCAGGAGATCGTCGCCCTGCCGCAACCCTTCGCACCGAACGTGGCCCCCGGGACAGGGGCCACGCTCCGGGCGCTGGCAAGGCGCCCCGGCGTGGAGCGGCGGCTAGTCGAGGGCTGGTTTGGCAGCGTGGACGGGCGGGGCACCGCCTGGATCCTGGAGGTCGGCGAGGACGACGAGTGGTGGGTGGCGATGCGTGCTTTCGAGCGGCGACCCGGGCTCATCGGGCGGTGGACCAGCGCCTGGTCGCAGCGCGCGGGGACCGGACTCGACACGCTCTCCTCCTCGCTTCGCGGTGTCCTCGCGCCGCCGCCGGGCGAGCAGCCCATCGCCGTGGGCGAGCCGCGGGCCCCCGACGAGCCGGAGCTCGGCATGTTCGGCGGCACGCTGGCGGCCACCGAGGAGGTGCCGCTCACGGCGGAGGCCGTGGCCGATCGCGTCGGCCGCGACTGGGAGGCGGGCCTTCCGCTCGGCAAGGCCCCGGACGGCGCGCGGCTGACGGTGTTCCGTGGCCCCGAGTGGGAGACCTGGCATCTCGACGGCGAGTTCCCGATGGGCCTGGACGACATGATCCGGGCGATCTCCGCGCGTGGGGAGCCGCCCTCGTCGCTGGCGCTGGTGCGCATGGGCGTGATCGAGTTCGAGGGCGACGCCTACCGGGCGCTTGTCACCGAGGGCGAGGCGCAGGGACGCCGCTGGACGCGCGCGATGTTGATCCGGATGGCACCCGGCGGCGCCGTGCTGGGGCATCGCATCGTCGTTCGCGACCACGGGGAGATGGGCGACGACGGCTGGATCGGGGTGCCGCCGATCACGGAGATGTCGTTGTTCACGCTTGGCTCGGGGGAGGCGTAGGCTGGTGATGGCGAAGGCTGCGGGCTACGCGCATCGAGACAGGGTCATGCGCGCGTACTTCAAGGGGCGCGACTGGGACGAGAACCCGGAGTTCCTTCTCAAGCGGCGGCTCGTGCTGGCAGGCGACCCCCTCTTGAACGACTTTCCGTTCCTGATCGACGACGAGTGGGAGGTCGTTGCAGGAGCGAGCAACGCCGGGAAAGGCGACCTGCTGTTCGCGGATGGCTCCGGGCGGTTCGCCGTGGTCGAGGTCAAGTGGATGAACGCCACGGGTGGCGGTCGCAGCGCGCGAACTGCGCGCAACCAGAAACGGAGGGGCGTCCGTTCTCAGGCATGGAGCTACGCGGTCCAGGTTCTCCAGGGTTTCCAGGACGCCCGCGAGGTCCGGGCGATGGTTCTCACCGACGACTGGCGAGACCCCGGTCTTCGTGATCTCGGCCCGGTCTCCGTGGGCGTTGCCGCTCCCGCGGGGAGCGAAGACGCGGGTGCGCCGGAGCAAGGGGACGAGTGACCACGGCCGGCAGTCCGGCGGACGCGGTGGCTTTCGGGCGTGACGTCGCCCCAACACCCGGCGACCGGTGACCACGGGAAGCTCCGGTCGCCGGGCGAGATTCGACAGGGCGGCCCCGTGAGAACCGCGACCTTGAGACGCTCGCGCAGACCTACATGGCGAGAGCCCTTGTTGGTCGTTGCTGAGCGTGCACGTCCGCTCGCCCGTCTCGGGTTCTCGAGGTTTGGACTGCGTCTCCAACAACCGGCCGACGGCGGCGAGCGCCGCCACAGGGAGCTAGCCCGCGGCAGACCCCTCCACGGCAACGGGAGCGTCCAATGTCCAAGCCCGCACCACCGCCGCTCGACCTGGAGTCGCCGCTGTCTGCGCAGGCCGGGCCGCGCTATCAGGAGCTCTTGACCGTCACCCGGGCACTCAGGCAGGCAGCGAGGACCTTCGACCCGGCCCACGACGCGGGCCGACACGGGCGTGGGCCGGAGCTGGCGCGAGCCGTGGCCGACCTGCTCGCCGACCTGCATCTCGCACCGGGGGAACGGGAGTCGTTGCAGCGTTGGTTGACCGAGGACCCACCTTCTGGCCTGCACGCGCTGGGTCGACGCCACCTGGACCTGGCCTCGAGCGCCGCGGCCAAGTTGGAGGAGCACGTCGGGCGGCCATCGACCCTGCTGGCGGGCGGACATCGCTTGACGGAGTCCGAGTACCGCGCGGCTGGTGCCCTTGGCGTGATCTTCGCCCGCCCCAGGGACCTGGATCTCGGGGAGGTGGACGACTTCGAGCTGTTCGACAACCTCGTCTACGAGGACGATGCCTGGCTGGGCTACCTCAACCTGTCGCCGCGGCCGCCTCGGGGCTCGCGGGCAGACGAGTCTGGAGCCCGACTCGTGACGGTGGGCTTCTCGGTAGGGCGACACCCGGAGGCGTGCAGGCTGTCCGCACTTCGAGGCGAACAGCTAGCGTTCTTCAAGCGGTTCATGCCTCACGTGCTCGTGAGGTTTCAGCCGGACTAGCCGGCCGGGGAGGGCTGCTCCCCGCGGGTGGGTTGCCGCGCTGACCCCGCTCGAGACCACCTGCGCCCCGTTCGGTGCCGCCTCTTTGGGCGGCCTCGATCAGGCGGCGACGAGGAGCTGCGGCAACGCCGCCAAGCAAGGGGATTGAGCCGTCGCCAGTCCGTGCCACTGATACATCGACCAATGTATCAAATGTATCACCGGTAGGGTCACGCCGCGGTCGGCTCCCGAGCGATAATCCTCCCCGGGCGTGCCCCGCCTCCTCCCCGCCCTCGCCCTCTTCCTCCTCCTCGCCGCGCCCTCCTGGCCCGCCACCGTCGACGACGTGTACATCACCCTGGGCTACGCCCGTCACTGGGCGGACACCGGCGTGCTCGAGTGGACCACGGGCGAGCGGGTGGAGGGCTACTCCAACTTCGCGTTCATGGCCGCGATGGCAGGCCTGTCGCGACTCGGCGCCGACATCGACCTCTGTTCGCAGCTCCTCGCCCTCGGCTGTGGCGCCGCGATCATCGCCCTCGCGCACCGCGTGCTGCCCCGCACCCCCCTGGGCACCATCGCCCTGCTCGCCCTCGCCACCTGGTCCCCGCTCAACCACTGGTCGATGGTCGGCATGGAAACGACGCTGTACGCGCTCCTCCTCGCGGGCGGCTGGCTGCTCGCGCTGCGTCGTGACGCGCGGGGGATGGCCCTCCTCGCCCTGGCCGCGATCACCCGGCCCGAGGGCATCGCGCACGTGGCGGTCGCGACCGCGCTGGTAGGCTGGCGCGCGTGGCCGGCGCTCCTCGCCCTCTGCGCGTACCACGCCGCTCGGGTGGCCTACTTCGAAGAGTGGCTCCCCACGCCGATCCTCGTGAAGGCCGCTTCTGTCGGCTTCACTCGGCATGGACTCTCGCAGGTTGCTGGGGACCTGATCGTCGCGGCCGGCGTGCTTGGCGCTACCTTCGCCGCCGGGCGCGCCAGCCGTCGCGACACCATCTGTACGATTGTGCCGCTGGCCCTCCAGTCGCTTGTGCTCTGGAGAGCGAGCGGCGACTGGATGTCGTGGGGGCGAATCACCATGCCGGGCGTGGTGGCGACAGTCGTGGCCTACGCTTCGGTCGCGACACGACCGTGGGGCATCTCCAAGCCCCCGCACGCGGGGGCGCCGTCCGCCTCGGGTCGGCGGATGCTCACCGGTCTCGCCGTCGTCCCCGCGCTCGCCTTCGCCCTGTTCGTCCCCCGCGGCTACGGTACCTTCGACATCCAACTCCGCGACCTCGCCGCGGTGGCCCGCTTCCCCGCGCACTTCACCCACGGTCTCGACACCCCGGTTGCCGAGGACTTCGCCTGGGCCATCGACAACGTCCCCACCGGCGCGCGCGTCCTGGTCGTGGACGCGGGGATGCTCGGCGACGTCCCTGGCGTCCACGCCATCGACATGCGTGGCCTCACCCACCGGCCCGCCGCCGAGGCGGTCGCGCGCCGGGAGGGCGAGGCGTGGCTGCGAGACACACTGGCCGCCGACCCCCCGGAGTTCATGCGCCTCGCGACGTGGCCAGGCGAGGCGCCGCCTGAGTACCCCGGGTGGATGCTCGCGCCCTACGTGCTTCGCGACACCGTCCGCTACGGGGGAGGGGAGTCGCGCTGGTACGCGGTCGACCACGCCACGCCGTCGGCGAGCGAGCGCGCGGCACGATGGGACGAGATGCTGCTGCGGCACCCGTCGCATCCCTTCCTCTGGCTCGCGGCCTCGCGCTCGGCAGGCCTCGCTGGCGACCCCGTGCGGGCGGAGTCACTCCGCGCGGCCGCCGCGGCCCGGTGGCCCAGGATGGCCGAGTTCGCGGTCTCGCCGTGACCCGTTGGCGCGCTCTCTACCGTGGGACGGGAACGGTCAGCGCCGCGCCCGCATCCGCACCGCCCTGCACGTCGCTGTACCCGCCGAGGAGGATGTCGTCGCCGCCGTCGCCATCCACGTCCGCCGAGAGCGCTACCCGGTAGCCGAATCGCCCGTCCGTGCGGAGCGACGTGGCGGTGAGCAGGGAGTCCTCGAAACGCACCACCCCGCGGAAGTCGAGATCTGCGCCGAGGAACACGCCTGCCACGCCGGTCTCCAGCGCGGGGTACCATTGCAGCGGGACAAGTGTGTCGTCGCGACCATCACTGTCGATGTCGCCGAGGTCGAGCAGGTCGTACGCGAGCGAACCCTCGCCGAGTTCGATCGTGAGGGAGGCATCATCCACCTCGCGCGACACGGTCCCGGCTAGCGTCGTGAACACGCGGACCTCGTCGAGCGACGGCATGCAGGCGAGGTCGCGTGCCCCGTCGCCGTCGATGTCGCCGAGCATCTCGACGGTGCCGGTCTCGCCGGCCCCGGTCCCCGTCAAGGTGAAGAGCGCGTCGCCTGGGAGTTCGGGGACGGCGAGGCCCCCGGGGACGATGTAGGCGAGGTCCCCGTAGTTCACCGAGACGAGGAGGTCCGCGATGCCGTCGCCGTCAACGTCACCGGCCCCATGACATGGTTCCCGATTGCCGCGTCGTCGTAGGGGCCATCGACCACCATGTCGCCCTCGCCGAGCGTAGAGTCGGCGAGGGTGTCGAGGCTGAATGCAGCGGCGCGCCCGGCGTCGCGAAGGCCGGAGGGGTCAGCAAGAAGGGCCGTGACCACCAAGTACTCCTGACCGTCGCCCATCACGTCGCCGACGAAGGCGGCGCCCGTGCCGGCATAATCATCCTCGGCGTTGCCCTCGATCGTCGCCAACGACAGGTCCTCGACGAGTGCCTCGCCGGTGCCTGCCAGGTCGGCGCCGCTCAGGAGGAACGCGGCCCCGCTGGCCCCAGCGCCGGTGGCGGTGATCACCATGTCCGCAACGCCGTCCCCAGTGAAGTCGGGGCCGCCCTCGACCACCTGCGGGAGGAACCAGTACTCGTCGCTGGGGAGGAGCGTCGTCGCGTCGGCGAGGTCGCCGGCGGAGTAGCCACCAGGGACGACGTAGACGGCCCCATCGTAGGCGTGCTCGGAGGACTCGTACACCGCGCCCACGAGGTACTCGGCGAGGCCGTCGCCGGTGATGTCTCCCAGGGCGCTGACGCGGCGTCCAGCCTGCGCACCGGGGCTGGCCCCGACCCACGCCTCCGCCCCGTACGCCAGCGTCACCGCCTCGATCTCTCCGTCACAGTCGTTGTCCGTCACCCCGTTGGCCCAGGTCTCCTCCGCACCCGGGTACACCTCGGCGTTGCTGTCGTCGCAGTCGTCGCCCCCGGCGTCTAGACCGGTGGCGCCGTCGCCGTCGAGGTCGTCGTCGTCCTCGCCGTCACAGTCGTTGTCGACTCCGTCGTATGGGACCTCGGCGGCCGACGGGTTGACGGCCGGCTCGGCGTCGTTGCAGTCGTCGCCGCCAGCCTCGAGGGCGTCGTGGCCGTCGCTGTCGGCGTCGACGAGGTCGCCATCGGCGCAGTCGTTGTCCAATCCGTCGTAAGGCAGCTCGCTTGCACCCGGGTTGACGTTGGTGTCGCCGTCGTCGCAGTCGAGCGCGTTGGCAACATGACCGGCGGGCGCCACGCAGTCCGCCAGCGGCGCGCCCAGGGCGTCGCCGAAGCTGTCCGCGTCGGTGTCGGGGTACCAGGTGGAGGCGTCGGCCGCGTCGTCGTCGATCTCGCCGTCGCAGTCGTTGTCACGCGCGTCGCAGCGCTCCTCGGCGCCGGGGAAGCTGTCCACGTCGGTGTCGTCGCAGTCGTCCTCCTGCACGAAGCCGTCGCCGTCGTGGTCGGTCAGGTCGGCCATGCGGCGTTCGTAGAGCTCGGTGTTGATCAGGCAGCCGATGAGGGCGAGCATCGGGGGAGCTTACCGTGGCACGTGGGTGGGGTGGGAGGGCGACCCCCCGGGGTGGATGGACTGACAGCGAGGGGGGCACTTGACAGCGTCGGATCCAGCGGTCGTCCCCGCCGCCGGTTGCCCCGGGGGCGGTTCGTCGGCACCGTTTCCTTCTGGTCGCGGTTCTGGCGCATCAGAAGGGTCATCCAGAACCCCTGGGCCTCCCCAGCCCGCGACCGCCGAGCGCCGCCACCGGCACCGGCACCGTCGCGAAGCACCCCGCTCTCTGGACCGCGCCACCACGCCGACCGGGAACGGCGCCACGAAGGCCACGGCCATGGAGGCCCCCGCAATCACCCGCGTCGCTGCGCATCCCGTCACCCGTGTCACGCACTACCGGTCACCCGTGTTTTTGGTCGTCACCAGAGCACCACGTGTCCCCGCTTTCCCGGTCGCCCGGCGGCCTACTCCGGCCCCCGAGTCCCCTGCAACAGCGCGTCCGCCCCAGCCCGCAGCCTGGCGATCAAGAGCTCCTGCTCGCCTGAGGCTGCCGTCGCCTGCGCGATGCCCACGCCCACGGCGGCCCCGCCGACGCCGAAGGTCACCGCCACGGTGGCGAGGTCGCCGACTGTGAACCTCGCCTCCCCCTCACCTCCCGCCCGCACTACGGGCGGCCCCTGCCGGGAGCCGCCCGCCCGATCTCGCCGGGCCTCCGCCTCCACCAGCCGCTCGCGCGTGACCTGGAGCTCGGCGTGGAGCGCCTCGACCTCCGAGCCATGGTCGAGACAGGACAGCGGCAGGTCGGCGACGTCGACGCCGCGTTTGCCCGCGAGCACCCGCGCCCTCCGTCGTGACGCGGTGAGCTCCGGCTCGGCGGCACCGCAACCCGGCGGCGCTCGCCGGGGCAGGTGCACGGGCGCGTGCGGCGGCCTTTGGAGCAGGGACCAGGCGTGAGCGAGGCGTGACTGCGCGTCGGCGGCCGCCAGCCCCGCGCCCTCCAGCAACCCGGGGACGGCCGGGGCGACCACCGACGAGCGCACTGCCGCGCGCGGCAGTCCCGAGGGCCGCGCGATGGCCTGACCCAGCCGGCGAACGTCGTCGAGAGAAGACGGCTCGACCCCTGCCCGCTCGCTCGCCCGCCGCAACTTTTCCGACCAGCGGCTGGGCTGCTTTCCGGCGCGGGCGAGGAGCCAGGCCCGCCCGCCTCGCGCGCCGACAGCGAGGGCGACAAGGTCGCGACACCACGCTGGCATCGCGAGCGCCCGCGCGCAGGGCTTTCCCCCCCGCCCGCGTCGGCAGCCGTCACGAACGTCGACCATCCCGGTAGCGATGTTGATGTCCTCCACTCGCAGCGCCGTGAGCTCCGAGACGAGCAGGCGGCAGCCCAGAGCAAGCGCGATCGCGGCGCGGAGCTGGACGCTCCGGGTCGACGTGAGGGCCGCCACCAAGGAGCCGAGGCTGACATCGACACGCTTCGCCGGGGCCTTGCCGCCCGGGGGAAGCACCTTCCAGCGCGGCGAGACGAGCGGTCGCATCCCGGCGGCGGCCTGGGCGAGGTGTACCCATTTGCGCAAGCGGCGGCAGTCGCCGGTCCACGCAGCGCGAGCCCCGGTACCGCCCCGCGACGCCGCGCGCGCCGCGATGAACACCCCGAGTTGCCGCTCGTCGATCCGGCCGATCACGGTGTCACCAAGCCAGGGCAGCCACCGCGAGGCGCTGGCGCGTTCGGCCCGGTACGCATCGCGAAGGTTTGCCTGGGGGAGCAGGCGCTCTCCTGCTCCTCCCCGGAGCCAGCCGGCCAGTGGCACGCGCGGACCGGCGGCGACCTGGCGCAGCGCCACGGTCAGCGCGCCGGCCGCGATGTGCTCGGCAGAGAGCGCTCGTAGCCCCCCGAGCGCAGTGGCATCGACCTGGCAATCCAACAATTCGCTGCGGCGTGGAGGCATGCCTGGAGAATAGTCACTCTCGCCCAATTGTGGCCAGGGCGTGCTGTTACGGAAGAAACGCCGCGGCCCCGGAGACCCTGTCCCCGGCGCCAGGCACGACCGCCAGCGAAACCTGCCGGGTAGTGATTACCCTCCGCTATCGTGCCCGCCGTGACCGCCATCTTCGCCCCCGGTCCCCCGATGTTCGCGGCTGGGCTCGGAACGATCCCTGGGCCGCCCACCCGGTTGTGGTCGGTCGGCGAGCCCGGCGTGCTTTGGGTCGTCGACGACCGGCGGGCGGGCCTAGTCGAGGAGCACCGTGGCGTCCGGGTCACCTTCGTGTCGCTCGCCGAGGCACTCGCGATGCTGGGGTCGCCCCCGGCGGCTGCGGCCCCGCCCCAACCCCTCTCCACCGCCGCCGTCGCCGTGCGGGTGGGCATCGCGCGTTCCACGCTCGAGAATCTGATCCGCAGCCTGCCCCCGGAGTCCGTTGGCGCGGCGGTGCTCGTCAACCCGCCCGGGGCGAAGCATGCACACCGTCGCTGGCACGCCGACCGGGTGGACGATTGGCTCGCCGCAGTTCGAGGCACCGCCCCGCCGACAGCGGCGACGACGCGGCCGCCGCCGAAGGCGGCCCCGGCGCCCAGCGGCCCCGTGGACTGGACGGCGGTCGCGCGGGAGCTGGCGTCGCCGAGCCCCTCTCGCCGTCGTAAGAAGACGACGTAGGGATGCCCCACCCCCGCGCCAGTTCGCCGAGAACCCCTTACACACCGGTTACACACCGCCTCGGCAAAGCGCGGAAAACCACGACAACCCGCGCAACAAGGCGCGCGGCACTACATGCGATAAACCAGACTTATTCGATTCTGTGCGTCGCCAGCCGGGAAGATTTCTTCGCCCACCTCGACGCCCCCCGCCACGACGGGAAGTAGCCGTCGCCGTCTACCCCGCCATGGCGTACACCGCGAAGGTTGCCCCCTCGGGATCCCGCGCCACCACGATGCGTCCGCCGCCGGGCACGTCCATGGGCCCCAGGATGAGGCTCGCGCCGAGCCCTGGCGCCTCGGCCGCCACGTTGTCGGCGTTCTTCACGCCGAAGTAGTACAGCCATGCAGCCACCGGCATCTGCTCCGGCTTGAGCATCATCCCGCCAAAGGTTTGGCCGCCCTTGCCGAACATCTGGTACACGCCGCCCACCGGCATGTTCATCGCATCGGTCTTCTCCCAGCCGAACATCGCCTCGTAGAAGGCCATCGCGCCCTCCACGTCGGTGGTGTAGCACTCGTGCCAGGCCACTGGACACTTCCAGTCGGCGCCGTCGCCCGGACGCGAGCTCTCGTACACCGCGAAGGTGGCGCCCTGGGGGTCGGCCAGCACGGCAAAGCGACCGACTTCCGGACTGATGGTCGTCGCCGGCACGATCACGCGCGCGCCCAGCTCCGCGGCCCGCGCCACGGCGGCTTCCGCGTTCTCCACCCACACGTAGCCCATCCAGTGCGGAGGCACGCCCATCGCCCTGGCCTCGGCCGGGAGCGCCATCAGGCCGCCGAAGCCGGTTTCACCGTGTTGCCACATGGTGTAGCTGTCGTCGCCCACCCGGTGGGGCGCGGAGGTCCACCCGAGGAGGGTGGTGTAAAACTTCTCGGCGGCGGCCGTGTCGGTGGTGGAGAGGTCGTACCAGCAGAAGGTTCCAGTCATCGAGGCTCCGAGGATGCCCCGGCGATCTAGCATGCTAGCGCTCTGGGGCGACCACCACGCGGTCGCGGCCCGCCGCCTTCGCCTCGTAGAGCGCCCGGTCGGCGGCGCGCAACAAGCCCGCGAGATCATGCTCGCCGAGCGTCGCCACGCCCACGCTCACGGTGCAGCGCGCCACGTCGCTGCCCTGTCACGCGGCCGCGACCGCCTCCCGCATTCGCTCCGCCGCGGCATGGGCCACGCTCGCCGAGGCCCCGGGCAAGACGGCCGCGAACTCCTCGCCGCCGAGGCGACCGAGGAAGTCTCCCCCCCGCAGCTTGGCCCGGAGCACCGCCCCGAGCTCGCGAAGGGCCCGGTCGCCCGCGTCGTGACCGTGCTCGTCGTTCACACGCTTGAAGTGGTCGAAGTCGATGAGCAGCAGCGAGAACTCGCGACCGTCTCGGCGAGCGGCCTGGAGCGCGTCGTCGGCCAGGGCCAGGAAGTGAGCCCGGCTGTAGCACTGCGTGAGCCCATCGATGGTCGCGAGGCGAACGAGCTCGTCTTCCGCGCCGAAGAGGCGCCGGATCAGCGTGAAGATGATGATGTAGAGCGGGGGCGAAACGAGCGCCGGCATCATGGTGGCCATGCCGACGGCGTAGTTCAGGCGCGCACCGAGCACCGGGGCAAGGAGGGCGGCGACAGTGGCCGACGCGACCATGCTGATGATCACGGCGCCGCTGGTGGCGCGAGCCACGCCGTGCCGCGCCATCAGGTGACGGCGGAAGCGCGTGGGCAGCGGGCGCGTGGGGTGCGACTGGGTCATGGCCTGTGGAAGGCCCTGCTGTGGGAGCGCGCGAAGCTAGCCCGGCAACGGTGTTCTGACGAAGCAAATCTCGGGGCCCCTTGCGACGATAAAGGCGCCGACGCGGTCATCGGCGGTCCAGCCGGCTACGCTGCGCCCGTGCTCACCTTCATCGCCTGCGTGGCCGGCTCCATCGACCTCGGCACCGACACGCCCGAGGCGGCCGACCCCGGCACGGACAGCGCGGAGACCGTGCCCGGCACCGACACCGCCGTCGAGCCGGAGGATTCAGGCGACACCGAGGGGCCGGAGACCTGGCCGCGGGACTGCGGTTCGCTCTACGATCCGGACGAGCTCCAAACCTTCAACCTTGACTTCCCGCCCGGCGGTTTCAACGACCTCGTCAACGCCTGCTACAGCGGGTCGCAGGCCTACTACCCCGTCGAATTCAGCTGGAACGACGAGACGGTGGCGGCGATGGTGCGCCTCAAGGGCAACTGGTCGTGGAGTTGCGACAAGCTCCAGTTTGTCGTGTCCTTCAACGAGGTCGATCCCGAGGCCCGCTTTCATGGCCTCCGCAAGGTGATGCTCGACGCGCCCTGGTACGACCACACGCTCTTGCACGAGCGGCTCGCGCACCCCCTGTTCCAGCGACTCGGACTGCCGTACTCGTGTGTCAACAACGCGCGGGTGAATGTCGATGGCGAGTACTACAGCCTCTATGCCAACGTCGAGCGCCTCGATCACGAGTACCTCGAGCGGCATTTCGAGGATCCGAGCGGCAACCTTTACCAGGGTGGGAGCGAGCTGAAGACCAACGAGGACGTCGGCGACACGCGTCGGCTGCAGGCGCTCAAGGCCGCCACCACGGTCGAGGAGATCGCGTCGCTGGTCGACCTCGACGAGGCCACGTCGGAGTGGGCTGCGGAAGCCGTGATCCCCGCGCTCGACAATTACTGGGCCGGCGTCGAGATCAACTACTATCTCTACGACCACCCCGCGCGCGGGTTCCTGTACCTGCCCTACGACCTCGACATCAGCTTTGGCGACTCCGCCTACACTGACGGCTCGCCGGTGTGGTCGGGCGTGGTCGACGCCGACCCCATCACCTGGGAGCACACCGGTTGGCGCAAGGAGGTGCTCTTCGAGATTGTCCTCGCGGATCCCGAGTGGTGCGAGGTTTACGTCGAGAAGGTGGCCGCCGCGCGCGAGGCGTACGACCCGGAGCTGATGGCGGCGCAGGCCACCGAGTGGGAGGCCCAGATCGAAGCAGCCTGGGCCGAAGACCCCCGGGCCTGGGTGAGCGCGCGCGACCACGCCGATGCCATCTCCGAGCTGCGTGAGTTCCTCGTGGATCGTGCCGCCGCGGTCGATGCCTGGCTCGCGCAGGGCGACCATTGCCCGGCTCGCTGGTGAGCGTGCTGCCATTTTTTTGTTAGTTGGTATACAAAAAACTAGATCACGGGGTCGCGAGGTCCTGGCGGGTGCGACAATTCGTCCATGCACCAGGACGCGAAACCGCATCCCACGGGTGAGTGGCTCCGCGCCGAAAGGCGGGCACCGAGGGGCGCCTTGGCGCTCGGTCCCGCCGACGGCTCGGCCGACGACTGGTTTGACCTCCTCGAGCCGGTGAGCCCGGTGGCGCTGGTCGGGCTGCTCGGCGCGGTGGCCCGCGGCGCGGTGAGCGACATCAACGGCGCGGTGGCCCTTCTCGACGCAGGAGGCTGCACGGCGGACTTCGTCGAGGCTGAGAACTGGTTCTCGACCCATGGTCGCGCCGCGCTCCGCCCGTACTTGCACTGGGAGGTGACGGGCGGCTGGCTTTCCGGTCGCGGGCCCAGGACGCGCTTCGAACAACTCGCCGACCGGATTCACGGTGAGCTCAACGGGGGCGCGGGCGCAATCGCGGCCGACGTTGCCGCCTTCGTCGGGCTCGCGGCGCGGAGGCAGTTCCGGGGCTGGCGCGAGCGCGGTGGCGACCGTGTCGCCTGGGAGGGCGCCTGCACAGCGCGGTGTGCCACAGGGCAGGCCAGCCGGGGCGAGGGCTGGGTCATCCTGTCGCCTCGCATCGACGAGGTGTGCGTCGTTCCCTTCCGCGTGCCGGGCAGCAGCCGAGCCGTCTTCGTGCCTGCGCCCGGTCGAGTCGGCCGGAGCTTCCTGGTGTCTGCCTCCGGTCGTTCGGCCCACCCGCTGGTGCTCTTCGATGAGAACGGCCGGGGCGTCTCGGCCGCCCACGCGGTCGACCTGCAGGGCGGATGCGTCGTGATTGACTTCGCCATCCCCACGCTCGACCGCGACCCCAGCTCGCTCAGTCGTGGGCGCGCCGAGGGCTGAACATTCTCGCGTCCCGTTCGCTATTCGGGGGCGCCGCAGGTCTCGCGCAGTGCCATGCGTTGATCGTCGGTAAGGGTGTACGAGTATGCGTTCGCTGGGTCGATGTTGGTCAGCGTCAATGGGGAGTCGGACAGGTCTACGACGCCGAACTCGTGGTTCACATAGCAGGTGGGTGGCGCCGTTTCGGAGGAGAAACAGGTGGCCGAAGCGGCGGCGACGGCGCCGGCGGTGTCGCCGGAGTCAGTCTGGCCACACTCGCAAAAGAGATAGAGGTCGCCTCCGTCGGTGTCCACCCAGTCGCCGCGCCAGGGGTCGCTACACTCCGATCCCTGGCACCCGCTGGCAAGCCCCGCCGCCAACAGCACTCCCACGCCTGTAGACCTCAACATGTCGTGAGCCTCCATTCGCCCGAGGACTGCGAGATGCCTGGAGCGTCCGCGATCGCCTTAGCTCGCGCCTCGGTCCACACCCTTTCGTCCCACGCGGTAACCGGGCTGCCGGTGCAGCACTTGGAACTGTAGCCGTGCGCATCGGCAAACTCCGACTTGTAATGCGCAACGAGGAGGTAGGCCGGGATCTCATCGAGCAGGCACGAGTGACAGGTCTCATGCAGGATCACTGCAGCGAGCTCGGCGGTGATGCACGCACAGTCGCCGGCGCCCGAGCTGCAGGTGTGGGCGGCTCGCGAGTTGTAGACCGCCTTCACGAATCGCTGGGCGAGTTGAATCACCACGGCCCCCGGCACGGTGCACCCTAGCCAGTTCTTGCTGCCCGAACATGGGTTGCCCCTGCGATCCACCCGCTCGAAGTGTAGGTATCCAGCAAAGGGACTTGCAGCTGTCACGAGGTTGACCACGCACGCGCCCGAGACCTTGGCCCCGAGAACGTTCCGGTACCGGTCGAAGAAATCCTCCACGATGTCGATATTCTCGTTGATCTGTGACATAGCCTTGGCGATGATGTGCTCGCCGTCGTCAGAGAAGTCTGGATCCAGGTAGCAGTACTCCGAAGCCTCCCAGCCGAGCTCCGGGGCAAGCGCGGGCATGCCCTGGCGGGGAAGAGGGCCGCGGCCCACCCAGCGGGGCAGCTCCGCGCCCGTCCCCCGCCGTGTCACGGATGTGCGCGGAAGCTTTGCTTTTCCTCTCGCTCGTGCGGCGTCAAGGAAAAGGCGCTCGTCCGCAAGCAGGGGTCGGGAGTACCCATCCTCGCCAGCCCCGCCGCACCCGCATCCCGCCGGGGCGGGCATCGCTCGACGCGGGACACCACGCAGCGGAGCCCGCGACCAGTCGAAGCCTCGGCTCACCGCTAGGCTCGGAACTCGAAGGCGAGCGCAAGCGTGACCACACCCGATTCGATGGCGGTGCCCGTCGCGGGCGAACAGACCAGTGCCACCCGGATGAGCAGGCCGAGCTTGCTCTTGTCGGTGAAGTCGGTCTGGATCACGTAGGAAGTCGCGGTGCTGTACGCGAACAGGTTCTCCGGGGTGGTCGACCCGTTGATCCCGTCGATCGACGTGTACAGCACGGCCTTCCAGCGGAAGTTTGCGGTCTTCGACTCGAGCTTGGTGTGCGGGGTGATGGTGAGCGTGTGCGGGCCCCAGTGGGTGATCTCCGGGAGATCCACGTCGAGGATGACATCGGTATTCGAGTCGCCGCCTGCGGTCTGCAAGCGAACGCGGTCGGCGACGGGGACGACGGTGACTCGACTCCCGGGTTGCCCCGAACGAATAGACATTTCTAGCTCCGGTAGCCTTGCCACGATACCGCGTCGTCGGTCGTCGGTCGTCGGTCGTCGGTCGTCGGTCGTCGGTCGTCGGTCGTCGGTCGTCGGTCGTCGGTCGTCGGTCGTCGGTCGTCGGTCGTCGGTCGTCGGTCGTCGGT
>SXGU01130955.1_pt1 | contig 27531 bp, 23 predicted proteins | sample 3174531 | NCBI WGS metagenome assembly SXGU01 (sample SAMN11356863, study PRJNA531348) | freshwater metagenome | isolation source: freshwater sample F1-140 | place: China: Fuxian Lake, Yuxi | collected 2017-12-25 | reverse complement strand
GTCTGGCTGGCGAGGCCTCAACGCTGTCCGCGTACCGCCGCAGGAACCGGGCCAGCTCCTCGAGCTGCGACTTGATCGCGTCGCGCGCGTCCAAGTACGGCACGAATTGAGGGTCCATGACGGCGAGCTCTCCAACCCGCCGCCAGACTCCCGTCAGATTCGTGAGCACGGCATCGTCGCGCTCGTAGAGTGCGGCGTAGCTTTCTTAACAGAGGCGCTCGACCCGCTCCGCGTTGGCCAGGATCTGACGGGCGGACTCGTGCTCTTCGTCCTCGCCTTCCCGTAGAGCCGCCCGCTCGAGCTCCCCGAGCTGGAACGCGGCCAGTTCCTGGCGGACGGCGCGCTCGGCAGCTACGCGCTGCGCGACCGTGAGGGTATCCACCGCGCCGCGCCACTGCTCGAACGCGTCGGCGACCGGCTCCGCAAGACGATCGAGCCCCCCAAACCCGTCGAGGATGGTCAGATGCGTGTCTCTATCCAGGAGGGTCTGGTGCTCGTGCTGTCCATGGATCTCGATGAGTTGCTCTCCAAACGGGATGAAATCAACGCCCGCCTGTTATCCGTCGTGGATGAGGCCACCACCCCCTGGGGTTTGAAAGTCACCCGCATTGAAATCAAGGACATCGCCCCGCCGCAGGATCTGGTGGATTCGATGGCCCGGCAAATGAAGGCTGAACGCGATAAACGGGCTGCCATTCTGGAAGCCGAAGGGCTTAGACAAGCCGAAATCCTGAAAGCCGAAGGCGAAAAACAGGCCGCCATTCTGGAAGCCGAAGGCCGCAAGGCTGCTGCTTTTCTCGAAGCAGAAGCCCGGGAACGCCTGGCGGAAGCCGAGGCCCGCGCCACCCGGGTCATGTCAGAAGCCATCGCAGCCGGCAACGTCCAGGCGGTCAATTATTTTGTGGCCCAGAAATACGTCGAAGCCCTGAAGGAACTGGGCACCTCCAAAAACAACAAGCTGGTGCTGATGCCACTCGAAGCCTCCAGTGTCATTGGTGCCCTGGGCGGCATTGGTGCCATCGCCCGCGAGACCTTCAAAAAAGGGGACTCCAGTGAATGACATAACCCTGATTCCGGTATTTTGGCACTGGTGGGCATTGGCAGCCTTGTTGCTGTTGATTGAACTGCTGGCCCCCGGTCTTTACTTTCTTTGGCTGGCCTTGTCAGCACTGCTGACCGGTACCTTGCTGCTGGTGGTGACGACCCTGGGTATTTACGCGCAACTGGCCACGTTCTCCCTGCTTTCGGTCGTCGGCATCCTGCTGGCTCGCCGGTTACTGAAAAAGCCCCCCCTCGACGGTGACCCGGCCAGACTCAATCAACGCATGGCCGGATATATAGGCCGTATCGTGCGTCTGGATCAGCCCATCATCGATGGCCGCGGTCGTCTTCACCTCGATGGTTCGATCTGGAACATCACCGGCGCAGACTACCCGCCTCACACCCTGGTACGAATCGTCAGTGTGGACGGCATTACCCTGAAGGTTGAAGCGGTGGTGAAATCGTGATGCAACCGGATCGTACGACCAGACGGCTCTCGGGCCTGGCCATGGCCGGGCTGTTGGCAGCCTGCAATGTCAACACCGCCGATGAACCCCGTTTACTGGGGACGCTGGAATGGGAACGGGTCGAACTGATCGCGGAAAAATCCGAACCCATCACCGAAGTGAGGGTCAGGGAAGGCGATACGGTCGAGGCCGGGCAGATTCTGCTGCGACAGGAAGCCAATCGCTGGCAGGCCAGACTGGAGCGCAGTCAGGCCGAACTGGCCGAAGCCAGTGCCCGTTACCGTGAGTCACTGGAAGGCCCCAGACGGGAAAAAATCCAGGAAGCTGACGCCCGTTACCAGGGTGCTGAACAGGTTTTGAATATACGCCAGCGTGAATGGCAGCGACTGGCGCAGGTCTTGCCGCGCCAGTTCATCAGTCAGGATGCCGTCGACAAGGCCCGGGCAGCACGCGATGCGGCCCAGGCGGAACGGGATGCCACCCTGGCCGCCTGGCGTGAACTCAAGCAGGGCACCCGGCAGGAACAGCGTGAACAGGCCCGCCAGTTCAAAATCCGCACCGAAGCCGAAATGGCGGCGGTTCGTGTTGATCTGGAACGGCTGACCCTCAAGGCACCGGTGAGCGGGCGGGTCGACAGCCTGCCGCTGATGGTCGGTAACCATCCCCAGGCCGGTGCCGTCCTGGCGGTGTTGCTGAGTGGTTCTGCGCCCTATGCCAGGGTTTATGTTCCCGAAACCCGCCGGTTGGCGGTTAAAGTGGGCCAGGCGGTACAGGTTCATTTCGATAGTAACGCAACCCCTTACCCGGGGGTGGTGCGCAGTGTGCGCTCGGATCCGGTATTTACACCCTATTACGCCCTGACTGAACGCGACCGCCATCGTCTGAGTTACATTGCCAAAATCGATCTGGTCGGTGAAGTAGGAAGCCTGCCGGTCGGTGCCCCGGTGGAAGTGACCCTGCCTGCCCCATGAATGACCACACTCCGGCCATCCACACCCGACAGTTGAGCCGCCACTTCGGCAACGTTACCGCCGTAGATGACCTGAATCTGGAAGTGCCACGCCAGATTATCCAGGGTTTTCTCGGGCCTAATGGTTCGGGTAAATCCACCACCATTCGCATGTTGTGCGGCCTGTTACATCCCAGTGCCGGAGAAGCCATCATACTGGGCTACCATCTGCCCGAACGGGCCGAGGCCCTGAAACAGCACATCGGTTACATGACTCAACGCTTCTCGCTGTATGAAGACCTGACCTGCCTGGAAAACCTCCGCTTCATGGCTGACATTTACTCGCTGCCGCGACCGAGAGCACGCCATCGTATCGACGAACTACTCACCCGCCATGACCTGCACGAACTGGCGCATCGTTATGCCGGCACCCTCAGTGGCGGGCAAAAACAACGCTTGTCGCTGGCCGCCGCCACCCTGCACGAACCCCAACTGCTGTTTCTGGATGAACCCACCAGCGCGGTCGATCCGCAAAGCCGACGTGATTTCTGGGAGACCCTGTTCGATTTGTGCGAACAGGGAACCACCCTGCTGGTATCAACCCACTACATGGATGAAGCCGAACGCTGCCACAGCCTGGCCATACTCGACCGGGGACGATTGGTCGCCAATGGCAGCCCCCGCCAACTGGAACGCGGCATCACGGCTCACGTCGTCCGTATCGAGTGCGAAGCCCCCCACCTCGTGCGCAACCGGCTTCATGCACAACCGGATATTTTGAGTGTGACCCAACTGGGACTGGGGCTGCGGGTACTGATCGACCAGACGGTCAGCAATCCTTGTGCTCATATCGAAAACCGGTTGACGGGCCTCGCGGGATTCTGTCAGATCGAGCTGACCCATCCCAACCTGGAAGATGTATTCGTGGCGACCACCCGGCTCAATGGCAGGAATCAACCCGCATGAACAGCCTGATCCGTCTACTGGCCATCATGCAGAAGGAAATCCGCCAACTCCGCCGTGATCGCCTCACCCTGGGCATGATCGTGGGGATTCCGCTGTTGCAGATCACCCTGTTCGGCTTTGCCATCAACACCGATGTCAGACACCTGAATGCCGGAGTAGCCAATCAGTCGAGCAGTCAACTGGCCCGCTGGCTGGTAGCGGATGCCGAGGCCTCGCAGGTGATTCGCATCGTCCGCCTGGTCGATACCCCCGAACAACTGGAAACCCTGATCCGGCGCGGTGAAATTTCGGTCGGTCTGTTCATTCCCGAAGACTTTAGCCGCCGCCTGCAAGACCCGGAACACCGCCCGGCCGCACAGTTGTTGATCGACGGCTCCGACCCGCTGATTCTGGCAGCGGCCCGTCAATTAACCGGCATGGAAACCCTGCACCGGGTCGAAGCCCCCCGCAAGGGACAAACCCCGACCTTTGCGATTCGGCCCTATTTCAACCCGGAACGGCGTTCGGCCCTGTATATCGTACCCGGTCTGATGGGGGTCATCCTGACCATGACCATGGTGTTGTTCACCGCCGTTTCGATCGTGCGCGAACGCGAGCGCGTCAATCTGGAACTGCTCATCAATACTCCGGTACGCAAGGCTGAATTGATGGTGGGCAAAATCACCCCCTATATTCTCATCGGACTGGTTCAGATCAGCCTGATTCTCGGCCTGGGGGTTTTCGTCTTCCATATTCCCGTCAATGGCCGCCTGGAAGATGTCTATCTGGCGGCCCTGTGTTTCATCGGAGCCAACCTGACCATGGGGCTGGTCATCTCCACCCTGGCCAAAAACCAGTTCCAGGCCATGCAAACCACCTTCTTCTTTTTCCTGCCCTCGATTCTCCTGTCCGGTTTCATGTTTCCTTTCGATGGCATGCCCGCTGCCGCCCGCTGGATTGCGGAAGGGCTACCCCTGACCCACTTCGTCCGCCTGATGCGGGGTATCCTGCTGCGGGGAGCCAGTATCAGCGAACTGTTGCCCGAAATAGCCGCCCTGGGGTTTTTCAGTGTCGTGATGTTGAGTCTGGCAGTAAAACGATTTCGCAAAACCCTGGATTAACCGGTTACCAACACCAGCCGGACTACGGTAATCGCAGTGCGGGTGGTTTGCCGACGGACTGTAAGGCGTAGTGGAACTTCAGCATTCTCGTTGATACCGGGTCTTCGAGAAACTCAAAGACTCCGGGTTTTTCGCCCAACTTCGCCCCAAACTTACGTTACCGTTAAGGTAATTTTTCACAGAATACCGGTTCGCAGCCGGATACACTGTTTACGGTTGTTTTTTTATACCTGATTCACGCCCCGAACTTACCATGAGCAATCAAAGACTGACCCCTTCAAACCTCCATCAATGGAAAATATCCCTGTTTTCGCTGATATGCCTGACCGGTCTGGTGACTGGCGAACAGGCATGGGCACGTCCCGGTTATGCTGACACGGTCAAGCGATGGTGTAGTGCTGCCAAACGCCCCGCGCCGGTGTTCAAGGCGGACGAATGCAGCACCTGCCATGACCTCGGCAACTACGAAAGCCAGACGGCTTACAAGAAAGCTTTCAGTGCAAAAAATCTGGATGTATTTTGTCCGCCTGAGCGCATCAATCAGCCCCCCCGCTTGATCATCGAACCTTCCGGTGTCCAGACCGTGGTGGCTGGACAACCCCTCAAAATCAAGGTGAGCGCACAGGATCCCGAGGGGCATGGGGTCATCCTGACGGCCAAAACCCTTCCTGAAGGATCAAACTTCGACCCGACGACCGGTAGTTTTTCCTGGGTTCCGCCATCGAGTGCCATCGGCTCTCATTCGCTGGTAATCATGGCCACTGATCAACCATCCGATCCGGCTACGGCCAACAGTGTCGAACAAACGATCACCCTGCAAGTCACCGATACAGCCGCCACCAATACGCCGCCAACATTGACACCCCTTGTTACACCTCAAACCGTTAACGTATCAGAGAAAGTAGTCATTCCGGTGGAAGCCATCGACGCAGAAACAGACACGTTGGTTCTTTCGGCCAATCAATTGCCCGAAGGTGCCCGCTTCAGGTTCATCGGGCTGGAACAGGGCAAGTGGAGGGGCGAATTGACCTGGCAACCGACCGTCAATCAGGCCAATCAACGCTATACCGTCTCTTTTGTGGCCCGGGAAACCGACACAGTTCCCTTGTTGCAGGCCAGTCAGAATCTGGAACTGATCGTCAAGGCCGCGATGACCGATGGCAAGATCAGAAAAATCGTCCTGGATCAGGTGAACTATCGCCGGGGCCAGTTGAATCTGGCTGGACAGATCAAGTTCAGACAGGACAAGGTGGATGCCCGGGGATTGGAGGTCACACTGACTGATGGCTTTGGTCAGCATCTGGGTCAGGTTTTTGTGAACCGTAAAGGAAAATGGGCTTTGAAAATACCCATGGACGCCGCTGAAGCGATACCGTGCACCGTTCAGGCCGAAGTCAACGGAATCGTCTCGGAACCGGTACCGGTCAAACCGCTCACCCATTCCTGTCTGGATGACCTCAACACTGACCATACTGACCATGACGATCACGATGAAGACGAAAGGGAGGATGATCATGATGATCACCGTGAGCCATCGAAATCCCGTGATTGAATGGCAGGACGGCCATATTGATGTCCTTTCAACGTAAACCGTTCCCCCCACCGCTGAAGGCCCGAATTGGCAGGAGAAGTGAGCAATTCAGCTACTATTCGTTCCGAATTCAGGAACCGGATGTAACGGTCTTCCTCGCTTATCTGGACTTGCGGATAAATACCGATCGTCCCACGGTTTTTAACGCGGGAGCGGATGTTTGCCAGGTTTTCTGATCGATGAACACCCATAGCAACGGAATGCGCCGTGTCTTCGGAGGATGGGGACAAGGAGCGCAGCCGTCAGTCACCAGCAATACCCCGTCATATCGCGGGTGTGCATCCACGTAGTCGATGACGGCATTGAAGTCGGTGCCACCACGCCCCGTAACCGTGATCTCCCGGCGCGCCCGCTTGAGACTCAAGGCTTCACCCTGTATCCGGGTATCAAAGGCAATCACGTCGATACATTCAATACCGTAACGAAAAAACCGGTTGATCAGTGACAACCCCAGTGCCATGTCCGCCTGCCGCATCGAGCCACTGACATCGATCGCCACCAGCAGGCGGGTGGTGAAGTCATAACGACTGCCCATGTACAAAAAGCCGTAGCGTCGGCTGCATTTCATCCGGGTCAGGCGACGCTGGCGGGACAGTATTGATTGATGGAACAGACGCAACACGCTGCGATAATCCAGTTGCGGCTGACGGTTGGCCAGCACTTTTTCCCGCAGGTTGTCGGGCAAACGTCCCCAGTTGCGGCTGAGTTCCGCATCGCTGATCCGGGCATCGATTTTTTCGCTGAACAGTTCGTCTTCCTGCCAGTCCTGCGTATTTTCCAGCCCGGTACACGGTGAATGCAGATGGCTGTCGAGTGGGGGGCGGGCATGATCCCGGCCATTGCCGCCGGACGGCACGGAAGGCGGCATCTCAGGGGAAGGCGATGCCGGTGGAGAGCCGCCCTCCCCGGCTGTTTCTACAGGCTCATCCGGCGGTGCGTCCGTACCCCCAGGCAAAGGCCCAGGGATGGTTGATGCCGTTGAATCGGGAGCGTTTTCCATCCCCCCAGCGGCGGATTCTTCCAGCAGATGCTGGTGGTAAAACTCGTAAAACTGACGGTCGTAACGGTGATGGCCAAATACCTCGACGGCAGTGGGCAAGGCGATGGGTAATGGGCCTAAATGCTCGGCCAGGGTGATATTGCTGGCCTGCCAGGCAATATGAGCCGGTTGCAGACAACGTGAATAGGGATGTTTCAGCAGTATCCTGACGGCTTCGCAACGCATGACCGCTTCCAGTTGCACCGGGGTGAGGCTGTCAATGAAAGCCGGGTTGTAACGGATGACCCCTCCGCCGATGCGGAGGGTGCTGACCGCCGCGCTGATGACCTGGTGATCACTCCAGACACTGAACAACAGGGGGTCTATCAGAAACCAGCGTTCCAGTATCTTCTGCATGCGTTCCCGTGCCAGCGTACTCACCGGATCAGTTCCCGATAGTGCTGATGTAATCGGTGAGCAGGGTCAGAATATCCATGGAGCCGGAACACAGGGCCATGGCTCGGGTGTAGCGGGGATTTTCCAGTTGGGTGGCGAAATGGGCGATGGCTTCGTTATGGCGGGCTGACTTGAGAAACTTGAGATAGGCCAACAAATTACCCTGGAATAATTTACCCTCACTGGCCGCAAGGTCGGTGGGCAAACCGTGCAGCCATAACAGCAGGCGTTCGTTGAGTTGTACCAGTTCGTGCAGGGCCAGAACCTTGACCCGGGCCTGGTATTTTTTCCACTCCCGCAATACCTGTTCCGGTGTAATCTGCCCGGTAGCAGCCAGATGCTGTTGCAGGGCCATCGCGGCCTGAGTGCCGACCATACCGGCAATGGCCTTGATGTGCAGCGGTTCGATGAGACCAACCGATGCCATGAAGCGGCCCACCCGTACCCAGGCCCGGCGATCCGGGGTTTTATTGAGGTCGGAATAGCCCACCAGATCGTCCCGGGTTCGGGCACCGTCCAGATGAAAGGGCTGGGCCTGAATGAAGTCCAGCAAACGCGCATCCAGCAACGCGGTTTTGGCCCACACCAGCCAGTCCTCCACCGTGGGAGTAAATTCATACAGGTTGAAACGCGACAACAGGGCCGGATCGAGTTCGGTCAACTGGTATTCGTCACCGTGATTGATGGCCGCGACCACCCGGCTTCCCGTCGGCAGGGTTTTACCGGCCAGTCGCCGGTTGAGGGCCAGGTCATACACCGCCTGCAAAATTTCCGGTCGCGCCCGGTTGAGTTCATCCAGAAACAGGACGATGGGTTGATTCGCCGCTGGCCACCAGTAAGGTGGCAGGAATACCGAGCGTCCACTGGCTTCGTCCTTGTGCATCAGGCCGATCAGATCACCGGGATCGCTCATCTGTCCCAGAAAGAAACATTCCACCGCCAAACCGAGGTCGGTATAACAAGCCCGGATGATTTCGGACTTACCGATGCCATGCCGACCACTCACCATGATGTTTTGCTCGGCAGGTGTCAGTTTGAGTACCTGTTGTAATTCCAGGGCATCCAGTCGTATGGCCATGATCTAATTCTCCGGTGAATCCATCGGTTCGGGTTCTATCCAGGTTATTTCTGAACGGCGGTAAGGTTGTTGTTCCGTCCTGAACGAAATGCCGCGCTGGCTCAACCAGCGGAGTTTGAGAATCGTATCACGCAATTCAGGCAGGGCATTTTCAAATTCGGTAAAGGGTACCGAAATCTTGATCTGCTTGCTGCTCTCCAGCCGAACCAGAATGATAATCAGGCGGGCACTGGTTTTGATGCTGAAGGCAAAACGCTCGATGTTGGCAATTTGCTGAACCTGTGCCCTGATGGCACTGACCTGAAGCGTCCGTACCCTGGCTTTTTTCTGAATACTCAACAGTTGATCATTGAGTAACGCAACCAAATCGGCCAGCAGCCCCGCAATGCCTGCCACGTTTTCAAAATAGCGCAGGTCGGAGAGATCGCTGGCTGGTTTGCTGACCTCGTTGATGAGACGGGTATACCGGCTGGCTTCCGCCGGACGGGTGCCCGTCGCGACCGCAAAGCGAGCGGGATCCGGTGTGACGACCCGGAACAGGGGAATACCAAAAGCGGGATCCGGCTGGCTCGATCCCGCGAAGGAAGCCTCAATCCGGTGACTGCGGACAGGATGACTATCCAGGCGAATCAGCCCGATATACTGATAGCGGTTTTGCTCCCCCATTGCCTTGATCTGCCAGGCGGTGGGTTCATCGAAAACGGCACGAACACCCGCCTGCTCAGCCAGCAAGGGTTTAATGATCGTCCGGATCCATTCCTCATCGGAAATCCCGTTCGATGCCCAGGGAACCGGTAAGGGACAGGTATGTTTGTCGTTGAGCGTGGTTAACAGGTTTTTCTGCTTTTTCTGCATGGAAGCGCCCTGAATGTAACAGTCATGAATAGCCACGGTTGATAGCCCGACTGGCTGGCCGGGTCAACGGAACTCCGTAAATTCCAGACGTAAAAAAAGCCACGTTGAGTGGCTCTTTGTGCGGCTTTCCGTGCCGTATTGAGGGTTCCTGGATACATTTGGTGCCGATGGTCGGACTCGAACCGACACGACTTGCGTCACCACCCCCTCAAGATGGCGTGTCTACCAATTTCACCACATCGGCAATTGCTCAATCACTTGCCCGGCTTGTCCGTGGGCAGATCTGCTGCTGGTGCTGCTGAGGACTTTTCATCCACCGCTACAGGCAGATCGGAAGGTTTCGTTGATTCAGTAACACTTTCCATGATATCGGGAATTCTGGCATCCTTGCGACTCGCGAGGAACGAGAGGCCAATGCTGTTGACAAAAAAAACAGTCGCCAGTATTGCCGTGGTTCTGGACAGGAACGAAGAGGCTCCCCTTGCGCCAAACAAGGAAGTCGACGCGCCCCCGAAGCCAGCCCCTGCGTCTGCACCACGCCCCTGCTGCAATAAAACCAATCCTACTATGGCCAGTGCGACCAGGACGTGAATGAAAGTTAATGCCTGATACATTTTGATTTTATGGTTATCGCTGTGTCACTGGTTTGGCTATCTTCTGCTAGCCAGCCTCCCGGTTAAGGGCGCGCATTGTATAAGGTCATGCTGTTTTTTTCAAGTGTCAGGCCCACAGTACAGCAATTCATACCCCCCATGGGCATGCTTTCTGCCGATTCTGCTGTACCGTTATCGGGCAGGCAACTCGAGTATGCCGATCAGGGTAACTTCACCATCAACAAAACGCAAAATCTCGATACCGGTGAGGATATCCAGGCCCGTATCCGTCTCACCCACCGACTCGATCAACCACTGTTGGCTTTCCGTATCCCGGACGATACGGTAGTCAGACTGCTTGCCATCGGTGTAGAGGGCAACGTCCCGGCCCATTCCACCCAACAACACATCGTTGCCAGCCCCTCCCTCCAGAGTGTCGTCACCGGCGAAACCGTCAAGGGTGTCATCGCCAGCATAACTCACAAGCCAGTTATCGATCGAAGTGCCCTCCATTCGATTGTCGAGGTCATTACCCCACGCCTCGCGGGCATTCGCTGCCATAACCAGGTATTCAACCCCCTCGGGCAGGGTATAGTCGACCGAAGCTTCTACGGTATCCACATCCTTAGCAAGTGCTGATTCAATCACCCTGTCTCTGGTGTGATCGACCTGATAATTATCGGAACCCTCTCCCCCCATCATCACATCCGTTCCGCGCCCCCCTCTCAACAGGTCATCGCCTGCCCCCCCCAACAGGGTGTCATTGCCACTCAATCCGTTGAGGGTATCATCGCCGGATAAACCATTGAAACGATCATTACCCGGGCTACCGCTCCACCTGTCATCACCCGGAGTCGCTGGATGGGAACCGAGCGGAAACCGGCTGGTATCGAGGAGGGTCAGGGTCAATGACTGGGTTGGGTCAGCACTGAGGGTTAGTGTCAAGGTCTCGGTACCCTCGGTCTGATGATCTTCCAGAAAGCTCAAAAGAATCTGCGCCGTACCTGCTGCGCCCGTCACAAAAGCGGAGTCCGACAAAATTTTTGTGGCGAGATCAGTGTTGCCGATGTTGCCGGTCGCGTTGAAACTCACCCGGCTGTAAGGAGGTAAATACCGGGTTTCCAGGTTTAACCTGACCGTCTCACCTTCATTGAGCCTGGTCTGATCTGCGGTCAGGCGATAAACCGGTAAACCTTGCACCGGTTGACTGATCGCACTGGCCTGACTTTCAGGATGACCGTTGCCATCGGTGTAACGGGCGATGACCTGCAGCGATTGACCAATATCCTCAGCCTGAACGGTGTATTGCGCCCCCTCCCCTACCGTCACGCTGCCGCGCAACCAGCCATAGTCGATCACACCCAACCCGTCCGCATCACGCAAGGTATGGCTTGCGGTTAATACCTGACCCTCGGTGGGGGTGTCGTCGCTCAGTTTAATGCTGCCTTTGGGTGGCCGATTAGGGGTGGGGGTGATCAGATTGAACGCGGTTGACGCAGACAAACCGCCGGCATCGGTGGCCGTGATCTTCAAACTAAGATCAGGACTGTTCAAGGGAGGGATCCCACTGAAACTCAGCGTATCGGGATCAAAACGCAACCAGCCCGGCAGGGTTTTGCCTGCTTCAAGCCTCACCGTGTAACGCAAGGTATCATCCCCGCTATCGCTGAAAAGCATTGCAGGCAGGGTATAGCGATACATCGCTGTTTCCAGTGCCGATTGATCCGACACAATATCGGCTGACTGGGGTGGCTGATTGGGTGGCGGGATGTCCAGCACCGGACGGTCGAAGCCTACGACACCGGATTGCAGCAAATCGCCGACACCCCGCTCGTCATGCCCCTGATTGGCTCCCCAGGTCACTACCGAACCGTCGGCCCTGACCGCAGCAAAAGCGGCATCACCGGCGTAAAGTGCCGTAACAGGGATAGTGCCTGTCAGGGCCGCGTCGACAGCCCGGCTATCGCCTCCGTAATACGGATCACCCCAGGCAATGACCGCGCCGGTTTGGGTCAGTGCCGCAAACGCACCACGGGTTGCAGCCAGCGTGACGACCCCCTTCAATGCCGGAACCACAGCCCCATCAGCGGGATTGCCCCATCCGACGACAGAACCATCGGCCCGCAGGGCGGCAAAAGCTCCCCCGGTTGCCTTCAGTGCCGTTACCGGCACCGTGCCATTCAAACCCGCCTGAACTGCCTGACTGTAAACACTGTCAGCCGGATTGCCCCAGGTTACCACCGAACCATCGACACGCAAGGCCGTAAAGGCGACCGCGGTGGCCGCTATGGTTTTGACATCCACACGACCATCCAGATCGGCAGCAACCCGGGCACTGTCTCCACCCTCCCCGCCCCAGGTCACGACCGAACCGTCCTGCCGAAGGGCAGCAAAGGCTGTGTCGGTCATCGCCAGATCAATGACATCAAGGCGGCCATTGAGTTGTTTTGCCACCGACTGACTGTCTCCCCCCCGTTCGGCATCCCCCCAGGTCACGACCGAGCCATCCCGGCGAAGGGCGGCGAAGGCGAACGGATTGCCTGCCACACGCACCACATCCACCCTGCCATCGAGTAACCCGCTCACCGATTGGCTATCCCCCCCCGCACCTCCCCAGGTGACGACCGAACCGTCCTGACGCAATGCGGCAAAAGCGGTGGCGGTCGCCGCCATCCCGGTAACCGGGATTCCACCATCCAGTGCCTTGCTGACCGCTGTAGCATTGCCACCCCAGTCGGGATTCCCCCAGGTGATGACCGAACCATTCTCTCGCACGGCCGCAAAGGCTTGCTCGGCGGCATGAATCGCCGTGACGGCAAGGGTGCCATTGAGGGCCGGGGCAACCGACTGGCTGTCGCCGCCTTCGTCCGCATTCCCCCAGGTAATGACCGAACCGTCCTCCCGCAGGGCGGCAAAGGCACTGCGTGTTGCACTCAGCGATTGGACCGCCAGACGGCCCCCAAGGGCCTCGGCAACAGCCTGACTGTCTCCTCCCCGGGTAACACTACCCCAGGTGATCACCGACCCATCGGCCCGCAGGGCCGCAAAAGCACTGTCGGTAGCCGTTACGGTTTTCACCGCTACAGTGCCATTCAGGGCACTCGCCACCACCCGACTGTCGCCTCCGCGATGATCGCCGCCCCACACCTTGACCGAACCATCCCCAAACAAGGCCGCATAAGCCCCCTGCCCGTATCCATTGAGCGTCTGTACTGCCTGGATGTCGGTACGATCTGCCAAGGCCCGTGCAGCGTCTGCCGGGTTACCGCCCCAACGGGCATCTCCCCAACTGACGGCAGAACCTTCGGTAGTGATGGCCAGAAAAGCCCGCCCATTCGGAATGATGCGAACCACATTGCGGTTCCCCTCCAGTATCTCGGCCACTGACTGAGGGTCACCACCGGCTGCGGCCTCACCAAAGGTTACGATCGAACCATCCGCCCGCAAGGCGGCAAAAGCGGCATCATTGGCGTAAAGGTTTGTAACCGGCACCCGGCCATCGAGTTGTTGTTTTACCCGATCAAACAGCCCAGCCCAGGTCGTATCCCCCCAACTGACGACCGAGCCATCCTGCCGCAGTGCAGCAAAGGCTCGCTCCGTGGCTTCAACGGCCATGACAGGAACAGCTCCACTCAGATAATCGGCCACGCTCTGGCTGTCACCCCCGCGTTGGGGATCTCCCCAGGTCACGATCGAACCATCCTGGCGCAAGGCGGCAAAAGCCTGTTCGTTGGCATAAAGGGCTGAAACCGGCTGTCGTCCATCCAGCAAGCTTGCTACGGTTTGGCTGTCACCGCCAGCCATTGCATCTCCCCAGGTCACTACCGAACCATCCTGACACAAGGCTGCAAAAGCGGTGGCCGTGGCAGCAATGGCAATGACCGGATGCTTGCCGTTCAGGGCTGTAGCCACCGAATGACGCTCTCCCCCTGCCTGCGGGTTACCCCAGGTAATGACCGAACCATCTTCCCGCAGGGCGGCAAACGCACTGTCGGTCGCGTACAAACCCACTACGGGAATCGAACCGTTCAGTGCGGCGGCCACGGCAGTGGTGTCACCACCGTAACCTGAAGGTCCCCAGGCTACCGCCGAACCATTTTCCCGCAGGGCAGCAAACGCACCGTCGCTGGAAGCCAAGGCTGTTACGGCAGGCCCCCCACTGCGACTGATACCCTTGATGTCACCCCAGCTCACTACGGAACCATCCTGACGCAGAGCGGCAAACGCTCCCCGGGTGGCCTGAATTTCCAGCACGTCGATCGTGCCGTCCAGTGCCTGGCTGACAGTGCCCAGGTCGCCACCGTGTTCAGGGTCTCCCCATGCGACCACCGAACCATCCTGTTTGATGACGGCAAAAGCGTAAGTATTGGTAAATTCACGGAATGATCTCAACATGCTGCACCTGTGCGGGAAAATCGGTATCCCTGAAAAATCGGGGCGTTATGATCCGCCATACACTAGGGGTTGGAAGCCGTTACGCCCCAGATTTTCCCGGCATATTCGCTGATGGAGCGGTCGCTGGAGAAATACCCTGAACGGGCGACATTGATGATGGCCTTTTCAGCCCAGCCGGCCTTATCCGTATACAAGCGATCGACGGCATCCTGAGTAGCCACATAATCGGCGTAATCCGCCATCAGGGCGTAAGGGTCACCGCCCAGTAGCAGGGAATCGATCAGCGGCTGGAACCGGTGCGGCTCGTCGGGTGAAAAATGTCCCGAACTGATCATGTCAATGGTGTGAGCCAGTTCAGGATTACCGTGATAGTAATCCCAGGGATTGTAGTGTTGTGCCTTCAATTCGGTCAGTCGCTCGGCGGTATGGCCAAAGATGAAGAAATTTTCGCTACCCACCGCATCCCGGATTTCGATATTGGCCCCATCCAGGGTACCGATGGTCAGGGCACCGTTCAGGGTCATTTTCATGTTGCTGGTGCCGGAAGCCTCGGTACCGGCAGTCGATATCTGCTCGGACAGATCGACCGCCGGAATCAATTCCATGGCTCGCGAAACGTTGTAGTTGGGTACGAACACCACATTCAACCGGCCCTGCATCGCCGGATCGTTGTTGATGGTGAGGGCAATATCATTGATCAGTTTGATGATCAGTTTGGCCATGCGGTAACCCGGAGCTGCCTTGCCCCCCAGTATGACGGTACGGGCAACCGGACAGGCATCCGGATTGGCCTTGAGCCGGTTATAACGGGTAATGACATGCAGCATATTCAGCAACTGTCGTTTGTACTCGTGTATCCGTTTGATCTGTACATCGAACAGTGAATCCGGGTCAACCCGAACACCTTGCCGGGCAAGCAGCAACGCTGCCAGTTTATTTTTGTTCTCTGCCTTGGCCGCCATGAACCGTTGCCTGAAACCCGCATCCCGAGCCAGCGGCAACAGGCGTTCCAGTTGATCGAGACGGTTTATCCAGCCGGTTCCTATAGCCTCACTGATGAGGCTGGACAAGGGAGAATTAGCCTGGTTCAGCCAACGTCTGGGCGTAACGCCGTTGGTAATGTTGATGAAACGTTCGGGGTAAATGCGGGCAAAATCGCGGAAAATGGTGACTTTCATCAAGTCCGAATGCAACCGGGCGACTCCGTTGACCTTATGACTGCCAACGATGGCCAGGTGGGACATGCGGATGCGTTTGTTGCCTTCCTCATCGATCAGGGATAAGCGACGAATGAGATCCATATCGCCGGGAAACTTCTGACTGATGTCCCGCAAAAAATGGAAGTTAATGTCATAGATGATTTGCAGGTGTCGGGGCAGCAAGCGTTCAAACAACTTGACTGGCCAGGTCTCCAGGGCTTCCGGCAACAGGGTATGATTGGTATAGGAGAAGGTTTTTACGGTAATCGTAAAAGCCTGTTCCCAGGCCACGCCGTAGTCATCCACCAAGAGTCGCATCAGTTCGGCAATGGCAATACAGGGATGGGTATCATTCAACTGAATGGCGACTTCATCAGGTAATTCCCTGAAATCCCGGTGATCCTGCAGAAAATTTTTGATGATGTCCTGCAGTGAGGCACTGACAAAGAAGTATTCCTGCTTGAGCCGGAGTTCCCTGCCCATTTGCGTCGTATCATCGGGATACAGCACCTTGGACAGGTTCTCAGACCGGTTTTTTTCCTCAACGGCCTTGATATAGTTACCTTCGTTGAAATACTTGAGTTCAAAATCACGGGTCGCCTTGGCTGTCCATAATCTCAGATTATTGACGGTACCATCGCCATACCCTGGAACCGGTGTATCATAGGCCATGGCCATGACGTCTTCGGTGTCGATCCACTGATAGCGGGTCATTCCCTCCACGTCTTTTTGCTCACTGACCCGCCCATAAAACTGAACCCGGTACAGTACATCGGGACGGGCAAATTCCCAGGGGTTTCCATACCTTAGCCAGTTATCGGGGTGTTCGATCTGATACCCGTTATCCATGGATTGCGTAAACATGCCATAATCATAGCGAATACCATAACCAAACCCGGGCAAACGCAAACTGGCCATGGAATCGAGAAAACAGGCGGCCAGGCGACCAAGCCCACCGTTACCGAGACCAGCCTCTTCTTCCAGTTCGGCGATATTATCCAGTTCAAGCCCTACGTCTTCCAGTACCTGTTTGAAGGTATCGTAATAGCCAAGATTCATCAAGCCATTACTCAGACTGCGGCCAATCAGAAACTCCATGGACAGGTAATAAACCCGCTTGGCATCCTGGAGATAATACTGGCGCATGGACTCCATCCAGCGTACCGTTACCAGATCCCTGACGACGTAGGCCAGCGCGTGAAACCAGTCACGCTCGCGGGTTTCCAGTGGATCCTTGCCAATCGAATAAATCAGACGATTGATCAGGGCCCGTTTCAAGGCAGAGGTATCCTTGGGATTCAAGGTATCAAGATTATCTCGCTGGGCAGTCATGGATTCATGATCCTCAAAAGGGTGAAAGGAAAGGGGGCTCATTTTCTGCTGCTTACTCCCATCGTCGCTCAATAGTAGACACGGCTACCCGCATAGACCATGAGCAGGGAGCGATGGCTCAGCTTCTACCTTGACGGTGGCGTGATCAAAACATTCCCTCCGCAGATGACGCAGATTTTCGCCGATGATTTTCCGTTTTATCTGCGTGTATCTGCGCTATCTGCGGATAGCATTTCTCAAGCTTCAGCGTTCGGTCTGGATGAGTCTTGCTGGCCGGGTTTGTAGGGGGACAGGGGTCAATGCGTTGTCTGCCTGTCCAATTTTAGGTGCAAACAGGAGTAGGCTTCCGAGACTGAATCATCCCACACCGTGCGTCAAAAAAGATACGATATTCTGACCAAAGAACATTACCAAACAGTGGCTCATAACGCCCGATCAGTGCAGGCCGCAGTACTTCACGCGAAGCTCCGTCAATCGAAAGCAAACCTAACACCAAAACAATTTTCATCCATCACAAAAACCACCAAATGTGCAGCATATATGCCATCAAATGGCTTTGCAAGGAAAAAGTCGGCGTACCCGATGTAAATCCCTGTCGGACTGCAAGGACAAGGACAGTGTTACCAACCGGCTTCATGTTCAGTATGAAATTTCGTGCCGATTAGGTCAAATGGCCTTGGTCATCGAGCTACCCAATCGTAGCCTCGACGCAGCGGAGTGAAATCGAGGAAACTACGATAGGATGCCAGACGGTCCCGATTCCATTTCCTTCAGATACTCCTGGCGAATAGCGCAGTCAGGGAAGCTGCGGTGGAAGGTCAGGCTGACCGGTCTTCGGGACTACGGCTACCCGCCTAAGCCCGGACATACGGGCTCACTCACTGGCGGCAAGAAAACCCGGCATTCCCGTTGTTCCGCCAGGGATGGGTCGAACTTAAGTCGCCGGGGAAGGCAAGCCCCGTCGTTGACTGCCGAGGTCGTGTGGTGAGGAGCCAGGCACTTGGTAACGCGGGAAGGCTTCACGTCTTTAATGACTGGATACAGCCTTCCTGCGTGAAATGACGAATGGCACCTCGGCTTGTCCAGGTAGTCGGCATTATTTTTGGTCTGAGGAATGATCAGAGCTACGTCTGTGGTCGGTAGTTACCTTTCGCAAGCACCGGACTAGTCTGAACGGTCATAATGAGAATGGCTTGAAGGTATTGATAGACTGGACTATTCGCAAAACTTGGCGCAAAATAACACTGCTTTTTCATGCTCATCTGTATTGTAGCTAAATCCGTAGCCGCACCATTTTTGTATGATCTTACACTGAGCACCTCTTAGGCTGAATGCTCAGCAAACAATATTTTTTCATTATTTTTTTACTTTGTTACTTTAATCGAGGGCAACAATGAGTAAATTATTAAGATAATATTCATCATGCTCGTACTAGGCCAAGCCAGGGTTAATGCTGAACCTGCCTTAAAAGGCAATTTAATCGACTTAACCGAAAATGTAAATGGTGCTGTTTGTTATGCTTATTTCTCTTTCAATTAACAAAATGAAGCCATATTTATTAATCTGTCTTCTTCATCCTGGGGGTGGCTAGAAGTGCCGGACTCTCCCCAACTAAATCCTGATAACGAGCTTACTTACTCCCATCGTCGCCCAATAGTGGACACGGCTACCCGCATAGACCATGAGCAGGGAGCGATGGCTCAGCTTCTACCTTGACGGTGGAGTGATCAAAACATCCCATCCGCAGATGACGCGGATTTTCGCCGATGATTTTCCGCTTTATTTGCGCTATCTGCGGATAGCATTTCTCAAGCTTCAGCGTTCGGTCTGGATGAGTCTCGTTGGCCGGGTTTGTGGGAATACAGGGGTCAATGCATTGTCTGCCTGTCCATTTTAGGTGCAAACGGGAGTAAGATTGACAGGTTGAAGTATTTCTTGGGGCAAATTGAGCCATATTGCCATGACCTGGAAAAGAGGAAAAATGATGAAAATATACGTCAACGTCAAGCTGGTTGGTAAAGCAAAAACAGAGGAGTATACGAGAGGATAAAATAGGAATAATTTCAGGATTGATTTTGCTGGATGTTATACTAATTAACTGGCATTTGTCTTCTTTATCAATAATGCCAATTTTTTTCGTCAAGAGTTAACTAAGTTACAGATGCAAATGGCAATGGTCAAGCGGTTAAAATTAAATTATAATATAAGCTATAGCACGTAACCGTTTACCCCCCTTCTGAATTCGGAACGAATAGTGGCTGAATTGCCCTCTTCTCCTTCCAATCCGGGCCTTCAGAGGTAGAGGGGGGTGAACCATTACCCGGGTGGCAATTCCACACTGGATAACCTGTTACCATGGTGGCCCGTCTCTAACCACTTTTCTGGTTAGCCCAAAGAAAACCCAAATAAAGCCAAGCCAAAACCCGCTTCTTTATCACGCTTGGCGGCTTGATGTTTTGGCTGCTCGATGAGCAAAGCCGAAAATGGCTGCGCTATCCATTCTTTGTGCGCGGTCTGATTTTCTGACCCCCCCAACCCTGAAAAAGATTCATCATGTCCTTCGACCCCAACCAATTTTCCAAACCGGATTGCTCCGACCTGCAACGCCACCTCACCGATGAGCAGTTCAGGGTCACCCAACAGGAAGGCACCGAGCGTCCGTTCCATAATGCCTACTGGGACAACCACGCCCCCGGCCTCTACGTCGATATCGTTTCGGGTGAACCCCTGTTTGCCTCTACCGATAAATTCGATTCCGGTACCGGCTGGCCCAGTTTCAGTCGCCCTCTGGAAGCAGATAACATCACCTGTCATGAGGATACCCGCCTGTTCCGGGTGCGCACCGAAGTTCGCAGCAAGCATGCCGATTCGCACCTGGGTCATGTATTCGATGATGGTCCCAAACCCACCGGTAAACGCTACTGCATCAACTCGGCGGCTTTGCGCTTCGTTCCGCTTGCCGAAATGGAAGCCGCCGGATACGGGCAGTATCTTGCCCTGTTTGATGATGAGCGTTCCCATTAATTCTGGATGCCCCCATGAGTCTACCCGATACCCTGACCCCGCCTGAACCGGTTACGCCGGTAGCCCCTGAACGGGCTGCAAGCATGATCAAGCTGGCCCCCGCCCAATTGACTGAACTGGATGCAAAGGTCAATGAATTTCTCGACATCATCCTGAGCCATGCCGTTCACACCGAAACCTTCAAGGCCCGGCTCAATGGTGTCCATACGCTGGGCGATCGTGATATCAAGGCCGCTTCGGACATTTCCAGCCGCCTGTTACAACATCCCATGCGGGCCATGGAAACGGGTGGATTCGACAAGGGATCCGGCATTTCCCGGGCCTTGCTCGACCTTCGCAACAAAATAGAGGAACTCGACCCGGCCCGACAGGGTAATCTGCTCGAACCGCGTAAACTGATGGGCATCATCCCCATGGGTAACAAGGCTGCGGATTATTTCCGTCAGTATCAATCAGCGGAATCTCATCTCAAGGCCATCATGGAAGCCCTTTATAGCGGGCAGGACGCGCTGCGTAAGGACAATGCCGCCGTCGAGGAGGAGAAGGTTCATGCCTGGCGAATCATGGAACGACTGGAACGATACATTTATCTGGGGCAGCAGATTGATGCGGCCCTGGTAGCCCGGCTGGATCAAATCGAACGTGAAGACCCGGAGAAAGCCCGTATCATCAGGGAGGAAATCCTGTTCTATGTCCGGCAAAAAGTACAGGACTTACTCACCCAGTTGGCTGTGACCATACAGGGTTATCTGGCCATGGACATGATCCGCAAGAATAACCTGGAACTGATCAAGGGGGTCGACCGGGCCACCAGCACGACCATTTCTGCCTTGCGCACGGCAGTCATCGTCGCCCAAGCCCTGGCCAATCAAAAACTGGTGCTGGATCAGGTCACGGCACTCAGTCAGACCACCGGCAACATGATCGAATCCACCGCTACCCTGCTGAAGCAACAGGCCGGCCGGATACATGAGCAGGCAGCCACACCGGCACTCAGCCTGCAACAACTCCAGCAAGCCTTCAGAAATGTTTACGACACCATGGACATGGTCTCCAGCTACAAACTGGCCGCACTCGATAACATGCAGAAAACCGTAGACGTGCTGGGTCAGGAAGTCACCCGATCGAGAACCTATCTGGATCGGGTCAGAAATGAAACCCTGCAAACAGGCCAAACCGGCAATGCAGGTGATGAAATCGTGCTGTAATCCGAGTTACCAATTACGCTTGAGCGGAAAGGCAGTAGCAGGGTATCTCCGGGAAAGCTTGCCTCGCGAAGTGAGCGAAGCGACAGTGCAGCCGAGCTCGGCCCGCATCTCAAACCGGTTCGTCATCGGGTTTGGGGAGATGCTTCAGCGGCGGGCGTTCCTGATGACGATTCGGTAAAACCGGGGGATTCAGGCTCCAGCGACCCACGAGAATCAACAGGGTGACACCCAGTGCCAAAAGGCTGAAATAAACGATGTGGCGTAAGCGACTGATGTGACGCGCCAGTTCATTGTCCTGATGAGGTGCTTCGCGGGGAATATCGGAGGGCGATGCGACGGGTGCAATCGCCTTGAAGCGGGGGTGTTCGAGTTTGCTGGATTCCAGTTGATCCGGGCCTAGTGCGTCGGAATATTGCTCCAGCAGCAATAATTCCTTTTCCAGTTCGCTGAATAAACGTGCATCCTCCGGATTGAGTTTTCCGGCTTCCATGTCGCGGGACAGGGCTTTGAGTTTCAATTCGACCGACTCGGCCAGCAGTAAACTGAACTTTCCGTGCAAGGACTCCATTTGCTCGTTGATAGCCTGGATTCTGGTATCACTGCTGCGATGTGCGGGCTTGAGACCGGCTTCCAGTGTATCGAGGGTTTGTTCCACCAGTACGAAAAGGGTCAGAATAACACCCAAGCCACAACAACCCATCAGCAAGGTTTTCCAGCTTACTCTGCGGACAGGGGCCGGTAAAGCCGGATAAGTGCTGATTTCAGTAATGGATTTGAGGACTAGCGGTGGCCTGGATTTTTTCCTGTTATTGGATTTTTTGGCCATTTTTTGTATCTGGCGGGAATCAGTGTCAACGACCGTAACCGAGCCGGGCTTGATCCATCAACCGTTTCATTTCAGCAACGGCCGGAATCAGGCCGGTAAAAAGAGCGCGTGCTACGATGGCATGACCAATGTTGAGTTCGTTGATGAGTGGTATGGCCGCAATATCCGCCACATTGTGATAGTGGAGTCCGTGACCTGCATTGACCTTGAGACCAAGACCTGCCGCGTGATGGCTTGCTAGCCGGATGCGATCCAGTTCAAGCGCACTCGCTGCGGGGGTAATCGCTTCGGCGTAGTGTCCGGTGTGCAGTTCTATGACCGGGGCACCACATTCTGCTGCGGCATCGATCTGGTGTAAATCGGCATCGATGAACAGTGAGACTTCCACTCCGGCTTCGCTTAGGTACAGGCAGGCATCCCGGATTTTTTGCTTTTGTCCGGCGACGTCGAGCCCTCCCTCGGTAGTCAACTCTTCCCGGCGCTCCGGCACCAGGCAACAAGCTCGCGGCTTGAGACCCGAGGCTATTTGCAGCATCTCATCGGTGATCGCCATTTCCAGATTGAGCCGGGTTGCAATCAGATGCCGGAGTTGCTGTATATCGCTGTCCTGGATGTGCCGACGGTCTTCCCGCAGGTGGGCCGTAATGCCATCGGCACCGGCTTGTTCGGCCATGAGGGCCGCTTGCAACACGGAGGGGTAAGGCGTGTGGCGGGCTTGTCGCAAGGTGGCGATGTGGTCGATATTGACCCCCAGAAAAATGCAGCGGTGTGAATTCATGTCGGTAGGAAGGAAGGTCTTTGAGTCTGAAACAAGGCACGACTACGTATGGGTTTGCCCTGGGTGTAGTGGTCTATCAATCGCCGCATCAACCGTTTGGCCTGGCGTAATTGTATCTCATTTGAAAGCTTATGGTTTTTCAATGCGGTGAGGGTGCTGCCCGGCAGGGCATCGACTGTGGATGGTTCGCATTCTTCCAGCCCGCAATCCATAATGTAGCGGTAGTGTTGATCCGCCTCTATGGGGTGTCCGGTTTGGGCGGAACGATCCAGCGAGAGGCCATAGCCCAGCGATTCCAGCAGCAGGAGTTCAAAATACCTCAAGCCGGGTTCTACCCGATCGGTCTGGCTCAGGTCAGTCAGGGTCTCGCGGTAAGCTGTATAGATGAGGGGGTAGGGATCACCGGGCGGCAGGAGGCGGAGCAGTAACTCATTGAGATACAAACCGCAGTAGAGGGCGGTCGCTGTGAGCAGGAAAGGCGTTTCCGCAGGTTCGATCCGGATCAGGGTCTGAAGGCTGCTGCGTCCTGACCAGGATAATTGAAATGTTGTGAAGGCTTGCAGGGACGCTCTGCCTGAACCGGGTTTGCGATGGCCTTTGGCCAATAATCTCAAGCGTCCATGTTGCCGGGTAAATACATCAACCAGGCTACTGCTTTCCCGGTAGGGCACCTGGTGCAGAACGAACCCCGTTTCATCCAGCACCCGGTAAGCGGTTGACGGACTGTCAGTCCACATAGCCCAGGCTGTGAAGGGCCCGTTCATCATCCGACCATCCCTTTTTCACCTTGACCCACAGTTCCAGATAAACTTTCTGATCCAGCAGTTTTTCCAGATCGAGTCGGGCCCGTTCTCCCACTTTTTTCAGCACGTCGCCCCGCTGTCCTATCACAATGGCTTTCTGTCCTTCCCGCTCAACCCAGATGAGGGCATGAATGCGGATTATCGCCCCCTGTTGTTTGTAGCGTTCGATTTCCACCGTCAAGGCGTGGGGAACCTCCTGTCCCAGACAGCGCAGTAATTTTTCCCGGATGATTTCAGCGGCCAGAAACCGCTCGGTGCGGTCGGTGATCTGATCGTCCGGGTAGACCGGATCGCCTTCCGGCAAACAAGCCATGATTTTTTGTTCCAGCACATCGAGGTGGCTGCCATCGAGGGCGGACAGCGGTATCAGATCCGCAAAAGGGTGCCGTTCGGCAGCGGTTTTCAACCAGGGCAGCAGGCGGGATTTGTCTTCCAGCCTGTCCACTTTGTTGAGAACCAGAAGAATGGGAATGTGCAATTCCCTGATGGTATCAAACACCAGTTCGTCTTCCGGCTGCCACGACAGACGATCCGTCATCCAGACGATCACATCCACGCCGGCAACGGCGGCGGCTGCCGTTTGGTTGAGATAACGGTTCATGGCCCTTTGGCGGCTCAGGTGAATACCCGGCGTATCGATGAAGATCATCTGGGCCTGTTCCGTGGTCTTGATACCCAGTATCCGGTGTCGGGTGGTTTGCGGACGGCGGGAGGTGATGCTTACTTTTTGACCCACCAGATGATTGAGCAAGGTCGACTTGCCGACGTTGGGACGCCCCACAATGGTGATGTAACCGGTTTTCATAGTTTTATTCCCAGATCCTGAACGACGCGGGTCAGGGTTTTTTCAGCCGCCTGCTGCTCCGCTTTTTTACGTGACGACCCCAGACCTTCCGACGGTTCCGTGATGAGTGGTATGCGACACTGCACCACGAAACTTTGTTCGTGCGGTTGACCTACGACCGATTTCAGAGTGTAAACCGGCAGCTCCAGCCCTCGCGATTGCATCAGTTCCTGCAAACGGGTTTTTGGATCTTTTTTCCAGTCATTCAGGGACAATCCCTGGATTTGCTCATCAAACAGGCTCAGTACCCACTGACGACAGGTCTCCATGCCCAGATCAATCAATACTGCGCCAATGAGAGCTTCCAGGGCATCCGACAAAATGGAATCACGGCGATAACCCCCGCTTTTGAGTTCGCCGGAGCCCAGGATCAGGTATTCGCCCAGATTGAGCTTGCGGGCAATCTGGGCCAGTGAGGTCTGGTTGACCAGTGTGGCACGAAGACGACTCAGCACACCTTCGTCGGCTTCCCGGAAGCGGGTGTATAGATATTCGGCCACGACGAAGCCCAGCACGGAATCACCCAGGAATTCCAGGCGCTCATTGTGATCTGATTCAGCACTGCGATGAGTGAGGGCGCGCCTGACGAGAACCGTATTCCTGAAGGGCAACCCCAGTTTCTTGACTAGTTTTTCTGTATCCTGAATCACGCTGATTTCAATATTTGGTTAAAAAGCGAGGCTACATCACTGGTATTGATTGACTTCAAAGCCGTCGTGAAAATGTAAAACGCTATCAATGTTACCCACCATGGGTTTGACGACATCATAGACCAGTTCCAGTTTCAGGCTGTTTTGTTTTCTGTCGATCCGGACCTGTTCGGTAGTAACGGAGATAACCCGGTTACGTTCCCAGTTCTTTTGAAGAAAAGCCATGATTTCGTCATTGTTTCGGTTAAGCAAATCGCCATCGTGTTTGAGTTCATCCAGGGATAGCTTGATCTGCATGTTCTCCACATAAACCGGTGCCAGACGAACGCTGATCAGTGCCACGATACCGAGCAATGCGAAACAGAAAAAGAACTGCACCAGTCCGCTGCCCGCTTGGTTATGACAGTGCCGACCCATCATCTTCAGCCCGTGGTTCAGTGGAGTAAGGTTCCCAGTCGATTGAACGCGATGCCACCATTGTCCAGATCCCAGTTCATCCAGATCATGAAGGCTTTTCCCAATAGATTGGCCTCGGGCACCATTCCCCAATAGCGGCTATCGTTACTGTTATCACGGTTGTCGCCCATGACGAAGTAATGTCCTGGCGGGACGGTCCATTCACTTTGGACTGAGGGCTGGCCTTCACGTACCAGAATGTCGTGGTTGATACCGGTCAAGTCTTCGTTGAGCAACAGGGCACCGGTCATGGTAACGCCCTGCCCTTGTCCCTGATATTCGCCCAGCACCGTTTGCTGGACGACTGCTCCATTGACGTATAACTGCTTGTTGTAATAAGCGATGCGGTCACCGGGCAAACCAATGACCCGTTTGATGTAGTCGACCCGGGTATCTCCCGGAAAGCGGAAAACCACCACATCGCCCCGTTCGGGTTTACCCATCTCGATAATCCTGGTGTGCAGTACGGGCAGTCGTACACCGTAAACGTATTTGTTGACCAGTATGAAATCACCGATCAGCAAGGTCGGCATCATCGATCCGGATGGAATGCGAAAAGGTTCGACCAGAAACGAGCGCAGCAACAGCACAACCAGCAGGATGGGAAAAAACGAACGGGAATATTCCAGCAGCAGGGGTTCTGTCGCCGGTGTCTCACCGGTAACGGGTTTAAGCTTTGCAGCCAGGCTATAGGCTCCCCAGATCAAGCCACTGGATAGCGTGGCAATGACCAGAAAAAATGAGAAATCAAAATCCATCATGGTAATGAATGAGGTGAAATGTCAGGAATCCTTGTTGACCCGCAGTACAGCCAGAAAGGCCTCCTGGGGAATATCGATCTTGCCAACCTGCTTCATGCGTTTTTTGCCGGCTTTTTGTTTTTCCAGCAGTTTCTTCTTACGGGTGATATCACCGCCATAACACTGGGCCAGCACGTTTTTACGCATGGCCTTGACCGAGGAACGGGCAATGATCTTGGAGCCTATGGCCGCCTGAATCGCCACCTCGAACATCTGCCTGGGGATGAGATCCTTCATGCGTTCGACCAGATCCCGCCCCCGGGTCTGGCTGATGTCCCGGTGTACGATCAAAGACAGGGCATCGACCCGTTCGCTGTTGATGAGAATATCAAGTTTGACCAGGGGAGCAGACTGAAACCGCCTGAACTCGTAATCAAACGAAGCAAAGCCCCGACTGACCGATTTGAGCCGGTCGAAGAAATCCAGTACGACTTCACTCAAAGGCAATTCAAACGACAACGCGACCTGTCCTCCCATGTATTGCAATTTGGTTTGCACGCCCCGCTTTTCGATGCACAACGTGATGACGGCACCGAGGTAGGTTTCAGGTACCAGAATATTGGCCTCGATGATGGGTTCACGCACCTCGGCGATTTCATTGGGTGGCGGCAATTCCGAAGGATTGTCGATGGTCAGCGTGGATTCATCGGTTTTGAGGATTTCATAAACCACGGTGGGAGCGGTGGTGATCAAATCGAGGTCGTATTCCCTTTCCAGTCGTTCCTGGATGATCTCCATGTGTAACATGCCGAGGAAACCACAGCGAAAGCCAAAGCCCAGTGCCTGGGAGGTTTCGGGTTCAAACTGCAGGGCCGCATCATTGAGACGCAGTTTGTTCAGGGCTTCGCGCAGCTTTTCGTAGTCGTCGGATTCGACCGGATAGAGCCCGGCAAAAACCCGGGGTTGCACCTGCTGGAAACCCGGCAAGGGAATGGCGCAGGGGCGGTCGGTGGCGGTGATGGTGTCGCCGACCGGAGCCCCGAAGATGTCTTTGATGCCGGCGATGACATACCCCACCTGACCACTGTGCAGAACGTCCTGATCCAGTGGTTTTGGCGTAAAAAACCCCAGCTTGTCGACCGGGTAGCTTTTGCCGGTCGAGAGTATGGTGATTTTCTGCCGCCGCTGGATGGCTCCGTTT
>SXGU01135246.1_pt1 | contig 27556 bp, 27 predicted proteins | sample 3174531 | NCBI WGS metagenome assembly SXGU01 (sample SAMN11356863, study PRJNA531348) | freshwater metagenome | isolation source: freshwater sample F1-140 | place: China: Fuxian Lake, Yuxi | collected 2017-12-25 | reverse complement strand
GGGGGGCGCAGCCGTGGCGTATTGGCAGCCGATCGCCGAGCGTTACGGGCTTAACCTCACCGTGGTCAATCCAAAGGTCGATCCCGCCTTCGCGTTCATGACGCTGGATCACGATGGCAAGATCCGTATGGACTGTTCCAGTCCGTATGCCATGGCCAGCCTGGTCGCACTCAAGGATCGCTACGACATCGCCTGGGGCAACGACGCCGATGTCGATCGTCACGGCATCGTCACGCCCTCGATCGGGTTGATGAACCCCAATCATTATCTGGCGGTTTCCATCCACTACCTGCTCAGTCATCGTCCGCAGTGGTCGGCGCAGGCCGCCGTGGGCAAGACGCTGGTGTCCTCTGCGCTCATCGACCGCGTGGTCGGTGGGCTTGGCCGGAAACTGCTGGAAGTGCCGGTCGGCTTCAACGGGTTCTCGCCTGGCCTGTTCGACGGTAGCGTGTGCTTTGGCGGTGAAGAATCCGCTGGCGCCAGTTTCCTGAAACGTGACGGCACGGTATGGACCACCGACAAGGACGGCATCCTCTTGGGCTTGTTGGCGGCAGAAATCACCGCCGTCACCGGCGCCGATCCCGGCCGCTATTACCAAAATCTGGCCGCGCAATACGGTGCCCCGGACTACATCCGCATCGACGCCCCCGCCTCACCGGCACAAAAAGCCGCGTTCAAAAAGCTCACGGGTGAACGCGTTGCTGCCACCCTGCTCGCGGGCGATGCCATCACCGCGCGTCTGACGCACGCCCCCGGCAATGGTGCCGCCATTGGCGGGCTGAAAGTGGTCACGGAGAACGGTTGGTTCGCTGCCCGTCCGTCTGGCACTGAGGATATTTACAAACTCTACGCCGAGAGCTTCAAGGGCCGCGAACACCTCGACACCATCGTCCGTGAAGCGCAGGCCATTGTTACAGCGGCATTAAGTTAAAGAGATTCGCTGGTAAACGGTCGGACCGCATTCCCTCGCCGCTACAAAGCCGGCTGGCGCGTATAGAGTGCGCACATAAAAGGAGAATCCATTATGCGTTCATCATTCCGTCACATCCTGCTCGCCCTGTTCCTGCCGCCACCCTGCCCTGCAGCGCAGCCCATGCGGACTTCGCTGCAGGGCTCGATGCCTACAAGCGCGCCGACTATGCCACGGCGTTGCGTGAGTGGCGGCCGCTTGCCGAGCAGGGAAATGCCTACATGCAAACCAACCTCGGGTTCATGTACGAAGACGGCCGGGGCGTGCCGCAGGACGACAAACAAGCCGTCGCGTGGCTCCGCAAGGCCGCCGCGCAGGGACATGCCGGTGCGCAGCGTATCCTCGACAGCAAGTAGGCCGACGGTCGGGTCACGCCTCCTTCCGCGCAAATTGCCCAGACCGGGCATAAAGCCAAACGGACGCATTGCTGTAATGACCGCCGGACGCAGCCATCAGTTTTCAAACCAGGACACGGCCCACGGCCACCGCCTGTTCGGCTATCACCTGATGAAATCCATGCTGGAGGACCCGGACAACCTCAGCATGGCGGCCCTGCACGAACAAATCCGCGAGCGCGTGCTATCGGATTCTCGCAGAATCGGTCGGGAGTTCGAGCAGGAACCGGAACTGATGGGGAATGCAAGGATGGTGGTGGGGCGTTGAGTGCTGAGTGCTGGGCGTTTGCATGAATTCTGCAATTATCTCTGGATGCCTCTGAAAACGGGGATTATCGGTGCCAGACAGCACAAAATTCAGAGCGGTTAATGAGGGATGTTGTGATCTAAATAGATGTTTTATAGCTCATTTGTTGGGTGCGGGGTTGGTACGGATGGCTTAAAGATTTGGTGAGTCTTGTCTGCTAGTATCGCTTACCCAAACGCGATACGGAGAAATACAACATGCCTCAACGCACTGCACCCTTGGTGGCTTTTCTTGCCCTGCTGGCCTTGAGCCTCAGTGGCTGCGCTACGGCCCCCCAGGCAAAGCCCGCTGCCCCGGCAGCCCCGGCAAAGCCCGCTGCCCCTGCTGTTCCCGTCTTGAGTGAGGCCGCCGCCAAGGCCCTGGCTCAGGCAGAGGCCGATGTGAAGATGGCCAAGGCCAAGCATGCCTTGTGGACCACGGCCGATAAGGCCTTTAAGGAGGCGAAAGAGGCTGCAACGACGGGCGACAGCGCAAAGGTTCTGAAGGCCGCTGCCTTTGCTTCCAGTCAGGTCAAGCTCGGCCTGGAGCAATTGAATTATCCGTCCACGCAGTACTGAGCGACCTGATCGCCTTCGTATAAGGAGAAAATATTATGCATATCAAGCATTTGTCAGGTGCGATTGTCCTGGCTGCCAGTATTGTGACCCCCGTTTTTGCGGCTGATCCGCCCAAGGCGACCCTCTCCGGCAAGGATATTGCCTTCCAGTTGCCCAAAGGTAACTGCCTGGCCTGCCATAGCATCGCCGGCGGTGAACAACCCGGAACGCTCGGCCCGGAGCTGAAGGATATGAAGGCGCGTTTCCCGGACAAGAAAGAATTGGCGGCGCACATTGCAGATCAAACCGCATTCAATCCTTACACCGCGATGCCGCCTTTTCTTAAGCACGGTGCGTTGACTCAGGAAGAATTGGACAAGGTCGTAGATTTTATCCACGGCCTGTAACCAGAGACTTCATTGGAGATAAAATGAACAAGATTGCACAAACCCTCGCGATTCTCTGCGGCCTGCTGGTCGTTACATCCCCCGCCTTGGCTGGGCCTGAGGAAGACCGTCAGGCCATGATCAAACACTTCAAGGACAGTTATCCGAAGATGGATCAGGCGACCTTCATCCACGGCGCACTGGCGTTTAATCAGGATGCCCTTAATCAGTACAAGAGCATCATGGAGTTTCCTCCTTACGGGGAAGATATGGATAAGGCAGAGAAACTGTGGAATACGCCGATGAAGAGCGGCAAGACCTACGCGGACTGTCTGCCCAATGGCGGCAAGATGATCGCCGGTGACTACCCGCTGTTTGACAACGCCAAGGGTAAGGTTGTGACGCTGGAAATGGCGGTCAATGACTGCCGCACTGCCAATGGCGAGGCGGCATGGGTATATGGGGATCCCAAAACCATGGGTCTGCTCACCGCGCATCTGCGCACGCTGTCCGATGGGATGAAGGTCAACATCAAGGTGGAAGGCCCGGCGGCGCTTAAGGCCTATGAGGATGGCAAGAAGACCTGGTACGCGCGCAAGGGCCAGTTGAATTTTTCCTGCGCCAGCTGTCATGTGTATGGCGCGGGCGACAAGGTGCGTTCCGAGATTCTTTCCCCGGTAATTGGCCAAACTACGCACTGGCCTGTGTTCCGTGGAGGCACCAATCTGGTTACCCTGCAAACTCGTTACAAGGGCTGTAATGCCTCGGTGCGTCATGTCGGCCAAGACCCCGGACACGAGGCCTGGAATAACCTGGAGTACTACCATAGCTTCATGAGCAACGGTCTGCCGATGCAGGCGTCGATTTTCCGCAAGTAATCCGCAAGCGTTGCACACAAAAAACCCGCCGTAGGGCGGGTTTTTTATCGAACGCATTAATCGTCCCGCTTTTATGGGGGGATTACCACCCAGGTTACGGGCTGGAATTTAGGCCGTTTTGGAATAGCGTGGACGAATAACGGCGCCCGGCGGAGCGATGTCCTGACGCAGATAGCGATCGAAACACATTGCGATGTTACGCAGGAAACGCAGACCGAGATCGGTCACGCGCAACACACCGTTTTCCAGGGTCAGCAAACCGTCTGTGGCCTGCGCCTGAAGGTCCGGCAGGGCATCGGCGAAATAGTCCCAGCAATCGATGCCCCAAGCGGCCGAGAAGGCTGCGCCGTCCAGCTCCAGATCGCACATGACGCGGGTAATCATGTCGCGGCGGATTTCGTCATCGCGGGTGAGGCGCAGACCGCGCTCGACGCATAGCCCGTCCTTCATCACCCCCTCTTCATAGAGCCGCAGGGTCTTCTGGTTTTGCACATAGGTCGTCCGCGTCTGGCTGATGCTGGAGGAGCCAAAGGCGTAGATGTCGCAATTCTTGTGCGTGGTATAGCCCTGGAAGTTGCGGTACAGGGTCTTGGCCCGCTGGGCGAGAACCATTTCGTCCGTTGGCTTGGCGTAGTGATCCAGGCCGATATTGACATAACCTGCTGCGGAGAGACGGTCGTGGATCAGGTTCTGCAGTTCAAGCCGGGTGGCAAAATCAGGTAGGTCGGACTCGGCGATCAGCTTCTGGTGTTTCTTCATCCATGGCACATGTGCGTAGCCAAAGATGGCAAACCGATCGGGTGACCAATCGAGCACGGTATCCAGCGTTTGCGCAAAACTCGCCACATTCTGGTAGGGCAGCCCCACGATCAGGTCCATGTTGATGCTGGTGAAGCCCAGATCGCGGGCCCAGCCGTAAACCTCGGCAATCAACGCCTTCGGCTGCACTCGGTTGACGGCCACTTGTACCTTGGGGTCCAGGTCCTGCACCCCGAAGGAAATTCGGTTGAAGCCGGATTCGCGCAAGGCCACCAGATGATCTCGCGTCAGTTCGCGTGGATCTACCTCACAGCCCATCTCGGCATCCGGTGCGAGGGTGAAGCGCTGGCGGATGGCCATCATCAAGCGGCGAATATCGTCCGGCTTGAGGTAGGTTGGCGTACCCCCGCCCCAGTGTAATTGGCGCACGAGACGCGTTTTGTCCACCCGCGCCGAAACGGTGTCCATCTCGCGTTCTAGGCAATCGAGATAGGGTGCGACCCGTTCGTAATGCCCGGTGGCCACCATGTTGCAGCCACAGTAGTAGCACAGGGTGTCGCAGAACGGGATGTGGAAATATAACGAAATACCGCGCGCCGGATCCTGGCTTGATGCAAGCTCGTCCAGCCACTCGGCCTCACGGAATCCCTCATGGAAATACGGCGCGGTCGGATAGGAGGTATAGCGCGGGCCCGCTTTGCTATATTTAAGGAGCAAGGAAGTGAGGTCAGACATGGTCTTTAATTGAAGGGTGTTCGGGCGATTCTAGCAGGATGCTAGGCGTATCAGTAAGCGGAAGGCCGTGCCTTTGCCAAATCACGGGTACTAAAAGACTAGGGTAGGCTACGAAAAATGACTTGTAATTGAGAGAATAGTCACTAATATCTGATTACCTCCCTGACCATCGCAATGATGGTCTTTCCACGGCGCTGTTCTTCAGCGCCGTTTTTTTTTGTTACAATCCGCACACTCTTATTGCTGCGGATCTGTCGCAGCTACGCCCCTCATGACAGCCCTCTCTTCCGAAATTTTCAAGGCCTACGACATCCGTGGTGTCGTTGGTAAAACACTGACACCGGCCATCGTCGAGCAGATCGGTGCAGCGCTGGGCTCTGAGGCACGGGTACGGGAGCAAACCGCCATTGTTATTGGCCGTGACGGCCGTTTGTCCGGGCTGGAACTGGCGGCGGCATTGGCACGCGGCATCCAGTCTGCCGGAGTCGATGTCATTGATGTGGGCTGTGTCGCGACGCCAATGACGTATTTCGCTGCGTTCGAGACCGGCGCAAACAGCGCGGTGATGGTCACTGGCAGCCATAATCCGCCCGATTACAACGGTCTGAAGATGGTGCTCGGCGGTGAAACGCTAGCTTCCGATGCTATCCAGAGTCTGCGTCGCCGCATCGAAAACCAGGATTTCGAACAGGGTGCCGGAAGTTACCGTGTTCACGACATCGCGCAGTCCTATCAGGACCGCATCGTTAGTGATATCCGCCTAGCGCGTTCGCTCAAGATTATTGTCGATGCCGGTAACGGGGTGGCCGGGGCGTTCGCGCCGGCACTGTACCGTGCACTGGGTTGTACGGTTGAGGAACTGTTTTGTGAGGTGGATGGTCGCTTCCCAAATCACCACCCCGACCCTTCGGTGCCCAAGAACCTCGCTGACCTGATCGCCCACCTCAAAGACAGCGATGCCGATATTGGTCTGGCGTTTGATGGTGACGGCGATCGTCTGGGCGTAGTTACCAAGGCGGGTCAGATCATCTATCCCGACCGCCAGTTGATGCTCTACGCGGCTGATGTGCTCAGCCGAAACCCTGGCGCGACCATCATCTACGATATCAAATCGACCCGTAACCTGGACGGCTGGATACGCCAACACGGTGGCGAACCGCTCATGTGGAAGACAGGTCACTCACTGGTCAAGGGCAAGATGAAGGAGACCGGCGCGCACCTGGCCGGCGAGATGAGCGGCCATGTGTTCTTCAAGGAGCGTTGGTATGGCTTTGATGATGGCCTTTATACCGGTGCCCGTCTGCTCGAGATCCTGTCGCAATCGATGGACATCGACGCCGTCTTTGCCGCGCTGCCTGAAAGCGTCAGCACCCCGGAATTGAATGTGCGAATGGAAGAGGGTGGCCCGCATCGCCTCATCGCCCAACTGCAACGCAGCGCTACCTTTCCTGGTGCGGAACGGATTATCGATATCGACGGCCTGCGCGTCGAATACCCGGATGGCTTTGGCTTAATGCGCCCGTCCAATACCACGCCGGTTATCGTCCTGCGTTTCGAGGCCGACACGCTTAAGGCGCTGGCCCGCATTCAGGATACATTCCGCGACATTCTTTTGAGCGCCGCGCCCCATCTGCAGATTCCCTTTTAATCAGGAGCCACCAATGACCCCTATCATCAGCATCATCATGGGCAGCAATAGCGACTGGGACACCATGAAGCGTGCCGCCGACATCCTCACCGAGTTCGGGATTCCCTTCGAAAAGCGCGTTATCTCGGCGCATCGCACCCCGGATATGGCCTTTGAATATGCCAGCAACGCTGCCGGACGCGGTATCCGCTGCATCATCGCCGGTGCCGGCGGGGCGGCGCACCTGGCCGGGGTCATGGCCGGCAAGTCTGCCCTACCGGTGCTGGGCGTGCCCATTCAATCCAAGGCCTTGAACGGCATGGATTCGCTGCTTTCTATCGTTCAAATGCCCAAGGGTATCCCGGTCGCAACCTTTGCCATTGGTGATGCCGGTGCGGCCAACGCGGCCTTGTTTGCCGTGGCCATGCTGGCCGGAACAGACGGTGTCATCGCAGCAAAACTTGCTGCCTTCCGCCAGCGTCAAACGGATGCCGTTCTGGCTATGGAATTGCCGGACTAACCCTCTTCCAGAGACAGGGTCATTACCTGACCCTTGTTATCTTGGTTGTGAATTCGTACTGGAAGGCCACCGCGTTCAAGGTCGAACCAGAGATCAACTTCGCCATCGCCATCACGCCAGGCATGGAGTCGCCATAGGCTGCGACCATCCTGCATTTCGGCATAAGGCGCACTGACGCGGTAACCCCGTAGCTTGCGCCCGTCGGTTACAGGCAGGATGAAGGGCGCCTGCTCAGGTTGCAAAGTTAGGCCTAGGTGAAACGGAAAACTGAGTAGATCTTGCGCCAAAGGTCGTAGTGCCTGCGTTTCGCCATTCAACACTAATTGCTGGCCAACCCGATCGAAGCGGGCCTGATCGCTACGCCGCTCACCCCGTTGAATATGGAATTGATCGGGACGCAGCCCCTCCGTGCTGATCTCGCCTTGACTCTCTTGCACGATACGCCCCGCCACGAACAATGACAGCAGACCGCTCGCCTCAGTGCGGCTTTTCAGGCTGTAACGCACACCTTCCCGATGCCATTGATAGACACTGCGTCCCGCCTTGAAGCCATTCTCACCAATCGCCACCGCATAAGTCAGCGTCATTTGTTCGGGCAGATTTCGCAAGAGCGGGCGCACCGCTACCGGTAACGGCTTGGGTTGCATTGCGGCCGCAGCAGGCTGTGCCACGACGGTCGATGCCGTTTGCGCCGGGGCCGGAGTGGGGACGGCGGCAGGCGATGGTGGCGGTGCCACATCCGGTGACACATGGACAGGATCTGCAACAACGGCAGGTGGCAAGCGCACGGGTGCCGGCGTAGAAACCGGCACAGGGACAGCCCTTGCCTTTGTTGCTGGCGGTATCGTCAAAACCGCTTCGAGCGGAAACGCTACTTCCTCGGTCGGGGCCAAGGCTGTCCACCATGCCGAAGGCGAGACCATGAGGGCAGAATGCAAGGCTAGAGAAAGCAGCAGGGCCAGTCCAAGAACCGATCCGGCTGAGCGGTACATGATCAGTCCAACGGCGGTGAGACCAGCGGCACGGTATCCGTTGCTGCAGGGGACAGGCGGACCGTGCCCTGCGCGGTGAGGGTCATCCGGCCTTCGGCAAACCAGCGGATGGCCTGAGGGAAGATGCGGTGTTCCTCGGTCAAGACACGTGCAGCCAGGGTATCGGGGGTGTCATCATTTAATACCGGCACAGCAGCCTGAATGACGATGGGGCCGACATCGACCTCGGGCGTGACGAAATGCACGGTACAGCCGTGCAGTTTCACGCCCGCTGCCAGCGCGCGTTCGTGGGTATGCAGGCCGGGGAAAGACGGTAACAAGGCTGGGTGGACATTGATCAGACGCCCTGCGTAATGGTTGACGAAGCCATCCGTCAGCACCCGCATGAAACCTGCCAGCACTACGAGATCCGGTGCGTGGCGGTCGATCTCGGCCATGAGCGCCGTGTCAAAGGCCGCACGATCCACATAGGTCTTGTGGTCAATCACTCCCGTCGGGATGCCACGTATGGCAGCCGTTTGCAGCCCTTTGGCATCGGCACGGTTGCTAATCACTGCAGCAAATTCGACGGGAAGATTTGCGCCGAATAAGGCCTCCATGTTGGAGCCGCGCCCGGAGATGAGGATGACTAAGCGGGTCATTCCGGTGCGGAAACTGGCTCAGCGGTACTGCACATGCGGCACAGCATCGGTGGAGACGACCTGCCCCAGGTGATACACCGTTTCGCCTTGCGCGCGCAGGAACTCGGCGGCACGCGCCGCATCTTCGGCGGCGACGATAACGGCCATGCCGATGCCGCAGTTGAATGTGCGGCGCATCTCGTGATCGCTGACATTCCCTGTCTGTTGCAGCCATTGGAACACAGGTGGCAGGGGCCAGCGATTGGCGTCGATAGCCACCGCCGTGCCTTGCGGAAGCACACGCGGGATGTTTTCGGTAAGGCCGCCGCCGGTGATATGCGCCATGCCCTTGACGGTGAGTTCGGCCATCAATGCCAGCAACGGTTTGACATAAATGCGCGTGGGTTCGAGCAGCGCATGGCCGAAAGGCTTGCCGTGGAAATCGGCGGACAGATCGGCGCCGCTGACCTCGATCAGTTTGCGCACCAGCGAATAGCCGTTCGAATGTGGTCCGCTTGAGGCCAAGCCCAGCACCGCGTCGCCGGGCTGGATGGTCTGACCGGTGATGAGCTTGGATTTTTCTGCCACGCCCACTGCAAATCCGGCGAGGTCGTATTCGCCTTCCGGATACATGCCCGGCATCTCCGCCGTCTCGCCGCCAATCAATGCGCAGCCGGATAACGCGCAGCCGGTGGCGATGCCGCTGACCACGGCCTCGCCGGTATCGACATCGAGCTTTCCAAAGGCGAAATAATCGAGGAAAAACAGCGGCTCTGCGCCCTGCACGAGGATATCGTTAACGCTCATGGCGACCAGGTCCTGGCCGATGGTGTCGTGCTTGTTGAGCTCAAACGCCAACTTCAACTTGGTGCCGACACCGTCGGTGCCGGAGATCAACACCGGTTCCTTGTATTTCTTGGGCAGCTCCATCAGCGCGCCGAAGCCGCCGATGCCGCCCAGCACCTCGGGGCGTAGCGTGCGGCGGGCGAGCGGCTTGATTCGTTCAACCAGGGAATCGCCGGCGTCCATATCGACGCCGGCATCGCGGTAGGTGTATGAGGCTTGAGAAGAAGGGGTGTGAGAAGACACGGGAGACCGCCTGTTTACAAAGATGCCGTCATTTTACGCTGTCTGAAGGTTCTCGGTTGTGTGTGAAGTGGTGCGAGAGGGTCGGATCGTCCACGCGTCGCCATTCACCATTGATTACTTCGGGGTTGGTGGCCCGGTCACCCCCAACGCTACCGAAGCCATCGCGAGGCTGTAGCGCTGGTGTGGGTAGTACGAAGGAGACCAGTAGCAGCATCAGGCCGATGGTGTCGCTGACCGGTCCCGGAATGATGAATAAGAGGCCCGCAAAGAATCGCAGGCCCACCGTAGTCAGTGCATGCCAGGGCGAAGCCCCCGACTGCAGTGCACCCATGAGCTGCAGTGCCCACCCCTTTTGCACATGGAGCATCAGGCTCCAACCCAACAGGATTCCCAGCGCGAGCCAGGCGAGCGTCCAGACGCCGATGGTTTGCCAGAGATAGTAGATTCCAACTGATTCCAGTATGGGAAAGGCGAGGACTATAATCGCCAATCCAAGACCCACATTAAGCTTCATGGCCGAACCCCTGTTGATGGTGATAACAACCCTGCCTGATAACGCGCAGGCCCGGACGCTGGCTCGACAGATTGTCGAGGCACGGCTGGCTGCCTGTGTACAGGTCGGCGCGTCGGTTGAATCCTTTTATCGCTGGCAAGGTACGGTTGAACAGGTCTACGAAACGCCGTTGCTGATCAAGACGGTCTCGGCGCGGTATGCGGCCTTGGAGTCTTTTTTGCAACAGCATCACCCTTACGCGCTGCCCGAGATTATTGCCTTGAACGAGGTTCATGGTTCGTCAGCATACCTTGACTGGGTCGCCCAAGAAACCCAGCTTAATCGCTAGCCAATTTGGAGTATTGCATGCGTCGCTTGTCTGCTTTGTTGTTCCTCGTTGCAGCGCTGTTACTAAATGTGGTGGCTTTTGCTGAGGCGGAGCCACTCGATCCTGAGAAGGCCTTTCAGATCAGTGCCCAAGTGACGGCTAAGAATCGTGTCGAGGTGCGCTTCAAGATTGAAAAGGGCTATTACCTATACCGCGACAAGACCCGTGTTTCGGCTCAAGGTGCGACCCTGGGGGCCGTGGATCTGCCCAAGGGCAAGGTTAAGCAAGACGAGAATTTTGGTCGGGTCGAGACTTGGCGCGACGAGGTGCGCTTCAATCTGTCGGTCAAGGCGACGGCCCCGTACACCTTGAAGATCACCACACAAGGCTGTGCCGATGTTGGCCTGTGTTATCCGCCCATGGACACCGAGATTCGTGTCGATCCCTCGGTACCCGTCAAGGCCGCAGCCCCGAGCAAGGATGATTTGCGGGCGCGACTAAAGGCCCTTGCCGGCGATCTGCCTCCCAACCTTCCACAAGCCAACCCGCCGTTACCTGCCGAAGAGGCCTTCAAGCTGCGACTGAATCGCGATGGCAACACGATCACCGCCCAGTTCGGTATCGCCCAGGATTATTACCTTTACCGTGACAAGGTGCATCTGACCGTCAAACAACCGGCAGGTGCCACGCTGGGCAAGATCCGCTTCCCCACGGCTGAAGAGAAGGATGACCCCAACTTTGGCCGCATGGCGATTTATCACCATGATTTCACCGCGAGTGCCTCGCTTCAGGGCCTCAAATCGGGTGAGACCGTTGTGATTGATGCCTCCTGGCAAGGCTGCAACGAGGCCTCCGGAATCTGCTATCCACCCCTGGAACAGCGTTACACTTTAGCGGACGGCGGTGCTACAGGAAAAATTGCGACATCGGCCACGGCAGAATCCGAGACGGACCAGATTGCCAGTCTATTCAAGGGCGGCAGTTTCTGGCTGGTCGTAGCCAGCTTCTTTGGTTTCGGCCTCCTGCTGGCGTTGACCCCTTGCGTCTTCCCGATGATTCCCATCTTGTCCGGGATCATTGTCGGTCACGGCGATAAGGTCACCAAGACCCACGGCTTCCTGCTCGCCGTGGCCTATGTGTTGGGCATGGCCATCACTTATGCCGCCGCCGGTGTTGCGGCCGGTTTGTCTGGTTCACTCCTCTCCGCCGCCCTACAAACCCCGTTGGCACTGGGTATGGGGGCCACCGTTTTTGTCTTGCTGTCGCTGTCCATGTTTGGTTTCTACGAACTGCAACTTCCCAGCGCCCTGCAAAGCCGCATGACTACGGCGAGTAACCGTCTTCATGGTGGGCACTTCGCCGGCGTATTTGGTATGGGCGCACTCTCAGCCCTGATCGTTGGACCCTGTGTTGCCGCGCCGTTGGCCGGGGCCTTGATCTACATCGGCCAGACCGGTGATGTCATTCTGGGGGGGGTATCGCTCTTTGTCATGGCGCTGGGCATGGGCGTGCCCTTGCTACTGATCGGCCTGTCCGCCGGTGCGTTGCTGCCCAAGGCCGGCGGCTGGATGGATACCGTCAAGCGCGTCTTCGGTGTTCTGCTCCTGGCCGTCGCCATCTGGCTGGTTCAGCCTCTGTTGCCCGCTTGGGGCAGCATGTTGCTGTGGGCTGCATTGCTCATCCCTTATGGTGTGCATCTGAGTGCGCTGGACCATACCCCGCAGGGCTGGCAGCGTTTGTGGAAGGCCTTTGGCGTCATGCTTCTGGTGACGGGCCTAGCCTTCGTGATCGGCGTACTGGGCGGTAGTCGCGATATCCTGCAACCGTTGGCCGTGTTTGCGGGTGGCCCCGACACGACAGCAAAAAACGCGCACCTCTCGTTTGAGCGCGTTAAAACGGTGGCCGAGCTGGATGCTGCCATCGCCCGTAGCGCCGGCAAGCCGGTGATGCTGGATTTCTACGCCGACTGGTGTGTCTCGTGCAAGGAGATGGAAAAAATCACCTTTGCAGATCCTCGCGTGCAAACCGCCTTGCAAGGCGTTGTCCTGCTACAGGCCGATGTTACGGCCAATTCTGCCGATGATAAGGCCCTGCTCAAGCGCTTTGGTCTGTTTGGCCCGCCCGGCATCCTGTTCTTCAATCGCAATGGCACGGAAAGCCCCTTTAAGGTCGTCGGATACCAAGCCCCTGAAGTCTTTCTGGACAGTCTGAAGAAGGCCTTAATGTCATGAAACGCATCTTCTGGATCGGTGCGGCGGCCGTTTTTGCCGTTCTGATCGGCCTCACCTGGATGGTTGCCAAGACGCCTGAGACTGCGCGCAGTACGGGCTCCGGCACCCAGGCCTTCTGGAACGCCACCCTGCCCGATACACAGGGCCAACTTCAGTCCATGGAGCGCTATCGTGGCAAGGTTGTCGTCGTCAACTTTTGGGCCCCGTGGTGCCCACCCTGCCGCGCCGAGATGCCCGGTTTCATGGCCCTGCAAGAAAAATATGGCAAGGATGGCGTGCAATTTATCGGTATCGCCCTCGACACGACAGAGCATGTACAGCGTTTCCTGACGGCAAAGCCCACCAATTACCCAATCTATCTGGGTGAAATCGGGGGTAGAGAACTCTCGCTCGCCCTCGGAAACCACACCGATGCGCTACCCTACACGGTGATCATCGACCGTCGTGGCGAGGCCGCCGGCAGCCAGGTCGGCATGCTCGACGAGGCACGCCTGGAAGCGATACTGCGTCCCCTGCTGTGAACGAGGCCGACCCTACCATCAGCCGGCCCGTCCAACCGCCAAAGCCTTTGCTGACGGCGGTGGGGCGAGCCATTGGTGATTACGCCATGATTCAGGATGGCGACCGCATCCTGCTTGGGTTGTCCGGCGGCAAGGACAGCCTCTCGCTGCTGCACCTCCTACTCCATTTGCGCGACAAGGCCCCGATCCGGTTTGAGCTTGCCTGCTGCACCGTTGATCCGCAATCACCCGAGTACGACCCCTCGCCGCTCAAGGCTTATGTCGCTGCGCTGGGGATTCCGTATTTCTATGAATCGCAACCCATCGTCGCCAGCGCCGAAACGCATATGAAGGGTGACTCGTTCTGCGCCTATTGTTCCCGCATGCGGCGCGGCATTCTGTATCGCGTCGCCCGTGAAAACGGCTATGGCGTGCTGGCCCTGGCGCAACATCTCGATGACCTTGCCGAAACTTTCATGATGTCGGCCTTCTTCGGCGGCAAGTTGCGTACCATGGGTGCAAACTATGTCAACGATGTTGGCGATGTGCGCGTTATTCGCCCGCTTGTCTATGCCCGCGAGCGGCAGATGCGTGACTTTGCTGAACGCGCGCCGCTCCCCGTTATCTTCGAAAACTGCCCGGCCTGTTTCTCCATGCCTATGCAGCGTTATCAAATTAAACAGTTGCTCGCCGATCAGGAACGCCAGCATCCGCAACTGTTTGCCAATCTGCTCACGGCCATGCGTCCGCTTATGGGAGAGCCTATCCCCTAACCCCTGATCGGGGTTTGAGTTTGTTTAATCTGCGTCACTCAAAGTTTGCATTACCCTAAAACAGGATAAAGTAGGTCCTGCGATGAGCGATTCGACTTCGTCCCCTTTTTTCGCTGCGGCCATTTACTCGGGCAATACGCCTGGGTTTTTGTGTTGCGCAGGGCCCTGGCAATTGGCTGAAGCGCAAGCGATCGAGGCGCACATCGCGGCCTGTCTGCAAGGCCCGGCCTTGCCCATTGACATTACCATCGACACGCAGGCCGTCTCTGCACTAGACACCTCGGGCGGCTGGTTGTTGCATCGTCTGCGGCGCAATCTGGAGGCCATTGGTCATCGCGTGCACTTCACCGGCCTGCGACCTGAATTCGCGGCTTTGCTGGATCTCATTGCGCTGCGTACCGCACCTGCGCCTGTGGCGACAACACCCCCGCCGGGGGTCTTGGCCAGGATAGGCCGTGCGGTCTGGGAAAGCGGACAGGGTGCCCTCGGGCTGCTATCGTTTTTGGGCGAGAGCACCTTGGCGATGGCGCGTGCCCTGCGGCATCCGCGCCGCATGCGCTGGCGTGCCATCGTTTACAACCTGCAAACCGCTGGTGTAGCGGCCCTGCCGATCACGGGCCTCCTATCGTTTCTGCTGGGCATCGTCATTGCCTATCAGGGTGCAGAACAATTGCGCCGCGTTGGTGCCAACATCTACATTGCCGACCTGGTCGGTCTGTCGATGCTGCGCGAACTGTCCCCGCTTATTACCGCTATCATCATTGCCGGCCGTTCCGGTTCGGCCTATGCCGCACAGATAGGTACCCTGAAGGTGACGGAAGAAATCGATGCCCTGCGCACTATCGGTATCGGGTCGTTTGACCTCCTGGTCTTGCCCAAGGTGATTGCCCTGATCATCGCACTACCGCTCTTGACCGTGTACACCGATGTCATGGGCATCCTCGGCGGCATGGTCATGGCCCACGCTCAGCTCGATGTCGGGTTTACCACCTTCATCGATCGTCTTGATGCCGCTGTCAGCCTGACCTCGTTCATGATTGGTATTGGCAAGGCTCCGGTATTCGCCATCATTATTGCGCTGGTGGGCTGTTATCAGGGCTTTCAGGTCAACGGCAGCGCCGAGAGCGTCGGGCAGCAGACCACTATCAGCGTGGTGCAGTCGATCTTTCTGGTGATCCTGGTTGACGCAATGTTTTCCATCGCCTTCAGCTGGCTGAAATTGTGAGCAAGTCATGAGCGATCCGGACGCCATCATCGAAATCCGCGACCTGAACACCCGTTTCGGGGCTCAAGTGGTGCACCGCGATGTAAATTTGACGATACGACGCGGTGAGGTGTTCGCGCTGATCGGCGGCAGCGGCTGCGGCAAATCGACCCTGCTTCGTGAAATTCTGATGTTGCAGGCACCGGTATCTGGATCGATCCGCGTCTTCGGCCAGGAGGTGATCGGTCGCAATGACGAGGCGGCCCTGCCGCTACGGCAGCGCTGGGGGATGATGTTCGAGCGCGCGGCACTCTTCAGTGCGCTGACCGTACGCGAGAATGTTCTGCTGGTGCTGCGTGAACATACTCACCTCGATACGGCGCTGGCCAATGAGATCGCGGACCTCAAGATTGCCCTCACCGGTCTACCGCCTGATGCTGGCTCGAAATATCCGAACGAACTCTCCGGCGGTATGCGAAAGCGTGCGGCCCTGGCGCGAGCCCTGGCACTCGATCCGGAGCTGCTGTTCCTGGATGAACCCACTGCCGGGCTTGACCCCATGAGCGCCACTGGCATCGATGCGCTGGTACGCCAGTTGCGCGATGCGCTCGGACTGACCATCATGATGGTCACCCACGACCTGGATCTACTGTGGAACGCAGCAGATCGAGTCGCCGTTCTGGGTGAAGAGCGCATCTTGGGAGTCGGTACCATGCAAGAACTGGCAGAGATGAATCATCCGGTAATACATGATTACTTTTACGGGCCACGCGGGCGTGGAGCGCGGGAGCAGGCATGGAATCAAAGGTAAATTTCGCGGTCGTTGGGGTATTCGTATTGCTGTTGGGCACGCTGTTCATTGGCGCCATCTTGTGGCTCTCCAGCAACAAGTCCTACCGGACGGCCTATGACACCTACCTCGTGTACATGGAAGAATCGGTGTCCGGCCTAAATCACGATGCCCCTGTGCGTTATCGCGGCGTTCAGGTCGGCGCCGTGCGGGCCATCGCGCTGGCGCCGCACAACCCGGAACAGGTCAAACTGACCCTGGATATCCAGCGCGGTACCCCCGTAAAACAGGACACTCTCGCTATCCTGCGGGTGCAGGGCCTGACTGGCATCGCTCATATTGAACTGTCCGGCGACAGCCGCGATGTGCCACCGCTTAAGCCGGCGCAGGGGGAGAAGTACCCGGTGATCCGCACCGCCCCGTCACTGATGCTGCGCCTGGACACCGCCGTCACCACCCTGCTCGCCAATCTCAACCGCAGCAGCGAACGCATCAATATCCTGCTCGATGACGAAAGCCGCCAAACCATGCGGCAAACCCTGGCGCATCTGGAACGGCTCTCGGGTACCCTTGCGAGCCACGACGGCACCCTTGGTGACGGACTAAAGCAGGCCACGCGAACTCTGGAAAATACCCAGAAAATCACCAGCCTAGCCCATGCCGAGCTGCCCAAACTCCTGCAACGCATCCATCGCAGTGCCGAGGCTTTTGACCGCATGGCCGCCGACACCGCCCGAGCCGGAGTGACGACGACGCAGACGGCCGAGAGCATACGCACCGAGACCCTGCCTGAGGTTCAGCGGGCGATCACCGATCTGCGCGAATTGACCGTTTCATTGCGCCGCTTCAGCGAAACCTTGGAGCGCAATCCCGGCCTGCTGCTGCAAGGCCATCCCGCCATCGCTCCGGGGCCAGGCGAATGAAACCAACAGGAGCCGCTATGCACTCGAACCCGCCTTCTCATTACACACAGCTTCATGTGCGCCTCATCGCCAGCATTTTTGGCGTCGCTTTACTGACTGGTTGTGGCTCACTGCTTCCCCCGCCGCACCCCCCGGAGCAGATTTATGTACTCGAAGCGGCTGCCCTGCCGATGGGTATCAAACCCACCGCGCCACGCGAGATCGTTCTGGCCGTTAGCCCTCCCCGTGCCCGCGCAGGTTACGATACCCATCGCATGGTCTGGGTGCGTCAAGCGCATGGGCTAGAGCTCTTTGCGCGCAACCGTTGGGCCGATACGCCCGCGCGTATGCTGGCACCGTTGCTCATTCAATCCCTGCAACACTCGGGCACCTTCCAGGCCATAGTACCGGTCTCCTCCAGCGTATCCGCGAACTGGCGACTGGATACGGAGGTCATTCGTCTACAACACGATTTCAGCGTAAAGCCAAGCCGCGTTCAGTTAACGTTCGGCGTGCAACTGGTCGATCTTGCCACCCGGCGTGTCATCGCGAGCACCGAGTTTGAAGAAGTGGAACCCGCCGCTTCTGAAGATGCCTACGGCGGAGTGCTTGCCACCAACCGTGCCCTGCAGCGACTGCTTATCCGGGTCACCGGGTTTTGCGCCCGCTAGTCCACAATCCCCTTCAGCATGGCCTCTTCTTCGGCCGCGATCTCGCCCATGACTTGGGCGAGTTGATCGATTTTTGCAGCGCGGGCCAAGTGGGCCGTGTTCATCTTGATGACCTGAACCTGACCGTCCTTGTCGATGAGGATAGTGATGCGGCATGGCAGGGGGGGGATGGGGTTTTTATACGACTGACTGACGCGGGCGAGACGCTGGTTGGCATCGGAAGGGCAGGTGGGGATCACCTTGATGCGTGGTGCGTCCTTGATCCCGGCCCGGGTCATGTCAGCTTGAGCGTCTTGGGTGGGGCCGACACGCCACCCCTTCTTGCTGGCAGATTGACGAATGGCCGTGACGGTTTCTTCAAAGCCAAGGCGTGATCTGCGCAGATCGAACATGGCTGACATCAATTGAGCCTGTCGTACGCGGGCCACCTGCGCAAGGTCATTGGCTGGCGTTTCAGCTCGAGCGGCCGTCGCCATAAGGGTTAGGGCCAACAGGGTGATCGGGATGATATATCGGGTCATGTTGGCCTCCCGAGTTAAGGGTTAGTGATGCCCCGCGAGGGGGGCACCCTCGGCGAGTTGATACTGGGTCCCACAATAGGGGCAACGCACAGGCAGTCCTTCAATCAGACGAATGAATACGCGCGGGTGCTGGTCCCACAGTGCCCGTTCGGATGTCGGGCAATGCAGCGGAAGTTGGTGAGCCTGGACGGTGACGATGGCTTCGGTGGGCATGGTACTCCTTAGACAGGGGACAGCCAGCCGGCGTGGGCACTCGAGCGGCCTTGTACGCAGTCGAAATAGAGCGCTTGCAGCTTTTCGGTGATCGGCCCGCGGCTACCGTTGCCGATGCTGCGGTTGTCGAGTTCGCAAATCGGCGTGACCTCGGCAGCGGTGCCGGTAAAGAAGGCCTCGTCGGCGCAATAGACTTCGTCGCGGGTGATGCGTTTTTCAACTACCGGGATGCCAAGTTCCCCCGCCAACTGGATGATGGTGTCGCGGGTGATGCCTTCCAGTGCGCTGGTTAGGTCCGGTGTGTACAGCGTGCCTTTGCGGACCAGGAAGAAGTTTTCGCCCGAACCCTCGGCCACAAAGCCGTCCACATCTAATAGTAGGGCCTCCTGGTAGCCATCCATCTCGGCCTCGCGATGGGCCAGAATGGAGTTCATGTAGTTGCCGTTGGCCTTGGCCTTGCACATGGTGATGTTGACATGGTGGCGGCTGAAGGAGGATGTTTTGACCCGGATGCCCTTGGTGAGTGCCTCGGCACCCATGTAGGCGCCCCACGGCCAGGCCGCGACGATGACATGGGTGGACAGCGCCTTGGCGGAGATGCCCATTGCCTCGGCACCGTAGAAGGCCATCGGTCGCAGGTAGCCAGATTTCAGTCCGTTTTCCTTGACTACGGCGAGTTGTGCGGCGTTGATCTCGTCCTTGGAGAACGGCAACTTCATGCCGAGGATATGGCCGGAGCGGAACAGACGGTCGGTGTGGTCCTGCAGGCGGAAGATGGCCGGGCCTTGAGGCGTTTCATAGGCGCGTACGCCTTCAAAGACGCCCATGCCGTAGTGCAGGGTGTGGGTCAACACATGGGTGGTGGCCTCGCGCCAAGGGACCATTTTCCCGTCGTACCAGATAACGCCGTCGCGGTCGGCCATGGACATGATGCAAACTCCAGAAATCAATAAAGGTTGAGCGCGGATTGTAGCGCAGCCGACTTATTCCCCAAAGACTGCTTGCCATAGGTCCCGCACATGATCCGGGTGGGGGCCGGCATCCGCGCGAGGGATGCGTGCGGTTTCGGCGCCTTGCAGTTTAATCTGATGTTGCAATCGGCGCAGTTCGCGGTAGGCATCGGCGGCGAGTCTGGCGATGGACGCTGGCAGCAGGTCGGTTTCGGCAGAGCGGTCAAGCAGGGCAATATTGCCGCAGTTAGCGAGCAAGGCAGGGTGCTGGTTGGCATGGGCCAGGATCAGGTATTGCACGGCAAACTCACAATCGACCAGACCGCCAGGGTCGTGTTTTAGGTCAAACAGGGCACTGCGGTTGGGGTGGCCGTCGTGCATCTTCTGGCGCATTGCCAGAACTTCGGTGCGCAGCCGTTCCGGGTCACGGGGGAGGGCAAGAATGGCTTTGCGGATGGCCTCGAATTGCTGGCCGATAGAGCTGTCGCCACAGCAAAAGCGGGCACGCGTGAGCGCCTGATGTTCCCAGGTCCAAGCCTGGCTCTGCTGATAGTCGGCATAGGCGGATACGCTGCTGACCAACAGGCCAGAGGCACCGTCAGGTCGCAGGCGCAGATCGGTCTCGTAAAGGATGCCCGCTGAGGTGACCGCCGACATCCAAGCGCTGAGGCGTTTTGCCAGGCGAGCGTAGGTGTCCTGGGCGTCCGGGTGGGGGTCGTCGTACAGAAAGACAAGATCAAGATCGGAGGCATAACCGAGCTCCTTGCCGCCCAGTTTTCCATAGGCAATGACGGCGAAGGCCGGGGTTTCGCAATGGCGGCGTGGCAATTCACGCCAGACGCGGTGGATCGTGACATCGAGTAGCAGGTCGGCCAATTCGGTTAGACGATCAGACAGTATTTCCAGACGCAGTTCGCCGGCCAGGTCGCGTACCAGTAGGCGCAGGGTCACGGTTTGCTTGAAGTGGCGCAGGGCGTCCATCTCCCGCTCGGTGTCGCCGGCCAGGGTGTCGAGTTGGGCTTCCAAGTCGCGCCGCGCTTCGATCCAGTCCACCTCGGCGGTCAGGAGGCGCGCATCGATGAGTTCGTCGAGAAGGTGTGGTTGCCGGGTCAGATATTGCGCCGCCCAAGGGCTGCTGCTGCATAATTGGGCGATCCTGGCCAGGGTACTGGGATATTCGTTTAAGAGTCGGAGATAGGGGGCGCGGCGGCAGATGGTTTCCAGCAGCGTCAGCATGCGTGACAGGGTATCGTCGGCATTGGTTAACGCGGTGGCGGCCGTGATCAGCGGTGGAAATAGGGCATCCACCGCGAGCTGGTTTGTGGCGGGCAGGGCGTGATAGCGGCTGCTGGTCCGCAGGGCGATGAGTTTTCGGTAACATGCTGCCGGATCGGAAAAGCCGTGCTCCGCTAGGACCTGAATGGCCTCGGATTCCGGGCGTTCACATAGCCCGGCCATGGGGTGATCGGTATTTTCGTTGGCCATCTCGGTGCCAAACAGGGCCTCGAATTCGCGGGCAACTCCGCTGCGCAGTGTGGTGAGGTGGGCGTAAAACGCGGGCCAATGGGTAAATCCCAAGCCCTTGGCAATGCGTGTGCGGTCTTCATCGTGGGTGGGCAGATCTTGTGTCTGGGCGTCATCCAGATATTGCAGGCGGTGCTCGACGGTGCGCAGGACGATATAGGCTTGTTGTAGACGGTCCACAGTGGCTTGCGGCATTAACTGGGCGCTGGGTAGGAGGTTGAGTACTTGGCGTGTGGGGCGGATTTGCAATTGTGGTTCGCGCCCGCCACGCACCAGTTGGTGGACTTGGGCGATGAATTCGATCTCGCGGATCCCGCCTGGTCCAAGTTTGATGTTGTCGGCGCGATCTTTGCGCACAACCTCACGGCGGATTTGTGCATGCAGATCACGCATGGCGGCAAAGGCCCCGTAGTCGAAATACTTGCGGAATATGAAGGGGCGGCGCAGGGCCTCCAGGGCATCGATTGCGCCCCCGGTTAGGGCGCGTCCCTTGATCCAGGCGTAGCGCTCCCATTCCCGTGCCTGGGTGTAGAAATACTCCTCCAGCATGGTCAGACTGCTCGCCAAGGGGCCGCCTTCACCATAGGGGCGCAGGCGCATGTCAACGCGAAACACGAACCCGTTGGCCGTGGTGTCGCCGATCAGGGCGATCAGGCGTTTTCCGAGGCGGGTAAAGAATTCGTGGTTGTCTATGCGGCGCGGCCCGGCGGTCTCGCCGGCTTCGGGGAAGACAAAAATGAGGTCGATATCGGAGGAGACATTAAGTTCCCGTCCACCGAGTTTGCCCATACCGACCACCATCATCTGTTGTGACTGTCCGGTGCTGTCGAGCGGTTCGCCGTGAATGGCGGCCAATTCGGCATGGATCTGAGTGACACCGCGTTGGATGGCGAGTTCGGCGAGATCGGTACAGGTGCCGGTGACCTCGGTGAGATCCGCGAGACCGTTGATGTCACGCACAACAAGCCGGGCCATGACGGCCTCACGCAGTCGGCGCAAGGCTATGCCAAGGTCGCCGTGAGCGGTCAGGTTCGTGGTTAGGGTGGCCTCCATTTCAGGGGCGTTGAAGGGTTGGTTGATCTGTGCCTCTAGGCTCTCGCGCAGGCCGGGGCGAGCAGATAAACGGGTCGTTAGCCAGCGTGAATGGTGGGCAGCATGATCGATACGATTAATGGGTATCATGGTGAGTAGCTACAGGAGATGATTGTCAATCGGGTGGAATTGTCTTATTTTGCGCACTCCCGGGGGGGAGAACCTTTTTCGGATACTGTCGAGGAATCGTAGCGTATGTCAAATATCGAATCTGTCGCGCATGAAGCGCGGATCTTTTCTCCCTCGGAGGCCTTCGTCAATCAGGCGACGATTTCCGGTATGGCGGCATATCGGGCGCTCTGCGCGGAGGCCGAGGCGGATTATGAGGGTTACTGGGCGCGGCTGGCACGTGAACATCTGACTTGGAAGCAGCCCTTCAGCACGGTTCTGGACGAGAAGAGTGCGCCATTCTATCAATGGTTTGCGGATGGTCGGCTGAATGTATCCTACAACTGTCTGGATAAGAATATCGAGGCGGGCCTGGGTGGTAAGGTGGCCATCCATTTCGAGGCCGACGACGGTCAAGTGACCTCGGTGACCTACAAGGAACTGCTGGCGCGCGTTGGAAAATTTGCCAATGCGCTGAAGGCGCAGGGGGTCAAGAAAGGTGATCGGGTGGTCATCTACCTGCCGATGTCGATCGAGGGCGTGGTGGCCATGCAGGCCTGTGCCCGGATCGGTGCAACCCACTCGGTGGTGTTTGGCGGTTTTTCTGCGCAATCGTTGCGTGATCGCATTGAAGATGCCCGCGCGGTAATGATTATTACGGCCGACGAGCAGGCGCGTGGCGGCAAGAACATTCCCCTCAAGCCTGCGGTCGATGAGGCGTTGCAGATGCCCGGTTGCGAGACCATTACACGGGTTATCGTTTATCAGCGTACGGGTGGGGCATGCACTATGGTGGCAGGCCGTGACCTGTGGTGGCACGAGGTGGTGGCGGACCAGCCTGAAACCTGTGAACCGGAATGGGTTGAGGCCGAGCATCCATTGTTCCTGCTCTACACATCTGGCTCCACCGGCAAGCCTAAGGGCGTGCAGCACTCCACAGCAGGGTATTTGTTGCAGGCCGTGCTGACCATGAAGTGGACCTTCGACCTCAAGCCGGACGATGTGTTTTGGTGTACGGCTGATATTGGTTGGGTCACGGGCCATACCTATGTTGCCTATGGGCCGCTGGCCTGTGGCGGGACCGAGGTGGTTTTCGAAGGGGTGCCGACCTATCCGGACGCCGGTCGCTTCTGGCGCATGATCGCGGCACACAAGGTCAGCATCTTCTACACGGCGCCGACGGCTATTCGTGCCCTCATTAAGCTGGGCGAGGGACATCCCGAGTGTCATCCTGGCCGGTTTGGCCTGTCCAGCCTGCGTCTTCTGGGGACTGTTGGCGAACCGATCAACCCGGCGGCCTGGATGGGGTTCCACGAACAGGTGGGTGGCGGTCGTTGCCCCATCGTCGATACCTGGTTGCAGACTGAAACCGGCGGCCACATGATTACCCCTTTGCCGGGCGCAACGCCCACGGTTCCGGGTTCCTGTACCCTGCCATTTCCAGGCATCATGGCTGAGATCGTGGATGAGGCGGGCCACGATGTGGAATGGGGAAAGGGCGGTTTCTTGGTTATAAAGAAGCCATGGCCGTCGATGATCCGCACGATTTGGGGCGACCCGGAGCGTTTTCGCAAGTCGTATTACCCCGAGGACTTGGGTGGTGCGCTGTACTTGGCCGGGGATGGCTCGGTACGCGATCCCCAGACGGGCTACTTCACCATCATGGGCCGTATTGACGATGTTCTTAATGTCTCCGGCCATCGCCTAGGCACGATGGAGATTGAATCGGCCTTGGTGTCACATCCGCTGGTCGCCGAGGCCGCCGTGGTTGGAAAACCGCATGACATAAAGGGTGAGGGCATCGTTGCTTATGTGGTGCTAAAGCGTAATCGACCCACGGGCGACGAGGCCAAGGCCATTGTCAATGACCTGCGCAACCATGTGGCCCATGAGATTGGCCCTATCGCCAAGCCGGACGAAATTCGTTTTGGTGATAACTTACCCAAGACCCGCTCCGGCAAAATCATGCGCCGCTTGCTGCGCACTTTGGCCAAGGGTGAGGAGATTACTTCTGATGTCTCAACATTGGAAAACCCCGCCATCTTGGATCAGTTAAAAGAGGTCGTGAAGTAACGCGGTTTGTATGATTGGGTCAGGGGACTGTGCCTTTGTACAGGCACAGCTTCCTGTGCGGGAGATTGCGCGCAGAGCGCGGCCTGAACTAAAGCGCCGCCTATCCTGAAATTACTCAAGGGCAGTCGAACAGCAACGCGTATGGATTTATGAGCGAGTAGCCATGGTTCATGCGCTTGGCCTTGTTATTGACAATAATTCCCGTTATCGTTTTAATGCAGGTCTTCATACTAGGCGTTTTACGAGAATATAAGCATGAAGCTGTTCTTCTGCCGTTTTATGGCGATGGTCTTGACCGGTCTGTTTGCCAGCGCTGTTCATGCCACGGTTGTAGTCTATTCCGCCCGCAACGAGCAGCTCATCAAACCGTTGTTCGATGCCTACACACGAGAAACCGGCATTGCCGTCAAATTCATCACCGACAAGGAAGGGCCGTTGCTGGCGCGCCTCAAGGCCGAGGGCGCAAATACTCCGGCGGATATGCTAATGACGGTGGATGCAGGTAATCTTTGGCAGGCTGCTCAAGAAGACTTGTTACAGCCTGTTGTTTCGGCAACATTGCGGCAAAATATCCCCTCGCACTTGCGAGATCCAGGCAATCAGTGGTTTGGCCTGTCGGTACGCGCCCGCACCGTGGTGTACAACCCTGTCAAGGTCAAACCGAGCGAGTTATCCAGCTATGAAGACTTGGCCGCGTCACGATGGAAGGGCCGTCTCTGTCTGCGTACCTCTAAGAAGGTTTACAACCAGTCGCTGGTGGCCATGTTGATTACCGAACACGGCGAGGATAAGGCCGAAAAAATCGTCAAAGGCTGGATCGACAATCTCGCCACAACGCCTTTTCCGGACGACACCAAGGCCATGGAGGCGGTGGCCGCAGGCATCTGTGATGTCACGCTGGTGAACACCTATTACTTTGGCCGCCTGATGGAAAAGAAACCGGATCTGCCGCTGGCCCTCTTCTGGCCTAACCAAAAACTCAAGGATCCGACGGCTGGCGTGCATGTGAACATCTCCGGTGCCGGTATCACCCGCTACGCCAAGAACAAAGGCGAAGCGATCAAGTTGTTGGAATGGTTGTCCTCGGCTAAGGCACAAAACCTGTATGCCGATATCAATCTTGAATACCCGGCCAACCCGGCCATCAAGCCGTCACTGCAGGTCACAGCCTGGGGCGATTTTAAACAAAACACGAATCCCATCTCGGAGGCTGGCCGTTTACAGGTTAAGGCCACCATGCTGATGGATCGGGTCGGATACAAATAATTGCGTCGCCTATCCTGGGCCGTCGTATTCGGCATTGCACTCATTACCTGGATTCCGCTGCTGGTGATTGCTGCCAGCGTGCTTCATCCCGATCCGGTTATTTGGCGGCATCTGTTGGATTTTGTGCTGCCGGAGTTGCTGGCCAATACCGTTTGGCTGGTGTTTGGGGTGGGCATTGGAGTGCTACTGCTGGGGGTTTCTACGGCCTGGCTTACGGCGGCCTGCGAGTTTCCAGGTCGTCGTGTGTTCGAATGGGCCTTGCTATTGCCTCTGGCATTGCCCGCTTATATCTCGGCCTTTGTCTGGCTTGGATTGTTCGATGTCACCGGGAGTGTGGCGTTATGGCTACGTGAATCTGGCATCGTGTTGCCCTCGATCCGTTCGCGTGGCGGCATTATCCTGTTGTTGTCCCTGTCCCTCTATCCCTATGTTTTTCTTACCGCACGCGCTGCATTTTTGGGGCAAGGTGCACGCTTGTTTGAAGTTGCGCAATCGATGGGGCTGTCGCACAGCCAAATATTCTGGCGCGTAGCCCTGCCCCTGGCGCGTCCAGGCATCGTTGCGGGCCTGACACTCGCACTCATGGAAACGCTGGCCGAATTTGGTGCGGTGTCCGTTTTTAACTACAACACCTTCACCACGGCCATTTACAAGGCCTGGTTTGGACTGTTCTCGTTAACGACGGCCTCTCAACTGGCATCGATGCTGGTGTTCTTTGTATTGGCGGCCTTGTTAATCGAAGGCCAGATGCGCGCCCGCCGCCACTATGCCGCTGCCACCCGCGCTGGCGAGCGACCGTTTCGCTTGCGTTTGCAAGGCAGCACGGCCATTGCCGCGAGTGTTGTGTGCGCCATCGTGCTGTTTTTCGCCTTCCTCCTGCCCATTGCTCAAATTGCCTGGTGGGCCTGGAGTGTTGGCAGCATGGATCTCGACATGCGTTACTGGGGCTTTGCTACGCATTCACTCTTGCTGAGCGGTTTTGGAACCGTCTGTGTGGTGACACTGGCGTTGCTGTTGGGTTACACGCAGCGGCTGCTTCCAGGCGCCAGAATGCGCGCCATGACCCGTATTTCCACGCTGGGTTATGCCATGCCCGGTGCGGTGCTGGCTGTTGGATTGTTCATTCCGCTGGCTTGGCTGGATAACCAGATGATTGCCACAGGCTTCATCCAGGCCCCCCTCCTGCAAGGCAGCCTCATCGTCATGTTGCTCGCCTATGCCGCTCGTTTCATGGCCGTGGCCTTCAACCCGATCGAGGCCGGCCTGACGCGCATCTCGCAAAACATCGATGAGGCCGCACAATTGCACGGTGTCGTTGGTATGAATCGGTTGTGGCGCGTGCATCTGCCGATGTTACGCGTCAGTGTGTTGACGGCCGCTGCGCTCACCTGTGTCGATATTCTCAAAGAACTTCCCATCACGCTGATGACGCGTCCATTTGGTTGGGACACCCTGGCTGTGCGTGTGTTCGAAATGACCTCAGAAGGCGAATGGGAGCGCGCCGCATTGCCGGCGCTGGTCATCGTGCTGCTGGGACTGCTGCCGGTTTGGCTACTTACCAAGGGACAAGATCATGCTCTCGCTTGTTAATATTTCTCATGCTCACGGCAGCAAGACCGTTTTAAAGCGCGTCGACCTGCATCTTAAAAAAGGGGAAATTGGCTGTTTACTCGGGGCTTCTGGGTGCGGAAAAACGACCGCGCTGCGCTTGATCGCTGGACTGGAGCCTTTGCAATCGGGCGAAATCCATCTGGCCGGTCAGCTTGTCGCCAACGCCCGCCAGCAGATGCCTCCGCAACAGCGGCAGGTGGGCTTGGTGTTTCAGGATTTTGCCCTGTTCCCGCATCTGACGGTGGCTGAAAACATCGGCTTTGGCTTGTCGGCCTGGCCGAGCGCCGAGCGTGTGGCGCGAGTACACGCCATGCTGCGTCTCGTTGGCCTGACGCAAGAGGCCGATCATGCGCCCCATCGCCTGTCGGGTGGTCAGCAACAGCGTGTGGCGTTAGCTCGTGCCTTGGCCCCGCGCCCAAGGTTGTTGCTGTTGGATGAGCCGTTTTCCAGTCTCGATGTCGATCTGCGCGAACGATTGTCTATCGAGGTGCG
>SXGU01074442.1_pt1 | contig 27591 bp, 26 predicted proteins | sample 3174531 | NCBI WGS metagenome assembly SXGU01 (sample SAMN11356863, study PRJNA531348) | freshwater metagenome | isolation source: freshwater sample F1-140 | place: China: Fuxian Lake, Yuxi | collected 2017-12-25 | reverse complement strand
GTTCTTTGTCTTTTGGCTGGGAAAGCGCGGTCAGCATGATGACTCGGATGTTTCGGGTATCATCGGTATTACGCAGTATGTCGAGTACGTCGAAACCGCTGATTTTCGGCATCATGGCGTCGAGCAAAATCAGGTCGGGCACGCAATCGAGCAGGGCTGCTTGCGCCTGACGACTGTCCATGGCGGTGTAAACGCGCAGGTCGGCCTGCTCCAGCACCATCGACAGCATCTCGCTGATGGCATCGTCATCTTCGACCACCAGAATATTTATGGAAGACATCGTAAAGCTCTATTTGAAAATAATGCGTCAATTTAGTGACGGATTATGAATTTCTGGTTACATTCCACCATTGCAGGGCACTCAATGTGGCCAATCCCAGGAAACAGAGCAACACCCAGGCGGGCATGCTGAATCCCAGCAAGGTCCAGTCGATCCTGGCGCAATCTCCGGTGCCGCTCAACAGGGCCTTGAGGGTATCCGAGAAAGCGAAATACTGGAGCATATAGCTCAGTCCCGGCCCGCAGGCAGGAACCTGATCGGCGGGCAGGTGTTGTAACCAGACATGACGGGCGGAAACCCCGGCCCCGGCCAGCGCAGCAATGGCAGCGGCTATCGCATAACCACGGATACCGGTAACGGAACCTGGATTGTGTATGACGGCAACCAGCAGAACCAGACCGGTCACCAGCACCATGATGCGCTGGGAAATACAGAGGGGACAGGGTTCCAGACCGCCCGAAAACTGAAAGATCAGGGCGGTGATCAGCAAACCCAGGCAAAACAGGAAACCGGCCAGAAAGCACAACCGGGGGGTCAGGTCGAGGTTCATGAAGATCATGGTGAAAACTCCTGTGTTATTCGGATTTGATGCGGACTTCACCGGGTTTGCCGGTTTCTTCGAATAATCCGCTCAGTTTGCGCTTGAATTCAAGGGTAACTGCACTGATGTCTTTTTTCTGCTGAACCACGCGGGGAGTCAGGAGAACGACCAGTTCGGTTCTGTCTACACTCTCCCGGGTGGAACCAAACAGGTTGCCCAGGTAGGGTATCTTGCTCAGAAACGGTAATCCGGATTGGCCTTTTGAGCGGTTGTCCCGAATCAGTCCGCCGAGGGCCAGGGTGCCGCCGGTATTCACCGCAACGGCACTTTGTATGGATCGTTTGGAAATTTTGAAGGTATCGGTATTGCCCACCTTGACCTCACTGGGGGTGCTGACTTCCTGCATGATCTCCAGTGTCACCAGACCACCGGCGTTGACCCGGGGCCTGACCCGAAGGATGACCCCGGTATCCACATACTGAAAGCTGCTGGTGACGGTCGATCCACTCAGGTTGCCACCAAAAAAGTTGGATTGACCGACCGCCAGCGGCACCGTGTCGCCGACGTTGATCTGGGCTTCCTGATTATTGAGCACCATGACCGAGGGCGAGGAAATGACATTGATCTTGTTATCGGAAGCGAGCAGATTCAGCAACAGGCGGATATCCTTGCCGGCACTGACGAATGAATAACCAAAACCGGAACCTGCCAGCGAGGCCAGGCTTTCCGGGTTGATATCCGGCAGGGTGGTACTGGCGGCCGCATCACTCGAACCCCCGGAGGAAATACCCAGCGATTTCTGTCCCAGGACGGCAACCCCCTGACCGTGATTGAAATACCATTCCAGCCCGTACTGAAGGTTGCCGCTCAGGGTGACTTCGACTACCGTAGCATCGATCAACACCTGCAGGGGCATGACATCAAGCTCCCGGATGACGGTTTCGATCTCCTTGTATTCCTGGGCCTTGGCAATGATGATGAGGGCATTGTTGGCCGGATCGGCCACGATTTTGGCCATACCCAGATCGGCGACGGCCGGGCCACCCCGTCCGCTGCGCGTGCTGCGTCCCGTTCCTGCCGTCGCCCCGCTGCTGCCAAAACCGAATCCGCCACCGCCGGATGCACTGCTGCCGCCACTGCCCAGCGAGCCGGTGCTACCCAATCCCGGGCGGCTGCTACCGCTTCCCCCCAGGCTACTGCTGCCACCGCGTAACGATGAACCGCCACTACTCAGGGAGCCGCTACTACTGCCCCCCAGTCCTCCACTGCCCAGACCGCCACCGGATGAACCCTGGGAGAGGGAATCCCCGTCCTGATCGAAACCACTGCCGGAAGACCCTGACATTCCCAGGCTGACGCCTTGCGCCCCGGGGGCCAGCGAACCCCGGCTACCGCGCTGTTGACGACTGCCGCTACCAAAGATGTTCGAGAGTGTCTCGGCCAACACCATGGCATCGACATTTTGTACCCGGTAGACGTGTACCCCACCGGCCCGGTTGGTGCTGTAGCGATCCAGTCGTTCGACCCAGGTCTCGACTTCCTCCAGGTAGCGGGGTTGAGTGGACACCGCCAGTATGGCGTTCAGCCGTTCAATCGGCAGCAGCCGTAAAACCCCCGCCAGCGGTCCCTTGCTGGTATCGCCCATGACCTTGTCCAGTTCCTCGGCCAGGGTCGGGGCTTCGACATTCTTGAGCGAATAAAGCCCCACCGACATCCCCCGCATGAAATCCACGTCGAACAGGCGAATGGTTTCCAGCACGCCTTCCAGTTCTTCCGAAGTGCCGGCCAGCAGCAATACATTTCTGAGTTCATCGGCCCGGATGATGGATTTGGGGGGCAGGATGGGTTCCACCACCTTCTGCATTTCAGCGACCCCGACGTACCGTAGCGGCACGGCCCGCAGTTGATAGCCATTAGGCAAGGCACGACCCGGAATGCCCTGACGGGCTCCGACGGCACCGGCACTGCTGGAAGCTTCCGGCTCGATACGATAGTGATCCCCTTCCCGGATCAGCACGGCCCCGTTCATTTTGAGCACCATTTCCAGGGTGGAAATCAGTTCCTCATCGTCCAGCGGGCGAGCCGTTTGCAGGTTGACAGCCCCGGTCACCTTGGGGTTGAGGACATAGTTGACCTTGAGGGTATCCCCCAGTACGACCTTGGCGACTTCAGCCAGGTCGGCATTGTCGAAATTGAGGGTGTATTTGCCTTCCTTGTGGCGTGACGGTTCTCCCGCAGGAGCATCAATGCCGAGCCGGCTGCCGGTGGCAGGATAGATTTCCGGGGGCCGAACCTTGTCGGCTTCCAGTGGTTCACTCCTGACCGGCTGCATTTCTGCCTGTACCAGCGGAGCATCACTTTGCAGATTGGCTGGCAACGGTGCTTTTTTCAGGGTGGCAGGACGCAGCGACTGACAACCGGACAAATCCAGAACCGAAAGCAGTCCGAGAGCCAGTAAACCTGTTCTTGTCATATACATCATGTTGGTCTGTTTTTTTTGAATGATAGGGAGATCCCCGCCTCGATTCCGCCTGGCTGCAGCGAGATTACTCGGGGGTATCGGGATCTTCGTCAGGCGTTTCTTCATCACCGGTATCCTCCGCATTGTCGACGACTTCTTCGGATTCTTCGTTGCCGGTTTCCTGAACGATGGGCTTGGCACGCGGGGCTTGTCCGGCCTGGGTACCGGCCGGCGGTTTGGGTCTGGGTTTCAGCAGAATCAATTCTTTTTGTTCGCTACCCTGTTGCAGGGTGACCCTGTCTCCCGACAGGGCAATCAGTGTCCAGCCATCGAGCGAATCATTGTGGCGTAAACGCCTGTATCTCCCCTTGGCATCCTGCAGCAGGGCTATTCGTTGACGGGGAGTAAAAATGACACCCATCAGTTTCAGCGTCAGTGGGGTGGAGACTACCGGTGTTGCCGCTTCGAGTTCCTCCTCGGCCGGCGGGAGACGATTTTCGGCGAACAGGGGGCGTTCCACAATGGTCGAGTAGGCATCGGGATCGGGTAACTCGAAGCCAGGTGATTCTTCCACGGCAACACCGCCACTGCCCGCAGGCGCAGAGTGACCCGGTTGGCTACCCGGCTGCGACTGACCGGGTTGTAACCAGAACCACTCCAGCAAGGCCGCTGAGGAGAGCAGCAACACCACGCCGGACAAAATCAGGCCGGGTATGTATTCGCGAGACCATTTGGCAGGCATCATCTATTCCGTCCGCATGTAGCCGACCACGTCAAAGTCGACGCTGAGTTTGAGCAGGGACTGCGGTTGTTTGGTGGCAGGATTACGCGGCATACGGATCGGTCTGATGTTGAGATTCTGGACGAACAGGAAAGGCGTAGAGGATTCGAAGTCGTACAATACCTCACGAATGACTTCGGTTCTGCCATTCATGCGCACCTTGACGGCCACCCGGGTGAAACGGTCTTCCTTGCGCTCCGGGATAACCTGGGTGCTGGTCAGTTCACCGCCAGCCTTGCTGACGGTTTCCTTGATCAGGGTCTGGAGATCGGCAGAGGCCAGGGCCGCCGTGGCACGGGTCAGGTAGTGCTGATCCTGCTGGCCTTCCAGTTTGATCTGTTCCAGTTGTGCCAGCACATTATCTTTTTCCTGGGCCACCTTGCGGTAACGCTCCAGGCGAAATTGCAGATCACTGACCGTGTCCGCATACTCGCGGGTCAGTCCCGACAGGGGATAAATGACTGTCAGGTAAATGGTCAGCAACACACCCGCCAGTATCCCCAGGGCCAACCCGCGGGATTTACTGATCGGCAGGTGGATGGGGGTCTTCAGCAAATCGGCCATTCAAAACCTCGCTGGCTATTTGAAAACGCTCCAGGCCACTCCCCAGATCCTTGGTGACCGGCGAGACGAAACTGGTGTTGCGAAAATGGGATGAAGCCTCTATCAGTTCGATCAGGCTGGAGGCGGAGGGCGATTGCCCTTGCATGACCACCTTGTGTTCGTTGTACTGGAGTCCATTGAGCCAGGTATTGTCGGGGATGACTCCGCTGAGTTCTTCGAGCAAATCACTCACGACCGGTTCGGTTCGTTTCTTGTGCTGCAGAAACCGGGCTTCCTGTTGCAGTTTCTCGGCTTCCTGACGTAACTGATCGACCTCTTTGGCGATTTTGCTGACGCGGCGTACGTCCTGTTCCAGCCCTTCGATTTGACGATAACTCGACCAGGCGGGCAAGGCGGCCATCACGGCAACCAGTATCAGGGCCGTGACGCTCAAGCCCAGATTCAGGTAACCAGGCCAGGGATTGCGGGCCAGTCGATACTTGGGTGGCAACAGGTTACAACTGCCCAGGGGGTGTGAGCCTTCAAGATCGACCAGGGCCGGTTGCCAGCCCCAGTCGGCCAGTTCATCGAGGAGGTGATCGAGCCGGTCACGCGGGGTGAGCCAGACCTGGGCCGTCAATTGCCGGTCCTGGGTGGAACGGCTGCTGATCCGGGCATCAAAATAAACCTGATCGCCCTTGAAAGGGGTGATGCGATCCATCTCGAAACCGACGACCTGAATCAGGTTTTCTTCGGCGGGCAGGGGGAGTCGCAGGGAGCGAATCAGGCCCTGATGGGGTTTGAGGCGTAGCACGGGGATGGCTTCAGACAGTTCAGGCGTATCCGCCAGCAGTTTGTCCCGTTGCTGACTGCCGATTTCATCGAGGGTCAAGTGGGCCAGAAAACGATTACCGGTTTCATCCTGTAGATACGCGGCGAACCCGCGTTCCCCGGGTGTCAGGATCAGATAACGGGATGACGTTCCCAGCCAGGCCCTCAGGGAAGCCGGTACCAGAAATGACAGTTCACTCCACCACCAGCGGAAAAATTTGCCGAAATCCAGGTTGATCTCTGTATCGAGTTTTAACATGCACCGTATCGGGTTTGAGTTTTGATCGAAACTGGTCTATTCGACCAGGGTCTTCCAGGTCAGGTAGGCGAAAGGCGCACCGCCAGCCCCGGTATCCCGCCGGATCACGGCCCGGATGCCGTAGTGAAACCCGTCCGGAAACCGGATTCGTGAATAAACCGTATAAGCGGAATCCGCCGCCGCATGGAAGCGTATGCCCTGCAGGGCCGGGAAGGTTGTCGGCAACCCGGCTTGTCGCTGGGCCAGGTAGGTGTCGACCAGATTTTCATTGTCCCCGGCCAGTGCCAGTAGCACCTCCCGGGATGCCTTGGCCGGGTTGATACCGTCCTGGGGAGAGTACAGGGTCAGGAAGGGTTCCAGCCGGTGATACAGTCCGGGCGTCATGCCCGGCACTTCGGCCAGCTCCTCATAAACGTAGAACACCCTGTTTTTGGGTCGCTGTTTAACGCCCATCGCTTCATAGTCGCTGCTTTCCGCGCCGTTCAAATGTTTGAGTTCGTCCGGATCCCGCCAGTCCAGTATGATGTCAGTCAATCGGTTTGATTGTTCCAGATCGCCGGTTACGATACCCAAAAGGGTACGCAAGCTCAATTCCTGCGCACTGTTGAGATCGATTTTGCCGGCTTCGTCATACATCTGGATTTCGATGGCGGTTTCACCCAGTTGTACGCGATAGGTTCTGCCATCGGCGATCCAGCGTTTTTGTACATCCGGCACACTCAGCATCAGCATGGCGTAGTGAATGCCTCCCTCTGCCAGGGCTGTGGCCTGGGCGCGGGTGCGGGCATGAGCGATGAGGGCTGATTCGCGCTGGGTCGACAGGGCAAAACTGCCAGCCATTACGGTCATCAGTGAGACCACCCAGAGTACCAGGATGAGGGCGACGCCGGACTGGTGATGTGTTTTGAACCGAACCATGCAATATCAGCGTATTCTCTGGATTCTGGGGGCAACGATCAAAGGGGGCCAGGCCGCCGCCGCAGCGGGTGTCAACTCGATACGAACCAGGGCGGGCAAGGCCGGTTGAATCCATTCTTCCACCCACTCCAGGGGCTCGGCATCGGTGCGTTGGTGCGGTAATGTCCGGGCCAGATACGATATTTTCAGGTGAGCGACCTCCTCCAGCAGTTCGAGGTCATCCACCACTTCCGGATCGGGAGGTGGCTCATTCAGGAGGGGGCCGGGACGATGCGCGGGTGGGCCGAGGTAAGGCATCAGGCGCAGACGCAAGGATTCATGCCCGTCCTCCCCCGAGAGGTATAGTCTGAACCGGTACAATCCGCCCGATTTAACCTGAGCGGGCAAGGGGGCGACATATTCGAGAAAGTCGCCGCCGCCCTGAAACAGGAATTCATTGCGCCCCTGTGAGGACATTCCACTCACCGGCAAGGCCGTACCGATATGCCAGCGCAGGAAATGATGCAGGGTATGCAGGCGTTCCGATGCCGCCATGCGGTTTTCACCCGCGTCCCAACTGGCCGCACCGATACGCAGACTCCCCATCAGTACCAACATCATCAGTCCCAGGATACTGGTCGCAATCAGTATCTCCAGCAGGGTAAATCCGGTTTGCCGGGGGCAATGTTTCATGTCATCCATCAACGGAAAGGCACCCGGGGTTGAGTCGGGTGGGCAGTCGCTTCCGTTCGCTGGGTGCGGAGCGTTTGCAGATGAAAGCTCCGCCGTTCATCAGCGTCACCCCATTCGATCGACAATTCCAGCCACCAGGGCTGGATGGGAGGGGGAACCCTGGCCTCCGTCACCAGTAGTTCAGGGCTGACGGGGTAAGGGTCGATCTGCAACCGCCAGTGATAGTGCTCGTCGATATCCCCTTCGGTTTCGCCGGGCTGCAAGGGAATGGTCACCCCCACCGTGGTCAGCAGTGATTCACCCAGCGTCAGTGCCCGGGTGTATTCATCAACGGTAGCCGCCGTTCGGGTGCCTCCGCCAAAAATCCGCAGCAGAACGCCCAGGGTCAGGGCCAGTACGGCAAAAGCGACCAGAATCTCCAGCAGCGAAAACCCGGCCTGATGTGATTCAGTCCTCACGCAGTAACACCTCACCGGTCAGCCAGTTGACCGTGACCTCCCGTTTGATCGCGTTTCCCCGCAACATTACCCGTCCCCCCGTAGACGAACCATCCGGGAAAAAGCGGATGCGTCCCGTCCCTGCATCAACCGTTTCGGTTTCTGCCGTGTAAAGCCCCAGTTCGATCGCCGGCGGCAACGGGTAAGTTTTTTTGCGACCGCTGATGCGGTACCAGTGTTCGTCCACGGCCAGTTCGAATTCGCTGCTGCGACCCTGCACCAGGGCCTGGCCCCGGGCATAACGCAGGGCCGAGGCGACATCGCGAGCCGCCGAATAAAGCTGGGCCCGGGTCATGAGTGGCCCCAGGTTGGGTACGACCAGCGTCACCAGGGCAGCGGCCAATGCCAGCACCAGCATCATTTCCATCAGGGTAAACCCCTGAATGCCGCGCTTACTCCCAGCTCTTGACATCTGTTCTTCGCCTTCTCCTCCTTCGGTACCGTCAGCTCCCAGCGTATAGAGATCAAACTTGCCATGTTCACCGGGAGCCGTGTAGCGATAAGGGTTGTTCCAGGGATCCAGCGGAACCTTCTTCTTGCGAAGGTAGGGACCGTTCCAGACGCGGGCATTCGAGGGCTGTTCGATGAGGGCGGCAAGCCCTTCGTCGGTCGTGGGGTAACGACCGGCATCCAGGCGGTACATATCCAGGGCAGAAACCAGTTCTTCCACTTGAAGACGGGCTGCCTTGACCTTGGACTCGCCCAGGTGCTTGATAACCTGGGGACCGACCAGACCGGCCAGCAGACCGATGATGGCCAGTACGACCAGAAGTTCTATGAGTGTGAAGCCGCTCTGGTGGTTGAACCGGCGTTGTTGTTTTTGCATGGCGTAATTCAAATCAGGTTGAGTGGAGATAATGAAAGGCTGACTGCGACAGGAAAAACCATCAGAACGCCAGATCATTGACGCTCAGGATGGCCATGAGGATCGAAATGATGATGCCCGCAATGAGGATACCCAGGCCCACGATCAATATCGGTTCGAGCAAGGCCAGCAGGCGTTGTACGGCTATCCGGATTTCCTTGTCATAGGTGGTGGCGACCCGATCCAGCATTTCAGCCAGATGACCGGATTCTTCGCCCAGCTTGATCATCTGCAAGGCCAGGGTGGGAAAGACGTTGGCTTCCATCAGGGGGGCTGACAAACCACCACCGCGCTTGAGGCTTTCGGTGGCCAGCCCCACCTTGTCGGCGACTACCCGGTTACCCAGGGTTTCCCGGACGATGGTCATGGCGGCCAGCATGGAGACACCGTTCGTCAGCAAGGTGGCCAGGGTGCGACTGAAACTGGCGACTTCGAATTTCAGGATGAGATCACCGACCAGGGGGATTTTCAGGAATTGCTCATCCCAGAACTGGCGTCGTACCGGATCAGCCGCCTGATGACGGATGTAGGAGACCAGTGCCATGGTCAGTACGATCAGCACCCACCAGTAACTGCGCAATCCTTCTGCCAGACCGACCACGATTTGAGTCGGAATCGGCAGTTCCTTGCCAGCGGATTCAAACATTTCGGTGAACTGGGGCACGACGAAGGTCAGCAGCAACAGCAGCGACCCCATGGCCATGGTGACCAGGATGGCCGGATAAATCATGGCGGTGGAAACGGTTTCCTTCAACTCTCGCGAACGTTCGAGGTAATCGGTCAGGCGTTCCAGCACCGTTTCCAGTGCGCCACCGGCCTCTCCGGCCCGGATCAGGTTGAGATAAAACCTGGAAAAGACATCGCCGTACTGACCCAGTGCATCGGAGAGTTGTGCGCCACCTTTGACCGATTCGAGCACCCGGCTGATGAGGGCATTGAGCTCCGGCTCAGTGCCGGTCAATTCGAGCAGGACGGTGAGGGCACGATCCAGCGGCAACCCGGCCTGTAGCAGGGTCAGCAGTTCACGGGTGAAGAGAACCACCTGTTGCTGTGAAATCCGGTTTTTACCCCGGCCAGGTATCAGCCAGGCCAGAGGGCGGGAACGGGCCGGCACGATGCGGATGGGTAACAAGCCCTCGGCTTGCAGAACCAGCAATAACGTCGCTTCATCGACGGCATCCCGCTCGGCTTCGAGGGTTTCTCCATCCCGGCCTACGGCTTTGTAGTGGTAAAGGGGCATCAGGCGAATCAGTGGGGCAACGGTGAGGTGACAGACCTGCCCATTTTATACGGAAAAACGGTGTAAAGCGTGGGATATAGGTGAAATTGCTTGTCGGGGGGTTGCTTTAGGTGGGCAACTCATTTACGGATATGGCCATGAATAACCTACCGGTTGGACTGACGAGCAGGGAGGGCAGATCCCTCCCTGCTCTTCGGTTGTTACTGCGTGACTGTCGCTTTGTTCTTCTCGACGATGCGCTGACGGAACGTGAACAGGGACGGGTCGGCCGGATCGACCGTCACTTTCAACCAGTGGACGTTGACCGTGCCGAAGGTTTCGACCCGGGTGAAGTTTTCCAGGCGAGGCTCGGTGGATTCCCAGGCAAATTTCTGGAACTCGGCCGCAGGATCGAAGGCATTGGGCAAGGGTTTATCAATGCGGAAGTAGTGGCTGTCGCCATGTACCAGGACTACCGGCTTGCCAAAAGCTCTGGTTTCACTTTCCAGCAAGGTCAGGAAATCCTGATAACCGGTCAGTTCGGTGGTGGGGATGTAATCCCAGGGATTGGCCTGAATGATGACCATCAGTCCCAGTTTGTTGGTCTTTTTGGCTGAATCAAACGCAGATTTCAGGAACGCCAGGTTAGCGGCATTGCGCTTGTCATAATCGGCTTTCATGGCCGCATCGTAGGTGTTGTTGGTAGTGGCCGACAACCCGTTGTTGCTACCCGGAACGTTGAGGCCCACGAAGGTGACCCCGCCGGAAGCCCAGGTGACGTTTTCAGGGAACTCCACGCTTTGACGCTTCAGGGCCATTTTCTGTGTACCCAGCGTCATCTTGTCTTCGTATTTGAAGAAAACCGAGCGCAGTTTATTCAGGCGTTCCAGTGGATCGTATCCGCCAGCCTTGGTGCGATGGCAATCGGTCCATTCATTGTCGCCCGGGACATAAATGAATGGCTTGGCAAAAGCATTGAAATCGTTGTAGCGGGTTTGATAAATCTCATCGGTACACGGCGAGGAACCACTCTTGATGTCGCCATCGTGTACGACAAAGCGAATACTGGTATCGCGGTCGATGTCATTCCTCAGGTTGGGAAACAGGGCTTCCTGAGCGGCATCGTATTCCTGATCGCCGACCAGGGCGAAGGAAAAACCGCCAGCCGCCAGACTGACAGAGCTGCCCAGCGACAGCGAAACGAGGGCAGTGAACAACAACAGGCTTTTTTTTAGCATGAAAAAGGCTCCAGTCGACAAGGTTGAAAAGGAGCCTCGATTGTCCCGATTGCATGTTACGATCAAACGATTGGCATCCGCTATTTTTATCTTGGCCCGGAATGAGTGAAAATAGTCGGCTATCGAAGTCATTCATTATCGCTCCTGAGGTCATAACAATGGAAAATCTGCTTCAAAACCTGCAACGTACCATCCGAGCCCTGGAATCTCTGAGCGAAAAGCCGCTGACTGAAACAGAACAGGTCGAGGCCTTGCTCGACCAGCTTTTCCAGCAGAAAATCGATCTGGTCAACCTCCAGGTCAATGCCGGATCTCCCCTGTTTCAGCAAGCGGCCCATGCTGTGAGTCTTGCGGCTACACAAACCGAGAAGGCCATCCGGACACCCACCGCCATAGGCGATGCCCTGACCCAGGTCGAGGACGCGGCCAGCAAGCTGGGCAGCCTGCTCAATGGCCGGTTATCCTGTCCCTGAAAGCATGTCCCTTGCCAGCGCGGCCAGTTTACTGGCCGCTTCCGGCGGTCCCAGCAGGTCCCTGATGGATAACAAATCATTCCGCATTGTTTCAGCGTAGCGGATATCCCGCAGAATTCGGCCGGTCTCGCCTGCGATGTTGTTCGGGTTCGCCTCGTCCTGTATGAACTCTTTCACGAGGGTTCGTCCCGCCAGAATGTTGGGCAGGCCAATCCAGGGTATTCTGACCAGTAATCGTCCCAACCAGTAACTGAGGCTGGACAGACGATAGATGATGCACATCGGAATGCCCATCAGGGCCACTTCCAGGGTAGCCGTACCCGATACCGTGATCACGGCATCGCAACACTGTAGCGCGTCGTAATTCTGACCCTCGATCACGACAACCCGAACCGGATACCGGGCCAGCTCGCTTCGAAGTGCTGCCTCATCAACCGAAGAGGCCTTGAACAGCACGAACTGCACACCGTCCTGCTCCCTGCTCAGGCGAACGGCACTTTTCATGATGATGGGCAGCAGATTCCTGATTTCATGACTACGACTACCTGGCAGCAGACCCACGACAGGCATGAGACAGGACAGGCCAAAGCGTTGCAGTGCGTCCAGGCGTGATAAACCGGCCTTGACCTTGCCGGCCAGGGGATGTCCCACGAAAGTGACCGGAATGTTGTATTTCTGGTAGAACGGCACCTCGAAGGGAAAGATGACGGCCATGTGATCGATGATGCGACCATAGCTTCGTACCCGTCCCTGTCGCCAGGCCCAGACTTGCGGGCTGACGTAGAACAATACCTTGATGCCGAGCGAGCGGGCCGTGCGGGCCAGTCGGAAGTTAAACTCCTTGTAATCCACGCAAATCAGTAAATCGGGTCGTTCCTGTTTCAGTACCTGCCGCAAGGTGTTCAGTGCCTTGCGGATATCGGGATAATGCCGGATGACTTCGGCAAGACCGATGACCCCCAGTCCGGTGGAATCGACCCGGATATCCACGCCCGCCGCGGCCATCTGTCGGCCTCCCATGCCGATACCCCGAACAGCGGGCATTAAACCCTTGAGACTTTCGAACAGGTTCGCTGCATGATGATCGCCGGAAGCTTCACCGGCGACCAGCATGACACAGGGATTGGTTTGATTCATGGAAAAATAACCAGGAAGGAGGGATTCGTAAAACGGCTACCCGCGCAAGGCAGGCGGGCCGAGGTGTAATGGCTTCGCCGGTGTCCTGACCCGTTGGGCCAGGTGAGCTTGTCATACTCTCGTTACGACCAAAGGTTAGCATCCCGGGCTTTCAAAGGGGCTATCAACCCTGCCCTGCCCGTGCGCCGAAGGTATCAAAGATGCAAAACCAAACAGTAAAAACAATAGGCCGTCGTCCCGTTTATCCCGTTGACCCGACCTCGGCAGAAAGAACCTCCCTGTCCAGACGGGATAACGAAAACCTGCCCATCGAAAAGATGGCCCAGGCCCGCAAAACCCGGCATACCATTACGGTACTGGGGCGTTTATCATCCTGCCTGTCGGATAAATGAGTTGAGTTCGGGACAAGACTCATGGCGATGCCTGTGTGCATAACGCTTCAGGTCTTCAGTCCTTGTTCACAATACGTCCGTCCTCCAGATAGAGGATGTGATCCATACGGGCAGCCAGTGCCGGGTCGTGGGTAACGATCAAAAAACTCACATTGTTTTCCCGGTTCAATTCCAGCATCAGGTGATAAACCTGTTCCGCCGTCTTCTGATCCAGATTGCCGGTAGGCTCGTCGGCCAGCACGCATTTGGGACGGGTCACCAGGGCACGGGCGATGGCCGCCCGTTGCCGTTCTCCGCCGGATAATTCTCCGGGCTTGTGTTCCAGCCGGTGGCTCAAACCTACCCGTTCCAGCAGGGCAGCAGCCTTGCGACGGGCGTCAGTGACGCTGCTGCGTCCAATCAGCAGGGGCATGGCCACATTTTCCAGCACGGTAAATTCCCCCAGCAAGTGATGAAACTGGTAGACGAAGCCGAGTGTACGGTTACGCAGGGCAGCCAGCTTGCGTTCACTCAGCGCGTTGATGGCGATACCATCGAGAAAGACCTGCCCCTTGCTCGGGGCTTCCAGTCCACCCAGCAGATGCAGCAGTGTACTCTTGCCCGAGCCGGAAGCCCCCATGATGGCAATTTGCTGGCCCGCCTCTACACTGAAGCTGATGTCCCTCAACACATCCACCACCAGTCCACCTTCGGCGAACCGCTTGCACAGCCCGGCACAGGCCAGAACCGGTTTATTCATAACGTAATTCCTCGGCCGGTTTGATGCGGGACGCTTGCCAGGCCGGGTACAAGGTGGCCAGAATCGATAACAGAAAAGCCATGCCGGTGATACGGGCTACGTCAGACCAGAGCAACCTGGAAGGCAGTTCACTGATATAGTAGACATCAGCAGACAAAAACTGCACGCCAAAGAATCGTTCCAGTGCCGGTACCAGGGTTTCGACATTCAGGGCCAGCACGATACCACCCACACCACCCAGCAGGGTACCGAACGCGCCAATCAGTGTACCCAGCACGATGAATATCCCCATCACATCGCCAGGGGTCATGCCCTGGGTACGCAGGATGGCAATATCGGCCCGTTTGTCGGTGACCACCATGACCAGGGTCGATACGATATTGAATGCGGCCACGGCCACGATCAGCAGCAAAATGATGAACATCACCCGCTTTTCGGTTTGTATGGCCTTGAAAAAATTGCTGTGCGCCTGAGTCCAGTCGGCGATTTGGTAAGCCCCCGGCAACCGGGGCCCCAGGGCATGAACGACCTCGCGGGCATAGAAGACATCCTCCAGTTTGAGTCGCAGCCCCGTCACGGCATCATCCATACGCAACAAACGGGCGGCATCGTCCATCTGGATGAGTGCCAGGTTGCGGTCATATTCATACATGCCCACCTTGAACACGCCGACTACCGTAAACCGCTTGAGTCGCGGCAGGATACCGGCCGGGGTTGAACTCAGTTGGGGGCTGATGACGGTGAGCTTGTCTCCCACCACCACGCCCAGGTAATCTGCCAGTTCAGCACCCAGTACGATACCGAATTCACCGGGTTCAAGATCCTCGATTCGCCCCTCAACCACCCGCTGGGCCACTTCCGAAACCTGCGGCTCCAGGTCGGTCATGATTCCCCGCAGCATGACACCGCTGACCCGCCGGTCGGAACTGAGCATGGCCTGACCTTCGATATAGGGAGCCCAGCCGACGACTCGCGGTTCCTCCCTTACCGCAGGAATCAGTGCCTGCCAGTCATGCAACTGGCCCTCCATGCCGCTGATGGAAGCATGGGAAGTCATGCCGAGAATCCGGTCGCGCAACTCGGCTTCGAAACCGTTCATGACCGACAGCACCGTGATCAGGGCGGTTACCCCCAATGCCGTGCCGAGAACCGAGGTCAGGGTAATGAATGAGATGAAACGGGTTCGTCGCCGGGCGCGGGTGTAGCGCAGGCCGATGTAAACGATGAGGGGTTTGAACATGCCTAGAGGTCAGAAGGGTGGTGGGAGACTGGCTGTGGTTGATGTGTTCGGTCAGCCGAACCGGACGCGCTTGCCCCGGGTTGTCCTGGTCTGGCTCTGACAGTCGAGACAGATACCATAAAGGCACAGGACGTGATCGGTCATTTCGAAGCCTTTGGCGGCCGCGATTTCTTCCTGACGTTGCTCGATGGAGACGTCGCTGAATTCCTCAACCCGACCACAGCGGACACAGACGATGTGATCGTGATGTTCACCCTGATCCAGTTCAAATATGGACTGATTGCCTTCGAAGTGATGCCGTTTGACCAGACCTGCCGATTCAAACTGGGTCAAAACCCGGTAGACGGTAGCCAGTCCGATGTCAGCACCTTCCTGAATCAGGCAGCGATGGAGCTCCTCGGCGGTCAGATGCCGCTCATCGTCAGGGCGACTTTCGAGCAGTTGAAGAATTTTGACGCGGGGTGCAGTGACCTTCAGCCCTGCCTTCTTGATATTTCGATTGTCCATCGAATCAACCTGAAACGTGTAAGTGGGTTTGGCCCGGCATTCTAGCACGGGGAAGCCGATTACGGCACAGGCTGCATTCTGTCCATATTTTGTTGAAAATGGCCAATTTAACTATAATGGTGGTTAGCGGGGTAATTGCAGAGTACGATTCAAGTGGCTAAGATGCCAACCTCGTACGAATGTTGTATAGAACCATCAACCTGTTGCAAAAGAAACACACAAGGAGCCATCATGTTAAAAAAAATATTGTTGTCCACAGGAATAGCCATCCTGGGCTGGAGTTGCCCCGGTTTTGCAGAAAACGACCGTGATACGGCTATGGGGTTAACCGGTCTGGCAGAGCAGTGGTACGTTGCCCCCTTCAGCACTTATTTCAATCCGGCGGGTGATCGCAATGCCGATCATGAAGCCGGCGCGGGCCTCGCCATCGGCAAGGTGCTAAACGATTACTTCAATGTGGAAGTGAAGGGATTCTGGCAGCACCTGGATGCCGAAAATGGAGGAGAAGGCGATATCTCGGGGGGATCAGTTGATCTTCAGTACTATCTGATGAGAGGGGCTTTCTCGCCTTACACGGTGGTGGGCATCGGTGGAATGGATACCCGCTTCTCGAACCGTAGTTCGGCTTCCGTGCTGGGTGAAGCCGGTATGGGGGCGACTTACGAGATCTTTGATAACCTGTCGCTGCGCGGTGATGTTCGCTACCGTTACAGTTTCGAAGGGGATGCCGGGGCTTATCCCGGCGAAAGCCAGTTCCATGACATGGTGGTTAATGTGGGTGTCGTGATTCCGCTGGGTCAAAAGCCCCAGTCCCTGCCTGCGCCTGTCCAGCCCGTAGCCGCACCGGTTGATGATTGTTCGAGCCGTGATACCGATGCTGACGGAGTCAATGACTGTCTCGATCGTTGTCCCGGCACCCTGCGCAGTGCCAAGGTCGATGATGTAGGCTGTCCTATCCGCATCGAGTTAAGGGGGGTTAACTTCCTCTACAATTCAGCAGAACTGACCGAATCCGCCAAGGCCATTCTCGATGGCGTAGCCGGACAATTACGGAGTGTGCCGGAACAACGCGACATCGAAGTGGCCGGTCATGCCAGCAGCGAAGGCAGTCAGTCCTATAACCTGAACCTGTCGCAACGCCGTTCGGAATCGGTAGCCCGTTACCTCAAGGCCAAAGGCTTGACCAATCGCCTGTACCCCAAGGGATACGGTGAAGATTATCCGATCGCGGACAATGACACCGAGACGGGGCGCGAGAAAAACCGCCGTGTCGAACTGGTCTGGATGGGCGATTGATTCGTCCTTCGTCCGGCCTTGATTCGGTGGGTTGACCCCTGAAACAGGCATCATAAGCACTCACCCCTGTCTGTCGTATTGCGTGCGGATGGGGGTGATTCTTGTCAGGCCCACTGAAAAGCGTAACGCCATTCCCTGAAAACCAGCACAAACACATGACAATCTCCTGCCACCTGAAAACACTGGCCCTGCTCTCCGGTCTGATGATGGTGTGTCCGGTATCCGCCGACTTCTCCAGGCAATATATCCACGTTGTGGGTGCGTCCGGCACGCTTCCCCTCGCCAGAATGATAGGCTCCCGCCTTGAAAAAAATCACAAACTCAAGCAGTTGCCTCGCCTTGAATCCACCGGCACCCGGGGTGGAATCACCCTTTTTTGCGAAGGAAGCACATCTGACGCCCCTGACCTGCTGGTCATTGCCCACTCGCTCAGGAAGAAAGAATTTGACACCTGTCAGGCACACGGTGTCCGGGATATCGTTGAAGTTCGAGTGGGCTATGACGCACTGGTTTTTGTCCAGGGCACGACGGCAGCAGCCCTTCCCCTGACCCTGCATGATCTTCACCAGGCACTGAGACCATGGATTCCCGCACCGGGAGACAAAACCCGATCCATCGTCAATACGGCGCAGGATTGGCGAGACATCAACCCGCTGCTGCCGCAACGTAAAATCAGGATCATTGGCCCGCCCGCCTTGTCCAGCACCGCTGAAACACTGCTGGAAATAACCCGCGCCGATGCACTGCACTGCAAACAGGACGCTAAACCATCCAATCCGGCAAAATCCTGCGCTCCCTTCAGGGAAGATGGTACCTACCTTGAGTTCAGGGAGCATGATGAATCCATCGTTTCCGAGTTGACGCACGATCCGGAAAAAGTGGCTATCATCGACTATAAACTGTACCTTGATAACCGTAAAAAAATGGACGCCCTTCCGCTGGAGGGCATCAAACCCACAGCAGATACGCTGGCCGCAAAAAGTTACCCGGCCGTTCGGCCCCTGTATTTCTACGTAAAGGCGTCTCAGGTCGGCAAAGTACCGGGACTGAGCCTGTTCCTGTCTGAACTGACCGAGGAAAAAACCTGGGGAGAAAAGGGTTATCTGACTGAACTGGGCCTGATACCCATGGCAAAGGCAGACCGTCAAATTTATGCTGACGCAGTCAAACGATTGGCTCCCATGGCAGCACCTGCCGAGTAGTGATCACGACCATGCATCCCGACCTCAAAGAAATAGAACGGTTTTTGGCCGAGGATATCGGTGAATGTGACTGGACGGCAGCAACCATTGCTGCCGAGACCCGGGCGGTGGCAACCGTTATCACCCGGGATGACCTGGTACTCTGCGGACGAGAATGGTTTGAGGCCGTTTTTGCCTGTCTCGATGGTCAGGTCACCCTGCACTGGCAGCAGGCGGATGGAGCTTACGTAACGGCCGGTCAATTACTCTGTGAGCTGGAGGGCCCGGCCCGGGCCTTGCTCACGGGAGAGCGAACCGCCCTGAACCTGCTGCAAACCCTGTCCGGTACCGCCACCCTGGCCTGGCACTATGCCAAAGCCACTGAAGGCACCCCTGTCAGGATACTGGATACCCGCAAAACGATTCCCGGTTTACGCAATGCCCAGAAATATGCCGTCCGTTGTGGCGGTTGCCACAACCACCGTATGGGCCTGTATGACGGCATCCTCATCAAGGAAAACCATATCCTGGCGGCAGGATCGATCACGCAGGCGGTCAACAGGGCGCGTGCCTTGGGGCGGAGTATTCCGATTGAAGTCGAAGTGGAAAACCTGGAACAACTGCTGGAAGCACTGAACACCAAACCGGACAGAATCCTGCTGGATAATTTTGCCCTGGAGGACATGAAACAGGCCGTTGAATTGACATCAGGTCAGGTGGCACTGGAGGTTTCAGGTAACGTGACACTGGATAATATCGGGGCTATCGCACACACCGGCATTGATTGTATTTCGGTAGGGGCCTTGACCAAAAACCTGAAGGCGGTGGACTTATCGATGCGGATACAGTTGGTGAGTGCCCCATGAAACCGTTGCAGATGAAGATTCCGGCCCACCGGGATCACCTGCCTGAACTGGCTGAGGCGATTCGTACCTTTGGCCATGAGGCCGCCTGGCCGCCGGATCTCTGTCTGCAAATCGAACTGGTGTGTGAAGAGATGCTGGTCAACATCATGGATTATGGCTATCCGGGACGTTCCCCCGGGGAGATCGAAATCACCCTGGTAACCCGTTCAACCGATATCAGGATAACGTTAACCGACGATGGTCTGGCCTTTAACCCCTGGCAACATTCGTCCCCGGACATCAATATCCCCCTGCAAGACAGACATCCGGGTGGATTGGGACTTCTTCTGGTCAGGACCATCATGGATTTCTGCACTTACCGCTTCATTGATGGACGCAATCAGGTTTCGCTGACAAAAAAACGCTAGAATTTGGCCCTTTCTCCCTCATGACGGCAAAGCCCGCGTCACCCCGTCGTTCCACCCATCGTCCTGCATGGATGCAACCGGGCAGGATGGTATAAACTGCCTCCCATTTGGCCCACCACTATGCCGCCTGTCCCTGAATGACGGAATCGGCGTGGTGACTCTGAACAATCCCTCCTCACAGTTCCCTTAAAATTCATGTGGTACGACACTGTTATGGAGACCCTGAGCGGTCCCCAACTCATCAATGACTCCAAAACCCCTTCCGGCCGGGTTCATGTCGGCTCTTTGCGCGGTGTACTGATACACGATGCCCTGTTTCGCGTGCTGAAAGATCACGGCTTTGAAACCCGCTATACCTATGGCATCGACGATTACGATCCGCTCGATGGATTGCCTGCCGATGCCGGGCCGGACATCCGGCAGTATATGGGGTTTCCGCTGTGCAACATTCCGGCACCGGAAGGTTCGACCGCAACGGATCTGGCGGATCATTACATTTCCGAGTTCCTGGGCATTTTTTCCGAATTGGGAGTGGGGGCTGAAATTTACCGGATGCGGGATATTTACCGTTCCGGTCGCTTTAACGAGGCCATAGACCGTATCCTGCGGCGTGCCGATATTGTCCGGCAGGTTTATGCCGAAGTCAGCAAGGCGCAACGACCCGCCGACTGGCACCCGTTTCAGGTGGTTTGTGAACAATGCGGCAAAATCGGCACGACGGAAGTCACCGCCTATGATGGTCAGGAAGTGACTTATCACTGCCGCAAGAACCTGGTCAAATGGGCCGAAGGCTGTGGGCATACCGGCAAGGTTTCGCCTTTTGACGGGCGCGGCAAACTGCCCTGGAAACTGGAATGGACTGCCAAGTGGTTTACTTTCGGCATTACGATCGAGGGGGCAGGCAAGGATCATTGCACCAGGGGCGGCTCCCGCGATGTCGCCGAAGCCTGTCTTCGGGCCATTTTCGGTATCACACCACCGCTCAATGTGCCTTATGAGTTTTTCCTGGTCAGCGGGGCCAAGATGAGTTCATCCAAGGGGGTTGGAACGGCAGCCCGCGAAATCGCCAATTTCCTGCCGCCCGAAATCCTTCGTTTCCTGATGATCAACACGCCCCCCAAGCGTACCGTCAATTTTTCCACGGACTTCGACTACATCGTCAAACTGTTCAACGAGCATGATCGTCTGGTGGAATCCGTCGGCAGCGGCAAAGCCACGCCGACCCAGGGTAAAACCCTGCAAACCGTGGAAGTCGATGGCCGTCACACGGCTTATCATCCCGTAGGCTTTCAGTTGCTGACGGCACTGTTGCAACTGCCGCATCTGGATGTGCAGCAGGAAATCGAAAAACGGATAGCGGGAGGATTATCCGCTGAAGATCGGGCCATTCTGCAACGGCGACTGACTGCTGCCCGCTACTGGCTGGATACTTATGCTTCTGAAGCCGACCGGGTGGTACTGCAGGAAAGCCTGCCCGCCTCGGCAGACACGCTGACGGCCACCCAGAAAGCTTTTCTGAAACTGCTCGGCGAACGCTTCCCGGAACAGGCGCTGAGTGATGATGAATACCAGACCTTCGTGTTCGACACGGCCCGGTTGACCCCCCTGGGCCAGAAGGAAGCCTTTGCCGCTATCTACCGGGTGATTCTGGATCAGGACAAAGGCCCCAAGGCCGGTTCATTGTTTGCCTTCCTCGATCGGGCGTTCCTGGTCAAACGGTTTGGCGAAATCCGCTTCGGACATCGGGCTTTCTGGCAGGAAACCGGTCTGGATACTGCTGAGGCCTCTGTATGGTTGGGCAGCCACCCACCGGTATCCTGTACGGCGGTAACCGCACTCGATCAGGATACGAGCCCGGCTTTGGGGGTCGTGGAACTGACCGTCCGTCTGGAGGATGGCAAAACTCACCGGTTACGGGTTCTGTTGCAGGATGTCGGGGATGCCGCCGACTTCAGACAGCGCGTGCAGGCATGGAGCCAAACCCTGGCAGGCCCGGTTGCGGTGGCCCTGGCAAATGTCTGAGCGATGCTGACCCTTACCCAACAACACAAACGATCCTCATGAATCCATCACGTAAAATCCTGGTTACCAGTGCCTTGCCCTATGCCAACGGGGCCATTCATTTAGGCCATTTGGTCGAATACGTTCAGACCGACATCTGGGTGCGTTTCCAGAAAATGCGGGGCCACGTCTGTCACTACATCTGTGCTGATGATACCCACGGCACCCCGGTCATGTTGCGGGCAGAAAAGGAAGGACTCACCCCGGAAGCACTGATCCATCGGGTCAAGGGGGAGCATGAGCGGGACTTCGCCGGTTTCCACATTGAGTTTGACAATTACCACACCACCCACAGCGAGGAAACCCGGTATTTTGCCGAAACCCTCTACCGTCGCCTGCGGGACACCGGTTGTATCGAAGTCCGCTCGATCGAACAATATTACGACCCGGTCAGGAACATGTTCCTGCCGGATCGTTTCATCAAGGGCACCTGTCCCAAATGCAAGGCCCCTGATCAGTATGGCGATTCCTGCGAAGTCTGTGGTGCCAGTTACAGCCCGACCGACCTGCTGAATCCTTATTCTGCCGTGTCCGGCACGCCCCCCATTCGTAAGGCATCGGAACATTATTTCTTCAAACTGGGCCTGTCCGAGGCGTTTCTCAAGGACTGGACCCGTGCCGGACACCTGCAAGTCGAAGCGGCCAACAAAATGGATGAATGGTTATCGCAGGGGCTGACCGATTGGGATATTTCGCGGGACGCGCCCTACTTCGGGTTTGAGATTCCCGACGCACCGGGCAAGTTCTTTTACGTCTGGCTGGACGCGCCCATCGGTTACATGGGCAGTTTCCGCCATCTCTGTGATCGCCTGGGGCTGGACTTCGATGAATACTGGCGCAAAGACAGTTCGACCGAACTGTATCATTTCATCGGCAAGGATATCCTCTATTTCCATGCCCTGTTCTGGCCGGCCATACTGGAGCGTTCCGGGTTTCGTACCCCTACCCGCCTGTTTGCTCACGGCTTCCTGACGGTGAACGGCGAAAAGATGTCCAAATCACGCGGCACCTTCATTACCGCCGAGAGCTATCTCACGCTGGGGCTGGATCCGGAATGGCTGCGGTATTACTACGCCTGCAAGCTGAATGGTTCACTGGAAGACATCGACCTCAATCTCAAGGATTTCGTGGCCCGCATCAACAGTGATCTGATTGGTAAATTCGTCAACATTGCCAGCCGTTCGGCCGGTTTTCTGGTCAAGCGGTTCGGTGGTCGTCTCGGTGGATTCGATCAGGATACCGGCCTGGAATATCAGCCCTCGGTCGAGGCCGGTTTCATCGCTGAACTCTACGAGAACCGCGATTACGCCCGAGCCATTCGCCGGATCATGGAACTGGCCGACCGGGTGAATCAGTACGTAGACACGCACAAACCCTGGGAACTGGCCAAATCACCTGAGCAGGAAGCCCGGTTGCATACGGTATGCAGCACCACGATTCGCCTGTTCCGCGACCTGACACTCTACCTCAAACCCATACTGCCCCACCTGGCTGCGCGGGTTGAGGTATTCCTGAACACCACTTTGACCTGGGATGCCATTCATCAGCCCTTGCCCGAAGGCCATGTCATCCAGGCTTACCAGCATCTCATGACCCGCACCGAGGAGGCGCGGATGGACGCACTGGTGGAAGCCAACCGACAAAATCTGGCACCCACCGTGTCGATCACTCCAGCCACACCGGTAGCTCAACGGGAACCGTTGGCCGATACCATCAGTTTTGATGAGTTCGCAAAAATTGATCTGAGGGTCGCCCGGGTCAGTCAGGCGGAAGCGGTGGAAGGAGCCGACAAATTACTGCGACTCACGCTGGATCTGGGCGGAGAAACCCGCACGGTACTGGCGGGTATCAAATCGGCTTATGACCCTGCCCGGCTTGAGGGCAAACATTTGGTGATGGTAGCCAATCTGGCTCCCCGCAAGATGAAATTCGGTGTTTCGGAGGGTATGGTACTGGCAGCCAGTGACGACTCGGCCGGACCTTTCGTGCTGTTTCCTGATGCCGGAGCCAGGCCAGGGATGCGTATCCGGTAGCAGTGCTACTCCGTACAAACACTCGCCTGGGAAAACAGAGGGCGGCAATATCCGCCAGAACCTGCCCTCTGCCCTGGCGAATGTCCCGACTACCTGCACCGACAGATTACTCGGCCAATCGCCTAAAATCCGGCTTCCTTTTCAGGGCTGGCACTGATCTTGTGAATGGTCAGGTCGGCTCCTTCAAATTCCTCTTCAGGATCGAGACGTAATCCCGTCGTCCATTTGAGCAGACCATAAACCATAAAGCCGCCCGCCAGGGCGATTACGATCCCCAGCAAGGTACCCACCAACTGTGACATCAAACTGATGTTGCCGATGCCACCCAGTGCTGTCTGACCAAATATCCCCGCAGCCAATCCACCCCATGACCCGCAAATCCCGTGTAGTGGCCATACGCCCAATACATCGTCAATCTTCCAGCGGTTCTGGGTAAGGGTGAACAGAAACACAAACAGGCTGCCGGCCACAGCACCGACAATCAGTGCACTGACCGGATGCATGAGATCAGACCCGGCACAGACTGCGACCAAACCCGCCAGCGGGCCGTTGTAGGCAAAACCCGGGTCATTACGCCCCATCACCAGCGCGGCCAGTGTGCCACCAACCATGGCCATCAGGGAGTTGAGTGCCACCAGCCCACTCACCGATGCCAGTGTTTGCGCCGACATGACGTTGAATCCAAACCAGCCCACGGTGAGTATCCATGCCCCTAAAGCCAGAAACGGGATGCTGGAAGGAGGATGCGCCGCCACACCACCATCACGCTGATAACGCCCGCGACGAGGCCCCAGCAACAACACCGCACCCAATGCAATCCAGCCACCAACAGCATGAACAACCACCGATCCGGCAAAATCATGAAAGGGAAACTGAAAATACTGCACCAGTAAATCCTGTATGCCGAAGCGTTTATTCCAGGCGATGCCTTCAAACAGGGGGTATACGAGTGCAACCAGCAAAAATGTGGCAATAACCTGGGGAAGGAAGCGGGCTCGTTCTGCGATTCCGCCAGAGATGATGGCCGGGATGGCGGCGGCGAAGGTCAACAAAAAAAAGAATTTGACCAGCTCGTAACCATTGTTGACGTTGAGTTCATTGGCCCCCTGAAAAAAATGTGTGCCGTAAGCCAGGTAATACCCGATAAAAAAGTAGGCGATGGTCGATACGGCGAAATCAGCCAGAATTTTGACCAGCGCGTTGACCTGATTTTTTCGGCGAACGGTCCCCACTTCAAGGAAAGCAAAGCCAGCGTGCATGGCCAGCACCATAATGGCTCCCAACAGTACAAAAAGGACATCGCTGCTTTTGGAAAAAGTCTCCATATTAGAACCTCTTGTTATAGAATCAACCCGCTCCAAAGGCAAAAAACGCACCATTACTGCTGCATTTTGGGGAGTATGCGTTCAGGACAAGGAAATGGATCCTTTAACCCGAACCTCTGTATGCTTTTTTATGGTGCGCAATGTTGTTAAATGCTTTATATTGGTGCGCCTGCTGCCCTGTGGGTGAGAGATTGCGCAAGACTTTCGATCAGCGTAAAAGCCGCCTCACCCGGCGAGGTTCCGAATGCGATCAGGCCATCCCGATGCCCCCCCATGGCGATGAGTTTCGCAGCGGGATGCAGCAACATCTGTTGGTTGACCTCGGCCACCATTTCCGGTGAGCCGTACCGGGCTTCGGGGGAAGTGACCGGCAAATTCAATGAGGCCGCATCAGCCCAGACAAGCGGTGAGTGGACATGGATAACGTGAGTTACAGCTTCCCTTTGCCGGTAGATGAGCGCGTGAGTCAGTGCCTCGGATGACGGTGCGACCGGACCGGATGCGGAAATACGGTTCGCGGCAAGATCAAATGATCGTACGACGGAAAAGTGCTCGGGCCTCAGGGCGGGAATCCCGCCTGTCTGTGTCCCGCTGATGACGAATCGGTCATTTCCGGCCAGGCGCATGCTGACATTGCCGTAGGCCAGTCCGCCGTAGCGATGGGGATCCATCCCTGTCAGACCCAACCGGAACAAAATATCCCGCCAGGCGATCAGTTCGTCCAGAACGATATCGTCTGCCAGTGGCGACGGGTAGTATTCCAGATGATACTTGATGACCCCTTCCGATTCCTCAGGCAAGGTGGTAGTGCGGTTCATGAACATGGCGAATCACCGTTTTCGTTGTCACATTGCTGTGCAGGGTAGTGAAAAAATCAAACTTGCCCCTATAATACCGTTTCGGTTCGTAAGCCGTCGCGGTAGGCTTCCGGTTTTTGCTTCTGATAGCCGGGAGAGCCGGTGGGCGGTGTCGGAAACCGCTTACTCCGGGTGACCTGGCGGTTAAACCTGAAAGATACATGACAATACGATTGGCGAATGTGGCGAAACTGGTAGACGCGCTGGATTTAGGTTCCAGTGGGGTAACCCTTGAGAGTTCGAGTCTCTCCATTCGCACCAATTCCAAACCTGCCACACCGTTCGTTGCATAAACGTTTGGGTGTGAGCATCGAGCCTGCGTTCGACTACGGCATGATTTCCCCTGATTGCGTAAACGCGGTTCACTCCCTATTTGAATCCCACCTTTGAGGTTAGCCTTAACATGCAAGTGTCTGTAGAAACGACATCGGAACTAGGACGTAAAATGATCGTTGAGATCCCTGAGCAGCGCGTTCAGGAATTGATTACCCCCCGACTGAAAGCGATTGCAAAAGATGTCAAAATGGATGGATTTCGGCCTGGAAAAGTACCTCCACAGGTTATCAAACGACAGTTTGGATTGAAGGTTCGCGAGGAGGTGATCAATGAATTGTTCCAGTCGAGCCTCGATGATGCCTTGAAGCAAAATAAAATGCAGCCGGTGACTCAGATCGATATGCAGTCATACCATTTTGATGACGGCATGAGATATGAGGTGTGTTTCGAGATTCTGCCTGATTTTGTCGTGATGCCGTTTGAGTCCATGGAGTTGGTGCGGTATGTACCCGAGGTCAGCGACAATGATGTGGATGATGCAATAGAACGTCTCAGGCAGGTTCAGGAAACCTGGCAGCGGGAAGATCGTCCGGCGCAGGCGGGTGACCGCATCATCGTAAACTTTGAAGGCTGGACAGGTGATCAATCCGTAACGGAGGGCCGTGTCGAAAATTACCCGGTACTCCTGGGCGGTGCCGAAAAGATCCCGGGGTTCGATGAACACCTCACGGGACAGAGTGCCAATTCACATATCGAGTTCGATACCCCATTTCCCGAGGATTATCCAAAGCCGGAGCTAGCCGGGAAGATGGTACAGTTCAGGGTTGATCTGATTCGGGTGGAAAGTCGCCAGTTCCCCGAGCTTAACGCGGAATGGATAAAGACGCTGGGTGTGGCTGATGGTGAAGTGGAGTCACTCAGAAAGGAGGTCAGGGAAGGTCTGGAGCGGGAAATGAAAGGGCATGCCCGGGACAAAACCAAAACGTCCGTGATGGACGCTTTATGCGCCGGCAATCCAATGACAGTCCCCGCCGGCCTGGTCAAAAACGAGCTGGATGCCGCAATGGAGGCACTACGCAAGGAATCGGAACAACGAAAGCTTCCCCTGAATGAGATTGCTGCCAGAGAAAGCTACGAACCCATGGCACGCAGGCGCGTGCATTTGTCACTCTTGCTGGGTCACATCGTCGACATTTATTCGATTCAGCCGGAGAAGAAGCGGATTGACGAGCGGGTGGCCGAGATGGCTTTCGGTTATGAAAAACCGGAAGAAGTGGTTGCGTGGTACAACAACAATAAGGACGCTTATGAAGCCATGGAGCGATTGGCTCATGAAGACGCAATCGTTGAGTACATCCTCGGCAAAGCCAGGGTGCGTGATGTGGTCATGACGGCCAGGGACGTTGGTACAACTCATGTATCATCATAGGCAATAGCGATCGCACCAACCCGTACCTAAAGAGAGACCTCAGACCATGACATTCAGCAGACAGCCCGAAATGAATCAAATCAAGGCGGCCGGACTGGTTCCGATCGTCGTTGAACAGTCAGCACGGGGAGAGCGTGCTTTTGATATTTATTCCCGTCTTCTCAAGGAACGAGTGATATTCATGGTAGGGCAGGTTGAAGATTACATGGCTAATCTGATCATTGCCCAGTTGCTGTTTCTGGAATCGGAAAATCCGGACAAGGACAT
>SXGU01339314.1_pt1 | contig 27613 bp, 15 predicted proteins | sample 3174531 | NCBI WGS metagenome assembly SXGU01 (sample SAMN11356863, study PRJNA531348) | freshwater metagenome | isolation source: freshwater sample F1-140 | place: China: Fuxian Lake, Yuxi | collected 2017-12-25 | reverse complement strand
TTGAATTTGCGGCATTCGTCTCCCTTGCCACGGCTGGTTCCCGCCTTCAATCCCGGACCGGCCCAACTCAGGTTCAGGTCTCTTTTTCGTTCCTCTCTCCACCTCTTCGCTTCAGGTGCAGGTCAGGATGTCTGAGGCTGCAATGGTCGACGAGTGGTCGGGTTGCACCGATCGACTCGGCTCCATAGGGACTGAAATGGAAGTAAACAACCCCGCCGCAAGCGGCGGGGCCTTTGACCAGACCACCCATCATGCCGCCATCAGGTTTTTCGATGCTGGTAGCTGCGAGCGCCAGCGAGTGGTCCGTTATCCACTCGCTGCCGCTCGCGGCTACCCCAACCAAGCTGAAGCAAGCTTCGGGGTATCGAACCAATCGCGAATGAAGGGCGGGGCGCGTTGCTGTGCCCGCCGAAGCCCAGCGCGAAGGCTGGGTACCTAACGCGCCCTCGTAGGTTTCGCCGCTCTCCCGTGGCGCGACTTGAGGACGAGCCGCGCCACCGCTCTTGAGTTGTCACATCCGCGAGCGTTCCCTCGAACCCCGGCGATACACCGCAGATGAACGGTTCACCGCCGGGGACCTTGCCGGGCGGGCGCCACGGCCAAGTCTCGACTCCGAGCTGGCGCGCCGGCTTGTGCGCGGTCGCCCCTGGGTCTTTACAACCTCGAGTTCCTGAACCCTCTCTATCTTCCATGAAATTCTGCTGCAAGACACCCCGCGCCGCTGTGGGCATCATCAGCGTTGGCGTTGCTCTGCTACTCACGATGCCCCCGGCTTTGCCGGCGCAGGCCATCACTCCCCCTTCCCCCGCCGTCACCTCCGATTCCCCCGTCGCCCTCTCGCCGTTCGTGGTCCACGAGGAAAAGGACGAGGGCTACATCGCCACGCACACGCTCGCCGGCAGCAGCCTCAACACTCCCCTGCGCGACGTCTCCGCGCAGGTTTCCGTCATGACGAGCGAGCTCCTCCGTGATCTTGGCGCCACCAACATCGAGGAGGCCTTCCTCTACTCCACCAACATCGAGACGTCGCTGGAATACACCGACGCACAGGGCAGCGACAACGCCGGGGTCTCCGATCTCCGCAACAACAACCGCATCCGCGGCCTCGGCACCGCTTCCTCCCTGCGCGGGCTCTTCCAGACCAACATCCAGCCCGACGTCTACAACACCGAGCGCCTCACCATCGCCTCCGGCGCCAACGCGATCCTCTTCGGCCTCGCCAACGCTGGCGGCAGCTTTGACAGCACCCCGCAGGGCGCCGCCTTCCGCAACTCCCGCAGCCTCACCCTCGCCACCGACGATGTCGGCTCCCGCCGCGCCTCGCTCAACCTCAACCGCGTGCTGCTGCCCGGCAAACTTGGCGTCCGCCTCGCCGGCCTGGTCGACGACCAGCGCCACTTCCGCCGGCCCGCCTACGACGACCAGCGCCGCCTCTACGCCGCCCTCACGTATCACCCGTTCAGGCACACCTCCGTGCGGGCCAACAGCGAGTGGATCGCCCGCGACGCCTCCCGCGCCAGCCTCGTCGTGCCCCGCGACTGGATCTCCCTCTGGCTGCGCGGCGTCGACGGCCGCGAAGGCACGCCCGACGATCGCCCGCTCTTCGACAACCGCGTCAACGCCAACGTCCCCGCCACCAGCCCGCTCTTTCCCCTCCTCGGCACCCTCGCCCAGACCACCGCTCCCGTCTACACCTACGGCGGCACCGGCGTGGCCCCGGGCGTTTACTTCTACCGCACCGCCGTCGACCCCAAGCCGCCCTCCAACGCCCAGGTCAACAACGCCTTCGACCGCTTCCCGCGCTCCCTCGATCGGCCCGACCTCTACGACTACCGCGACGTCAACACCTGGGGCCTCGTCCGCCGCAACGACATTCACGGCTACGTCCGCCAAGCCTCCGTCGAGCAGCGCGTGGGGCGGAATCTCCACCTGCAGCTCGCCTATGCCGACGAGCGCGTCGACGAACGCAATGGCGGCTACACCGGCAGCACCAACACCATCGCCGCCGCCGAAATCAAGGCCGACCCCAATCTCTACATCAACGACAACGGCCGCCTCACTCCCAACCCCAACGCCGGCAAGCTCTACATCGAGCAGCGGCCCATCGGCCAGCTCAGCCGCGACGACATCGAGCAGCTCCGTTTCAAGGCGGCCTATGAACTGGACTTCGCCTCGCGCCCGGGCTGGCAGCGCTGGCTCGGCCGGCATCAGCTCGGCGCCCAGTGGTCCGACGTCACCAAGGAGGAGATCAGCCAGCAGTTCTATCGCGTGATCGGCGGCAACCCCTCCTGGACCCGCCGCGCCGACGGCACCTACGAACCGTTGCGCCACAACTACGATCCGCAGCGGTTCCGCCTGCGTTACTACCTCGACGGCAGCAACCGCAGCGCCCCCAACCCCTTCGCCGGCGACGTCCTCGAGACCGCCACCTTTGCCGACCCCGGCGACGGCAAGCAGCTATCCGTTTACATGTTCGACGCGCCCAACGGCGGCTTCCGCGACGCCATCTTCCGCCGCGCCAACACCCTCACCGATCAATACTCGATTCACAGCCGGTTCTGGGGCGACCGCATCGTGCCGTTCTACGGCGTAGTGCGCACCCGCGTACGCAACAGCGATCCATTCCTCAAGGACAACCCCACCGCCAACCCGCGCGGCATCGACAGCACCGGTTTCTTCCCGCGCTACGACCGGCTCGCGCACGGCAGGTACACTTTCTGGGCCGAGGGCCGCCGCACCAATTGGGGCATGGTCGTCCGACCCATTTCGTGGGTCAGCCTGCGCTACAACCAATCCGAGAACTTCAAGGTGAACGAAGACGGCTCCCTCGGGCCCTTCGGCGAAATCCTCCCCGGCGGCATCGGCAAGAGCGAGGACTGGGGCTTCCGCCTCGAGGATCGCGCGGGCCGGTATCACTTCAGCCTCAATTTCTTCACGAACAGCCAGCTCAACAACCGCACCCCGAGCGACATTCAGGTCTACGTGAACAACGGCCTGCTGCAGCTGGAGCAGGCGGTGCTCGCCGCCAACCAGAGCGCCGGCCGCCCCACCCCGCTCGCTGGCGTCGATCTCGCGCGCAACGGCACCAACCTCTACAAGTCCGTCAGCGATTACGTGTCCAAGGGCCTCGACGCCGAACTCGTCCTGCGCCCCTCCCGCCACTGGCGAATCCTTCTCAACGTCGGCCAGCAGAAGGCGATCGACACCAACCTCCTGCACGCGTGGCAGGAATGGGCCCAGCTCCGCCTCCCCGTCTGGCAGGCCGTCGCCGGCGGCTGGGACCGCGTCATCGTGCCCTTCGGCGGCCGCACCGTGGAAGAGGAATACGATCTCTGGATGAGCCGCTACGGTCCGCTCGCCGCCTCCAACGGCCGCCGCCGCGACAACCAGCGCGAATGGCGCGTGAACACCTTCGCCAACTACACCTTCTCCACGAGCCGGCTCAAGGGCCTCGAGTGCGGCGCCGGCGCCCGCTGGCGTTCATCCAATGTGATCGGATACGGCCTGCTGGCCGGGTCGCCCACCCTGGTGCTCGATCCCAACCAGCCCTACCGGGGCCCGGAAGAACTCACCGTCGACGCCAAACTCGCCTACCGCCTTAAACTCGGCCGGAACGTCGCGGCGCTCGTCCAGCTCAACGTCAAGAACGCCCTGGCCAACGACAACCTCGTGCCCATCCGCGCCGCCACCGACGGCACCCCCGGGCTGCTCTCCATGCAGATGCCCCGCGAGTTCATCCTCTCCACCACCTTCGAGTTTTGATGGCAGTCCACTTCCGACCCCGCAGAATTTCAGCATCATGAAAATTCCCTATTACCCCTTCGTCCTGGCGCTCTGCCTCGGATCCGCCACTGCCACGCTGGCCTCCGATCCCACCGATCCCGGATTCCTGAAGATCCCCACTATCAAGGCCGCGCCCGTCCTGCCCGCCATGTCGCGCGCGGACATCGCCGCCGGCCTCAAGTCCCACGACCGCGCCCTCTACGTCAAGGAAGGCTGGATCCGCGATCCCTACATCACCCTCGGGCCGGACGACTACTATTACCTCACGGGCACCACCATCAATCAGGACGACCCGCGCGAGCAAACCGATCCCTACAATGTCGGCCTCGGTGAAATTTCCGCCGTCGGCGACACCGTTCGACTCTGGCGAAGCCAGGACCTCGTCGATTGGGAATACCGCGGCGTCATCTTCGCCCTCGCTCTGGACAGCGCCTTCAAGGCAAACCCAGGCCAACGCATCTGGGCGCCCGAAATCCACTGGGTCCCCGCAATGAAGCGCTGGGCCCTCCTGCACTGTCCCAAGCAAAAGTCCAACCTCTCACTCTCCGCTGGTCCTGAACCCAAGGGCCCGTGGACCCATCCGATGGGCACCGACTTCGCCGGCCACCACGACCCGTCCCTCTACCACGACGGCGCCACCTGGTGGATCCTGGCGGAAAACACCACCGTCCGCCCTCTCTCCGCCGACTTCGCCAGATTCACCGCCGCCGCCAAACGCATCGACCCCTCCGGTGAACGCACTAACGCCCTCGGCCGCACCACCAAGTTCATCGGCCACGAGGGCGCCACGATGATCAAGGTCGGCAGCAAATACGTCCACCTCGGCACCGCCTGGTCCACCGACCAAGGCCGCAAAGGCTCCTACAACCTCTACTACTGCACCTCCGATAAGGTCGACGGCACCTACGGCCCCCGCCAATTCGCCGGCCGCTTCCTCGGCCACGGAACTCCCTTCCAGACCCGCGACGGCAAATGGTGGTGCACCGCCTTCTTCAACGCCAACGTCCCGCCCCTCCCCCGCGCCGGCATCGAAACCCGGGACCTCTCCGCGACCGCCCAGACCATCAACCAGCGCGGCACCACCATCGTCCCGCTCGACGTCCGCCTCCTCGCTGATGGCACCGTCTACATCCGCGCCAAAGACCCTGCCTACGCCACCCCCGGTCCCGACGAGGTTCAGCAATTCACTCGGTGATGCTCCCTCCTTCCTTTCTTCAAGGGATCGCCGTCGCGTCGAGATTCACCCACCACAGCACTCCAAGCGCCCGATGAATTCACCTGAGCATTCTATTCCACTTCACCGTCGCCTCGCCCCCCTCGCCCTCATCCGGTTCCTCGCCGCCGGACTGCTGCCGATCCAGGTCGGCACCGCCGCGTCGGCCCCAAGCGGCCCAGCTGCGACCTTGCCAATTTCGCCGCCTGCCGCTGTCGCCAAAGATGACGTCGTCGCCCTCGAAGTGTTCACGGTGAATGCCTCGAACGATACCGGCTACACCTCGGAGAAGGGCCTCTCGGGCGGTCGCCTCGTCACCGATCTCAGCGATACCGCTTCCTCCGTGGCCGTCCTCACCAAGGACTTTCTCAACGACATCAACGGCACCGATCTCGCCAACTTCGCCGACTACGCCCTCAACGTTCAGGTCGACCATGAGGATGGCAACAACGCCGATGTTTTCACCGCGTCCACCGAGGGACTTGGTCGCGACAACACCCTCGTCCGCATCCGCGGTCTCGGCGGTTCCAAGACCCTCGATTTCCTCGATTTCGACTGGAACAACGACACCTACAATGTCGGCCGCATCGATCTTTCCCTCGGGTCCAACGCCATTCTCTTCGGCAACGGCGGCCCCGGCGGCAACATCAACGTCACCCGCGACCGCGCTCATCTGTCCCGAAATACCAAGAGAATCTCGGTCCAGACTGACAACAAGGGTTCCCTCCGCAGCACCTTCGACACTAACGTCGTTTTGAAGCAAGACCGGGCCGCCCTCCGGCTCGAAGGTCTGCATCAGGAGCGAACCGGTCGCCGCAACTTCGATTTCAACGATCGCCAGGGGCTATACGGGAATCTCCAAATCAAACCCGGCAAGAATACCTCGATCAACGTTTCGCTGGAAAGAGGGCGAAACAAAGTCCAGGGCGACCGCATCATCGGCCCCTTTGACAATCTCTCGGCCTGGCTCGCCGCCGGGAAGCCCACCGCGCCCACCGGTAACCCAGCCACGACCGCCAGCTTTCCCGGCCTCACGATCGCTCCCACCCGCACCACGGCCGGTCTCGCTGAAACCAACAACTTCAGCTTGGGCGGTCCCTACACCGTCCCCACCGAACGCAGCAATACCCGCCTCGCGACGAATGTTTACCAGGCTCCCGTGGTCTTCAATACAACGCCAGACACCACGAGCGCCCGCTACCTTCCGCAGTTCGATCCCCGCGGTGCGGCCTTCGGGACCAGTCGCGGTTGGGGCGCCGAGGGTAACGACCGCATCGGCACGCTCTTTCTCGAGCAAGACGGCATCGTGAATCCGATTCGCACGGCGATGGCGGGTCCCGATTCCTACCGCACCCAGCGGTTCGGCGATTTCCGCGTCAGCCTCGAACAACGCCTGGCGCGCGACCTGTTCCTCAGCGCGTTCTACGGCCGCAACCACACCAACCGGTTTGGCCAGACCATGAATCGCGTGGACCAGAGTTTCGCCCTCTACGGCGAGCCCAACAGCCAGTTTCCCGAGTATCAGGGGAAAATGTACATCCAGAGCCGCTGGCAAAACGACTATGAGACGAACCGGCGCGAAGCTGGAGGCGCCACGTTGGCCTACCGGATCAGTTTCGCCGGCACCGAGCACAGCCTCTCCGCCTTCATGCAGAAGGACAGCCACCGGCAGACCCGCACCAATGAAAAACAGTGGCTTGCCGCCATCCGGCGCGATCCCGTGACCAACGCGGTCGTCGAGCAACAACCCCTGTTTCTGCGCAACTATTTCGCGCTGGGCGATCCGCAGGCGCATGCCCGCATCAATCTACCCACCGCCCCGTTCCAAGACGCCAACGGCCAGTCATGGTCGGCCGCCTGGATCCCCGACACCCTCAGTCCGGCGCAACACACCGCCGGGAACACACCCTTTATCGGGCGCAACCTCGATCGCTCCTACTACACGCTCCACGGTCAGAGCTATTTCTTCAAGCGCCGGCTCGTCACCTCGTATGGCTACCGCCAGGACCGCTCCCAACTCGAGCGCGTGCTCCACACCATCGACCCCGTCTCATTGCGGCCCGTGCGCGCAACCACCGAGTCCCTTGCGACCTTCAAACCCGATTCGCGCAGCGCCGGCTTGGTTTTCCACGTTTCCCCCGATCTCAGTCTTTCGGGCGGCTACGCGAGCAACGTCGGCAATAATCAGGAGAATTATATCATTCCAGAGGCGGGCCAAATCGCCCCGGTGCAACCTGCTCCCGACCAGAGCACCTCCCGCGACATCGGCATCCGCTGGAGCGTGTTCTCCGACCGGCTCAATCTGCGTCTGACCCATTTCCAGGCCGAACGCAGCGGTGGCTATCAGACCGCCACCATCGCTTTCTGGAACTCCGTCATCGGGGCTGGCGCGCGCGGAGCCGACCCGCTGGCTCCGACCAGCACCAATTCCGTTCGCACCACGTTTTCCGGACAAGCCAGCGCGACCAACACCACGATCGTCAGCAACTACGCCATTTATCGTCCCATGGGCCCGATCCTCGATTCACTCCGCGCCGCCGGGAAAATCGACGCCGCCCGCTATGCCAGCCTCACCAACGCCCTCATCCCGCCTTCCAGCACGACGGTAAATGCCAACAGCGCGCCAGATGGTTCCAAGGGCTACGAGTTCCGCGCCAACGCCTCCCTCGGAAATCTCACGCTGGTGGCCAACTACTCCTACACGAAGCGGGACAAGACGGGCCACGCCGCCAAGGAACTGGCCTTCTTCGACGAGATGATCGGGCTCGTGAACTCACTCGACAACAGCACCGCGCTCCCCGCCGCCCACGCGACCCACGATTTCAGTCGCGTCACCACTCCGAGCACCGTGAAAGCGCGTTACCTCGAAGTCCTGCGCAACGCCCAACTCAACCTCGAAGCCCTCGCCCACCAACGCGAGGAAGAGTTCGGCAACCGCCCCCACCACACCAACCTCGCCCTGCGGTATAGTTTCAAGGAAGGCGCCCTGCGCGGCTTTGCCCTTCGCTCCCGGATCACGTGGAACAGCAAAACCCACTCGCAGAATCTCGTTTTGCCCTCGGCTGACGGCAAATCCCTCGTCCAAACCCCTGTCTACGGCGACGCGTATTGGGACGGCGGCCTCGGCCTTACCTACCGCCGCAAGCTGAACAAGGGGTGGTTCGACTCCATCGTCTGCGACCTCGATGTGGACAGCCTTTTCAACAGCAAATTGAAGGCTCTCCCGTTGAAGTTCATTCGCGCCACCGACAACATCCCCGGCCTCGGCAGTTACGAAGTGTTGGCCCGCAATGGCAACGGCGCGCTCATCCCGAATGCCTACAAATACCTCGAGCCTCGCTCCTACCGTTTCCGCGTCACCCTCGATTTCTAAAGGACACTCGAAGGTGCAACCTGCGGTCTTTGGCCTCTGTTTGAGCTCTAGCTCGCTCCCGATTCGCCGTCCGCTCCGCTGCCGAGAATTCGCGCAGCGTTGAACGGTCGCGCAGCCTCCCGGTTGAAACGGCGCCCCCGGACGGCAGGCTCTGACTCGCCGTCACTTATGCCCCTCCTCCTCCGCGCGCCCTTGGCCTTTCTCCTCCTCCTTGCTGGGGCCTCGGCCTTCGCCGCCGCGCCCAAGCCCATCGTCTGGATCTACACCGACATGAGCGACGGCACGCTCAAGGGCTCCGAGCAGCGCGGCCATGTCAACGATCCCGACGACATCTCCGCGATGGCCGGCTATCTCCTCCTCGCGAACGAATTCGACACCCGCGGAATCGTCGTCTCCTCCACCCATCGCAAGGAGCACGCCACCACCCCCGACCAGGGCGCCTGGGCCAACCGCTTCTTCGGCGACGCCTACCGCGCCGAAGTTACCCGGCTCAACCAAACCCTTGGTGGCTACCCCGCCGATCTGCGCTTCGTCGAATCCTCGATCAAGAAAACCGCCGAGCGCTACGACCCGGCGAAGTCCTACGCCACGCTCGACGCGTATCCGACCGTTCGCGCGCTGCTCGACGTCGCGCGGGCCGAGCCCGCCGGCGCGATCATCAACGTCCTCTGCTGGGGCTCCCTCACCGAGCCCGCCATTCTCGTTCATCACTGCCTCAGCACCGGCCAGGAGGCACTCCTGAAGAAGCTGCGTTTTATCGCGCATTGGACCGACTCACCGCTGCATCAGGGCAGCCCGGAGCACCCGGAAAACGTCGCCAACTGCCGCGAAGACGCCCGCGCCTGCGCCTACCTGAAGGTCCGGGCCCGCGAGGGGAAAATCGTCTACCACGAGTGCGGCGCCATCGGCCAGCACGGCATCGTCAGCGGGAGCCCCAAGGGCGCGGCTTACTTTGACCAGTTCAAGGTCAGCCGTCTCGGAAAGATCTTTGCCGAGGGCAAGTTCGTCTTCAACAGCGTCGACCACTCCGACTCCGCCACCTACTGGGTGCTGCTCGGCCAATGGGGCGTGAGCCTCAAGGACATCCCGCCTGACGGCACCAACACCGCCGCCCGCGAACTGGCCAACGAAAAGGTCTTCAAAGCCTCGTCCAAACGGCTCCACGACGAACTCCTGCGCCGCGCCCGCGCCGCCGCCGGTACGCCAACCGCCCCTTGATCGCACCAGCCATGAAACTTCCCTTCCTTCTCCTTTCCGCCTTCTCTCTTCTCCTTTCTCCCTGCTCCCGCCTCCGCGCGGCGGAGCCGCGCCCGCCGCGCCCCAACATCCTCTACATCCTCGCCGACGATCTCGGCTACGGCGACCTGAGCTGTTATGGCCAGCAGCGCGTCGCCACTCCGCACCTTGACCGCCTCGCCGCCGAGGGCATGCGTTTCACGCAGCACTACTCCGGCACCACGGTCTGCGCCCCGTCGCGCGCCGCCTTTCTTGAGGGCCGCCACACCGGCCACACTTCGGTCCGTGGCAACCAGCCGCCCCAACTCCTGGATCCGAAAATCACGACGTTGCCGGAAGCCCTGAAGCAGGCCGGCTACGCCACCGCGATCATCGGCAAGTGGGGCCTCGGTCACCCGCCGCCGCCCGACGACCCGCAGCGCCACGGTTTCGACTATGCCTACGGCTACGTCAACATGTGGCACGCGCACAATTTCTTCCCGGAGTTTCTTTATCGCAACGGCCAGAAAGTAGCTCTCCCCGGCAATGTCACCGATCGCACCCTCGGTTTCAACGATATGCCCAAGGGCACCGGCGTCGCGAAAAACAAGGTGACGTACGCGCCCCACTCCCTCACGCGCGACGCCCTCGACTACCTCGATCGCGATCACCGCACGCCGTTCTTTCTCTTCCTCGCCCTCAATCTCCCGCACGACAACGGCGAGGCCTTCAAGGCCACCGGCGACGGCAACGAGGTGCCCGACTACGGCGAGTTCGCCCACCGCGACTGGCCGAAACCCGACCGCGGCTACGCGCGCATGCTTCAGCTCATGGACGAAACCGTTGGCCAGATCCTCGCCAAGCTCGAGGCCCGCGGCCTCGCCGGCAACACCCTCGTCCTCTTCGGCAGCGACAACGGCGGCTCCAAGGGCAGCGGCCGCAACTTCGACTTCTTCCGGAGCAACGGCGCGCTGCGCGGCATCAAACGCGATCTCTACGAGGGCGGCATCCGGGTCCCGTTCATCGTCCGCTGGCCCGGCCGCATCAGGGCCGGCAGCGTCAGCCACCACGTAAACGCCATGTGGGACCTGTATCCCACGTTCTGCGACGCCGCCGGCGCCACCCCGCCCACCGGGCTCGACGGCATCTCCTTCCTGCCGACGCTGCTCGGCCAGGGCACGCAACGGCAGCATGCCTATCTCTACTGGGAATTCTACGAACAGGGCGGCAGCCAGGCCGTGCGGCAGGGCCGGTGGAAGGCCGTCCGTCGCAACATCAAGACCGGCACCGAAAGCTTCGAGCTCTTTGACCTCGACGTCGACCTCGCCGAGTCCCGCAATCTCGCCGCGGCCCAGCCCGTCGTCGCCGCCCGGCTCCGCGCGTTGATGACGGAGGCGCACACCCCGCACCCCGTGCTCACCTTCGCCCGGTCCCAACCCGCCGCCAAATGAACTCACTCCTCCCTCCCCTCCTCCGCCTCAGCCTTCCGCTCCTCGCCGCGGTCTGTGCGGCTCCGCTCTTCGCGCGCAGCATCAAAGACCTCAAATACCCGCACCCGCTGCCCGCCTATATCACCGCGGTCACCACTTTCGGCGAGCGCCCGGATTGGTCCCACGATGGCAAACGCATCGTTTTCGTGGAAAAGACCGTCGGCGACATCTTCGAGGTCGATCTCGCCACGCGCGAACTCACGCCGCTGACCCACCACTATCATCACGAGGGCTACACCCGCGCCCTCTACCTCGCCAACGGTGACATCTTGCTCTCCGGCGCCCGCACGTTCGACGCGACCAAGCCCGGCCCCTCGCGCAACGAGGCCAACGCCGAACTCTGGGTCCTGCGTCCCGGCTCCGGCAAACCTCCCGTCGCCCTCGGCGCCAAGTGCAAGGAAGGCCCCAGCGTTTCCCGCACCCAGCTGCAGATCGCCTGGGCCGTGAACCAGGGCCTCGACATGGCCGAGATCGTATACGACACCAGCGGCACTCCGAAATTCTCCAACCGCCGTACGGTGCTGCGCGAGGCCGATCTCCCCGAGCCCGGGACTTTGATCGAGGCGCAGGATTTCCGTCCCGGCGCGGAGCACGAACTCATCATCAACCTCTACACCAAGCGCGACAATACGCTGTCATCGACCTTCGGCTTTGATCTGCGCACCCGGAAGCTCACCGACTACTCAAAACTGCCCGATCGTTACAGCGAGCCTGAGGGCATCTTCCCCGACGGCCGCCACACCCTCGTGGAGAGCAGCCGCCACGCCCACAACTACAAGGGCCAGAAAAACTACACGGGCATCGATCTCTACATCCTCGCCCTCGACGGCAGCGGGGCGATCGAGCGCCTCACCCACTTCAACGCCGACCCCGCCTTCAAGGCCTCTCAGGGCGTCATCTCGCCCGATGGACGTTACATGGCTTTCCAGATCTCCAAGACCACCGACGAGACCGGCTACGGTTACGGCATCATGGTTATGGACGTGCCCGCCTTCCTCGCCGTCCGCGGTGTCCGACTGCCCGGTGCCCGCTGAGACCAGAGTTGTCATGGGCCGCAGCCCCCGCTTGCAGCCCCTCTTGAATCCTGGCCGATTTAGTCGACCCTGTCTCATCCTTCGATGAAAACCCTGCGCGCTGCTCTGCTGGTCATCCCCCTTCTGCTGGTTGCCTCGCTCGCCGCCGATCAACGCGACGATTTCAATCGGGCACCGCTCCAACAACCGCCGCCGGGCTGGACCAGGAATGGGCCGCAGGTGCGGCCATGAAACTCCTCGCGGAGATTTACTGGCGCGGCGCCGACGAACCGGGCGGCCACCACCGCCTCGCGTGGGGCGTCGGCGCGAAACGAAAACTCAACTCCAACTTCGCCATTCATGCCGCCGTCGGCACCAGTCTGCGCGAGGACTACCGCGGCGGCCCGCGCTTGCGTGCCTACGCTGGTTTCAAATGGGAGTTCGCTGCCCCATGGTCCAAACGCCCCTGACACTTCCCGATGCGAACCTGCCTGATCGAAATAATGCCCGTCCGCGCCCTGGCGCTCCTCTTCGCTCTCCCGCTCTGCGCGGCCGACGCACCCAAACTCCACCCGGCCCCGTCGACCCGCAGTGGATCGACCGCTCTTCGCGTTTCTGGTATCGCATCAATGTCCCCGGCGGCGAGGAGTTCTATGTCGTCGATAGCGAGCGCTCCACGCGCGCGCCCGCATTCGATTTCACTCGCGCTGCCGCTGCCATTAGAGAGGCAAAGTTGGGCGAGATTTCACAAACCAGCCTTGCGCCCGACACCCGCATCTTACGCTTCCGCGCGAATGACCGCGCGTGGAGCCTGAACCAAGCTCTTCCTCGCCGTCGGCGAACTCGACCGCAACGTCGACCCCGCCAGCACCTACCAGGTCGCCAACGCTCTCGCCAAAGCCGCCAAGCCGTTCGAATACCTCGTGCTCCCCGGCGCCGGCCACGGCGTCTTCCGCACCCCCTACGGTCGGAAACGCCTGGAGGATTTCTTCGTGCGCACCTTTCTGCCGGCTCAGCCGTGATTCCTGCTCGATTCCGGTCCACCAATCTCAACCGCCACTCACTCTCCGCCAAACTCGCGTTCTGATTTTCCCCACCCTCCTTCGCTCGAGCGTTCCTCCGACTATCCTCCACAATGAAGTCTCGTTCCCTTCGCTCCATCGCGCGCTCTCTCCTGCTCTTTTCCTCCTGCGCCCTGCTTTACGCGGCGGAGCCGCGCTCCGCCCCACGCCCCAACGTCGTCATCATCCTCGCCGACGACCTGGGCTTCTCCGACCGCGGCTGCTACGGCGGTGAGATCGCGACCCCGCACCTCGACGCCCTCGCCAAGAACGGCCTGCGTTTCTCCCAATTCTCCAACACCGCCCGCTGCTGCCCCACGCGCGCCTCGCTCCTCACCGGCCTCTACCCGCACCAGGCCGGCATCGGCCACATGACGAGCCCGCGCAAGGGCCCCGACGGCGCCGTGCTTCCGGGCTACCAGGGCCAGTTGGCCGACACCTGCGTCACCATCGCCGAGGTCCTGCGCCCCGCCGGCTACTTCACCGCCATGACCGGAAAGTGGCACGTCGGCCAGGGGCTCGGCACCGTACCTTGGAAACGCGGCTTCGATCGCAGCCTCAACGCGGCCGCCGGCGGCTTCTTCTTTCCCGACGGCGGCAAGAACGCGAACCTCTTCCTGAACGGCGTGTCCGTCGGCTCCGGTGGCACCGCCGGCGTGCCGGCCCAGTGGTACTCCACCGACCTGTGGACCGACTTTGGCCTGCGGTTCATCGATGAGGCCCGTGCCGCGCAAAAACCGTTCTTCCTCTACCTCGCCCACAACGCGCCACATTTTCCGCTCCAGGCGCCGGCCGAGGACATCGCCCGCTTCCGCGGCAAATTCAAAGCCGGCTGGGACAAACTCCGCGCGGAGCGTTACCGCCGCCAGGTCGCCCTGGGGCTGGTCGACCCGGCGTGGTCGCTCGCTCCGCGGCCCGCCCACGTTCCGGCCTGGGATTCGCTCAACGCCGCCGACCAAGACCGCTACGATCACATGATGGCCATCTACGCCGCCACGCTCTTCCGCATGGACCAGGCGATCGGCCGCCTCGTCTCCGGCTTGCGCGAGCGCGGTGAGCTCGACCGCACCCTCATTTTCTTCCTTAGCGACAACGGCGGCAATGCTGAGAGCGGCGTCCCTGGCCGCTTCCTTGGGCAGAATCCCGGCGGCCCCGGCTCCACCGTCTTCGTCGGCGAGTGCTGGGCCATGCTGGAGAACACGCCGTTCCGCCGCTATAAACACTTCAACCACGAGGGCGGCATCGCCACGCCGCTCATCGCCCACTGGCCGGCCGGCATCCCCGCAGCCCGCCACGGACAATGGGAAACCCAGCCCGGCCACCTCATCGATCTGATGGCCACCTGCGTCGACCTCGCCGGCGCGAACTACCCCGCCACATTCAACGGCAAGGCCATCCAGCCCATGGAGGGAGTCAGCCTGAAGCCCCTTCTCACGTCTTCCCCGTCTCCCTCGTCTTCCCCGTCTCCCTCTCTCCCTCTCTCCCCCTCTCCCCGTCTTCTTTACTGGGAGCACGAGGGCAACGCCGCCGTCCGCCGTGGCGACTGGAAGCTGGTGCGCTACGAGTTCCGGGGCGCATGGGAACTCTACAATCTGAAGGCCGACCGCACAGAGGAACACAACCTTGCCCGCGAACAACCCGCCCTCGCCGCCGAACTCGCCGGCTTGTGGGAAGCCTGGGCCAAACGCGCCCACGTCCACCCCGTACAGGCCTTCGCAATCGAGCCCCACGGCGCACCGTCTCTCATCGACTCCGCGGGCTCCACGAAGGCGAAGAAGAAGAAAAAAGCCCCATGACCCCCCACACCTTCCTCACCTCCCTCGCCCTGACCCTCGTCGCGCTCCTCGCGACTTCGGCCACCGCCGCCGACGCGCCGCGCCTCACCCTCGGGGCCAACTTCAACGAGAACATGCACGCCGCGCGCCTCCCCGCGCTCGACGCCACCGGCGTGAAATGGATCCGCGGCTTCCTGCCCGCCACCGAGTTCATCGACGGCCCGCGCCGTCTCGCCACCGATCCCGCGCTCGCCACCTTCCGCGCCGCCGCCGCCTCCGGCCGCCGCGTCGCGCTCTCCTACAAATGGAACTTCCGCGGTTCCAAGACCCGTGTCCCCGCCCCCGATTCCGCCCGCGAAAAGGCCTGCTTCGTGTGGGCACTCGACGTCGTGCACGTCGGCCGGCCCGACCTGCTGCTCCTCATCAACGAGGTCTTTATCGACACCCCCGACGAAGATCTCCTGCCCGGCCCCGATGGCACCATCCCGATGGTCCGCTTCCTCCAACGCCTCGCCGCGCACGTCCACGCCGCCAGCTTGAAAACGCCCGACGGTGCTCCCTTGCCCGTCAGCTGCGGCGGTTTCACCCGCATGGACCGGCCGGAAAACCGCGAGCGCCCGGCGACGCGCGCCCTGCTGCCCTGGCTCGCGTCGACTCCGCACCTCACCCACGTCAATTACCACCTGCACCAACACAACCTCGCCCAATATGCCGACGCGGCCGGCTTCATGCGCGCCAGCCTGCCCCATCGCTCGCTCGTGGTCACCGAGTTTTCGCTCGTGTGGTCCTTCCAGCAGGCCGCCAAGGATACGCTCGGCTCCACCGCGAAGGGCCGCGCCTTCGCGGAAAAATTCCGCCGGCCCGCCGACCAGACCGCGTTCGAGTACCTCAACACCGCCGCGCTGCAGCCGGTGCCCGAGGGGGAACTGCACGCTTTCCTCGCCAGCCGCACCTGGTTCGACCCGCGTTCGCTCGAGGGCATGTGCGAGATCATGGAGCGCAACGGCGTCGTCCTCGCCACCTTCGCCTACCTGCAGGAATCAAGCGGGCTCGAGCATCCCCAGCGCAAACTCGGCGGCCAGCAGCCGCCCTGGCGCCTCAATCCGGTCTTTCAGGAACGCCACGCCTTCGTGCCCGGCTCCGATCGCCCCGCCGTCAACCTCGGCATCCACGCCACGTTCGTCAGCCGCCAATCTCCCGCTTCCACCAAACAACCCTCCCCACAGAAACCATGACCTCTGCCCCGCGCATCGTGCGCTCCACCGCACGCTCCCTCCTTCTCCTTTCTGCCTGCTCTCTGCTCAGCGCGGCGGAGCAGCGCCCCAACGTCCTCCTCATCCTTGTCGACGATCTCAAGCCGCTCTCCGGCAGCTATGGCGATGCGCTCGCCCGCACCCCCAGCATCGACCGCCTCGCCGCCCGCGGCGTGCAATTCGATCTCGCCTATTGCAACCAGGCCGTGTGCGCGCCCTCGCGCTTCAACCTGATGCTCGGCTCCCGCTCTACTTCCACCGGCCTCTACGGCCTCGGCAACAACCTCCGCCAGGTCCTCCCCGACGCCGTCACGCTTCCGCAGCACTTCGCCCGCCACGGCTACCGCACCGAGTCGCTCGGCAAGGTGTTCCATGTCGGCCACGGCAACCTCGGCGATCCCGACTCCTTCGGCGTGCCGCATTTCAAGGACAAGGTGATCGAATACGCCCTGCCCGAAAGCACCGGCGGCAAGGTCACGCGCGAAGAGGCCTTGTTCGGCAACATCAAATCCGACGTCCCCACCAAACAACTACACCGCGGCGCCGCGTGGGAGGCGCCTGTCCTGCCCGACGAAACCTACGCCGACGGCCGCGTCGCCCGCGAGACCGTCAACCGCCTGCGCACGGCCAAGGCGCGCGGCACGCCGTTCTTCCTCGCGGTCGGCTTCGCCCGCCCCCACCTGCCGTTCACCGTGCCCAAGAAATATTGGGATCTCTACGACCCCGCCAAATTCCAACTCGCCCGGCACACCACCCTGCCCACCGGCGCGCCCACCTACGCCGTCAAGGGCATCGGCGAACTCAACCAATACGACCCCATCCCCGACGCCCCGCCCGTCAGTCCCGACCTGCAGCGGAAACTCATTCACGGCTACTACGCCAGCACGAGTTACATGGACGCCCAGCTCGGCGTCGTCCTTGCCGAACTCGACCGCCTCGGCCTCGCCACCAACACGCTCGTGGTGTTGTGGGGCGACAACGGTTTTTCCTTCGGCACCCACGGCGACTGGACCAAGCACACCAACTACGAGGAATCCAACCACATCCCGCTCATCTTCGCCGGCCCCGGCATCGCCGCCGGTGCCCGCACCCGCGCGCTGATCGAGACGGTGGACATCTTCCCCACGCTCTGCGCCCTCACCGGACTGCCCGCTCCCACGGGCCCACAGCCGATCGACGGCCTCAGCCAGCTCCCCGTCCTCCGCGATCCCAAGACCAAAGTCCGCGACCACGCCTACCACGCCTTCCCGCGCCCGCGTCCCGGCAGGGGCGAGTGGCTCGGCCGCGCCATCCGCACCGAGCGTTATCGCTTCGTCGAATGGAAATCCGTCCGCGCCTCCACCGAGCCCGCCGACCTCGAGCTCTACGACTACGTCGCCGACCCGGGCGAAACGACAAACGTCGCCGCGCAGCAACCCGAGGTCGTGGCTAAACTTCGCGCCCTGCTCGCGCGCCACCCCGCTGCCAAACTCCCCTTCGCCGCCAAACCCTAGTGTGCCGACCGCAAAGTAGCGTGACAAGTAGCGGCGAGCGCCAGCGAGTGGAGCGCGCCGGTGGTCCACTCGCTGGCGCTCGCAGCTACACGTCACGAAAGTTATTGGTCGCGCCACTAGCGGGCTACGTGTGGATCGATAGTTCACACTCAAACGGCTTGCCGCACATCTTTTTCTGCCCCCCTTTCTGCAACGGCGGGTCGATCGGCACTCTGCACCAGTTTGCAGATCACGGATCCGTTCGAACCGGTCCCTTCGTTTCCGGCTACTTGCTCCAGGGCGGCACAATCCGATTCATCCGGGCGTAGGCAATCAACTGACCGAGGTGCTCGTGGGCATGGTCCGCCGGGAGGAACGCCACCCGCAGCTTGGGGGCCGGGCTGCCGAAGACGGTGACCTCGGGAATGAGCTCCGCCGCCGGAACCGCGTTCAAGACCTCGCGGATAAACTGCATCGTCTGCTGGGTGATCTTAATTGCGTCGGCCTTGGTTTTCATCGCGCCGCGGATCGTCTTGCGCTCGAGGCCGGCCGGCGGCTTGCCGCCGAGCCGGGCGCCGAGACCGAGGTTGGTTTCCGCCACGTGCATGAGGATCTCCTGCACCGAACTGACACCCTCCATCGGGCGCCAGCCGTAGCTCGACTCCGGGATCGCCTCCGCCAGCGAGAGGAGCTTGCCCGAGGCATCGTTGAAGCTCTTGAGCAGCGAGGTGCGAAACGCCGCCTCGAAGGGGCTGTCGGCGGCGGTAGCGGGGGTCAATACGGCGAAGAGGCCGGCCAGGATGAGCACGGCGGCGGGTGTTTTTTGGGAGAACATACCAGGAAGCCGATGTGAACTGGCCGCTGAGTCAAGCAGGCCGCGGGGTCGAGCGCCAAAGAGTCTGAGCGGTACCCGTTAGCGGGATGGTCCTATAGGGTCGCGCCGTTGCGGGTTGCAGCCCTTACACTGCGCCCGAATTCTTGCGCCTGCTGCGCGGCATCGCGCAATCGCGTGATCCCGTGGACCGTTCCCGGGGCGCGAGCAGCGCGACTGAATGGCGAAGCATTCCACCCAACTGCTGGGACGTATTCCTTGTACTGCCCCGGCGGCCACGTTTTGGTTCCCGCCATGGTGAGATTCGCGCACATTCCGATCCCGGCTCCGGTGGCACCCCACTCCTCGACCCGAATCCGTTGGGCACAACTCGTGGCAGTGCTGGCGGCAGGTGTGGCGGCCGCGCAGACCGGCCTCGCCCCGATGCCCGGACCCGATGATCCGGCGGTGCGGACGCTGATCCCGTTGCCCCCGGGCTGGCGGGTGGCGACGGAACGCGCGGCCGGACTTCCCGCGCAAGGCCTGCAGGTCTTCGTGCTGGAGGCGCCCAACGCGACCCCGCCGGTGCGAGCGTATTGCCTGGCCTGGGACACGACGGCGCCGACGGTGCGGTTCAAGCCGGTGCTCGCGGCGACGGCCCGCACACCGTCGCAGCTGGCCGCGCAGGAGCCGGGGGTCGTCTTTGCCGCGGTGAACAGCGGCTACTTCGGCGGCACCCAGTCCTTCAGCCTCATCCAGCAATCCGGCGCGGTGCTCGCGGCCAACGTGAAGGCGCTGTCCCGTACCTACCAAGGCGCGAGTACGAGCTACTTTCCCACCCGGGCGGCATTCGGCCTGGCCGCCGACGGGCGGCTGACAGTCGACTGGATCTACCATGTCGGCCCAGGCAACACGCTCATCTACGCCTATCCCGCCCCGAGCCCAAATCGCCTCAATGAGGCGCCGATGCCGGTACCGACCGTGGCGTTTCCCGCGGGCGGTGCGCCGTGGACGATGACCGACGCGATTGGTGGCTCACCGATGCTCGTAAAGGACGGAGCAGTGCGCGTGACCGACGCGGAGGAACTGATCGAGGTGAACAACACCGCCCGGCGCGCCCGCACGGCGCTCGGCTACACGGCCGGCGGCATCGTGCTGCTGCTGGCAGTCGAGGGCGACAACCCACCGGCCGCACCCGGTTTCACGCTGGCGGAACTCGCCGCTGCGATGCGGTCGCTCGGGAGCATCGGCGCCCTGAATCTCGACGGGGGCGGATCCACTTCGATGGTGGTGGGTGGGCGCACGACGGTCCGGCCAAGCGACGGCGCCGAGCGACCGGTGCTTTCGGCGGTGCTGCTGACGGATCCACAGCGGGCGGAGGTGGCCATCGCGCCGCCGCAGCTCCGCCAGGAGCCGGGGAATGTCAGGGTGGCGGCGGGCGCGCCGGCGACGCTGCAGATCCACGCGACCGGCGGCGGCCTGACGTATCAGTGGACCCGTGACGGCACACCGCTGCCGGGCGCGACCCAGGCGGCGCTGACCTTTGCGGCGATCGCGCCGGTCCAGGCGGGAACCTACCGCGTGGTGGTGAGCAACGCCCGCGGGCGCGCCGAAAGTCGGCCCGCGGTGCTGGGAGTGACGACAGCGGCGCCGGGCGAACTGGCCAATCTCTCAGTGCGAGCGACGGCCGGGGCCGGCGAAGACGCGCTGGTTGGCGGCTTCGTGCTGCGCGGAGCAGGTGACACCATGCTCGTGCGCGCGGTCGGCCCTGGGCTCGCGCCGCTCGGCGTGTCCGGGTTTGTCGAGAATCCGCGGCTGGAACTGCTGGGGCCCGGAGCGGTGGTGCTGGCCACCAACGACGACTGGGAAGCCGCGAGCACGGGGCTCGCGGCCGCCGCGGCCGGGGCCTTTGCGCTGCCACCAGGCAGCCGGGACGCCGCGCTGGTGCACGCAGTCGACGCCGGGCCGCATCTGGTGGTCGCGACCTCGGCCCGCGGGACCGATCGCGGCAACCTGCTGATCGAAATCTACGACACGAGAGCCGGCGGCGGTATGCTGGCCAACCTCTCCGCCCGCGCGCGAGTGACCGGGGCCGGCGGCGAACTCATCGCCGGTTTCGTCGTGCGAGGCGACGCCGCGATGACATTGCTGATCCGGGCGGTGGGCCCGGCGTTGCGCGCCTTCGGCGTCGGCGACGCACTGGCGGCGCCGCGCCTCACGCTCGTACAGGACGATGGCACGGTGCTCGGGGAGAACCGTGGCTGGAGCGTCGCCCCCAACGCCCTCGACGTGCGTGAGGCCGCCCGGCGCAGCGGGGCGTTTGCGTTGCCCGCGCTGTCCGCAGATGCGGCCTTGCTGGTGACGCTGCCGCCCGGAGCCTACACGGCGCTCATTTCCCCCGCCGACGACGGCCAGGGAGTGGCGCTGGTCGAAGTCTACGAGGTGCGCTGACGAGAATTGCCGCGCCGGAGGAGGGCTTGCGCGTCCTCTGGCGCGTTGCCCCCTTGAGTCGCGCTGGATGCACCCAGGCTTTACGAACGTCCCGAAAACAACCCCGGAGCGAGCTCCGGGGCATTTCGGAAAGCCGGACCGTGTAGCCGGGGGCGGCCTGGCCTTCGACCTGTCCGCCGAAGGCTTGGCGAAGGTGGAAGGCTTGGCGAAGTACGCTGACCCCGGCCGGCCTCAGCGAGGCCGGCTACAACCAAGCCGAAGTTCACCCACCTCCGGCGGGCAAGCCCTGGTCGCCTTTGGCGCCGCCTCCGGCGGGTAAACTTCGGGGTATCCGACCCATAGCGAATGGCCGGTGATTGGTACTACAGATCGAAGCCCACCGTGAAGACCCACAGCCGCGGCTCGACCCGCGCCCAGGCGACGTACTGGCCGTTGCTTAGCGCGCGATTCGCCACGAGGTCGTGCTCGTCGAGCAGGTTGCGCACATTCAACTGCAGGCGGTAGTTTGCCTTGTTCATCCAGCGCAGCTTGCCGCGGTAGGCGACTCCGAGATCGGTGTAGAACTCCTTCTTTCCTTCGATCGGCTTGGCGAGGTCGAAAGTCACCGTGCCATTCGGCAGGGTCTTCAGCCCATAGTTCAAGCTCGGGGCCGAACGGTAGCGGAAGGCGAGATTGCTGCTCAGCCCCTTCAGGCGGCCTTCGGTGAAATTATACGCCACGATCAGGTTCGACCGCAGGTTACGGCCCTGGGCCCGCCCCCGTCCGTCGACCGCCCGGATGAATTCCGCCGCAGCGCCGTAGTCCTCCTGGTAATACCGCTCGAAAGTCTTGCTCGCCGGATTGCCGTCGTAGGGGGCGTTCGCCCACGTCCACGTGCCGATGCTGCCGTCGCCGTCGACGTCCCGCGGATTGGTCCTGCCGCCCTCCGGCACTCGCAGCGCCTGCCACACCGGCAGGCGCGCGGCCGTCCACGCAAACCACTCGGTGCCGATGTTGGACTCCGTGGATTCCTGCTTGGCGGCATTGGCCTTGAAGCTCCAATTGCGGTTCGGCAGCCAGCTCACGTCGAGTTCGTAGCCTTCAGCCTCGCCATCGAACATCACCCAGTAATTCGCCCGGCCGCGATCGCGGTAGCCGCCGTTACCCAGGTTGATCGTGGGCATCGAAGGATCGAAGAGCCGCATGTTGTTCTCGATGTTCCAGAGTTGGTCGCGGATCGGATCGTTGAACCCGGTGTTGCCGGCGCGGGTTGGCCCCGCCGTGTTGGTGAAGCGGCTCGCCCGCAGGACGAACTTCCCGTCGAAGAGTCCGAGCGACACGCCGATGTCGTCGCCCTCCCCCACCGCCCCGGGGTAATCTTTCCCGTAGGGGTCGAACTTCCCGATGTTGGGCTGAAACGTATCCGATTTGTTGTACGTCAGCGACGCCCATTTCGTCAGGTGCAACACCGCACCGTACGTGCGGGTGAGGCCCGACTGCGTCGCGCCCCAGGGGCCGAACTCAGCCACCTCCGCCGACGGGTAAAGACCGCTCCAGTCGCGCACCTGGAAACGCGGGTCGATCGTCGCACTCTTCGCGGTGTCCTTGCGGTAGCCGTACAACAGCACGAGCCGGTCCTTCAGGAGATAGTTCTGCCAGGCGAACATCTGCGTCCGCACATTGGTCAGCGTGCCCTCCGGCCCCGAGCCGGTGCGCACCAGCTTCCAGCCCTGCTCGTTCCGGTAAGGCGAATCGTAGAGGTAGGCCCCGAACGGCTGCCCCGCGGCGTCGGTAAAGCGCCAGGTGCCGTACAGGTTCCCGAAGGGGTGGAAAGCGGTGTTGCCGTCGTCCCGGTTCAAATACAGCCGCGTGTGGATGTCGCGCCGGCCGTCCGTCGCCCAGTTCTGCGTGCCGGTCCGCGCCGCCGAGCCAACCGAACCGTTGGTGTAGGTCACGCCCGGCAACGTGGGCGACTGCTCCAGCAGGCCGCGCTGCAACTGGTGGCCGCGCCGGCGGTACTCGGATTCGGCAGCGAGCAGGGCGAGCCGGTTGCGTCCCAGCCATTTCAATACGCGATGGCCGGCGTGCTTGCGCCCGAAGTCGTACTCGTACGACAGCGTCGCCCGCCAGTCTTCCCGGTTCTCCCAGAACTCCTGGCCCGTGGCCCGGCCCTGGATGTAGTATCGGCCCGCGTTGGGATTGAGGGCCACCCCATCCGGCAGATACCGGTTGGCGTCGACGTAGATCCGGTTCGGACCGAAGCCAGAGTCGGCCGTGATTTCCTCGAGGGCCTCCCGATTGTAGGCCGCCTCCAGGAAGAGGTCGGGCGCCAGGCGTTGCTCCAGAAAGATGTTCATCAGGTCCGAGCGCAGTTTCTGCCCCCGGCTCATGCCATAGAGGTTGGTGGAGAACGACGCCACGCGTTCGTCGCCGAGGGTGAACGCCTGGCGCTCGAGGGAATGATACGGATTAATCGCCGCGGGGATGTTCTGCGGCTCGCGGGCTTCAACCGCGTTGTTCCAGCCCTGCACGTTGCCGTTGAGCGCGCCCGCGCCAAAGAGCCACACCGCCGGATTACCCTGGCGTGCGAACACCGGGTGGTTGGCCAGGTTGCCGAGGGTGAAGTTGCCGGCGTTGACCGCGCCCGTCGCGCGATTGTCGAAGAGGGGGCGATCCACCGTGTAGGGGCTGCCGGCAAACTTGCTCGCATTCTCCCAAACCGAGATGGAGTCGACCGGCGTAATGCGCGGCGCCCGGTTGCTGAAGCGCTCCACCTTCTCCCCGTGCAGCGACACCGTCGTGTATTTGAAGGGCTTCGCCGTCAGCACCCCGTAGTAACGGTCCTGCCGATCGAGGTTGGGCTTCACGCTCGTCACGTTCTCCTCCGACAGCAGCGCCACCCGGAGCGCGACTTTGTCGTTCAGGATCGGCTGGTTGAAGTTGATCGAGGCGCGGCGCGAGTCCTCTGAATTGTACTGCAGTTCGGTCGACACGCTGCGCTTGCGCAGGTTCGCCCGCTGGAGGCTCACGTCGACGATGCCCGAGGGGCTGCCGAGCCCGAACAGGATCGCGTTGGGCCCGCGGGCGATCGTGATGCGGTCGAGGTTGTAATTGTCGGTCGGCATCTGGGCCTCGAAGAAGTTGCGCGAGAGGGTGGCGCCAGTGAGCCCACGCACGCGCGTCGTGTTGCGCGGCTGGAAGACCCCGAACCCAAGCCCGTCGCCATCGGTTATATCGTCGCGCCCCTCGATGTTGGTCGAATAGATCAGCGCCTGCTCGAAGTTGTTCGCCCCGAGGTCGCGCATGAAATCCATCGTCATCACCTCCATCGGCTGCGCCAGATCCTTGAAATCCGTCTTCATGCGCGAGCCCCCGAGCGTCTGCGTCGCCACCCAGCCGGTCTGCGTCGATTCCTGAATCACGAACGGCGAGAGCTCGACCACTTCGTCAACCGACTTCGCCGCCGGCGTCTCCCCCGGGACTGGACGCACCACCTGGCCGGTCACCAGCGGCGCGGTCAAAGCAAGGAGTAGGCAGGCCGCGGTGATCGACATGCGGCCGCGGAACAAAGCGCGGGAACAGACGGAGAGAAGATTCATGGAGAGGGTGTTTGAGGGTTGGGTCTGGCGTCGCGAGGCGGCGCGGAATGGGGAACTGCGATTGCGGGGCCCGCACAGGACCAGCATGCCCGGCCCGCGGGGGCGAGGAAGCCTCCCGGCGTTAAACCGTTGACGCACCCGCTTGCCGTTCTGACCGTTCCTCTCCGACCTCCTCGCGCGCATGCCCCACGTCACCATGGCTCAACTGGCCGCCCGTGCCGGTGTCTGCAAGGCCACCGTCTCACTGGCCTTGCGCAACGATCCCCGCATTTCCCCGGCCACCATCAAGCGCGTAACGAAGGTCGCCGAGGAGCTCGGCTACACCCGCAATCCCGTGCTCGATGAATTGATGAGCCAATTGCGGAGGTCGCGCAAATTCGGCTACCAACGCACCATCGCGCTCCTCAACGCCCACCCGCAGCGCCGGGCGTTCTGGGACAATCCGACCATCCCATCCTGGGTGGCCGGCTGCCGCCGCCGCGCGGAATACCTCGGCTACACGGCGGACGAATTCTGGCTCCACGATCCCGCTCTCGACGGAGCACGACTGCGGCGGATTCTAACCACTCGCGGCATTCGCGGTGCGATCATCATCGGCGGCTTCAATCTCGACAGCATACCCGAGCGATTCTCGTGCCTATGGTCGGAGTTCGCCTGCGTGGTGACCGGAGTCAGGACCCACAATCCGGCGTTGTCTTTTACCTGCGTCGATCACCACAACCTCGTCCTCGACGCCATGAGCGAGGTTCGGAAACTCGGCTACCAGCGCCCCGGCCTCGTCCTCAACGGCGAGGTCGACCGCGTCACGGACGGGCGTTTCACCTGCGCCATGTGGCTCGCGCAGCAGGCGCTGCCGATGGCGCAACGCGTGCTGGCGCTCTCGTTCACGACCGCCGTTTCCGATTCTGAAAATCACTTTGACCGCTGGTTTCAGCAGCATCAACCCGACGTCGTGCTCACGCTGCATCCGGAGGTGCGCACCTGGGCGGCCAACCTCAAGCTGGCCGTGCCGCGCGACCTCGGTCTGGTGCATCTGGAAAGAAACCGCCACACCTTGGATTGGGCGGGGATGGACCAGCACAACGACTTCGCCGGCGAGGCCGCGGTCGATCTGCTCACCAGCATGCTGCAAGGCCGGGAAGTCGGCGTGCCGGCCTTCCCGCGCGCGACGCTGCTCGGGGCGACTTGGGTGCGCGGTGAATCGGTGCGCGTGAAACCGAAAGCGCCGGCGCGCATCTCCGCGAAAAAGCGGCGGACCTAAAGCGATCGCCGGGATCGAACGGCACTTGAAATGCCCGGGCGGGTAAACGGGTCAACGAGCGCGGGCTTGGATCGCCCGGCGTGGTGTCTCAGAGTGTCGTCCACATGGCTACCAACCGCCCCAACGTCATCGTCTTTTTTACGGATCAACAGCGGCACGACACCACCGGCGTCCACGGTTGCCCGCTCGGGCTCACGCCGAACTTCGACCGCATGGCGCGCGCGGGCACCCATGTTGCCCACAGCTTCACCTGCCAGCCCGTCTGCGGCCCCGCGCGCTCCTGTCTCCAGACCGGACTCTACGCGACCCAGACCGGAGTGTGGCGCAACGGCTTGGCCCCGCACGCGCACTTGCGCACGCTCGCCCATCACTTCAACGACGCCGGCTACCACACCGGCTACATCGGCAAATGGCACCTCATGCCCCACACTTATTACGGCGCCGTGCCGCGGGAGGGCCAGGGCGGTTACCGAACTTGGCTCGGGGCCAACCTCCTCGAATTCGTCTCCGATGCCTACGACTGCCGCCTCTGGGACAACGACGGCAATGAACACCGACTGCCCGGCTACCGCGTCGATGCGCAGGCCGACGCCGCCATCCGCTTCGTCGATGGTTGCACACGCGCGCGGGAGAATTTCTTCCTCTTCTTGTCGTTTCTGGAACCACACCACCAAAACCACCGTGACGACTACCCGGCCCCGACCGGCTACGAAACCGATTACGCCGGCAGTTGGTTGCCGCCTGATCTGGCCCGGCTCGGCGGCACCGCGCCTCAGCACTGGCCCGGTTACTGTGGGATGATCAAGCGGCTCGATGAAGCACTCGGCCGCTTGATCGACGCGCTGCGTTCCCTCGACCAACTGGACAACACCATCATCCTGTTTACGTGCGACCACGGGAATCACTTCAAGACGCGCAACGCGGAGTACAAACGCTCGTGTCACGATGCCTCGCTCCGCGTGCCCACGGCGTTCTGCGGACCGCGCTTTGATGGCGGTGGGGCGCTGCGCCAATTGGTGAGTCTGGTCGACCTGCCTCCCACCCTCTTGCATGCGGCCGGGCTGCCCGTGCCCGCAGAGATGGCGGGACGCTCCCTGTTGCCACTCCTCGGCGGCCAGCCGGCCCCCGACTGGCCCCAAGAGATCTTCGCACAGATCAGCGAGAGCCAAACCGGCCGCTGTGTGCGAACACAGCGCTGGAAGTACAGTGTGCGTTGCCCCGGGCAGAATCCCGACGGCACGCCGGTTTCCCTGGCGGCCGCCACGACGTACTCCGACGATTTTCTCTACGACCTCCAGGCGGACCCCTGGGAATTGAACAATCTGATTGGCCTATCCACGCATCAGCCCGTCGTGGCCAGGATGCGCGAGAGCCTCGTGCGGCGCATGACCGCAATCGGGGAAGCCACGCCCGGTTTCATCGACGCGCCGCTTCACCGTCCCTTCCAACAAAAGGTCTCACCGGCGGAGATCGAGCAATAGCCGCTCCGTGCGGCGCAGCCGCGAACCGAGCACCCGGCGACAGCGCCAGGCCGCACCAGGCGCCCACCGGCCCGGCGCGCGGGGTCGGCATCGGTTCGACCAAAGTCCGGCACCATGGCGGACGACAGCCCGCCCACAACCCCGTTTTTTCAGCCCCGGCTTGCCTCGCGTGCCCCGCGTCTCTGGCATCTGCCATCCCGATGACGCCCGACGCGAAGCTCACCCCGATGATGCAGCAGTACTTTGAGGTGAAACGCGGCCTGCCGCGCGACACGTTGCTGCTCTTCCGGCTGGGCGATTTCTTCGAGTTGTTCTTCGACGATGCCGTGACGGCCTCCCGCCTGCTCGGCCTCACGCTCACCAAGCGGCAGGACACCCCGATG
>SXGU01006556.1_pt1 | contig 27623 bp, 22 predicted proteins | sample 3174531 | NCBI WGS metagenome assembly SXGU01 (sample SAMN11356863, study PRJNA531348) | freshwater metagenome | isolation source: freshwater sample F1-140 | place: China: Fuxian Lake, Yuxi | collected 2017-12-25 | reverse complement strand
GGCTGGATCCCTACGAGCTGAAGAAAAGCATTGAGGCCAAGCTGGGGAAATTCTTCACTGCGTTGGGTAACTTGGATCGTGAGTCAACGATGACCTGACGGTCCCACGCTCCCGGTAACATTTTGCCGTGAGTCAATACGCGGTGCGTTGCTCAGGAGAAGTTCCGCCAGCACCACGGCGTCGGCGATGCTCATGTTCGCGCCCTGACCGCCAGCCGGACTGACGGAGTGCGCGGCGTCGCCCATGAGCAATGCACCGGGCGCGCCGTAGCGTTCCGCATGGCCCCAGGGCCGCGCGACGCGGACGAAGTCGCCGGGGAATTTTCGCCCGCCGACCACGGCGCGCAGGGCTTCATTCGCGCCGCAGAACTCCGCCCACGATTCGGCGACGTGCGGGTTCGCATCGAACGCCTTGCTGGCGATGAGCACCATGCCGACGCCGACGCCACCCGGCAACGAGCCAGCTCCGAACGCAAGAATGCCCGAGTCAGCGTGATGCCAGTTGGGCCAAAGATGGACGGTCGCTTGCGGCAACGTGGCGGGCCACGAGTCGAGCGCGAGGCAAAGGAACTCGACGGGGAACAGCCGCGTGGGCATCGCGATGCCCGCCGCCTCACGCACGAGCGAGCGCACGCCGTCGTCGCCGACCGTCCAGTCCGCCAGCCATTCCTCCTCGCGCTGCGTGGCGAGTTCGCGCGTGCGCAGGCCGGTGATGCGCCCGCCGTCCTTGAGCACCTGTGTCACCTCCACGCCGCGCCGCAGCTCGAAGCCGCCGAGCTGGAGCAACTGCTCGCGCGTCGCGTTCGGGTTCGTGAACATCGGCTGCACGCGCGCCGCCGCGAACACCTCCGGCGTGGCGAGCGGGAGGAACTCCTCGCCGTCATGCACGCGGATGCCCTGCAACGGCAGGAAGGCCGCGCGTTCCCAAGTCTCGCGCGGCGCGAGCGAGAGCAGGACTTGCTGCATCGCCGGCCAGAGGATTTCCGGTCGCAGCCACTTGGGCGGCGCGACGCTGCGCTCCAGGACCGCCACCCGCTTGCCCCCGCGCGCCAGCAATTGCGCCAGCACCCCGCCCCCGATGCCGCCGCCCGCGATGAGCACGTCATAGCGCATGGCTGTTTCTGCGCCTGCGAGTGGCCCGCGTCAACCTTACAGCCAGCGACTGCCAGCGGGACCACTCCGGGGCAATTCCAGCCTTGAACCACGTGCCGCTACACGGCACCTTCCGCTCATGGGAAAAGTGACTGTCAACATTAAGCTGACCAACCTGTTCGACTTGGGAGCACGGCATCATAAACTCTCCAAAGCCAAACCCCGCACGGTGGAAGTCGAGGCGTTGGTGGACACCGGAGCCACCCGGCTTTACCTCAAGCCCAGCGTCATCCAGGCGTTGGGATTGGAGAAGATGGACGAGGTCATCTCCCAGACGACCAATGGACCCAAGCGGCGTTCGGTCTATGAATCCGTGCGGCTGGAAGTTCAGGGCCGCTACGGGGATTTCAACGTGGTGGACATTGGTGAGAACGTGCCAAACCTGCTCGGCCAGATTCCGCTCGAATACCTCGACTTCGTGGTGGACCCCAAGAACCGCAAACTCATCCCCAACCCGGAGCACGGCGACAAGCAAATGAGCGAGGAGTATTGAAGGCCATGAACCACTACGCCCCCGATGTCGCCGCTGACGCGACCGTCCTCTGGAAATACCGTGCCATCTACCTCGACGGCGACCAGGTCTTCGGCCAGTGGAGCGATGTGGGAAGTATTGCAGTCACCGGATAGGCCATGAGCACCGACCTGAAGCACACTTGCCACGAGTGCGGCGGCCGCACCTCCTACCCCGACCACGCGAAGGGCATGGAAATCAAATGTCCGCACTGCGGGAAGTCTACGTCGCTCGGCGAGGTGTATCCCGCCAACCCGGCCCCGCAACCCGCCGCTTCCTCCAGCCCGCCGACAACCGCGAGTCCGTTGGTTGGCACCACTTCTGGACACTCTGCCCCAGCGGGTTTCGCCATTGCCGGGAAACGCATCGGCTGGCCGGTGTGGGCGGGTGCTGGTCTGGTGGTCGCCGCACTCTGCGTCGGCCTGTTCTTCTATCTACGCCCCATCAATGTCACCGGACACCTGTATGTGGTCACGAAAGGCAACTCTGTGGTGAACATCCCGGACACAGCGGGCTTTGTCCTCGCCGATAAAGAAATGAAGGCGTGGGTTGATGGGGTGAACAGTGTCACGGCAAAGTTCAAAAGCGAAGCCGAACAGGCGGTGGTGCCGCTGGTAAGCGAGATTGAAACAATCGCGACGAAGAAAGCCGAGAGCTGGTCGAAGGAACAGATGGTGAGAGAGGAGCGAAATGGGTTGGAGGTGCAAAAGGACCGGCTGCGCAAGGAATCTGATCTGGTGTATGCAGATGAGTTGGCAGTCACGGTGGGCGACATCTCTTCCGCAGCTCACGGACTTACCCGTATCGAAAGCGAAATCCGCTTCGACTCGAGTAAACCACCACCTTCCCCCATTAAGAGCCTCATCGAGGGGCTTCGAGACACGCGCCGCACTGCCGTTCAAGCCAAAAACTTTGGGGAAATGACGGGCTTTGTCTTGGAAACGAATCTGCTAGTTCACGCGTCAAACACGGTAGTCATCGCACGGAACCATCACCTAAAGATGTCGAATGCCGCGCGACAGCAACGAGCTGATGCACTGGACGTGCGCGAGGCATATTCACTGGCAACCAAGGCCACCAACGCCCTCATTAGCCTCAGCAACCTCCTTGCGAGAGCCGAAGAACTGCGCCCCAAGCGGGAGGAGTTCGTCAAGATCTTGAATCGGTTGGAGGAGTTGGCTGCGGCCTTAGAGACGTTCAACATTGCCTCCTCGCGACTATTCAAGGAGGCGAGCGAGAAGGAAGAACAAGTCGTAACGATTTTGCGTGCGGCGAAAAAGAACATTAACGTGGTTCCCCTCGACTCCTTGAGAAAGATTTTTGGATTGGACGGGCCGGTTGATTCTAGGCTGCCTTCCGATGCACCTCGAAATGTGCGCGACGGCCTCTGGAGGTTTCAAACGGACGCCGAGGGGAAGATGAGCCTGCACCTACCAAAGAAGGGCGTGTATCATTTCGTCTGCGTCGTGAAGTATCGTGACGAAATCTTGTTCGTCTACAAGCGGATGGAGTTCGTCGGAGGGCGAGACCACAAAGTCAGTTTGAATCAGGATGCCAATTTAACTTTCGACTACGAGGCGTGGGTTCCTCTGGGCTTCAAGATCCAGGCACCGGAGCTTCCCAATTCGAAAGATGCCGAGATAACGAAGGACTTGCGCGAGAAACTCCTGAAATGATTGCCGGTCTTCGCGGCGAAACTGCCAGCAACTGCCATGTCTTCCGAACTTCGTGCCTTGCACCGACAGCAGTTGTTCCACTGGACTGGCGGCGACATCGAAGAAAAACAAGTTGGCCGTGAAGCAACCGCCGAATTTTACATTGAGCGTTTGCACAAGACCCTGAACCCACAGCGCGGTCTTTGGGTGAAGGTGCCGACAGGCGGAGACGGAAAGCCGAAAGAGGCGTTGCAACTGAATGGGGTGCAATATCCCCTGCTGACACCGATAGTTTGCTTCACTGAATGGAATCTCGGGGCAAGTAAGCCTCACACCAGCAAATATGGCCATCTAGGCTTTGGGTTCCCACGACGCTGGGTGCTAGAGAGAGGTGGCCAGCCCGTCACGTATTTTCGTGCTGCGAAAACATCGCCATTTCTCCGAGCAATCGCTGACCTGCTGGCCCGGTATGGAGAACCCGCCGGGCAGGGTCGCCTTCCTCCTTCGATGGACTTCCTGCTCCACTTCGCCAAGCCGGTCAGCGACTTTCGGGAGAAGCGTGACCGGAAGGCCAAGAGCGGCAGCAAGCGTGTCAATACCGAGAGGATTCGTGATGCTTTTGCCCGAAACGCTGGTTCACCGATGAAGTTTGTTGCGGAGCGGGAGTGGCGCATCGTTCACCACCAGAGCAAGAGGTTCGTCAAGAATCTTGGTGAAGAACCCACGGCTTATTTTTTGCCTTTCAAGCCAGGGAAGGAGCTGTTCACGCTGGTGGTGCCCGACAACTACATCATGAATCGGGTCATGCGGAACCCTGATTTGACCAATCTGCTATTCCCGGAGAACGGGCCTCACGTAACCGTCCTTTCATGGCAGGACATCGGGACTTTCTAAGCGAGCGAAGAGCAGTCAGAGACTCGTCACCTCGTCTCCTACGGAGGGAACTTAATCCACCTTCACCATCGCCTTGATGACGCCGGTCTCCGGCTGGGTCCAGCTCGGGAAGACGCCGATCATGTCCTCGAAGGCGGACTGGTGCGTGATCCACGGGCGGGTGTCTATCTGGCCGTCCTCGATGAGCCGGATGATGCGGGTGAAGTCGCCGGGCAGGGCGTTGCGGCTGGCGCGGATGTCCAGCTCGCGCCGGTGCAGCGCGGGGGCTTGGAGGAAGCTGATCTCCGACTGGGTGATGCCGACATAGATGAGCCGGCCCTTGAAGGCGCAGTAGCTCACGGCGTGGCCCATGGATTTGTTGCTGCCGGTGGCGTCCACCACTACGTCGGCGAGCTGGCCGTTGGTGAGTTCGGCGAGGCGCTTCAACTCCTCGCCGTCGCCCTTAGTGAGGATGGTGTCAGGCACGCCCATGGTGTCGCGCACGAAGGCGAGGCGTTGCTCGTTCATGTCCATCACAATGGCGCGCGCGCCGGAGAGCTTGGCGAACTCGACGACGGAGAGGCCGATGGGACCGGCCCCGATGACGAGGACGGCCTCGCCGGGCTTCGGCTCGCCGCGATTGATGGCGTGGCAGCCGATGGCGAGCGTCTCGACGAGGGCGAGTTGGTCGAAGGAGAGTCTCTTGGACGGGTGCATTTTCCGCGCGGGCAGAAGGATGCGTTCGGTCATGCCGCCGTCGCACATGACGCCGAGGGTTTTGTTGGTCTCGCAGCAGTTGGTGTGGCCGCGCCGGCAGGAGTAGCAGTGGCCGCAGTTGATGTAGGGCTCGACGGAGCAGCGGTCGCCGGGCGCGACGTTCGTGACGCCGGGGCCGGTGGCGAGCACCTCGACGCCGAGCTCGTGGCCGGGGATGCGCGGGTAGCTGAAGAAGGGCATCTTGCCGAGGTAGCCGGAAATGTCCGTGCCGCAGATGCCGATGCGATGGACGCGGAGGAGGACTTCACCCGCGGAGGGCGCGGAGGGTTCGGCGATGTCAATGCGTCGCCAGGCTTGGGGCTTTTCGAGTTGGAGAGCTTTCATGTTGGTGGTCGCGGACGGGAGGTTTTAGTCGAGGCCGGGGGCTTCGAGCAAGCGGCGTGGCAGGTCACGGGAGCCGTGCATCAACCGCCACGCTTCGAGGTGCGTGTCGGTGACACGGTAGAAGAGGAGGACTTTGTTGAACGGTGGCTCGATACGGAATGAGCGCAGGCCGACCAGTCGGGGATGGCGGAAGCGACGACGACGGCCAAATTCGGGGTGGAGGGACAGGCTCGTCAGCGTGGCAACCACCGCCTGTTCAAAGCGCCAAGCGATGTCCTCCCCAGCCTCGTAGGTGTAGTAGTCGAACCGCAACTCGTAGTCGGCGATGAAGGCAGCCGCCCGAATCACCGGCGTGCTCATGCCTTCTGGGCAGCACGGCGGTCGCGGATAACTCGCTCGCCAATCGCTCGCAACTCTGCTGGATCGAACGGCGCGAAGGGGCCGTCCGCCGCCTTCAGCAATTCCGCCTCTAGCTCTGGCGTATCCTCTTCGGGGTTCAAGTCCGACGGCTCGTGTGGAATGCCCGGCCCGGCTCGGAGCCAGTCCGCCAGTTCGAATTGCTCCTTGAACGACAGTGTCTCGATGGCTGCTTTGATTTCCGTGACCGTGCTCATGGCGGGAAAGTAATCCTCCCGGATGCGTGCGCCAACTCGAAACTCCAAACGCAAAACCCGAAACTACTTCATCGTAGCCAGCATCTCCTTCACTGCCTTCGCGAGGCCGACGGTGAGGCTGCGGCTGACGATGCTGTGGCCGATGTTCAACTCGACGAGATGCGGCACGACGGCGATCAGGGGCGGGACGTTGGTGCAGTTCAGGCCGTGGCCAGCGTTCACTTGCAGACCCATCTCGTGCGCCTGCGCGGCGGCGGCGGCGAGGCGTTTCAGCTCGGCCTTGCGCTCGCGCACCTTGCCGAAGCACTCGGCGTAAGCGCCCGTGTGCAGCTCGATGAACTGGCTGCCCACCATCGCGGCGGCGGCGACTTGAATCGGGTCGGGTGCGATGAAGAGGCTCACCTCGATGCCCGCGTCGTTCATGCGGCGGCACGTCCGCTTGAGCGCGGCGAGGTTGCCCGCGACGTCGAGCCCGCCCTCCGTGGTGACCTCTTGCCGCCGCTCGGGCACGAGGCAGACGATGGCGGGCTTGAGCTTGAGCGCGAGTCGGATGATTTCCTCCGAGTTCGCCATCTCCAAGTTCAGTCGCGTGGAAATTTTCTTCCGCAACGCGACGACATCACGGTCTTGGATGTGCCGACGGTCCTCGCGCAAGTGCGCCGTGATGCCGTGCGCTCCCGCGGCTTCGCATAGGAGCGCGGCGGCGACGGGGCACGGCTCGCCAAAGCCGCGTCCGCGATAACGGGCTTCGCGGACAGTGGCGACGTGGTCAATGTTGACGCCGAGTTTCAGCATGGGGCGAACGTAGCGGGAGAGGGGAAGGCGTTAAATGTAAAACGTGAAGCGTAAGATGCAATGCGTAAGCAGGGAGGGCGTTCGTAAGCCAGTAGCTCCTCTGCATTACGCATGACGCCGTTCGTTACTTGCCCGATTGCTTCGGCGCTCCACCGGGCAACGCCGGCAAGCCCGGCATCGCATTCGTCGGGTAAGCGAGGGCGGGGAAGGCCGGGTTGTCCAGCCAGCGGGAGAGGAGGGTAAGTTCAATCGCCGTCAGGCCGAGATCAGAGCGGCGCACGGCCTTCAGCTCCGTCGGGGAGAAGGCGGTGACCTCAGTGATGGTGTTGCCGAGTTTAGGTGAGACGGAACGAAGCCACTGATTCGCGGCGGCGGCTCCGGGGAAGGACGGGTTGGCCGACAGCATCGCTGTGAGTTGGAGGATGGGCACCCACTGCGCGAGCTTCGCCTCCGTGATTTCCCAATCGTAATAGACAAGGTTCGTGCGCGGGAGGAACTGGTTGAGCAACTCGGCGGGTGGTGGGTTGGTGTTCGGTCCATGCGGGATGATGCCAGCCATGCTGCCGAAGAGGAGAAAGTCATCGCCCGACTCCGGCGCGGGGCGGACAAACGGGACAAGAATCGGCATCCCCACCCAGCCAATCTCCGTGCGGTTCGTGGTGAACGCGATCCGTCCGACACCCGCCCTCACGATGTTCGTGCCGAGCGTGTGTAGGGCGTGCGGTGCGGCGCGCACGACGGTGTTCGACGCGTCCGGCATCGGTGCTGCGGCGAGGAGGTTGTAAGGCACGTCGGAGCGCGCCCATGTGAAGAACTGGTTCGGCGCGGACTTCAGCTCCCATTCCTTGAACTCCGGCAGGCGCGCGAGCCAGCCGCCGAAGCCCTGCATCGCCGTGAAGCTGATGAGCGGGTCGCGCACGGAGTTTGTCGGCAAGCGGAAGGCGGCGAGTTGCCACGGGGCGGTGTTGGCGAACGTGAGCGTGGCCTCACTGCGCAGCGCGTCGCCCTTCGCGGTGACGCTGACGGAGAGGCGCGGCCATGCGACGGCCTTGGGCAAGTCGAGCGCGGCTTGGAGCCGGGACAAGTCGGCGGTGAGGTCAACGAGGTTGGCCGAGAGCGCCGGGTGCTTGCCCGGTGCGGGGCTAGCGGGGAGCGGCGTGCCGGGCGCGGATTTGGACACCATCAAGCAATCTTCAAAGCTTGCGACCGTGAGCAGATCGTTGGCCGCCGTCTTCGCGCTCCATGCGCTGGTGCCCGCCCCCATCGCGGGGAGCGCCACGGGCTTCGAGCCGACGGCCTGCCAGAGGTTCGTGCTCCATTGCGCGCGCTGACTGGCATCAAGGAAAATGGTGAGCATCCACGAAGCACCTTGCGCGTCGTGCGCCTCGAAGAGGAACTTGCTGGCGGCGAGTTCGTCCAACAGCGAGCGGAGCAGGGCGCTGGTGTTGGTGCTTGCCGCCGTCGTGCCGAACAGCGTGCCGGGCAGCGTGACCGCGAGCCGGTCGTGGACTTGCTTCCGGGCGGCGACCGCCTCGGGCGAGTTCAGGAGTGAGTGCAGCTTGGCACTGCTCGCGTTCGTGGCGATGTGATTTAGGCCGGCGAAGTGCAGGCGGAAGACCGGCCCGGCTGGCTCGGCGGCCTTTGGCGCGGGCGGAGCCGGCTGTTTGTCACGGCAGCCGGTCGCGGCCGCGACGCAGCCAAGCAACAGAGCGAAAGCAAGTTGTCTCATCGGTGCGACTGAATTGCCAAAAGCGACGCGTCGAAGCAAATGCAAATCCATGCGCGAGCCTACGGGAAATTGCGCACGCGAGGCGAGCATCCTCCATCGGGCTTGCCACGCGAGCTACTTCACCGGCACGGCCTCTGCGCGCGGGGCAGGGGAGGGGGTTGCCGCTGCGGCGGGCTTCAGGAACTTCCCCGCCACCGCGCTGAACGCGGTGTAAACCATCGGCACCACGAACAGTGTCAGAAACGTGCTGCTCAACATCCCGCCGATGACCGCCACGCCCATCGGCCGCCGGCTCTCCGCGCCCGCCCCCATGCCGATGGCGATGGGGATGATGCCCGCGATGGTTGAGAGCGCGGTCATCAGGATGGGGCGCAGGCGCACGACGCCGGCGGTGACGATGGCCTCGCGCGGGTCCACGCCCCGGTCGGTTTCCTGGTCGGCAAACTCGACGAGCAGGATGGCGTTCTTCGTGACCAGACCGACGAGCAGCACGAAGCCGATGAGGCTGAACAAGTTGATGTTCATCGCCGGCACTTCCTTGATGACGCCAGTCTTGCCGAGGTAGTCCACGAGCCAGAGCAAGCCCAGCGCGCCGAAGCCCGCCAGCGGCACGGTCAGCAGCACCGTGAGCGGGTGCAGGAAGCTCTCGAACTGCGCGGCCAGCACCATATAGGTGATGATGAGCGCGAGCACGAGGACGACGAGGAACTCCTTCCACGCGTCTTTGAACTCCTTCGATTCGCCCGTCCAGTCGTAGAGGAAGCCAGGTGGCAGGTCCGCCTTCACCGTCGCCTCGGCACGGTCAATGGCGGTGCCCAGCGGCACGCCGTTGAGCGAGCCGGAGATGGTCGCGCTGCGGAGGCGGTTGAAGTGCTCGATGGCGTTGGGCGCGCTGCCCGCCTCGCGACGCACGATGGAGCTGAGTTGGATGAGTTGCCCGTCCTTGTTGCGCACATAGAGGCGGTCGAGATCCTGCGGCGTGAGGCGGGACAGGCGCTCGAGCTGCGTGATGACTTGATACTGCTTGCCGTCGAGCTTCACGCGGCTGAGGTCCAGTCCGCCGAAGAGGATTTGCAGCGTGCGCGAAACGTCCTCGATGCTCACGCCCAACGCGGCGGCCCGGTCGCGGTCCACGTCGAGGCGCAGCTCGGGCTTCGTGACCTCGAAGCTGGAGCGGACGTTCACGAGGTAGCCGGAGGTGCGGAGCTTGCCGAGCACCTCGTTAACGTGGGTGTTCAACGCGTCGAGGTCCTGCGCCTGGATGACGAGCTGGAAGGGCGCGCCGAAGCCGCGGCCAATGGCCTTGGGAATGTTTGGCACGGCGATGGCCCCCTCGATCTCGTTGAAAAACTTCATCCGCAACCCGCCGGGGCCGTTCACCAGCTCGCGGACGTTGCGGGTGCGATCCTTGGCGTCCTTGAGCCGAACGAAGAGGATGGCGCTGTTGGCCTGCCCGCGCCCGCTCATGGCGAAGGCGATGACCGCACCGTAAGCCTGCACCTCGGGCGTCTGCTTGAGAATCGTCTCCATCTCCTTCACCTGCCGGTCGGTGTATTCGCTGGTGGAACCCTCGGGCGCGAACACGAAGCAGAGCAGCCGGCTCTTGTCCTCCTCAGGAAGGAATTCGCCTTCGAGCTTGCCCAGCAGCGGCACGTTCAGCCCCCACATCATCGCCCCCAGCGCGGCCAGCGTGGTGAGGAAGCCCAGCCCGCGCCCGAACCAGCCCAGCGCGAGGAAGGGCCGCATCACGAAGGCCGTCGCGTTCACCAGTGCGCGCAGCACCTTGCCGAAGAGCCGCGTGAACCAGCCCAGCACCGCATCAAACCAGCGGAGGAAGAAAATCTTTTTGTCCTCGGCGGCAATCGGGAGGAGCACGCGCGCCGCGAGCATGGGCGAGAGCGTGAGCGCCACAAACGCCGAGACCGCCACCGCGCCGCAGATGGCCACGGCGAACTCGATGAAGAGCCGCCCCGTCGCGCCCTTGAGGAACGCCAGCGGCAGGAACACCACGATGAGCGAGAGCGTGATGGCGATGACGGCGAAGGAGATTTCATCCATGCCCTTCTTCGCGGCGGCCAGCGGCTCCATCCCCGCCTCGATGTGGCGGTGGATGTTTTCCAGCACGACGATGGCGTCGTCCACCACCACGCCGATGACCAGCACGAGCGCGAGCATCGTGAGCATGTTCAGCGAGTAGCCGAACCCTTGCAGGATGGCGAAGGTGCCGATGATGGAAACGGGAATGGCGGCCAGCGGAATGAGCGTGGAGCGCGCGCTGCCGAGGAAGACCCAGATGATGATGACGACCAGCGCGAAGGCCGTGCCCAAAGTGCTCCAGACCTCCTCGATGGAGGCCTCGATGAAGACCGACTCGTCGTAGTTGAAGACCATCTCGATGCCCGGCGGGATGGCCTCGCGGATGCGCGCGACTTCCTCCTTCACCGCCCTGGCGACCTCGACGGTGTTCGCCTTGGACTGCTTGACGATGCCCAGGAAGATGCACGGGCGGCCGTTGTTGCGGGCGATGGTGCGCTCGTTCTCCACGCCGGCCTTGGCTTCGCCGATGTCGCGCAGGCGGACGATTTTGACCGTATCGTTCTTGATGACGAGGTCGTTGAACTGGGCGGGGGACTTCAACTCCCCGCGCGTCTGGATGGTCATCTCGCGGTCGAGGTTTTCCACGCGACCGCTGGGCAGCTCGACATTCTGCTGCTTCAAGGCGCGCTCCACGTCGAGCACGGTGAGCTGGTGCGCGGCCATCTTCTCGGCGTCGAGCCAGAGGCGGATGGCGAAGCGCTGCTCGCCGCCGATGACGACCGAGGACACGCCGCGGATGGTCTGGAGGCGGTTCTTCATCTGCTTCTCGGCGAGCTGGGTCAGCTCCAGCGGCGAGAACTGGTCGCTGTTCACGCCAATCCAGATGACGGCCTGCGCGTCGGCGTCCTGCTTCGCGACGACGGGTTCGAGGATGGTCTCGGGGAGCTTGCCGCGCACGCGGGAGACGCGGTCGCGCACGTCCTGCGCGGCGAGGTCAATCTCGCGCGCGAGGTCGAACTCGATGGTGATGGTGCTGACCTCTTCGCGGCTCTGGCTGGTGAGCGTCTTGATGCCCTCAATGTTGTTAATCTCTTCCTCCATCCGCTCCGTCACTTCGGTCTCGACGACCGCGGCGTTCGCACCCGGATAGACGGTGGTGACGCTGACGATGGGTGGGTCAATGTCCGGCAGCTCGCGCACCGGCAGGCGCTGAAGCGCGATGAGGCCGAAGAGGATGAGCGCGAGGCTCATCATCGTCGTGAGGACGGGGCGGCGGATGCTGATTTGAGCGAGAATCATGAGGGAATGACCAATGACGAATGCTCAATGCCCAATGAATGACCAATGACGAATGACCAATCAGGTTGCGGGCTACGCGGCTGAAGTGCGGATTTCGGACCCAGTGTGGCATGCCTTGACGCAGAGACGCAGAGGACGCGGAGAGGCGCAGAGGACGAATGCGTTGCGATTTCGATCGCGTGAGCTAACGAGTTTTCGCCTCTCTCTGCGAACCTCTGCGTTCTCTGCGTTTCTGCGTTGAACTTCGCAGCTAGTCCACTTTCAAGTGGCCGAGCATTCGGCCTTGGGCATTGATTGGCCATTGCGTCATTGGGCATTGGGCATTCCCTTGCTCCCCTTCGGCGCATACGCCGCCGCCTGGTCAGGTCCCGCCGGCTTCACCTTCGCGCCTGGCCTCACCTTCTGCAGGCCTTCCACGATGACCAACTGCCCTGCCTCGACACCTTCCAGAATCTCCACCACTCCCGCCTGTCGCACGCCCAGCTTCACGGGGCGGAGCTGCGCGTTCATGTCCTTGTCCACGATGTATAGCATCGCGCGGTCGGCGTTGACCATGATGGCTGGCTCTGGGACGACGACGGCGTCGGCGCGGAGCTGGAGCGTGAGGTCGAGGTTGGCGAACATGCCGGGCTTCAGCGAGAAGTCGGCGTTGGCAATCTTCGCCTTCACCATTGCGGTGCGCGTGTGCGTGTCCACCTGCGGCGCGATGAAATAGACTTTGCCCGCAAACTTCCGCCCCGGGAACGCCGCGACGCGCAGCTCAATGGTCTGGTCCAGCTTGAGCAGGCTCAGGAAGCGTTCGGGCACGCTCACCTCCACCTTCACCGGGTTCAGGTCCACGAGCATTCCCAGCGTCGTGTCTTTCTTGATGACCTGGCCGACACTGACGCTGCGCGCACCCATCACGCCGGCGAACGCGGCGTGGATCTTCGTGTCCTTCATCTCACGCTGGCGGACCGCGATGGCGGCCTGCATGGACTCGAAGCGCGACGCGAGTTGGTCGAACTCCTGTTGGGAAATCGTCTTGTCGCGCAGGAGCTGCTGCGCCCGGTCGTAGTTGACCTTGCTCAATTTCAAGTTCACCTCAACCTCAGCCAGCGCGGCGGTGAGGCGCGACTCGTCGAGGCGGAAGAGCAGTTGTCCCTTCGTCACCGGCTTGCCCTCATCGAAGCCGACCTCAACGACCGCGGCTTCCAGCTCGGCCTTGATCTCCACCCACTCGTTCGCCACGAGAGTGCCCACGAGCGAGAGCGACTCGGCCACCGCCTCGAGCCGTGCCTCGATGGCGACGACTTGCGTGGGCGGCATTGTCGGAGGCGCGGCGGACTTGGCGGCGTCGGGCTTCTTGCAGCCTGCGAGGAGCGAAATGGCACAGGCGGCGGTCGAGCAGATGAAGGGGAGTGATCGCATGCGAATGGATGGGAAAGTCCGATTCCGCGGGAGTCGAGAGCTTAGTAGAGCCGCGTGGATTCCTCGCGGCGGATGGGCTTCTCAAACTGGTCGGTGGTGAAGTCCACCTTGAAGCGCGAGTCGTCCGCGCGCAGCGCCTTGGTCATCACGCGCCACGTGGCCACGGCCTTGCCATCGAGCGAGGGCAGGGGACTCATGCTGACGGTGCGGCCTTGCGCCTGCACGGCAGTGGTGCCCGTCCCGAAGACAAACTCCTGACTGTCCGGCACCGTGCAGACGACGCGGATGCCGGTGCCGGTCTGGTTGCCCTGGTTCGTGACGGTGACGACATAGGTGATGGCCTTGCCGACCTCGATGGGGTCCTCCAAGTCCACGACCTCCACCAGCACGGCATACACGCCGAGAATCTGCGTCTGGCTTTCGCAGTAGGCTGGCCCGGCCACCGCGCCTTGCGCCGCCGCCTTGAACTCCATCCGCCCCGGCCGCTCCGTGGTGAAGACGGCGCAGACTTCCCTGCTGCCATTCTTGGCGAGGTCGGTGATTCCCCAAGTGACCCGATCCAGCGAAGTGATTCCGCCTTCCGTGGCGCTGACAACCGTTGCCCCCGCCGGGATGGGCAACGCGATGGTGGTTTTCGCCTCAGGGCCGTCGCCCTTGTTCTGGAGCGTGAGGCAGACTTTCACCGTGCGACCGGTGAACTCCCTCGGCGGTGCGGAGCAAGTCAGGGCGAGCAAGGGCACGGGCGTCGGCTCGGGGCCGAGATCTTCGAGGAAGAAGTTGCTGCAAGGCTTGGGTGTCACGCAGCGGTAGCGCCGGCCCTTGGACGAGAACGTGAACGCGTAGGCTCCGACGGGTTCAGCGCCCGCCCAGATCACGTTGCGCAGGCAGATGGCGGTGCCGTCCTTGCGCGAGGACATGAAGGGCATGCCCGTGCCGACAAGAATCTTCCCGTCCACGATCTCGGCCGTGAGCGCGGCGCGATGGAGGTCCTCCAAGTTACCGGTCCAGCCCCACTGGCGGAGGATCGAAGCGATGTCAGGCCGGAGTTTCTCATCGCGGAAGCGCGACCGAAGGTCCTCCGGCGTGTGTAACGGAGGGGCGAACCGCGTGGCCGGATGACCCAACCGCGTGGCGCGATGCTCCTCCGCGTGAGCAGGTGCGCCGCAGAGGATCATCAGGCCGAAGCTAAGGCCGAGCAGGACGGACACTGAATGTTTCACGGTGGACAGGTTCCAGAAAAGCACGTCACGAAACCAGCCAATAGTATGAGCCGGCGCAAAGCTCGAAAGCATTTGCACGGCCCGGAGCGAGGCCGGATATTGCCCGCACTCCCCGCGGCCGGGGCCAAGTTCATCATGAAACGTCTCGCATTGATCGCCGGTCTGTTCGTCCTGGCTCCGGGCGGAAAACTGTTCGCAGCGACGACCAACTCGCCGCAGTTCCGCGAAGTCTTGGAGATCGTCCGCGCCAACCTCGGCGGGATGAAGCCAGACGCTTTGGAGCGCGCCGCTTTGAAGGCGCTGCTCACCCAGCTCGACGGTCAGGTCGTCATCGAAGACCAGCCTGCCAACATCGCGGCCATTCCGGCCGGGCCAGTTGTAAGCAAGAGCGAGGTGTTCGACGAAGCTTACGGCTATGTGCGCGTGAGCCACGTCGGGCCCAAGTTGGACGAGGCGCTGGCCTCCGAGTTCAAAAAGCTCGGCGGGGCAGGGAAGCTCAAGGGGCTGACGCTCGACCTGCGTTACGCCGCTGGCACCGATCAGAAGGCAGCCGCTCGCGCTGCCGACCGCTTCCTCGCCGTCGAGCGAATGCTCCTGACCGTGGACGGCGAGACGCTTCGCTCGACGGCTAAGACCAACGCGATCCAGTTGCCCACCGCGATCCTCGTCAACCGCCAGACCGGCGGCGCGGCGGAAGTGCTCGCGGCGCTGCTCCGGCAAAACCACGTCGGCCTGCTCATCGGCACCGCGACCACCGGCGGCGCGCGGCAGTTCAAGGACTTCACACTCAGCACCGGCCAGCGGCTGCGGATCGCGACAGGCGAGACAAAGCTGGGCGACGGGCAGGCAATGCCAGCGACCGGCCTGCGTCCGGACATCGCCATCGCCGTGAGCGCGGAGGACGAGCGCTCGTTCTTTGCGGAGCCATACAAGACCGTGTCTCCGGCGACAGTGGCGTCGGCAACGAGGAAAGCTGGCGGTTCTCCCGCCCGCCTCACCGAGGCCGAGCTGGTCCGGCGGATGAAAGCCGGGCAAAACCTCGACAGTGAGCTGGTGGTGAGCTCCCCCGTCTCCGCCACCCTGCTGGTGCGCGATCCCGCGCTGGCCCGTGCGTTGGATTTGCTCAAGGGACTCTCCGTGGTGCGGCCGTCTCAGCCGTAAGGCGGACACTCCTGTCCGCCGTCCGCCGTCTGGATGAACTCCGCCTTTCGGGACAGGAGTGTCTCGCTTACTTCGCCCGCTGATACACGCGCGCCAGCTCGACCAGCAGCGGCTCCAGCAACGCGTAATACTTCTCCTCGCCCAGCTCCGTCTTCTGGTCGCGCAACTTGCCAAGGCGCAGCTCCAACTCATCCCGCTTCGCGCGCACGGCGGGCGGCAGTTTCCGCTCCTGCTCGCTGCGGACGAGGACGAACTGATGCGCCCGCAGGCCGTCCGCACTCGCGCCATCCTTCGCCTTCTTCGTCGCTCGCACGCCACGGAACCAGTCCGGCGGCGTGCCGAGTCCGTCGCCGTTGTCGTCGAGCAGGGGATGCTCCGTCGCGAGGCGGCCCTCGGTCTCGTAGAACTCCGCCACGCGGTTCGACGCGAGCAGGTAGGCCTCGAGCAACGAGGTCTGGCCGTCCTTGTCCAGGTCCGCATCCGGGCTGCCAATGGCCGCGGAGAAATGCGCGCCGAACCGCGCGAAGTTCACCTCGCTCCCGCTGCGAGTGGCCGTGACGACCACCCGGTCGGGCGCGGAGAGCTTGTTCACCCACGGCCCGCTGCCGGAGGCGCAGTTCACCACGGCCACCGGGCGTTTGAAGGGCTTGAGCCACTCGGCCAGATCGCCCGCGGAGAGGTCCGGCCCGCGCAGGTTGAAGCGCGCCTCCTTGTTGTCAAATGTCCCGTGGCCGAGCAGCACGAGCCACAGTTTGCCCGCGCCTTCCTTCGGCTCCGCGTCCAGCGCCTGCTTCAAGCGCGCGAGGTCGTTCGTCTCCGTTGCCTTCCATCCGATGGGAACCAGCTTCGCCTGCGCTTCGCCCGCCAGCTTCTCGAAGCGCTCGGCCCACTCTGCGAACTGCTTGCCAAATTCCTCCTCGCCCGCCGCGCCGACGACGACGAAGACGGTTGATTTGTCCGCGCCAGGTTCAGCAGCAGAAACACAGCAAACAAATGACAAAAGGAGAGCAACGACCGGGAATGCCTTCACCGAACCCAAGCACAAGCTGCGGAACAGCGACCGAAAATAGCCCACGGCGTGAGCCGTGGGTTGGTGGTGGAAAGAATCAAAGCCCCGCAGGGGCGAAAGAAATGTTCTGCCGCCGCGCTGCGGCTCGTCTTGTTGCCGCGATTGGCCCCACGGCTCACGCCGTGGGCTCCGTTCTGCCGCAACTCCGTTGCGCCACGATTGTCTCATGGCAATCCCCTCTTTCTCCGCAGTCCCCACTCCGCCAAGAAGCACAGTAGTGCAAAGAGGAACACCGCCGGCTGGTGCCAGAGCGGCATCGTCCACGCCTCGGTCACGGGCGACTTCAGGTGGGGCAGGCGCGCCGCGAAACCACCGAGCGCGCCCATGTCCACGACCTCGCCGCCCGTCTCCTTCGCAATGCGTTCGAGCAACGCGCGGTTGGGCTTAAGCGACTTGAACTCCTCCGCTGCAAGATCCGTAGTCCAGCCCGCCACGGCGCGGCCCGCGTCCATGCCCGTCGTGTTCGTTGCGACCGCCTCGACGTGGTAGCCGCCGGTCTCGCGCGGGATGTAGGTCGCGGTGTAATGCCCCGGTTCGCGGGTGGACCCCTCCGCTGGCAGGCGCAGCGCCGGTCCGTTGCTAACGCCGCCGAGCACGGGTTGGACGTTTAGGAACACTGTTGCGTTGTCCAGTGGCAGGTGTTTGGGATCGCGCACGCGAACACTCAACTCGACGGCCTGGTTCGCATCGTCCTTCCGCTGCTGCGCTGTGAGTTCCACCCTGTTCGGCACGTCGGCCACGAGCCAGCGAGTGAGCTGCCGCCACGCCTTGTCCATGTCCGCGTGCTTCTCCGCGTCGAGCAAGCCCCACCGCCACACGTCGCCCACTGTCAGCACCGCCGTGCGACCGTGGCCGAAACGCTGCACCGCGACCGCCGGGTGCGGTTGCCCCGCGCCGTCGGTGATCGTCGCGATGCCGCTTGCGCCGGGCTTGAGGTCGCGCACTTCATTGGCGACCTGAAACTCTGGCATCGCGGCGAGGCGAGTCTTTTCCTCGTTCTCCGTCGGACGCAGGCGCGCCCAGGATTGCAGCCAACCCTCGCGCGTGAAGCCGAGGCGCAAGCCGGCGTGCACCGAATTTGCCGGCGTGCGGTCGAGATACACCGGCAGCATGTCGCCGATCGGTGTGCGCAAGTAGCCGCCCTCGTGGAACGACTCCGCACCGCCGAGCATGAGAAACCCGCCGCCGCGCTCGCTCACGAATTTCTGCAGCAGCGCCTTCTGGTCCGCCGTGAAAAACTCCGCTTCCATGTCGTCCACGATGATCGCGTGGTAGGCGAACAACTCCTCCGGCGTGCTTGGGAAACCCTTGCTCAACTCGTCCGCATCCTTCGTGTTCAGCCGCACCAGCACGGGCTGGTCGTAGCGCTGGATCTCCTCCTTCGACTGGTTGCCGAAACCCCGGAAGAGCGGGTTGGACGACTCGCCCGCGCGTCCGCGAAAGTCGAACTTCGGTTCGCGCTTGGCGATGCGGATAAGCCCGACAAGCTCCACCTGATCGTCCTCGGCCAGCGCGCGATTGAGGAACTTGAACTCCCAGTTGGGCCGGCCGCTGACGTAGAGAATGCGGAACGGCCCGCGACCCTGGTCCACGGCCACCACGCGCGTGTTGTTCGCCAGCGTGGCTTCCAAGCTCGTCTTCGCATCCTTGAACTGCGCGCCCTCGCCTTGCGCCCCGACGCGCACGCGATAGAATGACACGCCTTGCTTCTCCGGCTTAAGCTGGAAGCGAAACGCCAGAGTCTCGCCGTCGCGCTTCACGCGGAGGGTTTGCTGCTCGACCTTCTTGCCGTCGCGGTCCAGCAGCTCCGCCGTCACGTCCGAACCCACGTATCCACTCGCAGTCGCGTCGACCTGGATCGTCACCGGCGCGTCCTCGAAGGAAGTCTGTGTCACCGCCACGTTCGCCAGCGCGATGTCTCGGTCCGTGTCCTCGCGACCGATGACGACGGGGTAGATGGGCGGCAGGCCCTTGAGGTCCGGCAGTTCGCCCGCGATGTCCGTTGCGTTGCCGTCGGTCAGCAGCACCACGCCCGCGAGCGGGCGGTTGGCGAAACGCTCCTTCAACGTCTTCAGCGTCGTGCCGATGGCGGAGGCGCGCCCGTCGAAAGTCAGTTCGGAAAAGTCCGTCGTTGGCTGCACCCGCGAGTCGAACACATACCCGCGCACCTCGAAGTCCTCGCGCAGCTTCGCGAGCCAGTCGCCGCGCTTTCCGACGAGCGATTCGCGCAGAAAGTCCGCGCGGCTCTGCGCATTGCCCCGGTCGTGGATCTGCATCCCCTGGCTGTTGTCCGCGACGACCGCGAGCATGTTGGCACCCGGCTTGGCCCGCTGCCCGGTCCACATCGGCTCCAGCAGGCACAGCGCAAGCGCCGCAAAGCCGGTCACCTTGAACATCACGCACACCGCCCGCAGCCCCCGGTCCGCCTGCGCGCGAGCGTATCCCCAGGCCAGCGCCGCCACGCCGACGCCCGCGAGCGCCACGACAGGCACCAGCCAGTCGCGCCCGGAGAAGATGAGGGAGGCGAAGGTCATTCCTTCAACAGAGCCGGGAAGTTACGTCGTCCGTGAAGCACGCGGATGAACTCAATGCCGTTGGGTTGGGGGCGGTAGAAAATCACGTGGTTGCCAACGGCCCAACTGCGGAGGAACGGAGACAACTCCTCTCGTAGCCGTCCGAGTTCCGGCATTCCATCGAGGAGCCGACACTTGGAATTGAACTCCTCCAGCAGCCGGTCAGCCGCCGAGACTTTGTCTGATGCCATGTATTCCCAGATGTCACAGAGGTCCATTCGGGCTTGGGGCGTGCGTAAGACTTCGCCGTGCATCAAGCCTTGATTCCTAGCCTTCGCCGGCCCTCCGTCTTGATTTCTTCGATGTCCAGCGGAGCAAGCTCGCCTCGGTTCGCTTGCTCGATGCCGATGGCAATGGCGCGTCGCAACTCCTCCAACTCGCGCCGCCGCATCTCCTCGGAGCCTGCGAGCCAGTGCAGCAGTTCGTAACGGTCTTCGGCAGACGCTTGTTCGGCTGCCGCCTTGATTTCCGTCAGAGTGTTCATGGGTGAAAATTACTTCGGCGAAACCTTTGGCGCAACGCCCGCCTCCGCCTCGCTCTTGCCGAGGTTCTCGTAATACTTCCGCACCAGCTCGGAGAAGCGCGCGGGCACCGGGTCACGGTCAATCGGCACCATCGCCTCGCGATTGTCGCGCTTGGCCAGCTCCTCCTCGATGCGCTGCCGCACCTCGACCAGCGGCTTCATCACCTGCATCCGCACCAGGTCCCACTCCGTCGGCTTCAGGCCCGTGCGCTTGAACTCCATCCGCTCCGTCCGCAGCCGCTCGCGTGCGGACTGCAGCTGATTCCGCAGCGCATTGGAGTCCACCATCTCCTCCACGTCGCGCAGACGGTCGCTGAAATCCGCGAAGCCCCGCTCGCTCGTGATCGGCCCGGCCTGCTCGCCCCCGCGCTCGGCGATGACACCGGCGGGGAGTATGCCCTCGAAACCACCGCGATTTCCACCGCGCTGGTCGTTGCCGCCACGCTGGCCGCCGTTCGCCTCCTTGCCGTCCTGCTTGCCGGGTGAAGCATTGTTGTCGCGCGCCTGCTGCCGTTGCTGCTCGCCGCCGGGTTGCTGACCGGAACCGCCGCCCTTGCCCTGGCCTTCGCCGGGCTGCTCCCCTTGCTTCCCACCTTTTCCGTCCTTCCCGTCTTTGCCACCGGGTTGTTTGCCGCCCTGGCCTGACTTTCCATCCGCCTTGGCCTCGCCTTGTTTTCCTTCGCCCTGTTTCCCATCTTGACCGCCCTTGGAACCTTGCTTGCCGCCCTTCTCACCGGGCTGATTGCCTTCGCCGGGTTCGTTTCCAGCCTGCACTTCACTCTGCATGCCATCTTTGGAATTCAGTCCGGCCTTGCCTTCGCCTTGTTTGCCGGGCTGTTTTCCATCGCCCTTCGCCTGCTGGCCTTGCTTGCCCTTCCGGTCGCCGGGTTGCTGGCCGGCCTGCGGCTCGCCGTCCTTCGTCTCGCCCTGGGCCAGCTCGCGCTCAAGCTGGCGCACGAGACTGTCGAGCGTCTTGGATGCCTGCTTCAACGCCTCCGTCTCGTCGCCTAGCACGCCCTCGGCCGCGCGCTCGACGCCCTTGCGCATCTCCTCGATGCCCTGTCGCGCGCGCTGCTCGACGCCGGATGCGGCGGGGACGGTCATGGCGTTCTTCGCAAGCTCGGAGGCGATGTCCAGCGCCTTGGTCTCGCCCTGCGCCGAGGCCTTCTCCAGCATTTCGTAAATCCCGCGCGTCATCATGCCGCGACGCGTCAGCTCGTTCTTCGTCTCCTTGAGATTCTGCGCCTCGTTCTGCGCCTGCTTGCGGATGGTGTCGTAAAGCTGCCGGTGAAGCAGCGGCTCCGCGTTCTCAGACTGCTCGGCGATCTGCGTGGCACGGTCCACGAGGCTGGCGAGCCGCTTGTTCTGCTCGGCAAGCTCCTGCGGCAGCTCGGACTTCGCGTCCGGCTCGCTGAGTGACTTCTTCTTGTTCTGCTGCGGCGTGGCGGTCATCTGCTTGCCAAGCTCCTCCTGCTTCTGCGCGATGTCCCGCGCCTCCTGCCGGAGCTGCTGCATGTCCTCGGCGAACTGGTTCGCGTTCTTCCTCCGCAAGTCCTCGCGCATCTCCTGCAGCTCCCGTTGCGCGCGCGTGCCGGCTGCGAGCGCCTGCGAGACGTTGCCTTTGTGCATGGCCTCGGACGCCTTCTGCGCCGCGTCGCGCGTCTGGTCGAGCTTCTCCTTCGCGTCGGCCATGCGCTGCTGGTTCTCCGGCTTCTCCATGCGCTGCTTCATCTCGTCAATGTCGGCCAGCATCTGCTGCTCCTCCTCGCGCAGACGCTTGAGGCGACGGCGAATATCCTCCTTCTCCTGCTCCGACTTCGCCTCCTGCAATGCGGCCTGCAACTCCTTGAGCCGCTCGTTCAAGTCGTTCTGCCGCTGCGCCAATTCGCGGAGCCGGCTGCTGATCTGCAAATTCTCCTTCTGCTCGGGGGACTGCTGCGGCTCGGCCTTCGCCTGCTTCTGCTGCTCGTAACGGTTCTTCGTCATCTTCATCTCCAACTGGTCGAGCTGCCCCTGCCGGCCCTGCTCACCGGCCTTGCCGCTCTTGCCGCTCTTCTTCTGGCTCACGTTGAACTCGCGCTCGGCCAGCTTCAGCAGCGCCTGATACGACGCCTGCTGCGCCGCGACCGCCGGCTCCAACTGCTTCGGATCATCCTTCGCCGTCTCCAGCAGTTTCAACGCGCGCTCCATCTGCTTCACGACCTCGGTCAACGCGGCCTGCGCGCGGGGGCTGTCGGATTTTTCGGCTAGCTCCTTCGCCATCTCCAAGGCCTTCTCCTGGGACTCGATGAGCACTGCGGCATCCGCCTTGAAGTTCCCGGAAATCTTCGGCGCGCTCTTCACGGCGGGCGCGGTGCTGCCGGGCCGTTGCTGGCCGAGAAGAGCCGGCACGACGATGAGTCCGCCCACGAGCGCGATGCACACCAAGCCCGTCACCGAGCTATTGCCGGTGCGCTGCGCGTCCGGGCCTGGGCGCTGTTCAGAAGCCGGGGAGTTGGAGCTGGGAGCTTTCATGGTTTTGATCTTGGTTGGAATTCAAGGCCGCTTCGGTGTCGGCGGCATCTTCACCGCCACGGACCCGACTTGCTGCCGCTGGAGCTTCCACGTCGCGTTGATGATCTGCTTCTGCAACTCGGCCAGCTTGCCCATCTGCTGGCCACGATTTTGACGGCCCGGCGGCGGGCTGTCCTCACTCTCGCCTTCGCCGCCCTGACCCTGACGGAAAATCTCCTCAAAGGGCCGCACCTCGGCGAAATACATGTCGCTGGCTGTCCGCCGCAACTCGCCGTCCGGCCCGATGTCGTCGGCCCACACGAACCACGCCACGAGTTGGTCGGGTGTCGCGCCGAGCTCCTCCAGCCGCAGCACGTGGCTGAACGCGCGCTTGTCCTTCGCGGGCGCGCCCTCGCCCAGTTGGAGGAGCGTCGGCTCCGCGCCGCCCAGCGACCACGCGATGCCATACGCGCGCAGGCCGAAGTCATCCCACGCCTCGCCCGCAAACTGAATCTCCTCCAGCGCCGAGACGCGTGTGTCGCCGCGCGGCGATGCGAGCTTCAGCTCCGGCGCGCGGTTCTTGAGCGCATCGAGCACGAACTGCGATGCGACCTTGTTCGTCCGGCCCTCGGCGTCCACGAGCTCGAGCTGGTAGCTGGCGCTGTTGGTCAACGCGTGGCCGGTGAGGCGGACAAGCGGGGCGGTCGTCTCGATGGCGAGCGCCAGCGCGGACTTGTCCTTCGCGACAAGACGCGCGGACTTCACTGGCTTGTTCAGTTGCAGCACGAAGCTGACGGTCGAGCCTTCCACCGCGCTGACGCGGCGCGTGTCCTCGATGCTCTTGTCCGGCAAGGACGTGTAAGCCGGGAATTGAACCTTCGCATCCGCGCGTTCCAGCTTGGGATACTCGAAGACCTTCACGGCGAACTGGCGCGTTTGCTGCCCGGCGAACTCGACGCGATAGGTGAAGTCCTCGTTGACCTCCGGCACCGTGCCGCCGAACACCGGGTCATCCAGCGATTTGACCAGCGCGATCTTGCGCGTCGCGTTCGTGCCGCCGAGGACGAGCGTCGCGCCGGGCGGGAGCTTGCCCTCGAACTTCGCGAGCACCACGAGGCTGTTGCCGCGCTCGATGCTCGTGTCGCCGGGCGTGACGGCGACGCCGTCGGCAGCGGCCTTGGCTGCGGCAAGTTTCTTCTCCGTTGTCACCGTATTCGCGCGCAGGCCCAGCAGCGCAGCGACGAAGAAAGCGAAGGCCGCGAGATGCGCGACATGCGCGAGCGCGAGCCGGCGCGCGGGGAAGGCGTCGGTCCAGCCGAGGTTGCGCCCATGCACCACGGCTTCGGCGATGACGCGCTGCTGAAGGAAGCTGAAGTTGCCCTTGCCGTCGGGCTGCTGTTCCAGCGCCGCGAGGAGGACTGTCTTCAACTCGGGATGCTGCTGCTCGATTTGCAGCGCGAGCCAGTGCGCGTCGGACTTCGCGGACAGGCACGAGAGGCCCATCCAGAGCGCGAAGGCGAACGCGACAAGCCCGACCAGCGGGACGGCGATGCGGTAGTCCAGCCCGAACGCGCCGAGCGCCACCGCGAGCAAACCCGCGAGCGCCCAGCAAACCGCCAGTCCGCGCCAGAGTTGCAGCCGACGGTAGCGACGCGCGACCGGCTCCAGATGCTCGTTGAGGAGGGGGGCAATCATCGCATCAAGAGAGACGCCCGGCGGGTGATAATGTTTCGGCGGATGTGGCAACCGTGGGCTTCGCCAGCCACCCAGCCAGCAAGGTTTCCAGCGTCACGAAGACGAGGGCGAACGCGATCAACCAGCGCCAGAGCTTCTGGCGAGCTTCCAACTCGGCGTTGGCGAGGTGGCGCTTGGTCTCGGCTGCCTGCACCGTGGTCGTCTTGTCCGCGCGCTTCACGGCGAGGCCGAGGTGTTCCAGCTCCTCGATGGGCATCGCGGGGGTCTTGCTCTCCTGCGGGTCGAGGTTCACAGCGAAGCGCTGCGTGGTCGCGCCGCTGACGGCGGTGTGGATGCCCGGCTGGTCGGTCTGGATGACGGCGGCGGTGCCAGCGCCAAGCGTGAGGCCTGTGCCGTCAGGCTTGGTCACGCGCACGGCGGCGTTCGTGGCGGCGAGCGGGACGGTGTCGCCGACGGTGTGCTGGGTGATTTGCGGGCGGAGGCCGCCGGCCTGCTCCAGCAGTGAGAAGAGCAGGGGAAGGAACTTGGACGAGAGCGCGAGTTGGCTGTCGCCGGGCTGCCAGCCGGAGGTGAGGACGTAGAGCGCGCCTTTGCCCACGGGCACTTGCAGCAGCGCGGGGTCGCCGGTGTCGAACTTCGCGACGACGCGCGCGCCGGGAAACTGCGTTGCGTCGAGCCGTCGATATTTCCAGAAGTGAATCTTGGTGAAGTCGCTGAAGCGCGGGTCGGCGAACGGCGCGAAGAGCGGGTGTTGGAAATCAATCTCCGCGAGCATGGCGTAGGACGGCACCTTCGCCTCGTCGGCGGTCAGTGTGGCGCTGCCCACGAGCTGTCCGAGCGTGCGCGCGACGGCGGCGGTCTTGAGCGAGACGAGGACGGTCTTGCCCTCGGTGAGCAGGCGGCGCACGGCGGCGGCGCGTTCGTCGGACATCGCATCCGTCACGATGACGAGCGGCGCTTCCGTGTCGCTCGGGAGCAACTGCGCGACGGGCGGGCGGGCGAGGATTTGGACGATCTGCTTGCGCGTGGCGGGAAACGCGCGCTGGAGGAAGTAGAGCGGCTGCGCGGTGTCCGTCTCCGGTTCGGTGCCGAGGTAGAGCACGCTGACGCGCGCGGCCTCGGGCGGGAGGAGATAGACGTTGTTGTCGAACGGCTCGTCGTCGCCGCGCAAGGTGATGCGGTCGGCGGACGCGCCGACTGGTGGAGCCGTGAGCGCGACCACGCGGCTCTGGCCGGGCGGCACATAAACGTCCTGCGGCTTGCCGAGGGAGTCCTTGCCGTCCGCCGACTGCCAGCCGACTTGGAACAGCTCGCGTTTGGCGTCAGTCGAGTTGCTCACGCGCACGCGGACGAAGGCGTCACCGGGCTTCTTCTCGTTGTCGTCGGAGTCGGCGATGAGTTGCAGGCCGGCGTTCGTCGGGCGCTTCGCCCTCGCCGGCTCAACGACCAGTTCGACGCCTTTGGGCCACTCGTAGGCTTGGAGCGCGGCGAGGTGGCTGCCTTCTTGCAAGTCGCTGATGAGAATCACGCGGCGCTCGCGGAGCTGCGGCTGGTTCTCCGCGCGCGCCTCGTCGAGCGCGCTGGCAGCGGCGACCAGAGCGGTGCCGAGATGAGTGCCGTGCCACGTGGGTGCGGCCTTCGCGAGAGCTGCGATGGCGATGGTCGCACGCTGGCCTGCGGCGGCTGAATCCCATTGCTCAAAGGTGACGAGGCGCTTCACGTCGCGGTCGCAGGTGAATAGTGCGACGTGGTCAGCGGGCGTGGTGTCGCGCAGGAAGGCCTCGGCCCGCGCGCGTGCGTCGGCCCAGACGCCCTCGCGTCTCATGCTCGCGCTGGTGTCCACGAGGATGACGATGCGGCGGCCCGGGCCGGTCGCGGCGTCGTCGGTCTGGGCCATGTTCAGAAAGGGCCGCGCGAAGGCGAACGCCAGGAGGCACAGCACCAGACTGCGCAAGACAAGCAGAAGAATGTGTTCCAGCCGGCTGCGCCGCGTGACGCGCGGCGGCGACGCGAGCAGGAACATGAGCGAGCTGAACTTCGTTTCCTCCTTCGAGGTCTGCCGGATGAGATGGAAGAGGATGGGAGCCGCCACCGCGAGCGCGCCGAGCAGGAAGAGTGGCGTGAGGAAACTCATGGCGTTCAGTTACGGGAGCGCAATGTGAACTTGCTCTGCGCCATGCGGGCGCGGAGGAAATCAAAGAGCGCCAGCTCCATCGGCCGGTCCGTGCCGAAGCGCCGGTAGCCGATGCCGAGCTTGGAGCAGGTAGTTTCAACGGCGAGGTTGTGCGCGCCGAGCCGCCGCAGGTATTCGTGCCGGACAGCCTCGGGGTCGAGGTAGAGCTTGCGGCCGGATTCGAGGTCGTGGAAGAGCGCGGCCTTGTCGAAGTCGAAGGCGAGTTCCGCTGGGTCGAGCAGATGGAAGACCTGCACCTCGTGGCCGGTGGCGGTGAGCGCGGCGAGGTTGCGTTCCAGCGCCTCGACGGGCGCAAGCAGGTCGGAGATGAGCACCATGAGGCCGCGCTTGCGGACGATCTCGGCGACGCGTTTGAGCGGCGCGACCAAGTCGGTGGCGGCACCGGTGGCGGGCTTTTCCAACGCGAGCATCAGGTGACGCAGGTGGCCGGGGCGGTGTCGCGCGGGGAGGTATTCGCGGATCTGCTCGTCGAAGGTCATCAGCCCGATGGCATCGCCCTGCTGGTGGAGGAAATAGGCGAGCGTGGCGGCGAGCGTGTTCGCATATTGGGCCTTGGTGTAGCCGCGCGAGCCGAAGGCCATCGAGCGGCTGTTGTCGGCGAGGAGATGGCAGCGGAGGTTGGTTTCGTCCTCGAACTTCTTGATGAAGTAGCGGTCGCTGCGGGCGTAGAGCTTCCAGTCGAGATAACGCGGGTCGTCGCCCGGCGTGTAGGCGCGATACTCGGTGAACTCAACCGAGAAGCCGTGGTAAGGGCTGCGGTGAATGCCCGTCCAGAAACCCTCGACCACGACGCGCGCCCGCAGCTCGAGGCTGCGGATGGCCATGAGCGCGTGCGGGTCAATCAACTCACCGCTCACATGACCAACTTGCTCAGTGGGGGAAATCATTGCGGCGTATTGCCACGCACATGCTCAAGCAACTTCGCCACGACCTTGTCCACCGTGACGCCGTCGGCCTCGGCGCGGTAGTTGATGAGGACGCGATGGCGCAGGACGGGCGCGGCGAGGGCCTCGATGTCGTCGCGCGTGGCGTGCGCACGACCGGCGAGGAGGGCGCGGGCCTTCGCCCCAAGAACGAGGAACTGTCCCGCGCGCGTGCCGGCACCCCAGTTCACCCAGTCGTTCACAAAGTCCGGCGAACCCTTCTGCTTCGGCCGTGAGGCTGCGGCGAGACGGACGGCGTGGCGGACGACTTCCTCGGCGATGGGAACCTTGCGCACGACTTCGTGGAAGCGCAGCACATCCGTGCCGTAGAAGAGCTGCTCGATGATGGGCCGCAGGTTCGCGGTGGTCTGCTGGATGACGGCGACCTCATCGTCCTCGGGCAGGTAGTCCATCACGACGTTGAACATGAAGCGGTCGAGCTGGGCCTCGGGCAGCGGATACGTGCCTTCCATCTCGATGGGGTTCTGCGTGGCGAGCACGAAGAACGGCTCAGGCAGCGCGTGCCGGTAGCCGGCGGCGGTGACCTGATGCTCCTGCATCGCTTCGAGCAGCGAGGCCTGCGTCTTGGGCGGCGTG
>SXGU01298048.1_pt1 | contig 27635 bp, 24 predicted proteins | sample 3174531 | NCBI WGS metagenome assembly SXGU01 (sample SAMN11356863, study PRJNA531348) | freshwater metagenome | isolation source: freshwater sample F1-140 | place: China: Fuxian Lake, Yuxi | collected 2017-12-25 | reverse complement strand
TATTTTTGAAAACCAATGGCAACACCAATGGAAATGCATCATCCGAATAATAGTGATCAAATCCGAACCATGATTTCTGAACAAATCCAGGAAGATGTGCCAATGCTTCGTAAACAGTTTTCCATTCACCAAACACTTTTAAACCTTCCGGTTTTTCATTTTTTATAGAATCCTCTAAATTAAATAAACCTTTATAACATACATCCTGAACAAAATCCATATTAACACGCGTCATCTGATCATTCAGAATAAAATAACCGGTTTTGGATAATGTATATTTATTATTGTCATCTATTAAAACCAAGCCAATACCTAAGCCCGATTCAAGCAAAACGCGCACTCCATAATGAGGCAGTTTCACTTTTTCAACAATTTCTTCAAGAGTTAAGCCCTTTTTACGGGAATCCATGATTACTTGGAGGATTCCACTATCTCGCAAAACACGACTAGCTTGAAACACCATTGGTGCATGCGCTATAAACTGTGCATACTCAATTGCTTCTAAAGCTGTTTTTTTCTCTTTTTTAAAAAATTCCATACCGCTGTATTTCAATGTTTGGCAAAGATAAGATTTGAAATGAAAACAGGAAATCTGAGACAATATTTTATAGAAATATGTTAAATTAGTAGAATGAAAAAAGGGTTTCCTATTCTAACTTTTCTTACATTTTCTATCCTAGGGTTTGCTCAAAAAATAGAGCTGGAAGGAACTTATCAAGGAAAGAATATTTATGTACAAAATCCTGCATCCGGAACAACATCCTATTGTACCGAAAAGGTTCTTGTGAATGGAAAGGAAATAGCAGTAAGTAATTCAAGCGCTTATGAAATCAAACTAGATTCTTTAGGTTTTAAACCTGAAGACACAATAAAAATTGAAATCTTTCATAAAGTTGATTGCAAACCGAAAGTCATTACCCAAAATTATACACCAAAAGGCAATTTCGATTTGGTTTCCATAAGCGTTGACTCCTCTGCTATTCTACACTGGATTAGTAAGAATGAGATCAATAAATTAACGTATATAATTGAACAATTCTGTTGGAATAAATGGATGAAAGTTGGTGAAGTAGATGGTATTGGCGGCATTCAGGAAAATGTATATTCTTTTCAAACACAGCCTCATTCAGGAAAAAATCAATTCAGAGTAAAACAAGTTGCCTCGGGCAAACCAAGAATATCAAAAATTGCGGAGTTTGAAGCTCCTGAGCTAAAAATCAAAATACTCGGTAATCAGCAAAAGCTATCAGATGTGATTGAATTTAACAAAGAAACGATGTACGAATTATACGATCATTATGGTAATATTATCCGAAAAGGAACGGGAAAGAAAATTGATATTAAAGGTTTAGAGAGAAGTTTTTACTATCTAAACTATGATGACAAGTATGCAGAAACTGTAACAAAATTTTATTGATTCTATTTCAAGTCAAAAATATTTTCCACACCAATATTTCTGTCCACTGTAAATCCTTCCGCATAGTCAAATCCAGCATCTCTGCCAAACACAGCCATTTTGCCTTTTACAACTTCTAAGAAATTTTTTACCGTTATTGGTGATTCAGGTTCGTTGGAAGTTGGGTCGTAAAATTGTGATTTGAATGCCTGAATGGCCTGCATTTTCTTTTCTACAAATGCTGTTACATCAACAACAAAATCAGGTTTTAGCTGGCGATCTTGAATATAATGATACACTGCTTTCGGTCTCCAAGCTTGCTGCTTGAAACCATCATAGGCTGTTTCATATTTTACTAATCCACTGTAAAAACAAGATTCAGCAACTAATTGTGAAGCTCTAGCATGGTCGGGATGACGGTCAGACACAGCATTACACAAAACTATTTCGGGTTGGTATTCTCTTATTTTTTTTATGATAGCTAACTGACTTTCTTTATCATTCTTAAAAAAAGCATCGGGCATTTTTAAATTGTCACGAACCGTAATTCCTAATATTTTAGCAGCATCTGCCGCTTCTTTCAAACGTAATTCTCCCGTACCTCTTGTCCCCATTTCCCCACAAGTCAAATCCAATATTCCACATTTCTTTCCTAAAGACAAATGTTTCAACAATGTTCCCGAACAAGAAAGTTCCACATCATCGGGATGCACACCAATTGCCATAATATCCAATTTATGCAAAGGTGTAAGAGGTGCAAATAAAGAAGAATCGTTACTAGCTGTCATTTTATTTTCCGTTGATCCAATTTACAATTTTCTCATCCATTGGTTTGTCGTTTGAATACGCTACATCCACAAGGTTTCCATTTTCGTCAATCAAATATTTTTGAAAATTCCATTTCACTGATGAATCCATTTTCCCATTCAGTTCTTTTGATGTAAGCCATTTGTAAACCGCATGCATATCATCCCCTTTCACATCAATTTTTTCCATCATCTGGAAAGTTACTCCGTAATTTTTAGTGCAAAATTCTTTTATTTCTGTATTTGTTCCCGGTTCTTGTTTACCGAAATTATTTGCCGGAAAACCAATGATAACAAAGTTTTTGTCTTTGTACAATTTATATAACTTTTCTAAATCTTCGTATTGAGGAGTGTAACCGCATTTTGATGCAGTATTTACAATCATGATCTTCTTTCCCTTTAAATCAGCAAAACTAAACTCTTTACCATCAATTGTTTTTGCTTTCAAATCATAAAATGAGGTAGTTGGTAATTTTATTGTAAAAGCTGAAAGCACAATAATTGCAACTAACAGGATAGAAAATTTCGTTTTCATAATTTTATTATTTACGGGTTATCAAATGTACGAAAAACTAATCGGAAACGATTTTATTCAATAAAAAATTTCTACCAATGTATTGATTTGATTGTATCTTTGGGAAATATTATAGCATTTTATGAAAATTCAATTTTTAGGAGCTGCAAGAACTGTTACCGGCAGTAAACATTTGATTATTACTGATGATGGCAAGAAAATATTGCTGGATTGTGGCTTTTTTCAAGGGAAAGGACAGGAAACGGATGCTATGAACCGTGAATTTAATTTTAATCCCTCTGAAATTGATTACCTCATATTGTCTCATGCTCACATTGATCATTCAGGAAACATTCCAAATCTTGTCAAACAAGGGTTTAAAGGACCAATTGTATGCACCTTCGCTACCATGGATTTGTGTAAAATAATGCTCACCGATAGTGCCCATATTCAGGAAAACGATGTAAAATATGTAAACAAAAGAAGGATTAAGCGTGGTGAAGAAGCTTTAAAACCCTTGTATACAGTAAAAGATGTAGAAAAATGTTTGCCCTTATTTGTTGGAACTAATTATAACACCAGGTTTGAAGTTTACAAAGACTTATTTGTCACATTTACCGACTCAGGACACATTTTAGGCAGTGGTGCTGTAAATCTTGAATTAACAGAAAATGGTGTTTTAAAAAAGATTTGTTTTACCGGAGACATTGGAAGATACAACGGTTCCATTTTAAAGGATCCGCAACCATTTCCACAAGCAGACTACATTATAGCTGAATCAACTTATGGCGACAGACTTCACAGCGATACTGCTTATAGTGAACAACAACTATTTGATGTGATTTATAATACTTGCGTTACAAGGAAAGGGAAAGTAATTATTCCTGCATTCAGCTTGGGGCGGACACAAGAACTTGTTTTTGCTCTTGACAAAATGGAAAAAAAGCAAATGCTCCCACGCATAAATGTTTATGTTGATAGTCCATTATCAGTAAATGCTACAACTATTATGAGAGAGCATCCGGAATGTTTTAACGATGACATTTTGGAATACATGAAAAGCGACCCCAACCCTTTCGGATTTAATAACTTGATTTATATTCAGGAAGCCGAAGATTCAAAGCAATTAAATGAATTGAAAGAACCATGTATTATCATTTCTGCTTCAGGAATGGCCGATGCCGGTAGAATTAAGCATCACATTGCTAACAATGTATCCAATCCAAATAATACAATTTTAATGGTTGGATATGCCGAACCGCATTCTTTGGGTGGTAAATTAAGAGCAGGAAATAAAGTTGTTAAAATATTTGGTGTTGAACACGAAGTAAAAGCCGAAGTAATTATTATAGATTCCTATAGCGCCCATGGTGATTATAAAGAAATGATTCAATATTTTGAATGTCAAGACAAGAAAAAAGTAAAAAAAATGTTTTTGGTGCATGGAGAATATGATGTTCAGGTAAACTATAAAGAACGATTGCTTGATGCAGGCTTTAAACATGTTACAATTCCCGCACAAAATGATATTGTTGAAATAAATTAAATGTTAGGCAAACAAATAAAATATCTCATTATAAAAGAACTCAAACTTGAGCTCCGCAACAAGTATGCGCTCGGAGGAATTTTATTGTACGTTGTTTCAACTATTTTCATTAGCTACCTATCTTTTAAAAAAATTGTAATGCCTGCAACATGGAATGCATTGTTTTGGATAATCCTCCTCTTTGCCTCTATCAATGCCATTGCCAAAAGCTTTATTATTGAGACGAAAGGAAGATTATTATACACTTATACTTTAACCAGTCCGCAAGCCGTAATTCTTTCAAAAATTATCTACAACTCATTGTTGTTAATTGTGCTGTCGAGCCTATGTTTATTAGCTTACAGTTTATTTATCGGAAATATCATTCAGGATTTACCATTGTTTTTAATAACATTATTAATGGGAAGTTTAGGCTTTTCTTCATTATTAACAATGGTTTCTGCCATAGCCTCAAAAGCCGGAAATAACTTTACTTTGATGGCCATTTTAAGTTTCCCTATTATTATTCCTCTACTAATGGTATTGATTAAACTATCAAAAAATGCGATTGATGGTTTGGAGCACTGGGATTTGAATTATTTAACAATTTTAATGCTTCTAAACCTGATAATAATAGCACTATCTTATCTATTATTTCGTTATCTTTGGCGTGATTAAACGCAAAGCGTTTTTTATTATTTGAGCGTGTGCAGAATAAGGAAATAAGAGAGTGCCAAATGATAAAATTGAGTGCTATTTTAGGTTAAAAAAATGAAAAAAAATTGGTGGAAAATAATTGCAATAGTCTTTGTACTATACACCATCGTTGCAGGATTTTTAGTTCCAGTTCCAGCTCAGCCTATTTTACACGAAACCATAAGAAATCTCTATTTTCATGTTCCCATGTGGTTTTCAATGATGACAATATTATTTGTTTCCCTCTGGCACAGTATTAAATATCTTAGCAGATCAGACATACAAAGTGACATAATAGCAACGCAAGCAGCAAATGTGGGAATGTTGGTTGGCACACTTGGATTGGTTACAGGTTCAATATGGGCAAAATATACCTGGGGAGCTTGGTGGGTTGCCGACACAAAATTAAATGGTGCAGCTATTACAATGTTGATATACTTAGCCTATTTTGTTTTGAGAGGCTCGATAGACGAAGAACAAAAACGTGCACGTATTGCAGCAGTCTATAACATTTTTGCCTATGTATTGTTAATTGTGTTTCTGATGATTTTACCTCGAATGAGCGATTCATTACATCCCGGTAACGGTGGAAATCCAGGATTCAACAATTATGATTTAGATAAAAACATGCGAATGGTATTTTATCCTGCAGTTATTGGTTGGATTTTATTAACTGTTTGGATATTCACATTAAGAGTTAGAATAGAGAAATTAAAAAGAAAAAAAATATTCAATGACTAGTCTATTAAAAAAATTAGCATTCCTAGTTTCAATGCTATTATCTGCGTCAACGTTTGCACAAGAAAATGCGCCAATTGAAATGGCAACGGGCTTGTATCAATCCGGAAAAATTTATGTTGTCGTTATTATTATGGCATTAATTTTTGTTGGAATTGCAGGCTATTTAATTATGTTGGATAGAAAGATTAGTAAGTTAGAGAAGGAACAAAAGTAAAAAGAGGAAAAAGTCAAAAGTCAAAAGAAAACAAGTAGACAGTAAACAGTCGACAATAGACAAGTAAAAAAAAGAAATAAATAAGACAAAATTTCTAGCAAACACAGATTTGTAAATTCGTAAAGATTCGTTATCCGTACTATGAAAAAGATACACATACTTGGCATTATTATCATTGCAGTTGCAATTGGAGCCATTTTCACAACATTAAACAATACCAGTACTTATGCAAGTTTTGCTGAGGCCGCTAGTGATCCGGGTAGCGAATTTCACGTTGTTGGAAAATTAAACAAAGACAAAGAAGCGATTTACGATCCTAAAATTGACGCTAACCTTTTTACTTTTTATATGATTGATAACAAAGGAATGGAATGCAAAGTAGTATTGCATAAAAATAAACCCCAAGACTTCGAACGTTCAGAGCAAATTGTTTTGATAGGACAAATGGAAGGACAAGAATTTCAAGCTTCTGATATATTAATGAAATGTCCTTCTAAATACAACGAAGGTCAACCAACAGCAGTAAAATAATTATGCAATTGGCAGTATGCAATTTTTCAATTTTTGCCTACTGCATATTGCCTACTGAATTAATTTAAATTATGGAATACATCGGTGAGCATTTAGGAATTGGTAAAGTTGGAAATGTATTTGTAATTCTTTCCTTTGTTTTTGCACTTTTAGCAAGTATCTCTTATTTTTTCGCTGCTAAAGAAAATGAAGATGCAGCATCTTGGAAAAAGATAGCTCGTATTTCATTCCGTTTGCATGGCTTATCAGTATTAGGAATTGTGAGCACATTGTTCATCATGCTCATGAATCATTATTTCGAATACGAATATGTTTGGCACCACAGCAACAGAGAAATGCCTATGCGCTATATTCTTTCTTGCTTTTGGGAGGGACAAGAAGGAAGTTTTTTACTTTGGACTTTCTGGCATGTAGTCTTGGGTTTAATTTTACAGCACTCTGCAAAAAACTTCGAAGCTCCTGTAATGTCTGTAATTGCATTGGTACAAGTTTTTCTTGCTTCCATGCTTTTAGGAATAACTATTGGCGAATATCATTTAGGAAGTAACCCATTCACTGTATTATTACGCGAACATCCTGAGTATTCTAAAATTCCACTTTTTTCAGATGCACACTATCTTGCCAATCCAGCTTTTGACGGAAGAGGCTTAAATCCTTTATTACAAAATTATTGGATGACCATTCACCCTCCTACTCTATTTTTAGGATTTGCATTAACTGTAGTTCCGTTTGCTTATGCGATTGCAGGTTTATGGAAAAAACAATTTAATGAATGGCTTAAACCATCTTTACCTTGGACATATGCAGGAGTAACTGTTTTAGGAATTGGAATTTTAATGGGTGGTGCTTGGGCTTACGAAGCTTTGAGTTTTGGTGGTTTTTGGGCTTGGGATCCTGTAGAAAATGCTTCTTTGGTTCCTTGGTTAATTTTAGTTGGAGCAGCGCATTTAATGTTAATTAACCGCAACAAAGGACAATCATTGTTTACTGCTTTCTTTTTGGCGATACTTTCCTTTTTATTGATTTTATATTCTACTTATTTAACCCGCAGTGGAATTTTAGGTGAAACATCGGTGCACTCTTTCCCTACAGCTGGTATGGCCGGACAATTATTGGTTTACATGTTCTGCTTTGTAATACTTGGTTTTGCATTATTGATAATAAGATGGAGAGATTTTCCAAAGCAAACACAAGAAGAAGGAATCTGGTCGCGTGAATTTTGGATGTTTGTTGGAGCAATTGTTTTATTAGTATCTGCTTTTCAAATCAGCTTCTACACTTCTATTCCTGTTTGGAACAAGTTATTCGGAATGAACAAAGCACCATTGAAAGAAGTGGTTAAGTTTTACAACAACTGGCAATTGCCTTTTGCATTTGTAGTTACTATGTTGATTGCGGTCGGACAATTTTTCAAATATAAAAACACCAGCATAAAGGAGTTCTTGAAAAAGATTTCTGTTTCATTTTTTGTTGCCTTAGCATTAACATTTTTAGTAGTATACATAACAAAGTTTGACGACCGCTATTTTTCCATCTTACTCTTCTCTTCCATTTTTGCCACAATTGCCAACTTGGATTATATGATCAGAGTGCTTGGAGGTAAAGTAAGAAAAGCCGGAGCATCCATCGCACACATTGGTTTTGCATTGGTATTATTAGGTGCTTTGATTTCAACTTCTAAAAAAGATGTCATCTCACAAAACACATCAGGCAAGGATGTGACTCAATTGGGAAAATCTTTTTCGAACAATGACAATATTCTGCTCACTCAGGGTGATACTTTGAAAATGGGTAAATACCTTGTGACATATATTGGCAAACGACAAGAGGGAATCAACATCTATTTTGATGTGGATTATTTTACAAAAGATGAAAGCGGAAAATTAGTAAAGGAATTTTCATTATCTCCTTTGGTACAGACCAATCCGCGAATGGGTAACGTTGCTGAGCCTGATACGCGCCACTTTTTGACATACGATGTATATACCCATGTAACTTTTGCAGATTTAGAAACACTTTTAGAAAAAAAGAAGGAAACAGGTGATGAATATGCCACAGCAAAAAATCATACAATTAAAAAAGGGGACACATTATTTTCTTCCAACGCCATTATTATTTTCGATTCACTTTCTGTAAACGTTGACAAAGTAAAATATCAATTAAAAGAAGGTGATATTGCTGTAGAAGCACACTTTCAAGTACTCGACATACAAAAGAAATACAAAGCAAATCCTATTTATGTTATTCGCAACAACAGTATTCAACCAATTGAATCAAGAGTTGATGAATTAGGATTAAAATTTATGTTCTGGGAAATTAATCCTGAAGATGGAAAAATTCAGATTTCTTTACAGGAGAAAAAATCAAACGTGCGTGATTTTATTGTGATGCAAGCAATGATTTTTCCATACATCAACATTCTTTGGATTGGCTGTATTGTAATGGCAATAGGAACAATTTTAGCGATTTTAGAAAGACTAAGAAAAACTTCATAAGCATCTCTGAAATTTGAAATCTGAAATTAGCATATCAATCATCGGTTCAGGAAATGTAGCTACACAACTAGGATTAATCTTGCATAGTGAAGGCTATATGATTAATCAAGTATACAGTCAATCCAAAAAAAACGCTTCTCTTTTGGCAAAAAAACTAAAAGCAGAAGCAATTACTGATTTTAAAAAACTTTCCAAAGATTCTTCCATTTATATAATTGCTGTAAAAGATGACGCCATTGAATCGGTAGCAAAACAATTAAAATTAACAAACCAGATTATTGTTCATACTTCTGGAAGTGTTTCAATGGATGTTCTGAAAAAGTCTTCTAAAAATTATGGGGTGTTTTATCCTTTACAGACATTTTCTAAAGAGAAGCTGGCAAATTTTAAAGTGATTCCTGTGTGCATTGAAGCCAATAACAGTAGCACATCTACTACTTTGGAATACTTTGCAAAAAGCATAAGTAGCAACGTTCAAAAAACAAATTCCGAACAACGCAAGAAAATTCATTTGGCTGCAGTATTTGCTTGCAATTTCAGTAATCACTTGTACGCAATCGCAGAACAACTCTTGTCGAAAAACAAGCTATCATTAGATTTATTAAAACCCTTGATTGAAGAGACTGCCAATAAAATAAAAGAAAACAAACCTTCTAAAGTACAAACAGGCCCAGCATCAAGGAATGATAAAAAAACAATGTCTGCGCATTTGAAATTGTTATCTAAAGAAAAAGACTTACAGAAATTATACAACTTGCTTAGCGAAAGCATTATCAAAAGAACTTCTCGACTCCGCTCGAAGTGACAACAGAATGGAAATAAAGTAGTAAATTAGTAGCGATGGAAAACTTTAAAACAAAGCTTACACGAGTAAAAGCATTTATTTTTGATGTGGACGGAGTACTTACAAATGGCTCCGTAACATTAATGCCGAATGGTGAACAAGTGCGTGTAATGAACATCAAAGATGGTTATGCCTTGCAATTAGCGGCTAAAAAAGGCTATAAAATTGCGATTATCTCTGGAGGGAAATCAGAAATGGTTCGTACCCGATTAAATGGCTTGGGAATTACAGATGTATATTTGGGATGCCATACAAAGATTGATACTTTCAAAGAATTTATTGAAATATACAAAATCAATCCTGATGAAGTACTTTATATGGGTGATGATATTCCTGATTATGAAGTTATGAAAAGAGTTGGGATTCCAACTTGTCCAAACGACTCAGCACAAGAAATTAAAGACATTTCAATTTATATTTCCGACAAAAAAGGTGGTGAAGGAGCTGTACGTGATGTTATAGAACAAGTATTGAAAGTACATGACAAATGGTTAGATAAAGAAGGATTTGTCTGGTAATTCAAAAGTTTTAAAGTCAAAATTCAAAAGTTAAAAAAAACGTCACACTGAGCGTAGTCGAAGTGTTTCAAATGGTTAAGAGAAATAATGTTAGCATTTCTTAAACTTATAAGAATACAAAACTTACTCATCATTGCTTTTACGCAATATGTAGTGCGTTGGTGCATTATTTATCCTATCATAAAAGTTAGCAGTACATTTTACGAATTACAACTTTCCGAACTCAACTTTTTCTTATTAGTATTATCAACCGTTATGATTGCTGCTGCCGGTTATATTATCAACGATTACTTTGATATTAGTATCGATAAAGTAAACAAACCTGAAAGAATGGTGATTGGTAAAGGTGTAAAACGAAGAGTTGCGATTGGCGCCCATACAGTCATAAACTTTTTGGCAATTGCTATTGCTCTTTATGTTGCAAACTCAATTGGTTCATGGAGATTGGCACTCATTCATTTTGTTTGTGCTGGAGGTTTATGGTTCTACTCTACCTCTTTTAAGCGTCAGTTTTTAATTGGGAATGTTGTCATCGCATTGTTTACTGCCTTAGTTCCAATGATTGCTGTTATTTATGAAATGATTCCAATTTACAGAGAATACATTCCTATAGAAGAGAACCTGAGCTTTAAATCTGTTTGGGAATACACCATAGCGCTTTCGTTTTTTGCTTTCATTACAACTCTTTTACGTGAAATCATAAAAGATATTGAAGACGTGGATGGTGATATGGAATATGGATGTAAAACAATGCCGATTTTAATTGGAATAAGAGCTACTAAAAATATTGCGATGTTTATTGCATTTTTAACTATCATTTGTTTAGTCTTTATACAAATCGAGTTTATTAAAATTGATGACTATGTTTCATTGATATATTTTATCGTTGCTTTGCAAATACCGCTTCTTTTCTTGATCTATAAAATAAAAGTTGCTTCTGAGAAAAAACAATTTCGCTTTGCAGGTAACTTTTCTAAATTTATTATGCTGATGGGCATTTTTTATCTGTTTGTTTTTGCTTACCCAATCCTTCACGACTTCCTGAATGTCATTTAATAATTTTTCAAAATATAAATTACTGCTGGCATCCAAATCGCCACGCAGGCAATATCTATTAAAAGAACTAGGATTAAACTTTGAAGTACGCACCAAAGAAGTAGACGAAAGCTTTCCTGATAATTTAAAAGCACAAGAAATTCCACTTTATTTATGTGAAAAAAAAGCAAATGCATTTGACGAAGAATTAAATGATAACACTGTTGTCATTACTGCAGATACAATTGTATGGTTACCACAAACAAATGAAGTACTCAACAAACCCGAAAATTTTGACGATGCTGTTCGAATGTTGCAATTACTATCTGGAAAAATGCATGAAGTGTATACAGGAGTATGTTTAAAATCTAAAAACAAAACAAAATCCTTTTATGCACTTACTAAAGTTTATTTCAAATCCTTGACTTTACAAGAAATAGAGTTCTATATAAACAATTATCAACCATTTGATAAAGCAGGTTCTTACGGAGCCCAGGACTGGATTGGCCTTGTTGCTGTAGAAAAAATTGAAGGAACTTATTTCAATGTAATGGGGCTGCCTGTAAAAGAATTGTATGAAGAGTTACTAAAGTTTTAATATTTTAAAAATACATCTGTCATGAAAAACAAGATTGGAACAAAAGAAAAACCTATGAAGTTAAAAACACCTCCTTTATCTTCAGAATACACAATGCATGTAGATGAAAAAGATGGAAAAGAAGTATTAGTATGCACTGTTGGAAAAACAGTATTGCTTTACGACATCCGTTGTCTAAATGATTTACATTCAATGTTAAAAAAGCACGGAGATTGGATAGACTTGGGAAGTGCGGACGAACAAAAACCTGCAAAAGAAGGAACAGTTGAAGCATGGGGAAGATCTGAAAAAAATCCTGTAAAAGGATGGTATGGCTTAAAGAAAGGACTAAGAGGACGATTTGGAATGTATATTCCACCATTAATGGAAAAACTAGGCCTTGCTGAAGTTACCCATGAAGCAAAAGGAAATAAAATGAAAGCAAAATAAAAGCATAGTACTAAGACAATGGGACTCTAAGATAAAAATTAGCGTCCCATTGCATTAGTGTTAACAATCATATTCTCACTCCCATCACCAAAATGTCGTCCATTTGAGGCTCTTCTTGCCTCCAATTCAATAATACATATTTTAAAAATGAGCGCTGCTCTTCCATTTCCATTCCTTGCAATGAAATTAGAAGTTCTTTGAAACGTTTTCTGTTAAATTTCTTTTTATTTTCTCCACCAAACTGATCGCAATAACCATCAGTGAAAAAATAAAACATATCTCCTTTTTTCAACTCTAACTCTTTTGATACAAATATTTTTTCTACATCTCCATAAAATCCAATTGGATAACGGTTGGCATCAAATTCTACAAGCTCATTATCACGCAACAATAACATCGGACGAAATGCTCCTGAATAATTCACCGTATTCTTTTCAGAATCAAATACAGCCAATGCTACATCCATTCCATCATTGGTTATACCTTCGCTGTTTTGTTTGTTTAATGCTGTAAATAATTCATCATCCAAAGCATATAAAATTTCCGAAGGTTCTTCTATCCCTTTTTTTATGATGACTTCTTTTAAAATGCCATTAGCAATAAAACTCATCAATGCGCCAGGCACACCATGCCCAGTGCAATCAACAACAGCAATAAATGTTTTGTTTCCTCTTTGATAATAGAAATAATAATCCCCACTCACAACATCTTTTGGTTGATACAAAATAAAAGCATCATTAAATGCATTTTTTATCTTACTTATATCTGGTAAAATAGCTTCCTGTATACGGCTTGCATACTGAATGCTATCCACCATATCTTTATTATGCTGTTCTAACTCTTTATGCTTTTCTATTAATTTTTGTTCCGCTTTTTTTCTGTCGGTAATATCATGACCTATTCCAACCAATGTATTTGCAGGCCCTTTGGATGTATTCCAAAGAATCCATTTATCGCCACCGGTAGCTGTTTTTAGTAATCTTTCATATGGAACCGACTCAACTAATGAATCCTGTTGCAATTGTTGAAAGGTTAACGCTTTGATATCTGCACGTTCCAATTCATCAATACGGGTTAAGTTCCACCAACCTTCACCCATTAATTGTTCCGGCTCAAAGCCAAGAATTCTTTTTGCGGAAGGACTAACATATTCAACTTTTCCATGATGATTCACAACAACTATTAAGCTGTTGAGTTTTGCTAATATAGCATCGGTAACGAGTGACATAATAAAAAATATAAAAGGCAAACTGCCCGGATTAAAAAATTAAAAACTGTGATTTGCTTCTTAGAAGCGGCAGAGATTTATCTGCGAATGAGAATGCGATTTAATCGCGTTTGATTAATGCAATAGCCCATTCCAACGATAATGACCGTAGAAATAAAAAATAAAGATGTGATATAAAGTGCTATTGACATTTTGTTTTGATTGGGACAAATGTAGGATAATTTTATGAAATCGAAAATAATAAAACAAAAAAAGCGTCATCCGCATAACGAATGACGCTTTAAGCAAAGAAAATATTACTTTTTTACTTTAGCGCTTCCAATATTATATGCAAAACCAAAATTCAAACCAAAAGCCAAAATTTTTGTAGGCTGATACTCACTTTTCTTACCAAAAACATTTTCATATTCTTGATCTTGTAAATCTTTAGCAGTAACATCAGAAAAGCCCATATTTGCATATGTGTGTATCTTTAAAAATAAATCATCCGTCATAGCAGCAGCTAAACCTACAGAAAGATGGCCAGAAAGATTGTAAGTTTTAAATGTATCATCTTTCTTTACTTCATAGAGCTCTACCTTATAATCATAATAAGAATTGTTTTGAGAAACTAAATTGAAATACGGATTTGTTGTTGCATATTTTCCCATATTTTCTACACTACCATTCATAGTATAATTTCCAGTAATGAGAAACTGATTAACAACTCCGACATCTAGAATACCATAAAATCGTGTGGAAGTTCCAAGCAACAAATGCAGAGTAACTGGCACATCCAAATAAACGAGTTTGTTTGTATAAGTTACATCGGAATCTCTCCACTCATCATAAAGATTTCCATCTTTATCGGTCTGACTAAAACTTTCAAACAAACCTTTTTGATAAATTGTTTGTTTATAAGTAGAATACCCCAAACCCACACCATATCCTACTCTTTTAAAATATCTGTTGTAGTTAAGTCCTAGATTGAAACCATTATTATTATCGACAACTTTAAACTTATCATCACTGATATTTTTATTTTTTATTTTAGTTGAAGTTGGCCCAAATGAAAAACTCAATTCTTTATTCTTTACGACTTGAGCAATTAATGAGGATGTTGAGAAAATAAAAAAGAATCCAAAAAATAGTATTGTTTTTTTCATTGTTAAATAGTTTAGATAAATAAAAAAAAGGGGACTCACTTGAGTCCCCTCATAAAAGTAATATATTAATAACTTATTAACTCAACACTTTCTTCACCAAGTCTGCTGCTTCTTGCAAAGCAATAGCAGAGTAAACTTTTAAGCCTGAGTCATCAATTATCTTTTTTGCTTCAACAGCATTTGTCCCTTGCAAGCGGATAATAATTGGAACTTTAATATTTCCCATATTTTTATATGCATCTACAATTCCTTGTGCCACTCTGTCGCAACGAACAATTCCTCCGAAAATATTTACCAAAATTGCTTTTACATTTGGATCTTTTAAAATGATACGGAATGCTTGCTCAACACGTGCAGCATTTGCAGTACCTCCAACATCTAAAAAGTTTGCCGGATCTCCGCCTGATAATTTAATAATATCCATTGTTGCCATTGCTAATCCTGCACCATTTACCATGCAACCAACATTACCATCTAATTTCACATAATTTAAATCATGCTCATCGGCTTCAACTTCTGTTGGATCTTCTTCTGTTTTATCACGCAACGCTAATAAATCAGGGTGACGGAAAAGTGAATTTCCATCCAACGAAACTTTAGAATCTACTGCTATAATTTTATTATCCGATGTTTTTAAAACAGGATTGATCTCAAACATGGATGAATCGGTTGCTTCGTAAGCTTTATAAAGCGATGCAATAAATTTTGTCATTTGCTTGAATGCTTCTCCACTTAATCCTAAGTTAAAAGCAACTTTACGGCATTGGAAGTCGCGTAAACCAACTTTCGGGTCAATTTCTTCTTTGAAAATTAAATGAGGTGTATCATGTGCAACTGTTTCAATATCCATTCCTCCTTCAGTTGAATACATAATTGTATTTCTTCCTTTTGATCTGTCCAAAAGCACACTCACATAAAATTCTTTTGTAGGAGATTCTCCGGGATAATAAACATCCTGTGCAATTAGTACTTTGTTTACCTTTTTTCCATTTGCTCCGGTTTGAAGCGTAACAAGGTTTTTACCTAAAATATTTGTAGAAATTGTCTTTACATCATCTAAGGATTTCGCCAATGCAACACCACGTTGCTCTGTTCCGGCAATCTTACCTTTTCCTCTTCCACCTGCATGAATTTGAGATTTTACAACCCACCAACCTGTTCCGGTTGTTTTTTGCAATTCTTTTGCAGCTTCAACCGCTTGTTCAGGCGTTTCAGCAACAATACCTTCCTGGATGGCAACTCCAAAGCCTTTTAATACAGCTTTCCCTTGATATTCATGTATGTTCATACGATAATGGTTTTAGATTTAAGAGTTTCAAAAGTATGTTTTTTATTGGTGAATATCAAATTTGTTTTATTCACAATTTTCCAACTAGCTTTTAGTTATATTTGAATGGAAATGAAACGAAAGACAATAATTTTATCAGCGTTATTTGCTATTTCTCTTACAGGTAATAGTTATTCTCAAAATAGCAGAAAGGATACTTTGGAATCTAATCCACAATTTGGAGTTTTTATTGGCGGAGGATATGATTATTTTACAGAAGGTAGTAAATACGATCAAGACGGAGCAGGAAGCATAACGCAAACCGTAGATTATAATAAGACAAAAGGTGGAGCTGCAATAATTGGATTACAATTTAAAATACCTTTTAAAGAAACATTTTTACTCTCATTAGAGGGCTCTGGAGTTGTTAGTTCTCACCAAATTAAGTATGTTCTTTCTAGCGACCGCGGTGCACTTACTAATGGCGGTAGTGTGCTTCTTTCCGATGATTCAAAAACATATAGTGATTATACAACCAATTATTTCTCTACAAGATTTTCTGGAATCATAGAAAAACGGTTTGGGAAAAATTGGAATTATTATTTTGGAATAGGACCATATGGTTCAACCAACTATAGAAAAATAAACGCAAAAGGAACAGAATACACTGACTCTTTTTATATCGATACTACCATTTATGATAACAATATCAGAACTTATTATCAAACAGAGTTTGGGTTAACAATGCTTACAGGAATTATAATTCCTGCTTCAACAAAAACTAAGTTATTTATTGAAGCTCGCGGATTGGTACCATTTCGTGACTCAATTAAAAATCCCAACCTTAAGATTTACCACTTTTTAATAAACCTAGGTCTTTTTTGGAATATTAATTTTTAAAACAAAAATCCCCCACCATTTTCATAGCGAGGGATCTTTTAGGTACAAAATCTAAAATTATTTCTTGTAACGTGTTCTGAATTTATCTACACGTCCTGCTGTATCTACCAATTTCACTTTACCTGTATAAAAAGGGTGTGACATATGAGAAATCTCCAATTTTACAACCGGATACTCATTTCCATCTTCCCATTTAATGGTTTCTTTAGTTTCAACACATGATTTCGTTAAAAAAGAGTAATCATTACTCAAATCCTTAAATACTACAAAACGGTAGTTTTCTGGGTGTATTCCTGGTTTCATCTCTGTTCTTTTTTTAATTTCGGACTGCAAATATAGGTATTTGTATTAATTCTGCAATATTTTCCCTTAAATTTCTTTTGCCTTTTGAATTTCCTCCCTTTTGACTTAAAGTCCTACCTTTGTTCAATGAAATGCGAAAGCATTCATGAATACCTTTAAAAAATGTTCTTAATATGAATAAAAAGACCCTTTTCAAGATTTTAGCCCGTTTCAACAAGGCTGTCCTGCCCAAATACTATAACCGCGACCTGAAAAACCTAAAAAAGTGGGAAATGGCTCTGGTAGGCTATAAATACTGGGTAACCTGTAACGCATTGGATTAACAAATTGGTAGATTAAATCCCGATAGCTATCGGGATGAAAAATTGCTTGATTTCAATTAAAAACAGGCGAATTCTACCTCTACCTGCTTAAATCTTACAATTTTCGAATTTTCAATTTGTAATTTACTCAAACCTCCCATCACTTTTTCTCCATTTTCTCAATTTTTATTGCTTATTTAGGGTTCAAATTATTTAGAAATATGAAGAACTATTCAATCATTATTGCCGCTGCATTATTCAGCTTTAGCTCATTTGCCCAAACTGACAAGGAAAAAGAGAAAGAAAAAGAAAAAAAATGGGATGTTTCCAACCCAAAAGGCACCTACAAAGACCTTGAATTTTCTACAAATGAAGGTACCTGGATGAGTTTAGATATTAGTCCGGATGGCAAAAGCATTGTTTTTGATTTATTAGGAGATATCTATATTCTTCCTATTACAGGAGGAGAGGCAAAAGTATTACGCAGTGGATTCCCATACGAAGTTCAACCTCGTTTTAGTCCTGATGGTAAAAAGATATCTTTTACAAGTGATGCTGGAGGTGGCGATAATATCTGGACAATGAATATTGATGGTTCAAATGCAAAACAAGTAACCACTGAAAATTTCAGATTATTAAACAATGCTGTTTGGACACCTGACGGACAATATTTAATTGCGCGAAAACATTTTTCATCCAGACGCTCAATGGGTGCAGGAGAAATGTGGATGTATCATGTTTCTGGTGGAGAAGGATTGCAATTAACAAAAAAGAAAAATGAACAACAAGATGCAGGTGAACCATGCACTTCATCAGATGGAAAATATTTATATTATAGTGAAGACATGTATCCAGGAGGATTTTTTCAATACAACAAAAATCCCAACTCTCAGATTTATGTTATCAAACGTTTTGACAGAACAACAGGTGAAACAGATATTATAACTGGCGGTCCGGGTGGTGCTTGTCGTCCGCAAATTTCGAAAGACGGAAAAATATTGGCTTTTGTCAGACGCGTACACGAAGCTTCTGTTTTGTATTTACGAAATTTAGAAACAGGTGAAGAGTGGCCTGTTTATGATAAGTTGAGCAAAGACCAGCAGGAAGCTTGGGCTATTTTTGGTGTTTATCCAAGTTTCAATTGGTTGGATGCTTCTCATATTATTATCTGGGCTAATGGAAAAATTATGAATGTAGATATTACAAAATCTACTGCAACTGAAATTCCTTTCAATGCTGTTTCTAAACATAAAATTATTGATGCATTAAAATTCCGTCAAGAAGTTGCTCCTGATAAATTTAATGTGAAAGTAATTCGCAATGCAACAACTTCTCCCGATGAAAAAACGTTGATCTTTAACTCTGTTGGATTCTTATGGAAAAAAGACCTGCCTACCGGAACACCAAGCAGATTAACAACTACAACTGATTTTGAATTCGAGCCTTCTTTCTCTTCTTTAACAAGTGAAATTGTTTATACAACTTGGAATGACGACAATTTGGGCGCCATTTATAAAATGAACTTGGCAGATAAAAAAGCTGTAAAAATTACTACTGAAAAAGGAATTTATCGTACCCCGCGTTTTTCTCCTGATGGAAAATACATTGTTTATCAAAAAGAAGAAGGAAATGATCACATGGGTTTTACCTTTTGTGTGAACCCAGGAATTTATATTATAGAAAATAAACTAGGTGCAACTCCAAAACTTATTTCGAAAGAGGGATCTAATCCACAATTTATTTCAAATGACAGAATACTTTTTCAAACAGAAGAAGAAGACAAGTCTTACAAAAGCATTTCCATCGATGGAAAAGAATTAAAAACACATTTTACATCTAAGTATGCAACGTCTGTAGCTGTTAGTCCTGATGGTAACTGGGTAGCCTTCATAGAATTATTTAAAGCTTATGTTGCAGCTTTTCCAAAAACCGGAAAACCTTTGGAAGTAAGTGCTAAAATGGGTTCCGTTCCTGTTATGCAAATCGCAAAAGATGCCGGATTAAATATTCACTGGAGCAAAGACAGTAAAAAAATTCACTGGACTTATAGTGATGAATATTTTACAACCATCCTAAAAGATCATTTTACATTTATGGAAGGTTCTCCTGAAAAAAGTGCTCCGATGGATTCAGTAGGAATAAAAATAAATTTGGAACTGCCAATGGACAAACCAAAAGGCAAAGTTGCATTTACAAATGCGCGGATTATTACTATGAAAGGTGATGAAGTAATTGAAAACGGAACCATTATCGTTAACGAAAATAAAATTGAAGCGATTGGTAGTTCTGCAGAAGTAAAAATCCCTGCTGATGCCAAAACAATTGATTGTGCAGGAAAAACTATTATGCCTGGAATGGTTGATGTTCACTCGCATTTAAGTACATGGCGTTTAGGACCTAGTCCACAAAAACAATGGAGTTATTTTGCAAATGTTGCTTTTGGAGTAACAACAACACATGATCCATCATCTGTTTCCGAAATGTGTTTTTCTCAATCGGAAATGGTAAAAGCGGGTTATATGGTTGGACCAAGAGTTTATTCAACCGGAACCATTTTATACGGAGCGGAAGGTGATTTCAAAGCTGTGATAAATAATTTAGATGATGCGCGTTCGGCAATTGCAAGAACAAAAGCATTTGGTGCTTTTTCTGTGAAGAGCTATAACCAACCCCGCAGAGAGCAACGTCAACAAGTAATTCAAGCTTCCCGTGATTTGAATATTATGGTTGTACCTGAAGGTGGTTCAACATTTTTCCACAACATGAGTGAAATTTTGGATGGTCACACAGGAATAGAACACAATATTCCAATTGCTGATTTAAGCAAAGATGTAGTGAAACTTTGGAGTGCAAGTAAAACAGGCTACACTCCTACTCTAATTGTTGTTTACGGAGCAATTAACGGAGAAGATTATTGGTATCAGAAAACAAATGTTTGGGAAAATAAACGTTTGTTAAATTTCTTCCCTCGTGGAATTATTGATTCTCGTTCACGTCACCGCAAAATTATTCCTGATGCTGAATACGAATCTGGATTTATTAAAGTTTCTAAATCATGTAAAAAATTAACAGATGCCGGAGTAAAAGTAAATATGGGTTCGCACGGACAAATTCAAGGAATTGGCGCACATTGGGAAATGTGGATGTTACAAATGGGCGGATTAACTCCATTGCAAGCTATTCGTTGTGCAACATTGAACGGTGCTGATTATATTGGAATGGCTGACCAAATCGGCTCTTTAGAAAAAGGAAAGTTGGCCGATTTAATTGTGATGGATAAAAATCCATTGGAAAATATTCGTAATACCGAATCAATTAAATATGTAATGGTAAATGGAAGATTGTTTGATGCAGAAACAATGAATCAAATTGGAAATTACGATGTGAAAAGAGGAAAGTTCTATTGGGAAAATGTTAAATCAAATAACAACTTCCCATGGCATGAAGAAACACAAAGCTTTATGGGTGGATGTGAGTTTGGGGATTAGTAGGGAGAACGGAGTTTGGAGAACGGAGACAGATGCTTATTTGTAGTCACTTCGAGCGGAGTCGAGAAGTCTATGTTGTCTTGCAGAAAATGTTCAATTAGGTTTCTCGACTCCGCTCGAAAGGACATGCTAAGAATAATTAATGTCGCGGCACGGGATGACTCTTCGTAAGGGACCTCCTAAACATACTTCTTAATCGCATTCACCAAAACATCCAACATAATTGGTTTTGATAAATAATTATCGCATCCTGCTTCCAAACATTTTTCTTTATCCCCTTTCATTGCGTGAGCAGTTAATGCTATAATCGGTGTTCTTTTTAATTTTTGTTCTGCTTCATGAAATCTTATAATTTGTGTTGCCGACAAACCATCCAACACAGGCATTTGGATATCCATAATAATAACTTTAAAATCTGAAGATGCTTTATAATAATCAACTGCCTCCTGACCGTTACTTGCAGTTACTACATCATAACCAGCTTTCTCCAAAATCAATTTTGTTAATCGTTGATTAATTAAATTATCTTCCACTAACAACAATTTATCTTTAATTACTTCTTGTACTTTTTCAGTTTTCTCTTTCTTTACTATTGCAGAAGAAACAGGTTTGTAAGGCAAGGTAAAAAAGAATGTAGAACCTTTTCCTTTTATTGATTCCACCCAAATTTTTCCTCCCATTAATTCTACTAATTTTTTGGAAATAGTTAAGCCTAATCCGCTACCACCATGTTCTCTTGTGGTTGAGGCATCTGCTTGTCCAAACATTTCAAATATTTTTGTATGATCCTTTTCATTAATTCCAATTCCCGAATCTTTCACGTAAAATTCCAACGTCACTTCGTCTTTTAAAATAACACCAAACTCCACTGTCCCCTTACTTGTAAATTTCACTGCATTGCTCAATAAATTATTTAAAATTTGTTGCAAACGTGATGGATCAACATATACTTCATCAGCAATCGAATCAGAATATTTTTTTACAATTTTTACTTCTTGACCCGACTTTAATGCAATTGCTTTTGCCCATTCTTCTTTTGAATTCAGTAATCCACCTAAAGAATATGGAACATTTTCAATTACTAACTGGCCAGCTTCTATTTTGGAAACATCCAAAATGTCGTTAATCAAATTCAACAATAATTTTCCACTATCCTTTAATGTTTCTAAATATTCTCTATGCTCAGTAGAAACCTTATCTTGAAGCATCAAGTCAACATAACCAATAATCGCATTCATTGGTGTACGAATTTCGTGACTCATGTTTGCTAAAAATTCCGATTTTGCTTTATCTGATTCTTCTGCTTTTTTACGGGCATTTCGCATCTCCTCTTCTACTTTTTTACGTTCAAAGAAAGTTGGAATGTCGTAAGTGATTTTTTTGTTTACATATTTTGAATCGGAGGTGAAACGATTAACATGTTCCTGAATTTTATGCGGTGGCGACATAATAAAAGTACAATGTTCATCACCTTTTGCTTTACATGTAACTTCAACAGCTGTAAGAGGTATTCCAAAACTTTCTTCGCACCAACCAGATGAATAACCAGAGTTCATTACACAAACAGGCGTGCTTGATTTTTTTCCTGAACGCATCCAAGAATCTGCTTCAAATGAAAAAGGATGGTGATAAATTAAATAATAATTATCATCAGGTGAAGGAGTGCTTTCTGGAAGAATATCTACAAAAGCCCAACCCGAATAAGCAAAGTGAACAGGACCAGCTGACAATTTTGCAATTGGATCAATCAAATTCATCTTCTGATGAAAATTTTTCGCATCATTCATTCCTATCACATGCGCAATATCAAATAGGAAATTTTTTCCTATGGATAATGCTTCTTTCTCTCCTCTGTCTGAATATAAATGCTGAATGGTATTTAAAAAGTCGTTGGATAAAGCAGATGCTCTTACCAAAACATAACGTTGGTCATTAATTTCAATGGTTCCTCTAGTAGGATCCATCTTTAAATTACGAAAATATTCTCCTACCGTTTTTTGTGCTTCGTCAAATAAAGGTTTGATGCCATCAGGAACACGAACAGTATCGCCTTTGGTAGGAGAATTAAAATCTCTCCTTAACATGGCGTTCTCCTGTTCTAGCTTTTGAATTTGTGCTAAAAGTTCATTTATTTTTTTATCATCACTCATAAAATATCTTTCTAATATTCAACAAATGTAGGCTATTTGTACAAATTTTAGGATTTGTATTTAATTTATTATTGAAGTATATTTACGAAAGTAAAAGCGAATAATAAACAATGACTACTCCAAGAAAAATTTGTTTTATCAAATTTGCATTCTTTCTCTTATTATTCGGTTCGCTAGACAAAATTTCCTATGCCCAATCTTCGACCATTACTATATGGAAGGATGGAGCCATTGGTGCTATCTGGAACGATTCAACAAATACTGTTGCGTATGGAAAAAAAGATGCTAACGGATATTATAAAATATACTTATCCGATTCATTAGGTGGTGGAGAAACGCCACTTACATATTCAGGCTGGGACCCAAATCGTCACCAATGGGCTGAAGAATGGCATCCTTCCGGAGATTACTTATTTTGTTACGTAGAAAAAACAGCTTACGTTCCTGAATCGGGTCACACTAGAATTCCTGATGACGCAATTCCGGGTTACGGAGCCTACACTGATATTTGGCTAGTAAAGAGAGATGGCTCACAAGCTTGGCAATTGACCAATTTTCCAAATAATTATGATAACGGAGTAATTCACGGAGCGATATCAAGAGATGGTTCAAAGTTCGCATGGTCACAACGTGTGATGGCTCCGCAATTATTCGATATGAATTTAGCTGCCGGGTCCTACGAAATGAAAGTTGCAGATGTCGTTCTTAGTCCTACTCCAACATTATCAAACATTCAAAGTTTTAAGCCTGGAGGATTAGAAGCTGCAAATGAATTGGAAAGCATTTCCAACGATCTTACTTATCTTACATTTTATAGTACTTACGAAAGTAAAAACCTCTTTGCAACTCCTATATATTCATTAAACATGGCAACAGGTGCTATCAGCAAACTTACTACCGAAAGTTTTTCTCAGGCTCCTACATTCAATCCAAACGGAACTAAAATTGTTTATATGACGGGAAAAGATTGCGATATTTTTCCTTTAGAAATTCAAGGGGCTGATTGGTGGATGATGAATCCCAACGGAAGCAATAAACTTAGAGTCTCACGACTAAATGTAACTAACGATCCACAATCTGTTAATCACTATCGTTTGTGTGGCAGTATTTCTTTTACATCCGATAGTACATTTTTCGGAGGTGTAATGACAAATCCATTAGGGCTGACTGGTTATACTGCTAAGGTGAGAATACTTTCAACCATAGGCGATGACCAGGATCCGGAGTTTTATGTTTTTCCAAATCCTGCTACAAATATGTTGTCCGTGCATTTGTATAACATCAAAGAAGAAGAAGAAGAAATTAAAGTGTACAATGTGATTGGAAAATTAATGCTGACAAAAACAGTAACAGAAATTTCTCAGATTGATGTCAGCACTTTGCCAAAAGGAATATATTTTATCAGCTTGAAAAGGAAACCGAAGGTTTGTATAAAGTTTATAAAGCAGTAATCATGAAAAATATGCTCTTATCTAAGATGAAGACAAAACTATTCTCGATATTATTAATAATACTCTTTTTACATATTGGAAAATCTCATATTGTATTTCAAAAAACCTATGGGGGAACCGACAATGATTATGGAACGTCAGTTCACCAAACCACAGATGGTGGATATATTATCACTGGATCAACTTGGAGTTATGGTCCAGGAATAGAGGCAATATATTTAATCAAAACAAATTCAACAGGTGATACACTATGGACAAAAGTCTTTGGAGGAGCAATAGGTTCTGGTGGACTTGAATCTGTTATACAAACTTCAGACGGAGGATATATTATTGGAAGTGGAACAAGGAGTTTTGGTGCTGGTTTGCAAGATGTTTACTTAATAAAATTAGACTCAAATGGAAATATACAATGGACAAAAACTTTTGGAGGACCCAATCCAGACGTATGTGTTTCAATAAAGCAAACAACTGATGGTGGATTTGCTTTGCTAGGTTGGACGCAAAGTTTTGGTGCAGGTAACTCTGATATTTATTTTATAAAAACAGATGCAAGTGGAAATGATATTTGGAGAAAAACGTATGGAGGAGTTAACTTTGATATAGGCACAAGTATGCAACAAACTTCTGATGGAGGATATATTATTTCAGCTAGAACAAATAGTTTTGGCGCGGGTAATATGGATGCATACTTAATAAAAACAAATTCATTGGGTGATACACTTTGGACAAAAACTTATGGTGGATTGAATATTGATGCTGCAACTTTTGTTCAACAAACTACAGATGATGGATATATAATTTCTGGTTATACAGAAAGTTTTGGCGCTGGTTTAAATGATTCTTATTTAATTAAGACAGATTCGATCGGAAATGAAGTTTGGTCAAAAACCTATGGAGGAACAAACAATGATGCCTTGTATACAGTTCAACAAACAATCAACAACGAATATATTTGCGTTGGCTATACTCAAAGCTTTGGTGGTGGCATGTCAGACGGATATTTATTAAAAATAAATTCTTTGGGAGATACTTTATTGACTCAAACTTTTGGCGGAGCAAATAATGAGAACTCATATTTTGTAGAACAAACTACTGATGATGGTTTTATAATTACTGGACAAATGACAATTTCAGGTTTTCAAGATGTTTATTTAATTAAAACAGATTCGCTTGGAAATTCCTTTTGCAATAACCAATATTCAACAAATACTATTACTGGAAATCCTGCAACAATTAGTTCTTCCACCCCAACACAAATATTATCACCTATTGGATCTAGCGGAACAACAGCTACCATTGTAAGTATAGGCGCTAACGTAAATAGTCCATGCCTTTCGGTTGGAATTTATGAAACGAAAAAAAATATTGAACCAACTATTTTACCAAATCCATTCTCAAATTCAACAATCATACAATTTAATCAGCATATAAAAGAGGCTTCTTTGAATTTATTTAATGTAACAGGAGAAAAAGTTAAAACAATTAATTTCTCAGGAAATTCTATAAAAATCGAAAGAGGACATTTAAGTCAAGGAATCTATTACTATGAGATTATTCAAGAGAATGGAAATTTATTCAATGGCAAGTTGATGATTGTTGATTAATTACTAATTTTCCAACTCTTTTTTCAACATATTTATAGCAACATTGGCTGTCTTTTGAATATTGCGTTCACGGTTTGCTCCGAAAAGAAATTTTTCTGAAATAATTTTGGTTGGAGTTGCAACTGCCACCCAAACAGTACCAACAGGTTTTTCTTCTGTTCCGCCACCAGGACCAGCTATACCGGATGCAGAAATAGCATAATCAGTTTTATATTTTTCACGAATTGCTTTTGCCATTTGTTCAACAACAGGTTGAGATACTGCTCCGTGCTTTAAAATAATATCATGTGGAACTCCCAGCTCCGTTTCTTTAATTTCGTAAGCATAAGAAATAACTGAACCAATATAATACTCGGAGCTACCGGCAACTTTGGTTAGCAAATGTGAGATGTATCCACCTGTACAACTTTCAGCTGTTGAAACAGTTTTCTTTTTTTCTTTTAGGAGTTTTCCAACCATTTGTTCCAAACTTTCTCTTTCTACTCCATAAATTTCATATCCATAAATGTATTCAGAAATTAACGGTTTCACTTCTTCTATTTTCTTTTCTACGTTTCTGATAAGTGCATTTTTATCTTCCCCTTTTGTGCTCAAACGTAAACGAACCATTCCAGGTGAAGGTAAATAAGCCAACTTAATATCTGCTATAGCCAAACTATCTTCCCAATCAGATATCATTTCAGATAATGTAGACTCTCCTATTCCTTGCGTTAAAATTGTTTTATGATAGATAGATGGAAATTTAAAACGCTCTTTCAATTTCGGAACAACTTGCTCTTTCATCAAGGCCTTCATTTCGTAAGGAACACCAGGCATTGAAACAAAAATTTTATCATCCACATCAAACCACATGCAAGGTGCTGTACCGTTATAATTATGAATTACCTCACAAATCGCAGGAACTTCCGCTTGTAATTTATTTATTGGTGTTACTTCTTTTCCATAAGTAGCAAAAATATTTACCACATCCTGATAAGCACCTTCATCAAAACGCATAGTTGTTTTGAAATATTCGCATAATGTTTTTTTGGTAATGTCATCTTTGGTAGGACCGAGTCCTCCAGTAATCAAAATAATATCTGCTCGACTTTTAGCTTCGTCTAAAGCTTTTAAAATATGTTCGCGATTATCAGAAACAGAAGATATTTGTTTTACGCTTATTCCGTTTAGATTTAAGAGTTGAGCAATAAACGCAGAATTCGTATCAACAATTTGACCGATTAGTATTTCGTCACCTATGGTTATAATCTCTACGTTCACTTACTTTATGATTTTCATTTCATTCAACAAATACCCCGCACCAGCAAATTTATCGATTACAAACAGAGTAAATCTAACATCTAAAACTATATTTCTAACTTGATCAGGATTATAAATAATATCACTCATTGTTCCTTCCCAGTTTCTATCGAAGTTTGTTACAATCAATTGTCATTCTCCATTAAAAAACGGACT